>Ga0310695_10000024_pt1 | contig 357077 bp, 302 predicted proteins | sample RumenRJG_04DNA_FD_203882 | JGI IMG/M metagenome (GOLD analysis project Ga0310695, IMG submission 203882) | Bovine rumen microbial communities from Lethbridge, Alberta, Canada - RJG_04 (v2) (version 2) | ecosystem: Host-associated > Mammals > Digestive system > Stomach > Rumen | place: Canada...
GCAACTGAATATAAACGCCCCCCGTCGTGCTTCCCTCGCAATCGTCATCTTCGCCACCCAAATACCCCGTAGGGGTTTCATTTTAATAGCCAGCACCTTGCAACTGAATATAAACGCCCCCCGTCGTGCTTCCCTCGCAATCGCCACCCCCGCCACCTGAACACCCCGTAGGGGTTTCATTTTAATAGCCAGCACATTACAGCTATATATAAAAGAACCCCGTCGGGGTTCCATCAACCATTGCGGTATGTCGCACCATCTACGGCCCCCCTACGGACCCGGTACGGCATTTCTTCAGTAGTTCTTCAGTAGTTCTTCAGTGCCGCACTGAAGAACTACTGAAGAACTACTGAAGAAATGCCGTAGGGACTCCGTACCGGCTCCGTACCGGAGGCGGTGGAAAACGGCCTTACGGCGACAGCAAAAACGCTGTTGATAAATATTATTTTGCCGTTTCGGACGAATTGTGTATCTTTGTATTTTGATTGTGTCATTAATATAATAGATAAAGATAAAATACTCAGTTTGTTATGGAAGAGACCAACGCTCCCGAAAGACAACTTAATTTCCTGGAAGAGATTATTGAACAGGGCCTCAGCGAGGGCAAGTACACTGCCATCCAGACCCGTTTTCCACCCGAGCCCAACGGCTACCTGCACATCGGCCACGCCAAGTCGATATGCATTAATTTCGGACTGGCGAAGAAGTACGGCGGCAAGACAAACCTGCGCTTCGACGACACCAACCCCGTCAAGGAGGACACCGAGTATGTGGACTCCATTCAGGAGGACATCCACTGGCTGGGCTTCGACTGGGCGGAGAAGCACTACGCCTCCGACTATTTCGAGCAGCTCTACGAGTGGGCCGAACTGCTGATACAGAAGGGTCTGGCATACGTCGACGACCAGACGCTCGACGAGATCCGCGCCGGCCGCGGCACGGTGACCACCCCGGGTACCGACAGCCCCTACCGCAACCGCAGCGTCGAGGAGAACCTCGACCTGTTCCGCCGCATGCGCGCCGGCGAGTTCCCCGACGGCAGCAAGGTGCTCCGCGCCAAGATCAGCATGAGCCACCCCAACATGATGTTCCGCGACCCCATCATGTACCGCATCCTCCATGCCCACCACCACCGCACGGGCGACAAGTGGTGCATCTACCCGATGTACGACTACGCCCACGGCCAGAGCGACAGCATAGAGCATATCACACACAGTATCTGCACGCTGGAGTTCGACATCCACCGTCCGCTCTACGACTGGTTCATCGAGCAGCTGGGCATCTGGCCGAGCCATCAGTATGAGTTCGCCCGCCTGAACATCAACTACACGGTGATGAGCAAGCGCAAGCTGCTGCAGCTGGTCAAGGAAGGCTATGTCAGCGGCTGGGACGACCCGCGCATGCCGACTATCTGCGGCTTCCGCCGTCGCGGCTACACGCCCGAGAGCATCAAGGCTTTCTGCGACCGCATCGGTGTGGCCAAACGCGACAACATCATAGACTACAGCCTGTTGGAGTTCTCGCTGCGCGAGCACCTCAACAAGGTGGCCCAGCGTCGCATGGCGGTGCTCGACCCGGTGAAGGTGGTGATAGACAACTACCCCGAGGGCCAGACCGAGATGCTGACGGCCGTCAACAACCCCGAGTGCGAGGCCGACGGCACGCGCCAGGTGCCTTTCGGACGCGAGCTGTGGATTGAGCGCGAGGACTTCATGGAGGTGGCTCCCAAGAAGTACTTCCGCATGGCCATCGGCCAGGAGGTGCGTCTGCGCTATGCCTACTTCGTCACAGCGCAGAGCGTCGAGAAGGACGCCGAAGGCAACATCACCTGCATCCACTGCACCTACGACCCCGCCACGCGCGGCGGCGACGCCCCCGACGGGCGCAAGGTGAAGGGCACCATCCACTGGGTGGCCGCCCACAGCGCCATCGACGCCGAGGTGCGCCTCTTCGACCGTCTCTTCGCCGTCGAGGCCCCGGACGATGTGGAAGAAGGCCACACCTTCCTCGAGAACCTCAACCCCAACAGCCTCAAGGTGGTGACGGCCAAATGCGAGCCGGCCCTCGCCAATACCGACCACAATCAGTTTGCCGACGGCATCGCACGCTACCAGTTCGAGCGCATGGGCTACTTCTGCACCGACCGCGACAGCACTCCCGACCACCTGGTCTTCAACCGCACATGCACGCTGAAGGACAGCTGGGCGAAGATTAAGTGAAATAGTTGGGAGTTAGGAGTTATGAGTTATGAGTTGTGAGTTGTGGACTTGAAGCTTCACACTTATCACTTATCACTTCACACTTACCACTTATCGCTTGAAATAATGAAGGCGCTGCCATACCTGTTCGTCGTGGGGTTGTTCGGGCTCTTCGCCTGCAACAACCTGCTGACGCGCGGCATGTTCATGGACGGCCTGATATACACGTCGGTGGCCGCCAACATGGCCGAGGGCGTGGGGTCTTTCTGGCACCCCGTCTACACGGCGACGCAGTTCCCCGACTTCTACGAGCACCCGCCGCTGATGATGTGGCTGCTGAGCCTGTGGATGAGACTCTTTGGCACCGGCATGATGGCCGCCAAGGGCTACTCGGTGGCCGTAGTGCTGCTGACGGCGGCACTGACGGTGGGGGTGTGGAAGCAGCTATTGTCAAGTGTGAAGTGTGAAGTGATAAGTGGTAAGTATGAAGGGTTTGCTATTGACGGATGTCGGATTCACACTTCACACTTCACACTTCACACTTGCACTAATGCATGGTTGCCGCTGCTGGCGCTGACGCTGATACCCGACGTGGCGCTGGCGGCGCACAACAACTACCTGGAGAGCACGATGACGCTCTTTGTGCTGGCCTCTGTCTGGCTGGTGCTGCGCGGCAAGGGGGTGGGGTGGCACCTGCTGGCGGGCGCGATGCTCGCGGCGGCATTCCTGACCAAAGGGCCCACGGGGCTCTTCCCGCTGGCGTTGCCGGCGCTGCTGTGGCTCTTCGGCACGCGCAAGGGCTTCGGCCAGGCCGCAGTGGGCACGCTGGCAATGGCGGCTGGACTGGCGGCACCGATGGCGCTGCTGTGGTTCTGTGTGCCCGACGCACAGGAGTTCCTGCACAAATACTTTGACAACCAGGTGATAGGTGGCAGCCAGGTGCTGGTGACCAGCCGTACCTATATCGTCAAGACGCTCTTCTCGCACACCGCCGTGGTGTTGGTCGTCGCCCTGGCAGTGGTGCTGTTCGGCATACTCAAGAAGAGTGCCCCTTGGCGCCCCACACGCGACAGCTGGCGCCGCTTTGGCCTGGTGTTCGCCCTTGCGCTCTGCGGCACGCTGCCGATGATGGTGAGCACCAAGCAGCGGGCCTTCTACCTGCTCACGGTGTTCCCCTTCGTGGCGCTGGCGGTGGCGGCACTCCTCGAGCCGCTGGCGCGCCACATGGAGAAGCAACTGCAGCGGCCGGCGATGACGGTGGCGACAGTTGCTGTACTGATGGCAGCGGTGATAACCAACGCCTTGCATTACGGCAAGCCCGGACGCGACAAGGCTATGCTGCACGATATGGACGTGATGGCCGCGGAGGTGCATGACGGCGAGCTGGTGGCCCTGGCCCCTGAGCTGGCGTCGAACAACAGCCTCCACGGCTACTGGTACTTCTACCACCGCGTGACCCTCGACGCCAACGCACAGCACCGCCACCTGATAGCAGCCGATGACGTCGCCGACACCACCTACATCGAGGTGCCCCTCCCGACAGAAGAATACCGCCTCTACCGCCTTTTGGAGGAATAATTTTGCCAGTTAAAATAATATTCGTATCTTTGCAGTCGAAATTAAAACTAAAACAATGATATAAAGACAGAATAGACAACATAGACATATATTGAGCTGAACGCTCTTGTTCTCGTATTGATAAGTCTGGTAAACTATATTGCGATGAGAATAAGAATGCGTAAAGTTCACGTCAGGGGCGTGAATTTTCGTAACACTTATTTATCGCAAGGGTTTTACCAGACACCCTCAATACAAATAAGGTAGTTTTGACGAAAGAATCACGCCTTTCTTCATGCCCCTTAAACATCGGCTTCCGGCTCAATAGTCTGGAGCCGATAATCATTTAACATTATCAAATATTATGAGTAAAACAATAATTTGTCTGTATGCCACCGCGGATTGTGGCAAGACAAAAACAATCAGGTGCCTTTTCAAAAGATTAGGTGGAGATAAAAAAGTGCTTGCTGGAACACATGATTTTGTTGGCGACCTAAACTTCGGCAACAAGAAAATCGGATTCGTAAGCAAGGGAGACCCTGGTTCGCCGCAGTGGGAAAATATTGAACCATTGGCGCAAAACAATTGCGACATCATCGTTACTGCTTCTCGCACCAAGGGGGACACTGTTTATAATATCTGCGACATCGCCAATAAGTACGGCTACACCGTTGTCTGGTTTTCTCCATTCTTTTTTCACGATGTGCAGTATGCATCCGATGAATTGTGTGACTATTTCGCCGAACGAAATGCAGACAACATCGCGCAATATATCATTGACAAATTGATTTAATAACAACTAAAATTCTAAAACAATGAATAGGAGTAATAAAGGAGCGATACTGATTGTGGCTGCGACATTTGCCACATTCACCGTATCGGCGCAAACTGAAGAGCTTTGGCTCGACAAGTACGAAACAAAGCAGGTCATTGACACTATGGCAGCCGACTCTGTTGATGCAGCTAAAAACGCAGCGTACAACGCTGAGCGCAGAGACCGTGAATACCAAAGGTATGCTGGCCGTTATCTCGCCGAGATAAAATTGATAGACCAATTGATTGCGGCAGAAGAGAGTGGGCGAACCCTCGAACCTATCTCAAGCGAGAACAGGACTCTTTACGCCAAATTGAAGGAATTTGACAACAAAGAGGGTGTGACAAAAAAGGACTTGAAAGCCATACAGAATTACAAAGTACCCAAAGGTTTCAGCGAAAGGATATTGCAGCCCGCCAAGGCGGCATTGCAGGAAAAGATTGACCAGTTTGTGCCACCAGCAGAAGAGACGAGATATAATTGGCGAAATAATAAAAGCAGTGCACCTAAGAAAGATGTACAGATACACAAGCGCGTTCCCAATCCCGAATGTCGCGACAATTATTTCAATGGGAATTTGCCTTTAGATAGCTACGGCTCATCGAGTGAGTATGCAAAGCATCGTTGGGACGAGGCTCAACAGTCCAAAGGCTGGGAATGGGTAGATGGTAACAAAATGGAATCCAAAGACATTTTCTTCCCCACAAAAATATCCTATTACGAGCAGGCTGGACATACTGAATACCGTTTTAAAAGATATGGTGAACGCTACGATGCGTACAACGAAAATGGGAAACTGATACGAGTTGATAATTTGACAGGTAGCAACATTCCTTATAATATGAAGAAAGATGTCATGCTGGCAATCTGCAAGCGCGACTTCCTTGCCAACAAGTACGACATCAACAAGTCCACAAAGAAGACACTTGATGCTTTGCGCATCCGTTTCGGCATAGTTGACGGTGTGGACGAACGCTTCAAGCAATACAAAGAAATGTACATCGCAAGCCGCTATGAGATGGTGAATGCACTCACGCCAGAGGAATATGGTGCTGCGTTGGCAAAGCACGATGTGGCGTTGAAAGTGATGAAAGAATATGCGCTTAAGCAAATCGACCAACAAGCCGACAATTACATCAAGCAACTTGAAGCCGACCACGAGAACGAACTCAAATACTTGTACAAAATCGAACGCATCGACAACACAACCTTTAAACTCTACTACCTCAACGACAAAATGGAGTGCAGTTGCGTTGCACTGATGAAATGGTTTAATACGGCCTCCTACGAATGCGAGTACGAGATAGAATTGCTGCCAAATGAGACAGTAACGATTAGGCGATAGGAGAAGATACACTTGAGTTTAGGCGGGCGTTTTTGTCCGCCTTTCTTATTTTTGGGGTTGACCTCAGAATAGTAGAGTCATCACCACCGAAACAGTATGTGATGACTATTGGAAGGATAGCGGAACGGTAGTCCGAGGAAAAAGGTGAACAATGTGGGAGCAATAGGGGAGCAAAAGGAGTAGATTCATTGATGCATGCTGTTGAGCACTTTAAGAAAACAACAGTATCTTTTTTCCAGTGTTGATGATCTGCTCCTTTTTATGCCCTAAATTGAAGAACAAAAGAACCCACATATTGGTATGCCGTCGGCTTGGCCGACAACCCACCAAGAAGGACCGAAGAGCCACCACCGCCGAAACATCGCCGACGGATTATCGAGAGGTTGTTGTATTTTGGAGGTGGTAAATATATGGTTGTTGTAATAAGAATCGGAGATTTTTCTCGGAAGATTTGAAGATTTTTTTGTTGGAGATTTGAAGATTTTTTGTTGGAGATTTGAAGATTTTATGAAGAAGATTTGAAGATTTTCTGTTGGAGAATTGAAGATTTTTTTTGATAGATTTGAAGATTTTTTGTTGGAGATTTGAAGATTTTTGTATCTTTGCAATCGGAAATACAGATGGTTATGATAGTAAGAGGACAAATAAACGAGTTGATTTCCAGGTTGCAAGAGCCGAGGAAGACAATCCAAGTGGTTGCAGGTCCCCGTCAAATTGGAAAGACGACAGTGGTGAAACAACTCTTAGAGAAGGTCTCGATGCCGTCACTTTACTTCAACGCCGACGCTGTCACTCCTGATGATAACGAGTGGATTGCCGCTCGGTGGGAGGAAGCTCGGTCGAGTATGCGGTTCTCTGGTAGCAAAGAGTTTCTACTCGCTATCGACGAGGTGCATAAGATTGACAACTGGAGCGAGCAAGTAAAGAAAGAATGGGATGCGGATACCTTCAACGACGTGAATTTGAAAGTGATCTTGCTTGGCTCATCAAGGCTGCTGCTGAAAAAAGGTCTGACAGAGTCATTGGCAGGACGTTTCGAGTTGATACCGATGGGACATTGGTCGTTTAAGGAGATGCAAGATACTTTCGGCTGGGACATCAACCAGTATGTCTATTTCGGAGGTTATCCTGGGAGTGCTGGCTACCTGCCCAACGAGAGCCGTTGGCGGAGGTATATGCGAGAAGCCATTGTGGCACCGGCCATCGAGAAAGATGTGTTACAAACAACTTATATCTATAAACCTGCGTTGATGCACCAACTGTTTAGGCTGGGTTGTGGCTATTCGGGAGAGTTGCTTGCGTATAACAAGATGTTGGGTATGCTTCAGGATGCCGGAAATGCAACTACACTGGCGAGTTATATGGAGGTGCTTGGTGAAAGCAAACTGCTCACAGGGTTGCAAAAATATACGGTTGGCATGTCGCGTAAATACAAGTCTATTCCCAAATTGCAGGTGTACAACAATGCATTGTTGACGGTGATGAGTGATGGTATGACATTTGAGAAGGTCTACACAAACCCACAACTGTGGGGACGGTGGGTCGAGTCTGCGGTGGGATGTCACCTGCTCGACAAGGCAGATGAACTGGAATACCAATTGTACTATTGGCGTGAGAACAACGAGGAAGTGGACTTTGTGATTACTCGTGGAGACAAGACAGTGGCTATCGAAGTGAAGAGCGGTAGCCGCAAGATGAATAGTGGCCTGGCTACCTTTAGAGAACGCTTTCATCCGACACATTCCCTTGTTGTGGGAGGTCCTGCTATGCCTTTGGAGGTGTTCTTCAACGGTGATTTGGAAAACCTATTGTGATTTATCTTTGCTGGTTACAGAAAAAGTTGTATTTTTGCAGTTTGAATATTGAAACAATGTTTTATTGATAATAAACTGATATATATATGAATATTTCTTTCGATTGGCTTAAAGAGTATGTGGATATTGAGGATATGACTCCTCAACAGTTGGACGACCTGCTGACTTTCTCCGGCCTGGAGGTGGACAGTATGGAGAAGGTGGAGACCATCAAGGGCGGTCTGGAGCATGTGGTGATTGCGCAGGTGCTGACCTGCGAGCCGCACCCCGACAGCGACCACCTGCACCTGACCACCGTCGACGTGGGCGGCGAGCGTCCGCTGAACATCGTCTGCGGCGCCCCCAACGTGGCCGCCGGCCAGAAGGTGGTGTGCGCCCAGATAGGTACCAAGATTTACACCTCGGACACCGAATACTACGAGATTAAGAAAGGCAAGCTGCGCGGCGCCGTCAGCGAGGGTATGCTCTGCGCTGCCGACGAGCTGCAGCTCGGCACCGACCACGCCGGCATCATGGTGCTGCCCGACGACGCCCCCGTGGGAATGCCCGCCAAGGAGTACTTCCACGTGAAGGACGACTGCCTGCTGGAGGTGGCCATCACCGCCAACCGCATGGATGCCATCTCGCATATCGGCGTGGCCCGCGACGTGGTGGCCGTCCGCAATACCCGCGAGGGCAAGAATCTGGCCATCAAGTGGCCGGAGGTGGAAAGTGGAGAGTGGAAAGTGGAGAGTGACAAGGCCATCCGCGTCACCGTGGAAGAGCCGGAGCTCTGCCCGCGCTACACGGGCATCACGCTGCGCAATGTGAAGGTAGGGGAGAGCCCCGAGTGGCTGCGGAACCGTCTGCGCACCGTGGGTCTGCGTCCCATCAACAATATCGTCGACGTCACCAACTTCGTCATGATGGAGGTGGGTCAACCGCTGCACGCCTTCGACGCCGACAAGATCGGCGGCGGCCACGTCGTCGTGAAGCGCCTGCCGCAGGGCACCAAGTTCGTCACCCTCGACGGCGTGGAGCGCACGCTCGACGCCCGCGACCTGATGATCTGCGACGAGAACGAAGGTATGTGCATCGCCGGTGTCTTCGGCGGACAGAAGAGCGGCGTGAGCATGGAGACCACGAACGTCTTCCTGGAGAGCGCCTTCTTCAACCCCGTGAGCATCCGCAAAACCAGCCAGCGCCACACGCTGAAGACTGACGCCAGCTACCGCTACGAGCGCACCTGCGACCCCAACATCACCGAGTGGGCCCTGCGCCGCGCCGTGAAGCTCATCCGCGAGCTGGCCGGCGGCGACATCTGCGGCCAGATGGTGGACCTCTACCCCAACAAGATTGAGCGTCCGACGGTGGAGGTGAACTTCCGCCGCATGTTCGACCTCGTGGGGCAGGACATCCCGCTGGAGGCAGTGCGCACGGCCCTCACGTCGCTCGACATCGAGATTGTGCGCGAGGATGCCGAGGGCATGACCCTCAAGGTGCCCACCTGCAAGGCCGACGTCACGCGCGAGTGTGACATCGTGGAGGAAATCATGCGCATCTACGGCTACAACAATATCCATATCGGCACCACGGTCAACAGCTGCCTGAGCTACGGCAAAAAGCCCGACCCGCGCAAGCTGAAGAACACCGTGAGCGACTACCTCACCGACAACGGCTTCAGCGAGATAATGAACAACTCGCTCACCAAGAGTGAATACTACGACGAGTGCTATGGCGTCGGCTCTGCCGACAATCCCGATTTCCCGGCCGACCGCTGCATCCCCATCATCAACCCCCTGTCGAAGGAACTCAACGTCATGCGCCAGACGCTGCTCTACAGCGGCCTGGAGTGCATCGCCCGTAATATCAACTTTCGCATCCTCGACCAGAAGCTCTACGAGTTCGGCCGCAGCTACGTGAAGACCGACGAGGCCGCCAACCAAGAGCTGCCCGTCACCAAGCGCTTCAACGAGACCGAGCACGTCAGCATCTTCCTCACCGGCAACATGACGCCCGAGAGTTGGAAACAGAAGAGTCCGGAGAGCGACTTCTACTACCTGAAGTCCTACGTGATGACCATCCTGCAGCGCATGCGCGTCAACATGGGCCGCGTGGAGATGGTGCCGACGCAGTACAAGTTCTTCGCCGAAGGCCTCGACATCATCCAGCGCGACAGCAAGAAGCTGCTGGGCACCATCGGCCGCATCGGTCGCGAGACGCTGAAGAAGATGGACATCAAGCAGCCCGTCTTCTATGCCGACCTCAACTGGACGCTCCTCCTCAAGCAGTACCCCACCAAGGAGGTGCTCTACCAGGATGTGGCTAAGTTCCCCGAGGTGCGCCGCGACCTGGCCCTCATCCTGCGCAAGGACGTCACCTTTGCCCAGGTCGAGCAGGCCGCCCTGCAGTGCGAGAAGAAGCTGCTCAAGAGCGTCAACCTCTTCGACGTCTATGAGGGCAAGGGCATCACCGAAGGCTTCAAGTCCTACGCCGTCAGCTTCATCCTGCAGGACAAGGACAAGACCCTCGCCGACAAGCAGATCGAGTCCACCATGGCCAAGATCCAGAAGACCCTCGAGACCCAGCTGGGCGCGAAGATCCGCGGCTAACACGCCGCCGCAGGCGTCGTAACCCTGTTTTGAATTTAAAAATGGCTGTTGACACTCTCGACAGCCATTTTTAAATTCAATTGGCCCTATCGCGGCCCATTTTGGCCATTATTTTTTTCAAATGGCCCTGGCGACACTCATTTTAGCCGTTTTTTAAATCATTTGGGCCTGGCGACATCCATTTTGGCCATTTTCAAAATCATTTGGGACTTGCGACACTCATTTTACCCATTTTCAAAATCATTTGGGCGTAGCGGCATATGCTTTTGGCCGTTTTAAAAATCATTTGGAACTTTTTTATAAAAATAGGCCCATCAATCCCAGACCGAATAAAGCATCCCGAGCATTTCTGTCACGTCTGTCTCTTTCAGCCCTCTCTTTTGCAGCAATACTTGACACCGTATTTTTGTATTCTGTGTAGAGTGCCTCAAGTGTTTCTGCATGTTGTTTAATGTATAGGTTATAACACATTGCAGCCCCATCCTCTGTTACTTTTACAGCAATGGTTCCTTTTTCATCCCTTGTCGCAATAAAATCCACTCCACTATTCATCTCGGTATAAGTCCATATTTTTGTCTTGCCAGTTGTTTCAACTGGTACTAATTTGCTTAAAACCACATTGGTGTTTTTTCTTTCCGATTCGTAATGTTTCTGAAATTCATCCTCTAAATTAATAACTGGCTTTTGAGAGAGTACATTTGAAAAATCGGTAGTATATTGTAACTTATAGTTCAATGCGTATAGCTGTCCTTCAACATAATCTTTTATTTCCGATGGGTCCATTCCTGCTCCCACATATCCGTTAGATGTTATTTGGCCGCTTTGGAGTATTTTTTGTATCATGTTTCCTCCTTCTTGATAAATGTAGCCATTGCATTTATATTGCGCCAAAAGCTCTTTTGTCATTTCTTCGATGAGAGCAGTTTCTAATTTATGCTGCTTGTATTGGAAAAAAGCAAATGCTGAAATGATAAAAATAATTAGAAGTGATATGGGAATTAGAATTCTCCATTTCTTTTTGGAATATTCTTTCCTCTTTCCATTATAAAATGACGTTATCTCTCCGTGCTGATTCTGTTCGCTATTTTCCATTTCTTTTATTGTTTGTTCCGCTCTCCCGCGCCCCGTTGAGCAATAATAAAAGAAGCGTGGCGCCGTATGCCGCTTCCTGCAAAGAGGTCCTAGGAATAACCTTGTGAAAAGAAGATGCAATAAGCCCACGCTATAACAGCGAAAGCCATTACACATATTCTGTTTCACTATGGAATTTCCTAGGTTCCTTTGCACAGAACGCGTATAACGCTTCACGATTTCCTTTGAAATCGACTGCAAAGATACGACATTTCTGCGACGTGGCAAAATTTATTTTCCGCAAGGGGGGATAATTAGGCAATAATAGGGGAGGGTTTGCGTTAATAAATATGCATGAAAGGCTTGGAGCAATATGATGTGAAGTTGTTGCTGGCGCTGGTGAAGAGTGTCGGGGGAAGGACCGACTTCTTCAAGGCGCTGGTGGAGGGGCCGCACCCGGAATTGGCGGCTTTCAGCAACGCCATCCGCGGCGACGACGACGCCATGGTGTGGCTCTTCAAGCACGATTTCGCCTGGCTGGCCATCCTAAGCAACGCCTGCGACGGCGACGAGAAGGCCATAGCGTGGGTGCAGCGCAACCTCACCAAGGTGAACATGATGTACGCCCTCGCCGCGCGCCGCAACATCCCCGCCGTCAAGTGGCTCCTCTCGCACCGCCTCGAGATATTTCTCATGCTGGCCCGCGAGACGGAGAAGTTCCTCGACTACCAGGACAAGGAGTACGCCTGGCCCTACGTTATGCACTTCGGCGGCCACCACCGCGCCATCGAGGAACTGGAAGAATGGAAGTGCGCGACCGAAAGGGAGCGAACTGCTACTACGAAACAAAAAACAGACAACAATGATACAGCAGAAAGACAACAGCAGACCGACCAAGGAGAATAGCAAGCCCCGCGAAGCAAGAGCCGCCAAGACGGAGAAGCCCCGCAGGAGCGGCGCGAACAATGCAGAGCGCGAAGGCGCCCAGGCAAGGGCAAAGCGCAGCGAAGCCCCTGCGCGTAAGATGTACGACGACAAGGAACCCCGCGGAGGCGCCAAAAAGTCCTACGACCGTCCTGTACGAGCCACCCGTCCTGCCGGCCGTAAACCTGTCGCTCCGCAAAAGCCGAAGGAACCCCATGCCGAAGGTGCCATGCGCCTCAACAAGTACATCGCCCATGCCGGCATCTGCTCGCGCCGCGAGGCCGACGAACTCATTGCCGCCGGTAGCGTGAAGGTCAACGGCAAGGTGGTCACCGAGATGGGCTACCAGGTGATGCCCGGCGACGAGGTGCAGTACGGCGGCGAGAAGCTCCGCAGCGAGCGTCTGCGCTACTTCCTCCTCAACAAGCCCAAAGGCTTCATCACCACCACCGACGACCCGCAGGAGCGCCGCACGGTGATGATGCTCATGGACGGCTGCTGCGCCGAGCGCATCTATCCCGTCGGCCGCCTCGACCGTGCCACCACGGGCCTGCTGCTCTTCACCAACGACGGCGAGCTGGCCAAGCGCCTCACGCACCCCTCCACGCAGGTCTACAAGATATACCAGGTGGAGCTCAACAAGCCCGTCACCAAGGAGGACATGAAGCGCCTCCTTGAGGGCATCGAACTTGAGGACGGTCCCATGCATGTGGATGATATCCAGTATGCCGCCGTCGGCAAGACCATCGATAAGCGCATCGTGGGCGTCGAGCTGCACAGCGGCCGCAACCGCATCGTGCGCCGCCTCTTCGAAGCCCTCGGCTACGAAGTCCACAAGCTCGACCGCACCACCTTCGCCGGCCTCACCAAGAAAGACCTCCCCCGCGGCCGCTGGCGCGAACTGACAGAGAAGGAAGTCGGCTTTCTCAAGATGATCTGAGAAAGCCAGCTGCCTGCCAGGTGGGCTTCCTGAAGATGATATAACCTACCACCAAATAATTATGAAAAAACTGTTTGCCATCATGGCCTTTGTGGCCGCTTTCGCTGCGGTCAGGGGGCAGGGCGTCTCGTGGGGCGGCGACGTCGTGCAGCGCACGTCCTGTGTCGACAACGACACCCTCCGCGTAGAGCTGGTGTCGGTGGAAAATCCCTCGGAGCCGCAACCGCGCTATGTGCAGGATTGGGTCAATATCGTCAACAAAACAGACGACACGCTTCGTGTAACCTACCATGTGGAAGCGCTCTTGACTCGCTACGACAAGCCGTTTTCCTACGACTACACCTTGTCCGTGGGACCGCGAAACAATTTGGGTGACAATGTCTATTCTCATTTTCACAAAGGGCATTACATCTTTGGCGGACAATACCGTGACACTGACTGCAAGGTCAAGAAGATATATCTAATACATGTGAAATGACCCTTGTTTTTCACACCCTCACCATCGCCGACCGCGAGGCGTACCAGGCTGTGAGCCTGCGCAGCGGACGGCGCAACTGCAACTTCACCTTCGCCAACCTCGTGGGCTGGCAGTTCTGGTTCCGCACCGAGGTGTGCATACTGCCCGATGCCGTGGTGCTGCGTTTCACGCTCGACGGCGAGCGGGCCTACATGCTCTGCTGCGCCGGGACACCGTGCTGTGACTTGCTGCAGGCCATCTGCGACGACTGCGGCGGACGCATGACGCTGCTCGGCCTCGAGGACGAGGCGGCGCTCCAGCTGCAGCAGAACGCCTGCAGCAAGGGTATCAATATCACCGTTGAACCCCAGCGCAACCAGTACGACTACATCTACCGCCGGGCCGACCTGGCCTCGTTGGCCGGCGGCAAGCTCAAGGCCAAGCGCAACCACGTCAACAAGTTCCTCTCCGAGTACCCCGACTTCGAGTACCGTCCCCTGGAGCCATCCATGTTTGACGAGTGCCGCCGCTTGGAGGCCCTCTGGCGCGAGGAGTGCGGCGACACTAACCCCGAATACGGCGACACCATTCTGGCCGAACAGCGCGTCATGGAGACCGTCTTCGCCCATTGGGACGCCCTGGGCATGATGGGCGGCAGCATCTGGCTCGACGGCCGCATGGTGGCCTTCACCTACGGCGCCGCCGTCACCGACGACACCATCGACGTCTGCGTGGAGAAGGCCGACCGCACCATCGACGGCCTCTTCTCCGTCATCAACCAGCAGTTCTGCGCCCACCTGCCCGAACAATATGTCTACGTGAACCGCGAGGAGGACATGGGCCTCGAAGGCCTGCGCAAAGCCAAGCTTTCATATCATCCTGAAATACTTCTGACCTACAATGACGTACACATTGCATAGGATGACCGCCGCCGATGCGCCGCTGACCGTCGACTGGATGGTGCGGCAATACGGCTTCGACCGCCCGGAGGTGGAAGAGTGGGTGAGGGACCTGTACTTCAACTGGCCGCTCAGCGTCAAAGCCCTCGCCCCCGACGGCCACGTCATCGGCCTGCTCAACATGAGCGACTACCGCATCGAGGAGGAGACGCCCCTCATCGCCCGCGAGAAGCCCGACCTGCTGGCTGCCATGAACGCCCGCCGCTACACCGCCGTCTTCTCCTTCATCGTGGCCCCCGAATACCGCGGCACGCGCCTCAACTACGACATGATTATGAGCATCATGCCGGAGCTGAAGGCCAACTATGATTTTGTGTTCATACCCGTGCTGCACCGCCTGAAGACCCACCAATACTGGCAGCGCTGGGGCGCCCGCGAGTTCTACCGCGACGCCGACTGCGTCTACTACCAGCTGCCGCTGCACGCCTGACGATCATTCCCCAATCAGGAACACCGTGTTGCGTTTGTGGAGGTCCGTCTTTTCCCGTTCTTTCTTCCATTTGGCAGCCGGCATGGTGCGTATGTACTGCGTCGGCAGCGTGAGGTCGCAAGCCACGCACACCAGCGTATCGGCCTGTAGCACTGTGCTCAGGGCTTCGAGCATCTGGTTGTTGCGATAGGGAGCCTCGATGAACAGCTGCGTCTCGTGGCTGCGGTGCACATGCTCTTCGAGGTGGCGCAGCGTGGCGGCGCGCGCCGAGCGGTCTACCGGCAGGTAGCCCTTGAAGGCGAAGCGCTGGCCGTTCAAACCGCTGGCCATCAGCGCCAGCATGAGCGACGACGGTCCGACGAGCGGAACCACCTCGATGCCACGGCGTTGCGCCACGCGGGTTATCATGGCTCCCGGGTCGGCCACGCAGGGCAGCCCCGCCTCGCTGAGCAGGCCTATGTTCTCGCCGCGCTCTATGGCGTCAAGGTGACCAACGATGTCTTCCTGCGACGTGTGCTCGTTAAGTTCCAGAAACACAGTGTCGTCGATGGCGTGCGGATAGCCGGCTTTCTTGAGGAACCGCCGTGCCGTGCGCAGCTCCTCGACGATGAAGGTGCGGCATGTGGCCAGCAGCTCCATATTGTTGGCGGGCAGCGAGATGCCGATGTCGTCGGCTCCGATGGGTACGGGAAACAGTATCAGGCGTCCTTTCATATATTTTGGATAACGAGGCGCTGTTTTTTTTATTGTGTGGTGACATCTCTGACATCCTTTTTTGGGCGCTTTTTTGGTACGGAGTCCCTACGGAGCCCCTACGGACCCCCTTCGGCCGTTCTTCAGTGGAAGGCCGTAGAGGGGCCGAAGGAAGGCCGAAGGGGGGCCGAATGGACTCCGTTTTGGCACGTTTTGTGCAGGAGATATTTGGCGATGGAAGGCAATAAAATCGCCAATTGTTTGTTATTGGTTATAAATAAAAGGACATGAGAAAGACATTTTTTTTGCTGTTCGCGGGTGTCAGCATGATGATGCAGGCCTGCGCCCAGCAGCCGGAAGAGAACGTCAAGGGTGTTGAAGTGACACCTCAACAGACGCCTGTAAACAGGCTTAAGATTAATGATTTCACTGATGTCGCTGCTGCGACGATAGACGGTGTGGTGCACATCAAGACCGAGATGACGCAGATGACGCCGCTCTACCAGTCGTTCTTCGGCTTCATCATCCCGCAGGGGGTGCAGAAGCAGGTGTACAGCGCCTACGGTTCGGGTGTGATCATCACCAGCGACGGCTACATACTGACCAACAACCATGTGGTGCAGGATGCCGAGCGTATCAGCGTGACACTCAACGATCGGCGCGAGCTTCCAGCGACGCTCGTGGGCAACGACCCCGCCACCGACCTGGCTGTCATCAAGGTCGAGGCCGAGGGGCTGACCTACATCCCCTTCGGCAACAGCGACCTGGTGAAGGTCGGCGAGCCTGTGCTCGCCATCGGCAACCCTTTCAACCTCACGTCGACGGTCACCAGCGGCATCATCAGCGCCAAGGCGCGCAACATGCACATCATAGACAATCCGCGCAGCAATGAGACGCCGTTGGAGTCTTTCTTGCAGACAGATGCAGCTGTCAATTCAGGTAATAGTGGAGGTGCTTTGGTCAACTCGCAGGCCGAGCTCGTCGGCATCGTCACAGCCATCGCGTCGGGCAACGGCAACTATATCGGCTATTCGTTTGCCATCCCCTCTAACCTGGCTGTCAAAGTGGCAGGCGACCTGCAGCGCTACGGCTACGTGCAGCGTGGCTATCTTGGAGTGCAAGTTGTTGAAGTCGACGCTAATATAGCCCGTCAGGCCAATGCCCGCGACATCAAGGGGCTGTATGTCGTCAAGGTGGTGAAGGACTGTGCCGCCGACAATGCCGGCATCCGTCAGGGCGACATTGTGTTGCGGGTTGCCGGCAAGGATGTCAACACCTTTGCCGAGATGATGGAAGAGCTCGGTCTGTTCACCCCCGGCGACGAGGTTGATGTGGACTTCGAGCGTGACGGGCACACGAAGACTGTTAAGGTGAAACTACTTAATTCAAAGGGTAATACGGATATTATCCGCAAGTGACACTTGAGGATAAATACGAGGAGATGACGCAGCGGCCGGTGAAGCTGCTGGTGTGCAAGATGGCAGTGCCTACGATCATCGCCATGGTGACCACGGCGCTGTACAATGTCGTCGATGCCGCCTTCATCGGGCGCCTCTCCACCGAGGGCACCGCCGGTATCGGCATCTCGTTTGCCTACATGACGTTCATCCAGGCTCTTGGCTTCTTCTTCGGCCACGGGTCGGGCAACTATATATCGAGGGCCCTCGGTGCAAAAGACACATCGTCGGCTTCTGTCGTGGCGAGTGTGGGTTTTGTTACTCCGTTCCTCATCGGATTGCTGGCGGCAGTTGTCTGTCTGCCAAATCTTTCGGCCTTGAGCCGACTGCTTGGGGCCCCCGAGGCCGTGGTGCCCTACGCCAACGACTACCTGCGCTATATTGTAATGGCCACGCCCTTCATGATGTCGGCCCTGACGCTTAACAACCAGTTGCGTCTGCAGGGCAACGCCGCCTTCGGCATGGTGGGCATCGTCAGCGGCGCGGTGCTCAACATAGCCCTCGACCCGCTGTTTATCTTCACCCTCGGCATGGGTGTCAGCGGTGCGTCGCTGGCCACTGCCCTCAGCCAGCTATTCGCCTGGGGCTTATTGCTTTATGGCACCTTCAAACCGCAGTGTGTGCATATCCGTCTGAGTCAATTCAAGCCCTCGTGGCGTGTCTATTACGAGATATTCCGTGGCGGATTGCCGTCGCTTTTCAGGCAGGTCTTCAACTGTGCTGCCGCCGTGAGCCTCAACTATTGCGCCGCCCTCTATGCCGCCCCGGGGCAGGAGGCGAGCGCCGTGGCCGCCTTCGCCGTGGTGACGCGCATCATGATGTTCGCTTTCAGCGTGGTGCTGGGCTTCTGCCAAGGGTTTCAGCCGGTATGCGGCTACAACTACGGGGCGAGGCTCTACGGGCGTGTGCGCGAGGCGTGGCTCTTCACCGTCAGCGTGGGCACGGCCTTCCTGCTGGTCATCTCGGCGGTGGGGTTAGTCTTTGCACCACAGATAGTTGCGCTGTTCCGCGCCGAGGATGCGGCGCTCATCGAGATAGGTGCTGTCACGCTGCGTTGGCAGTGTGTGGCATTCCCGCTGGTGGGTCTCTTTACCGCCACGGGCATGCTTTTCCAGAACATACGCATGACCTTCCCTGCGACGCTGCTAAGTATCTGTCGCAACGGTCTTTTCTTCATTCCGGCCATTCTCCTGCTGCCTGTGTGGTTAGGGATGCAGGGGGTTCAGACGGCCCAGGCTGTGGCCGACGTGCTTACGTTTATAATCGCGGTGCCATATTCGGTGTGGATTGGCAGGCGGTTGAAAAAAATGTGGCTCGAAGAAGAGGGGAAAAATGTATCTTTGCAGTAGCATGGCAATTGCGACTAAACCTATAACACACTGAACATGAGAAATAAGTATCTTGTTTTGGCACTCTGTGGCGCCATGGCGTCACTTTGGCCGTCCGCTGCAGGCGCCGCCCCCGTGACCGTTGGCGACGCCGGCACCGTGGCTGCCAATTTCTGGAATCTGCACCGCGACGGGAATGTGGCTGCCGTTGAAGGCGCGATGAAATGTGTGAAGGTGCCGTGGGATGCCTTCTTTGTTTTCGAGCCTCACGATATGCAGGGTTTTGTCATCGTGGCGGCCGACGATCGTGTGCGGCCGGTGCTTGCCTACTCGTTTGCCAGCCCCATCGGCGCTTCGCGTATGAGTCCGGAGCTGGTGTGGTGGCTCGACGGGTGGCAGCAGCAGATTGACCTTTGCCGTTCAAAGGATTACGAGGCCCCTGGCGACGTGGCTGACCAGTGGCGTGACCTTCTGGCCGGCGGGGGCGAGCCGCGACGGCTGACAGTTGTGGCGCCCATGCTGACAACCAAGTGGGATCAGGAAGCGCCCTACAACAACGCCTGTCCGACCCTCAGCCTTTTCGGCAGTCCGGTGCATGCCGCCACGGGTTGCGTGGCCACCGCCATGGCGCAGGTGATGAAGTATTGGAACTACCCGCAGTGCGGCACAGGTACGCACAGCTACTACTCATATTCCATGACCGGCTACGGACAGGAGGCCGGCCGGCAGACCGTGGACTTCGGCGCCACGGTATACGACTGGCATAACATGCCCAACGTACTGACGTCGGCATCGAGCACGGTACAGAAGAACGCCGTGGCCACGCTAATGTACCACTGCGGTGTGGCGTGCGAAATGCAGTACGGCACCTCCTATGATGGCGGCAGCGGCGCTTGGGCGCACAATATTCCGCTGCTTAGCATGGGTAGCGCGCTGAGCGGCATGGTGCGGTACTTCGGCTACTCGTCGGCGGCCAGCGGCGTGTACCGCGAGAAGTACGGCGACAGTGCCTGGACGGCAATGGTGCGCGCCGAACTGGATGCGCAGCGCCCCGTCATCTATGTCGGCGGCGACGAGACGTCGGGGGCCCATTGCTTTGTGTGCGACGGCTACGACGACCAGGGGCGCTTCGACTTCAACTGGGGCTGGAGCGGCATTGGCGACGGCTACTACACGCTCGACAATCTGGCTCCAGGGGATGGCGGCGTTGGCGGCGGCACAGGCTTATACGACTTCACCAACAATCAGCAGATGCTTGTCGGCATACGTCCGCACACCGGCGACGACTCGCTGTGTGTGATACGCCATTTCCCTTACACAGAGGCTTTTGAGGACGCCCCCGCTTGCTGGAGCGCCACAATGACAGACGATAACAGCTATTCGTGGATGGTGTATGACACCACCGGCACTGACGGCAACTACTCTGTCTATGCAGGGACACCATACAGTGGCAGTGGGGACAACCACTTGCTGTCGCCGGCCATTGTCGAGGCCGGCACATACACTGTGACGTGGAAGGTGCGGGCCATGAACGAGGGAGTTGCGGCATACTACACGCTGAACGCCGGCCAGGCAGCGATGAGCGACACGGTGTCGGTATCGGCATGGGTGCAACGCGAACTGGCGTTTACCGTGGATAATGGTGATACTGTGATGCTTGACTTCGGCTATACAGGCCGTCCAGGCGTTGGCGGGTTGTTGCTGGACAGCGTGGTGGTCAGTTCAACCATGGTGTTGGGCGTGGAAGGTGTGCCGGATGTGAGAATCTCGGTATGGCCCAACCCCGCCAATGGTATTGTGAACGTCGAGGCGTCTCAGCCAGTGCGACTTGTCGAGGTCCTCGACCTTGCCGGCCGCAAGGTCTGCTCGGCAAATGGTGCAGCCGTGGACCTTGGCGGCATGCCTGCAGGTGTTTATATATTGCGTTGCACGACAGACGGCGGTGTGGCCACAAGCCGCGTCGTGAAGCGTTGAAATACAAGCCGAAAACAAGGCGTGGGGCGCAGCGTCGGCAGTCGACGCTGCGCCCCGTCGCTTTTCGCTGTCTGTTGGTAAAAAACAGCTTGTATGTCGTACTTTTTTCGTATCTTTGCATTGCCAAATTGTATATAAAAAAACAATGGAAGATACAGAGAAAGATATTATTCAAGAAGTTACCAGCGAAGAATACAAATGGGGCTTCACCACGGATATCGATACGGAGACCATCCGCAAGGGGTTGGACGAGGATGTGGTGCGCCTTATCTCAAAGAAGAAAAACGAACCGGAGTGGTTGCTGGAGTTCCGTCTTGAGGCGTTCCGCCGCTGGCAGAAGATGAAGGAGCCGGACTGGGCGCATCTGGAATACGAGACGCCCAACTACCAGGACATCATCTACTTCGCTGCTCCCAAACAGGAGAAAAAGAAAAGCATGGACGAGGTGGACCCGGAGCTGCTGGCCACCTTCGACAAACTGGGCATACCGTTGCGTGAGCGCGAGGCACTGGCTGGCGTGGCCTACGACGCCATCATGGACTCCGTCAGCGTGAAGACCACGAGCCAGAAGGCGCTGGAAGAGAAGGGCATCATCTTCATGCCCATCAGCGAGGCCGTGCAGAAGCATCCTGACCTCGTGCGTAAGTACCTGGGCAGCGTGGTGCCGAGCACCGACAACTTCTTTGCCGCGCTTAACAGCGCCGTCTTCAGCGACGGCTCCTTCTGCTACATCCCCAAGGGGGTGCGCTGCCCGATGGAGCTCTCGTCGTACTTCCGCATCAACGCCAAGGGTACAGGCCAGTTCGAGCGCACACTCATCGTGGCCGACGAGGGTGCATACGTGAGCTACATGGAAGGCTGCACGGCTCCGCAGCGCGATGAGAACCAGCTGCATGCGGCTATCGTGGAGATTGTCGTCATGAAAGACGCCGAGGTGAAGTACAGCACGGTGCAGAACTGGTATCCGGGCGACAAGAACGGCAAGGGCGGCATCTATAACTTCGTCACCAAGCGCGGCATCTGCAAGGGCTCGCACAGCAAGCTGAGCTGGACGCAGGTGGAGACCGGCAGCGCCGTGACGTGGAAGTACCCGAGCTGCATCCTGCAGGGCGACGACAGCACCGCCGAGTTCTACTCCGTCGCCGTCACCAACAACTACCAGCAGGCCGACACGGGCACCAAGATGATACACGTAGGCAAGAACACACGCAGCACCATCATGAGCAAGGGTATCAGCGCCGGCAAGAGCCACAACAGCTACCGCGGCCTGGTGCAGATAGGCAAAGGGGCCGATAACGCGAGGAACTACTCGCAGTGCGACAGCCTGCTGCTCGGCGACCAATGCGGCGCCCACACGTGGCCCTACATCAAGGCCGACAACCACACCGCCATACTGGAGCACGAGGCGACCACCTCCAAAATCTCTGAGGACCAGCTCTTCTACTGCCAGCAGCGCGGCATCAGCCCCGAGAGCGCCGTGGGCCTGATAGTCAACGGCTACGCCAAAGACGTGCTGAAGAAGCTCCCCATGGAGTTCGCCGTCGAGGCGCAGAAGCTGCTGTCGGTGTCGCTTGAGGGTAGTGTAGGATGATGAAGAAGCTGACTACCGAGGAGATGCACCGGCTGACGGTGGAGGAGTTTCGCGAGAGCGCGAAGCTGCCGCTGACGGTGGTGCTGGACAATGTGCGCTCGCAGAACAACATAGGCTCTGTGTTCCGCACGGCGGATGCCTTCCGTGTGGAGCACATAGCGCTCTGCGGCATCTGCTCGACGCCGCCGCACCGCGAGATACACAAGACGGCCCTCGGGGCGGAGGAGAGTGTGGAGTGGAGCTACCACGAGGAGACGGTGGAGTGCGTCAGAGCCCTGAAAGAACGCGGCTATAAGGTGTATGCGGTGGAGATTGCGCACGAGAGCCTTCGGGTCGACGACCTGAAGGCCGTCGCACTTGACAAGGTGGCCATCGTCTTCGGCAACGAGGTTGAGGGGGTGCAGGAGGAGGTGATGGAGCTCTGCGACGGGGCTCTGGAGATACCGCAGGAGGGGACGAAGCACTCGCTGAATGTGAGCTGCGCCGCCGCCATCGTGATGTGGGAGATGTATAAACAGTTAAGAGTTAGGAGCTAAGAGTTAGGAGTTTAGCTACGCGTTATGACAAAAGAAGAAAGAATAGAGCATGCAAAAGCTCTGCACAAGCAGGGCTGCAACTGCTGCCAGGCGGTGCTGATGGCCTATGCCGACAGGCTGCCGATAAAAGGTGAGGACGCTATGAATGTGGCCGCTCCCTTCGGTCGCGGCCTGGCGGGCACGAGAGAGGTCTGCGGCTGCGTGAGCGGCATGGCCATGGCATGCGGCCTCACGGGACACACCGCCGACACCCGTGCGCTGATAGAGCGCTTCCGCGAAGAGGAGGGCGACATCGTCTGCGGCCGTCTGCTGGCCGCGGGCAAGCGCCCCTGCAACACCATGATAGGCGATGCCGCCGGCCTGCTGGCGGATGTGATTGACGTTTAACACAGACAATACCTATGACCAACCTGGAGAAATGCAACGCAGGGGTGGCGTACTCGTTTGCCGACGACGAGCTGATAGCGCGCAAGACGCGGGCCATCGTGGAATGCGAACGCTTCAACGCCATCGACGGCACCGACTACGAGGCTCAGTATGAGCAGCTGAAGAGGATGCTGGGCTCGGTGGGCGAAAGGGTGTGGATAGCCAAGACGTTCAACTGCGACTGCGGCAAGAACATACACATAGGCAACGACTTCACGGGCAACCACAACCTCACCGTCCTCGACATCCGCGAGGTGCGCATCGGCGACCACGTGATGATAGGCCCCGGCACGCTCATCACCACCGTCACCCATCCGCTCGACTACCGCCAGCGGCGCCTGTATATGGCCGAAGCCCAGCCCGTTGTCATAGAAGACGACGTGTGGATTGGCGGCAACGTCACCGTGCTGCCCGGCGTGACCATAGGGCAGGGCGCCGTGGTTGCCGCCGGTGCTGTGGTGACGCGCGACGTGCCGCCGCGGACGCTGGTGGGCGGTGTGCCGGCCAAGGTGATAAAAACATTGTGATGATGACTAAACGCAAGATAATCAACGACCCCGTGTATGACGGGTTCCTCTCTGTCGAAGACCCTGTGATACTGCAGGTCATCGAGCATCCCTACTTCCAGCGCCAGCGTCGCATCAAGCAGCTGGGGCTGACCTATCTGGTGTACCCCGGCGCCATGCACACGCGCTTCAGCCACATGCTGGGAGCGCTGAACCTGATGGGGCGGGCGCTGGAGGTGCTGCGGCAGAAGGGCGTTGAAATCACCGACGAGGAGTGCCGCGGCGCCAAGCTGGCCATCCTGCTGCACGACATAGGGCACGGGCCTTTCTCGCACACCTCGGAGCGCGTGCTGGTGGACGTGCCGCACGAGGAGATAACGCTGCTTATGATGCGGCGCATCAACGAAGAGATGGCCGGTGCGCTGGATATGGCCATTGAGATATTTGCTGACAGATACCACAAGCATTTCCTTCACCAGCTGGTGAGCAGCCAGTTGGATATGGACCGCCTCGACTACCTGGGACGCGACAGCTACTTCACCGGCGTGAGCGAGGGCATCGTGGGCACCGACCGCATCATCTCGATGCTCAACGTGCACGACGACGAGCTGGTGGTCGACGAGAAGGGCATCTACAGCGTAGAGAAGTTCATCATCAGCCGCCGCCTGATGTACTGGCAGGTATACATGCACAAGACCGTCATCGCCGCCGACCAGCTGCTGCTCAGCATCCTGCGCCGCGCCCGCGAGCTTAACCTGTCGCCCTTCACGTTCAGCCTTTCGCCGCTGGACCTCGACCGGTTTGCCGAGGTGGACGACGACGACATCATGGTGGCCGTGAAGCATTGGCAACACTCTGACGACGAGATACTCAGCACCCTCTGCCGCAATCTGGTGAACCGCCGCCTGCCTGCCATCCGCATCAGCAACGACCCTTTCACCGATGTCGTGTGCGACTACTTCCACGGCACCGGCGAGCTGCACAACCGTTCGTACGACTTCAACGACCAGGAAATCAAGGTCCTCTACAAGGACGGCCGCTGTCTGCCCATCAGCGAGGCCAGCGACCAGCTCGACCGCCACTTCCTTGAGAAGCAGGTGACTAAGTATTACCGCTTCTTCCCCAAAGAGAACGCGTAGTTTTCAGCGTGCCGCACGGCTGCAATGCAGAGTGCCGAGCACGCTATTTTTATGCCCTTTGGAACACCATTTCAACGATATTTCAACGATACTTCAACGATACTTTAACGATAGCTATCGTCGAAATATCGTTGAAGTATCGTTGAAGTGTCGATTAGAGTGCAGGTCTGCAGCGTGTTATGGAAATGGGGGCGGAGAGGGTTCTGGTTCTCCTGTTTTTCGCGTGCGTACATAATAAATATGTTTTTTTGCCGTTAAATATGGAAAAAAGACAGAACCATGAAAGTCCATTTTATAGCCATCGGGGGCTCGGCGATGCACAACCTCGCCATCGCCCTCTGCCAGAAAGGAATTACCGTCACGGGGAGTGACGACGAGATATTCGACCCTGCAAAGAGTCGGCTGGAGAAGTACGGATTGCTGCCGGAGAGTTTCGGCTGGCATCCGGAGAGGATTACCAAAGACCTCGACGCCGTGGTGCTCGGCATGCACGCCCGCATCGACAACCCCGAGCTGCTGCGGGCCCAAGAGTTGGGACTGAAAATCTATAGCTATCCGGAATACCTCTACGAGCAGTCGAAGGACAAGCTGCGCATCGTCGTCGGCGGCAGCCACGGCAAGACGACCACCACGGCCATGATACTCCACGTGCTGGCCCACTGCGGCATCGAGGCCGACTACATGGTGGGCGCCCAGCTCAAGGGCTTCGACGTCATGGTGCGCCTCTCGCATACCGCCAAGGTGATGGTCATCGAGGGCGACGAGTACCTGACCTCGCCCATCGACCGGCGGCCCAAGTTCCACCTCTACCACCCCAATGTGGGCATCATCACCGGCATCGAGTGGGACCACATCAACGTCTTCCCGACCTTCGACATCTACCGCGAGCAGTTCGCCAAGTTCATTGACCTCATCGAGCCCGACGGCACGCTGGTGTACTGCGACGAGGACAAGGAGGTGCACCGCGTGGCGATGGAGAACCGGCGCACCGACATACAGAAGCTGCCGTATGTCTGCCCGGAGCACAAGGTGGTTGATGGTGTGACCGAGATCGGTCGCACCCGGCTGCGCATCTTCGGCCACCACAACCTGCTCAACCTCACCGCCGCCCGTCTGGCTTGCCGCCAGGTGGGGGTGACGGACGAGCAGTTTGACGAGGCCATCGCCACCTTCGAAGGAGCCTCGAAGCGGCTGGAGCTGGTGAAGAAGAACGACAGCTGCGCGGTGTACAAGGACTTCGCTCACGCCCCCTCGAAGCTGCGCGCCACCATCCACGCCATGCGCGAGCAGTACCCCGACCGGCGGCTGGTGGCATGCATGGAGTTGCACACCTTCAGCTCGCTGACGCAGGAGTTCCTGAAGCAGTATGCCCACTCGATGGACGAGGCCGACGTGCGCTACGTCTATTTCAGCCAGCACGCCCTGCAGCTCAAGAAGCTGCCGCCCCTCGACCCCGAGGAGGTGAAGAAGGCCTTCGGCGGCGACGTGGAGGTGTTCACCAACAGCGCCGCGATGGTTGCCAAGGTGAAGGCGATGGAGTGGCAGCGTGCCAATCTGCTGATGATGAGCAGCGGCAACTTCGACGGCATTGACTTCAACCAACTTGCAGACGAGGTTTTGGTATGAAACGTATATTGATGACTGTGGCCGCCGCGTTGGCGTTGACGGCCTGCGTGGGGCCGATGTACGTGACGTCGGTGCCGATGTACAACAACTCCGTAGATGAGGTTGTCGCCGGAATCGAGAGCAAGGGCTACATGTTTGTCGGCACGAGCCACGACACCCGCAACGAGCGTCGCCACGCGGTCCCTCACATGGAGGGCGACAACACCTATTCCGCATGGATTCCCAACGATATTGTCAACGTAGACACCTACAACTTCGCCGACAGCGCGGGCAACACGATGAGCTTCACGGTGCAGTTCAGCGGCGGAATTAACCCTAAAGACAAAGCGTTCTATTACAACGACGTGTCGGTCGTCGGCTGCAGCACGTCGGACAAGCGGGACTCCGAGCGCCTCTGCGGCGAGCAGTCGCCCGTGTGGACGCTCGACACGATAAAGAAAGACATGACAGTAAAACCATAAACTATGGCACAATTTGAGATAGGAGACAAAGTGAAGTTCCTCAACGCCGTGGGCGGGGGAATCGTGAAAAAGATACAGGGCGGCATGGTCTACGTCGAGGACGAGACGGGCTTCGACATGCCCTTCGCGCCCAGCCAGCTCATCCGCATGGCCGACCAGGCCGGCGTGGGCAAGGTGTTCAACGACGAGACCATCGGCCAGAGCGCCGAGCAGAAGGCCAAGCAGGAGCACCGCGAGCCCACGCAGCTGGAGCTCATCGAGGAGAACCGCCGCCTGCGCAGCCAGAACGCCAACCTGCAGGACCAGATAAAGCAGCTCAAGAGCCAGATACTGAGCCTGCAGAGGACCATCGCCCGCATATCGTAAAACAATCAGTCGGTGACAATTTGTCACCAGTTGAAAAAAAGATATACCTATGACACAGAGATCAGGCATCACGCTATTTGAAGACAAGCGTATACGCGTTGCATGGGACGACGAAGAGGAGAAGTATTATTTCTCCATAGTGGACATTGTGCAGGTACTGACCGATAGTGCCGATGGGCGTAAGTATTGGAACAAGCTAAAACAAAGACTCAAGGATGAAGGATTTGAACTGGTGACAAATTGTCACCAGTTGAAAATGCCGGCTACCGACGGCAAGCAGAGATTGACCGATGTGGCTGATTTGGAGCAACTACTGCGCATCATCCAGTCCATCCCGTCGAAGAAGGCCGAACCTGTGAAGCGGTGGCTGGCCGAGGTGGGAGCCCAGCGCGTGGACCAGATGATAGACCCCGAGCTGACCTTCCAGATGGCCGTCGACGACTACCGCCGCCAGGGCTACAGCGACCGCTGGATCAACGAGCGCATGCGCAGCATCGAGATGCGCAAGGAGCTGACCGACGAGTGGCACCGCTCCGGCATTCACGAGCCCAAGGACTTCGCCATCCTCACCAACGTCCTCACCAAGGCGTGGAGCGGCATGACCACCGGCGAGTACAAGCGCTACAAAGGCCTCACCAAGCAGAATCTGCGCGACAATATGACCAACATTGAGCTGGCGCTCAACACCCTTGCCGAGGTGGCCACCACCGAGTACTCGCGGCAGTCGAACCCGCAGACCATGGCCGAGAGCCAGCGCATAGCGCAGGAGGGCGGCGACGTGGCCCGCGACGCCCGCCGTACCATGGAGAAGCGCCTCGGTCGCAGCGTCGTCTCGCCGAAGAAAGCCGCCGACTACCTGGCATCCTCCGAAGAGACCAAGGCCCTGCCCGCCACCGACAAGACGAAGAGCCGCAAGAAGAAATAACAAAGACGCACGAGGATGATACGGACGGGAAACATAGTCTTGCAGGGATGCGGGAGGGGCGTCGGGGCCGGTAAGTGTGCCGCGCATATATGCGCGGTGTAATTGCATGAATGAAACATTGAATTGTAAGTATACTTTATGAGCAGACAGATACATATAGGCAACTTGACGCTGGGCGGGGGAGCGCCCGTGCGCGTGCAGAGCATGACGAATACCGACACGTTGGACACCCGCGCCACCGTGGAGCAGGCGCTCCGCATGGTGGAGGCGGGCTGCGAGCTGGTGCGCATCACGGCGCCCGACGTCCGCGCCGCCGAGAACCTCGGCCGCATCAAAGAAGAACTCCTCAAGCGCGGCTGCGAGGTGCCCCTCGTCGCCGACATACACTTCAACCCCAAGGCCGCCGAGGTGGCCGCTACGCTGGTGGAGAAGGTGCGCGTCAACCCCGGCAACTATACCGACCGGAATAATGGGAAGTGGTCAGTGGCCAGTGGCCAGTGGTCAGCGGAGATGGAAAAGGAGTATCGGGAGGAAATCGAGAGGATAGGGGAGAGGATGGCCTCCCTCATCGACATCTGCAAGCGCCACCACACCGCCATGCGCATCGGCACCAACCACGGCTCGCTCTCCGAGCGCATCATGTCCCGCTACGGCAACACCCCCGAGGGCATGGCGCAGAGCGCGCTGGAGTTCGCGCAGGTGTGCGAGGCGCAGGACTACCACGACCTCGTCTTCTCCATGAAAGCCAGCAACGTCAAGGTGATGGTGGACAGCACGCGCCTCTTCGTGCAGAAAATGCATGCCCTCGGCATGGACTACCCGATACACCTCGGCGTCACCGAGGCGGGCGACGGCATGCAGGGCCGTCTCAAGAGCGCCGCCGGCATCGGCGCCTTGCTGCTCGACGGCATCGGCGACACCATCCGCGTCTCGCTCACCGAAGACCCCGAGGCTGAGATGCCCATCGCCTACGACATCCTGCAGGCCGTCGGCGCACGCATCACACAGACCGAGTACATCGCCTGCCCCAGCTGCGGCCGCACGCAGTATGACATACAGCGCGCCCTGAAGGAGATAAAGGCCAAGACCCGCCACCTCGTGGGCGTCAAAATCGGCGTCATGGGCTGCATTGTCAACGGCCCCGGCGAAATGGCCGACGCCGACTACGGCTACGTGGGCTCCGGCGCAGGCAAGATTACCCTGTATAAAGGTAAGACCGTCGTCAAGCGCGACATCGACCAGCGCGACGCCGTCGACGAGCTGGTCCGCTTCATCGAAGCCGACCGCCATAACCAATAAGCAATAACCTGTAACCATTAACCCATGAAGTGGAGTTTTATACTTTTCCTGCCGGCGGTAGTGTCCATGTGTTGGGCCTTGGCCACCATCGCCTTCAAGCGTAGACTCACCCACGCGCAGGTCATCCTGAGCCTCACCCAGGTGATGGTGGCCCTCGGCATCACGATGCTCATCGTCCTCTTCCGCGGCCGCGCGGGCTCGCTCTTCATCTACGACTTCGTCTTCGAGGTGCTGGCGGTGTTCTGCATGCCGATGTACTATATCGGCATCTGTTCCCTCACCGAAGCCCGCGGCGCCACTCTGGGGCAGCGGCAGGTCTTCTGGCTGCCGTTCCTCTTCGTCATCGGCCTCACCGCCAGTGCCTACTGGCTCGGCCCGCGCCGCTACGAGGAGATGTGCCACGCCATCGTTGCCGACACCGACGGCTGGATTGCCGGCGACAACGCCTGGAACTTCCTCTACTTCTGGGATCACCACCTCTTCCCCGTGTTCACGCTGGTCATGATTGCCGTCTTGGCGCTGATCAGCTTCCGCAAAGTACACCTCTATCAGCGCCGCTTCAACAGTTACTATGCCGAGGACATGAACGTGCCCTTCATCGACAGCCGCACGCTGTCGGTCTTCACATGGCTCTTCATCCCGCTGGGAATCATCATTACCGGCCTGATAGACTTCCGCCCATATATGTACAAGTACTGGCTCATCTTGTGTGCGGTGCTGCTGAGCGTCCTGCAGTTCCTCATGGGGCGCTTCGTCTTCCGCCTCGACTATGACGCCCGCTACCTTGCCGAATACATACGTACCAAAACCGAAACCAAATGATACCCGTAGCATTAACATACCTCATCCTTGGCCTGGTAACCCTCTTCTGGCCTGTCGCCACGGTACTCTTCAAACGCCGTGTGCTCGACGCGCAGTGGCTCTCGATGACCGCGCTGCTGACGATGTCCATCTCCGTCATCATCTACAGCACCTTCTTCAACACCTTCCTCAAGGGCGAATACCTCCTTGTCTGCATCTTCATGGTGCTGTCGATGATTACGCCGGCGCTCATCCACGCCTTCGTCGCCTCGCTCACCAACACCAACGGTGTGCCCCTCCGCGCGCGCATCCTCATCTCGCCGGCCGTTGTCGTCACACTCCTCATGGCCCTCTCGGTCATTATTGGCGGTGCCGACATGTACCGCCTCTGGATACAGCGCGGTGCCGAGGGCATAGCGCACCGCTTCTTTGCCGGCAGCTGGCGCTACAACCTCATCGTCTCCATCCACTACTACCTCTATTGGTTTGTCATTGTCGCCGAGGTGACCTATGTAGCCTACTACTGCATACGCCACGTCACCCGTTTCAACCGCCAGCTGGGCGAGTACTACACCGTCGACCGTGTGCGCCATGCCGACCTGCGCATGATATACATCACCGTGGCGGCCAACTGCATCTGCGTGGGCCTGAGCTACATATTCTTCCCCTTCAACGAGCCGCGGCCTCTCGGTATTCTGATACCGGGCTGCATCGTGCAGGGCGTCATCATGTTCCTCATCGGCTACTATTCCTACCGTCTGCCTGTTGGCGCCGAGGTGCTCGGCGAGCGCGTCCGTCGCGCCCCGCGTCGCAGCAACCGCAACATGGTCAACCTGGCACGCCAGATCACCGACTATGTAGAGAACCAGAAAGCCTGCTTCAACCCCGACCTCTCCGTCTTCATGCTGGCCGACCGTTTCCGTGTGTCGCAGGACGAGGTCATCGACGCCATCCACCGCCTGCATGGCACCTCCTTCAGCGAGTATATCGACAACTTACGCATCGAGCACTCGTTACGGATGCTCAACCATCAGGTGCTCGACGACCCCGAGGAGCTCAGCCGCCTGGCCCACAGCTGCGGTTACCTCACAAGCGAGGACTACCGCCGTTCGTTTGAGCGCGTCATGCAGACCACAATGAAGGAATGGGCTGATCAGTAGCCGTATTTTCCGCCCCAGCGCTGGCGCAGGCTGTTGCGCGTCTCCTGCTCGCGCGGCGTGGTGCCGGGTTCGTAGAAGCGCGTGCCCTCAAGCCCCTGCGGCAGGTACTCCTGCTCCGCGAAGCCGCCTAAAGCGTTGTTGGTGTAGTCGTGGGCGTACTTGTAGCCGTCGCCGTAGCCGAGGTTCTTCATCAGCTTGGTGGGGGCGTTGCGTATGTGCAGCGGCACCGGCAGGTCGCCCCACCGCTTCACCGCCGCCTGCGCGTTGGCCAAGGCCATGTAGGTGGCGTTGCTCTTGGCCGAGCAGGCCAGGTAGCAGGCACACTGCGACAGGTTGATGCGGCACTCCGGATAGCCTATCTTGCTCACCGCGTCGAAGGTGGCGTTGGCCAGCAGCAGCGCGTTGGGGTTGGCGTTGCCGATGTCCTCGCTGGCGAAGATGAGCATGCGGCGGGCTATGAAGAGCGGGTCCTCGCCGCCCTCGATCATGCGCGCCAGCCAGTAGACGGCCCCGTTTGGGTCGCTGCCGCGCATGCTCTTGATGAAGGCCGAGATGATGTCGTAGTGCATCTCGCCCTGCTTGTCGTAAAAAGCCAGGTTCTGCTGCACCACGTCGGTAGCTTTCTTGTTGTCGATCACGATGTTGGTGCCGCCCGTGCGGTTCACCACCAGCTCCAGAGCCCCCAGCAGCTTGCGTGCGTCGCCGCCGCTGATGCGCATCAGGGCTTCGGCCTCGCGCACCTCCACGGTGACGCCCTGCGAGGCGTAGTGGCGCACGGCGCTGTCTATCAGCTGCCTCATGTCCTGCTCGTCGAACTCCTTGAGCACGTACACCTGGCAGCGGCTGAGCAGGGCGCTGATGACCTCGAAGCTCGGGTTCTCGGTGGTGGCGCCTATCAGCGTGATGGTGCCGCGCTCCACGGCGCCGAGCAGCGAGTCCTGCTGCGCCTTGTTGAAGCGGTGTATCTCGTCGATGAAGAGTATGGCGCCTTCTTCCTCCTGGGCCTTGTTGATTACGTCGCGCACCTCCTTGACGCCGCTGCTTATGGCGCTGAGCGTGTGGAACGGACGGTGCAGGGTGTTGCTGATGATCATGGCCAGGGTGGTCTTGCCGATGCCCGGAGGGCCCCAGAAGATCATGCTGGGTATCTGGCCGCTCTCTATGAGTGTGCGAAGAACAGCACCTTGTCCCACAAGGTGCTGCTGTCCTATGTATTCGTCAAGGCTCTTGGGCCTCAGTATCTCGGCTAAGGGGGTCATGTTTCTTTAGTTTTAAGTTTTTAGTTGTGAGTTTTAAGTTGGGCGGTAGCCGTTGTGGTGCGTCAGCCACTTAAAACTCACAGCTTAAAACTCACAGCTCAAAACTCACAGCTCAAAACTCGCAGCATAAAACTCACAGCTTAAAACTCACAGTTCAAAACTCACAGCTTAAAACTCGCAGCTCAAAACTCACAGCTTACAGTTCTCAGCTTATATTATCAGCATCGCGTCGCCGTAGGTGGAGAAGCGGTACTTTTCCTTGATGGCAGTCTGGTAGGCTTGCATCATAAGCTCCATGCCGGCGAAGGTGCTCACCATGATGAACTGCGTGCTCATGGAGTGGTGGAAGTTGGTCACCATCATGTCGGCTATGGTGAAGTCGTAGGGCGGGAAGATGAACTTGTTGGTCCATCCGTCGTAGGGGAATATCTTGCCCGGCACGGTGACGGCGCTCTCCAGGGCGCGCATCGTCGTGGTGCCCACGGCGCACACGTGCTTGCCGGCGGCCTTGGCCTTGCTGATGGCGTTGCACACGTCCTCGCCGAGGTGCATCTCCTCGGCGTCGGCGCGGTGCTTCGAGAGGTCTTCCACCTCGATGGGCTTGAACTCGCCCATGCCGCAGTGCACGGTCAGCTCTTTCCATATCACGTCCTTGATTTCCATGCGCTTGAGCAGCTCGCGGCTGAAGTGCAGGCCCGCGATGGGAGCCGCGATGGAGCCTTCCACCTTGGCGTAGATGGTCTGGTAGTCGTCGGCGTCCTTCTTCTCTATGTCGCGCAGGCGGCGCAGCTCGTCGGGCAGCGGCGTGCGGCCCATACCTTTGACAATCTTGATGAACTCCTCGTGCGTGCCGTCGAAGAGGAACCTTATCGTGCGGCCGCGGCTCGTGGTGTTGTCCACCACCTCGGCCACCAGCGCGTCGTTGGTGCCGAAATAGAGCTTGTTGCCGATGCGTATCTTGCGGGCGGGGTCCACTATCACATCCCACAGGCGTGTCTCGGGGTTGAGCTCGCGGATCATCAGCACCTCGATGCGCGCTCCTGTCTTCTCCTTCTCGCCGTCGAGCAGGGCGGGGAAGACCTTGGTGTTGTTGGCCACCACCACGTCGCCTTCGTTCACATAGTCGATAAAGTCCTTGAAGACACGGTGTTCTATCTCGCCGCTGTCGCGGTGCACCACCATCATGCGGGCTTCGTCGCGGTTGCGTACGGGTTTCTCGGCTATTAACTCCTTGGGCAGGTTGAACCTGAATTGCGATAGTTTCATTGTTGCTTCCTCTGTTATTGATAACAGACTTATAACGTTTTTTTTCCCGAATATTGTGTGGCGGCGAAAAAAAATATTTTGACCCCCTTTTTCGGACGGAGCCCCTACGGACCCCCTACGGACCCTCTTCGGCCGTTCTTCAGTGGAACGCCGTCGCGGGGCCGTAGGGGAGCCGTCGAGGGGCCGTAGGGGTGGGTGTGGAAAACTTTTTTTCATTCAGTAATAATAATGTCGGCATTTCCGCGTTATGGAAATCATGAAACAAGCACTCAAAGGACTTCTCGTTGTGGCGGCGATGCTCGTCGCTGCCGGCAACGCGGCGGCTCAGACCAACGGCGACGGGCAGCAGGCGCGCGCCGACGCCGAGCTGATGACCAAGCGCTACACCGAGTCGTACGACAGTCTCCTCAACAGCTACTATATGCGTCGCCATGCGCACCGCTCGCTGCGTTCGCATACCGAGTTCTCCACCGAGGCTTTCGACGCTCTGCCAGACAGCGTGCTCATGCACCGCCTGCAGGCCCTGCACACCGTCATCCCCATGACCTACAACACCGAGGTGCGCTCCTTCATACGCTTCTACCTGAGGCACATGTCGACGCGCCTCGACGTGATGCTCACCCTCTGCGAATACTACCATCCGCTCTTCGAGGACGCCCTCAACCGCTACGGCGTGCCCGAGGAGCTGAAATACCTCACCATCGTGGAGAGCGCCATGAACCCGCAGGCCACCTCGCGCGTTGGCGCCGCGGGCCTCTGGCAGTTCATGTACAGCACCGGGAAGCTCTACGACCTGGAAGTCAACTCGGTAGTCGACGAGCGGCGCGACCCCGGCAAGAGCACCGTGGCCGCCGCGCGCCATCTGCACGACCTCTACCGCGTCTTCGGCGACTGGCAGCTCGCCATAGCGGCCTACAACTGCGGCAGCGGCAACGTCAACAAGGCCATAGCCCGCAGCGGCGGCAAGCGCAACTTCTGGGAGATATACTACAACCTGCCGCGCGAGACCCGCGGCTATGTGCCGGCATTCATCGCCGTGGTCTACGTGATGAACTACTACGAGCAGCACGGCCTGCGCCCCACGCGCATCAACCTGCCGGTGCGCAGCGACACCGTCATGGTGCACCGCGACATACTGCTCACCTACGTGGCCGAGGCCACGGGGCTGGAGATGGACGAGCTGCGGACCCTCAACCCGCAGTACCGCGCCGACTACATACCCGCCTCCACCACGCCCTACCCGCTGTGCCTGCCGTCGGGCAAGATAGAGTCTTTCCTGCTGGCGCAGGACAGCATCTGCGCCCACAGCGCCGACAGCCTCCAGCGGCGTCCCGTCAAGATTGAGCCGCAGGGCAGGGCCAAAGACAAAGTCGGTGGCGGCTCCAAGGGCGGCAGCGGCAAATACTACACCGTGCGCAGGGGCGACACGCTCTACCGCATAGCCTCCAAGCATGGCATCACGGTGCAGAAACTCAAGAAACTCAACGGAATGAAGAGCGACAATATTCGCGTCGGGCAAAAACTCAAGGTGAGATGAACTGGAAAAAGGTAAAGAAAGTGGTTCTCAACAAGTACTTCATCGCCACGGTGGTCTTCCTCGTGGTGATAGTCTTCTTTGACGACTACAGCCTGCGCGTAAGCTCGCGCCTGCACCGCCAGGTCGACGGCCTGCACGCCGAGGAGCAGGCCCTGAAGGACGCCATCGTAGCCGACAGCGCCGCCAACGCCGAGCTGAAATCGAGCCTCGACGCCAAGGAGCACTACGGGCGCGAGAACTACTATATGAAGCGCTCCGACGAGGACATATTCGTCATAAAATGAGAAATGAAAAATGGGAAATGAAAAACAAGAAAGTACATAGATGGAATGCAAGAGATGTGGTTCGCGTCAGCGCCTTTCTCCTTTTTCCTTTCTCCTTTTTCCTTTTAACCTCCTGCGAGAGCGTCAAGTCGTTCATGGCGCGCGACCTTGAGGAGGAGGACTTCATCATAGGGCAGCTGTATGTGGACGAACTCGTCAACGAGACACCCGTCATAGCCTCGCGCGTCACCCCCAAGCCGCAGCGCGGCAGCGACGGGCGCGAGTGCAACAACGCCCTGGGCCTGCGCTGCAACGACGACGACAACCAGGACCTCTACGAGACGGTCAACTCGTGGCTCGGCGTGCCCTACAAGTACGGCGGCACCGACCGCAACGGCATCGACTGCTCGGCCTTCGTCGGCACGGTGTACAAGAAAGTGTACCGCAAGACCCTCCACCGCACGGCCAACGAGATGCTGCGCGACGTGGAGCTCATCTCCAAAAGCCAGCTGCGCGAGGGCGACCTGCTGTTCTTCACCAACTCGAAAGGCAAAGTGTCGCATGTGGGCATCTACCTCAAAGACGGCCTCTTCGCGCACTCGTCGACTTCGGCGGGCGTCTGCGTGAGCCGCACCGACGACACCTATTGGAGCAAGCACTTCTACAAAGGGGGCCGCGTAAAATAGCCCGCGGCAAAATAAATTTTGCCAGATGCCAAAAAATGTGTATTTTTGCACATTGTTTCAGACCGATGAAAACAAAGATATGAATAAGGGAAATGTATGTCCGATGCTGGCGCGCCTCGTTGGCAATCTGCTTTTTAGCGGAGCCTTGCCCTTCGCCGCGGCGACGGCCTCGCGCTTGGCTGGCTGCATCGCATCGCCCGGGAGAGAGTCTACAGAGAACAAAAAACACAAGAACAAGATATGAAAGTAAACCGCAGAAAAGAACTGTTCCCCAACGTCACCGACGAACAGTGGAACGACTGGAAATGGCAGGTCAAGAACCGCATCGAGACCTACGAAGAGTTGAGCAAATACTTCACCTTTGAGCCCGCAGAGGCCGAGGGCATCAAGAAGGCTCTGGCCAAGTTCCGTATGGCCATCACGCCCTACTACCTGAGCCTCATCGACCCCAACGACCCGTACGACCCCATCCGCCGTCAGGCTATCCCGCAGGGTGCCGAGTGCAACATCGCCCCGGCCGACCTCAACGACCCGCTGCATGAGGACGAGGATTCGCCCGCTCCCGGCCTGACCCACCGCTATCCGGACCGCGTGCTGTTCCTCATCACCGACATGTGCTCCATGTACTGCCGCCACTGCACACGCCGCCGTTTCGCCGGCCAGAAGGACGACGAGAGTCCCAGCGAGCGCATCGAGAAGTGCCTGGCATACATTGAGAAGACCCCGCAGGTGCGCGACGTGCTGCTCAGCGGCGGCGACGCCCTGATGGTCAGCGATGCCAAGCTGGAGTACATCATCCAGCGCCTCCGCGCCATCCCGCATGTGGAGATCGTCCGCATCGGCAGCCGCACCCCCGTGGTGTGCCCGCAGCGCATCACCCCCGAGCTGTGCGAGATGCTGAAGAAGTATCACCCCATCTGGCTCAACACCCACTTCAACCACCCCAACGAGTTCACCCCGGAGGCTGAGCAGGCCCTGGCCCGCCTGGCCAATGCCGGCATCCCCCTGGGCAACCAGACGGTGCTGCTGCGCGGCGTGAACGACTGCGTCCATGTGATGAAGAAACTCATGCACGAGCTGGTGCGCAACCGTGTGCGTCCGTACTATATCTACCAGTGCGACCTGAGCATGGGTCTGGAGCACTTCCGCACGCCCGTCAGCAAGGGCATCGAGATTATCGAGAACCTGCGCGGACATACCAGCGGCTACGCCGTGCCCACCTTTGTGGTCGACGCTCCCGGCGGTGGCGGCAAGACGCCCGTCATGCCCCAGTACGTCATCTCGCAGAGCCCCGACAAGGTCATCCTGCGCAACTTCGAGGGTGTCATCACCACCTACACCGAGCCGCGCGAATACCACGAGGAGTGCCACTGCGAGGCCTGCGAGGCCAAGCGCCGCGTGGACGAGGGTGTCGCCTCCCTGCTCGAGACCGACCGCATGGCCCTCGAGCCCAGCCACCTCATGCGTCACGAGCGTAACAAAAAGAAATAAGCCAAGATGAACGTGGAGAGCGGAAAGTGGAAAGTGGCAGTGCTGCTTTGTGTCAGCATCGCTTTCTTCTTTCCGCTTTCCCTTTTCCCTTCCGCCAACGCCCAGGTGGCAGGCCTCAACGCCCTGCCCATGCTGCGCCGAAGCAGTATGGCGCACACCAATGCCTTGAGCCTGCGCTATCTGCCGTTATACACGGACAACATCGTTGTGGGCCTTGACAACCCGTCGCTGCTGACACGCGGCATGGGTGGCACGGCGATGCTGAGTTACTACAACATGTTTGTCGGCGGCAATATGGGCTCGCTCGCCTATGCGCACAACTTCAAGCATGTAGGCACGATGCTCTTCGGCTTTCACTTCAACAGCTTCGGCAAGTTTGAGGAGTATGACGAGTACGACACCTACATAGGCGACTTCTATGCCGCCGACTATTCGTTGAGCGTGGGGTGGGGCATGTGGATAGATTCCAATTTCAGCATCGGCACCACGTTCCGGCCGGTGCTGTCGCAGTATGCCGAGTACACCGCCGTGGCGTTGACCGTCGACCTTGCCGGCAGCTATGTCTCCGACAACCGCCGTTTCGCCGCCACGCTGATGGCCAACAACATAGGAGCGCAGATTGTCACCTTTGACAGCAAGGTGGAGAAGGTGCCCTTCGAGCTTTCGGCGGCTTTGTCGTACAAACTCAGCAAGGCTCCCTTCCGCCTCTTTTTTGCCGCCACCGAGCTGCAGCGGTGGAACCTGCGCTATAACGACCGCCTCAACCCCACGTCGCAGACAGACCCTTTCACCGGCGAGGTTACGGAGGAAAAACCTTTTGTGGGCTTCATGGATAACCTCATGAGGCACACCGTCTTCGGTGTCGAGCTGAACCTCGGCACGGTGCTCTTTGCGCGTGTGGGTTACAGCTACCGGCAGGCCGCAGAGATGCGTGCGGCCGATGCCTTCAACATGAGCGGCTTCTCCTTCGGTGTGGGCCTCCACGTCAAGCAGTTCGAGTTCAGCTATGCACGCCGCAACTACCACCTCGGCCAGGCCCCCAATTATTTCACGTTGAGCTATAAGTTTTAGCAATGCTCCAGTTTGTCGTTTCCAACCAGACCAACCCCTATTGGAACATCGCGGTTGAGAACTACCTCGTCGAGCACGCCGAGGCCGTCACGATGTACCTGTGGCGCAACCGTCGCACGGTGGTGATAGGGCAGAACCAGAACCCCTTCAGCGAGGTGAATGTAGAGGCGCTGGAGGCTGACGGCGGCTACCTCATGCGCCGCAAGACCGGTGGCGGCGCCGTGTACCACGACGACGGCAACCTCAATTTCTCCTTTGTCGTGCCCAAGGCGCTCTACGACCAGAGCCGCCAGTTCTCTGTAGTGCAGCGTGCTGTGGAGAGTTTCGGTCTTCACACGGAGCTGTCCGGGCGAAACGATATGCTGGCCGAAGGGCGCAAGTTCAGCGGCAACGCTTTCAGCAAAGGGCGTGTCAACGACCTGCACCACGGCACGTTGCTCATCAACGGCGACATGTCCGACCTTGCCCGCTACCTCAAGCCCAAGCCCGCCAAGCTGCAGAAGCACGGCGTCGCGTCTGTCCGCAGCCGTGTGGTCAACCTCGCCGAGCTCAACCCCGGCATAACCGCCGAGAGCATCGCCCCGCGTCTGCGCGAAGCGTTCGAGGCGGAATATGGCGGTGTGGCTGCCGAGCTTGCTTTCGGCGACCTCATGCAGCTGCCGGCGGTACGCACGCTTTACAGCCAGTTCGCTTCCGATGAGTGGAAGTATGGATGCTGGCGCAGCTTCACCGCGCAGCGCAGCGGCCAGTTCGACTGGGGTGGGGTGGAGCTCCAGCTGACTGTCGACGACGGTATCATCCGCGATGTGCAGCTTGCCTCCGATGCCCTCGACCTCGGCGCCCTCGACGAGGCCCGCCGCCTACTCGTCGGCGCAACGACAAAACAGCGCCCCCTGTCCGGGAACGCTGTCGTCAACGATATCCTCTCGCTTGTTTATTAGCCCTATTCGGCCCAGCGCACGTAGTCGGCCTTGCGCGGCAGGGGTGCCGGTGCATCCTTTGCGGGGAGGCCGATGACGATGTGGTCGATGCCTTCGTAGTCGCCTTCGATGCCGAGTTCATGCAGTATGGCTTTGCCCTCCTCGCTGTCGAACTCCTCTTTGGCGCGGTGTATCCAGCAGGAGCCGAGGCCCACGGCATGGGCGGCGTTGGCAAGGTTGGCGAGCACGGCGCATCCGTCGTGGAAGTAGGTGGGCACCTTGCGGTCGGCCAGCACTATGAGCACCACGGGGGCGCCGTAGAAGGGGTCGAAGCCTTCGAGGAGTTTCTCGCCGCGCTGAGCCTTGAGCTCGTTCCAGATGCGTGCGTTCATGGCCGACAGGCGGTCGCGCAGCTGCCGGTTGGTCACGGCCACTATCAGCGGGCTCTGTTTGCCGTGCCCCGTCGGGGCCCACGTGCCGGCCTCGCAGACGGCGGCGACGAGCTCCTTGTCGGGCATATCAGGCAAAAAAGCACGGCAGCTGCGCCGTGCTTTCATGTTGTCGAGTGCTGCCTGGTTCATTGGTTGACCACTTTGAGCAGGCTGATGATGGCCGACGCCGTGGCGGCTGTCTGCGCTATGTTCTGGCTGTTGATGTTCGACAAGCCGGCGGTAGCGAGCATCTTGTCGACGAAGGCGGCGGCGTTGCCGTTGGTGATGAGGCCTGCCGAGCTGGCGATGAGGCCTGCGGTGAAGGCCTTGCGGTAGTCGGCGTTGTCCTTGTTCTGCTTCAGGTTGGCATAGCTGGTGGCCAGCGCCAGGGCGTTGTTGAGGGTCGTGGGGTTGCTCAGGTCGATGTTGCCGGTGCCTTTGTAGGTGCCGTAGAGGCCCTGGACGGCGGCGCCGCAGTTCTGGCCCGACGCTTTGGCCACGGTGTTGCTGCTTGCGGCAGCGCTAAAGAGGCTGCACGAGGTCAATGCCAAGGTGGCGAAACATGCTAAAAGAATGCCTAAACGTTTCATAATTAATGCTTATTTTGTTGTTGTTATTTGTTTTTACGAGTGCAAAGATACAAAACATAAGTGAAACGGCAAAGTGAATTTTTCTAAAAAAGCACTTTGCCGTTCTGTCGTGGGCTCAGGCATGTTGCCAGAAGCGCGAGGTGATGTCGTGCAGGGTGCCTCCGACCACCTTGTATAGGCGCTGGTTGGTGCGCCGGCTCTTGAGAGGGCCGAGGTGCGCCAGGTAGGGGCCGAGCTTGATGTAGTCGAAGTTGCTGAGCTGCACGGCTTTCGACAGCAGGGAGCGTCCGCTCCACCACGCTGTGTGGAGCCGCGGGTGCCGCCGGCGTATGTTGGCGGCTATCTCGTCGACCTCGGCGGGAGCGGCGTCGCCGCCGAAGAGCGCTATGCAGCTCACGCGTCCGCCGTAGGTGTCGAGCATACGGTCTACGGCCTGCTCCGTCAGGGGTTCGCCGCTGTCGCCCCAGAGGTGCTTGCTGTGGCATCCCGGGCAGCGGCAGGGGCACCCGCTGAGGCTGACGGCAAGGGTCACCTCGTCGGGTATCTCCTGAAACACTATGTCGGTGTCTGTATACTTGAGCATGGCTTACATCGTGGCGTAGTAGCGGCGCGAGGCCTCCTCCTGGCGGGGCTTGCTGAAGTTGGAGACGCGGCGCAGGTAGCCGATGACGCGCGTCAGGTAGTCAACGTTGGTCGAGTGGCACTTGGGGCACTCCTTGAGGTAGCGCTTGTCGATGTGGCCGCAGTCGTTGCAGATGGTGTTGGGTATGTTGAAGGTGAAGTAGTTGCAGCCTTCCTTGGCAGCCACGTCGAGGAGCTGGCGGTACTGCTGCTGCGTGAGGTGCTCCTCGAGGTTGCAGTGCAGCGCCGAGCCGCCGGTGAGGTGCTCTATGTAGGGGGCGCCGTGCAGGCGGAACTTGTCGAGCACGGTGAGCGAGGTGTCCTCGACGATGTAGAAGTAGCTGTTGTAGCAGTCGCGCGGCACGAAGTAGCCGTCCTCGCGGTCCCACTTGGCGTGCTTCACGCCCACGTTCTCGGCCGGTATCATCTCGCAGTTGAACATCACCTCCTTGGTGCGGTACTCCTTGTTCTTCTTCTCCACCAGGCCGAGGACCGTCTGCACGAACTCGCGGTACTGGGGGTTGTCCGTGATGGGGATGCCCATGAACTCGGCGGCTTCCACGAGGCCGTTGACGCCGATGGTGAGGTACTGGCGCGCTATGTTGATGTAGCCGGCGTCGAAGAGCGGCAGCATGCCGTGGGCCTGCAGGTCCTTGAGGTTCTCGTTGTAGGCCAGCTGTACCTTGTGGCAGAGGTCTATGATGTCGGTCAGGAAGTCGCGGTAGTCCAAGCCGTTGTTGACGGCATACTGGATGCAGCGGTTGAGGTTGATGGTGAGCACGGACTTGGAGCCCGTCGAGACGCCGCCGGCGCCGAGGGTGTAGCTGAAGCCGTTGTCGGTGATCTCGTTGCGCAGGCGGCAGCAGCTGCTCAGCGAGTCGGCGTTGTCGCTGATGTAGGTGAAGAAGGAATGGCCTTCGGCGTACATCTCGGCTGTGAAGTCGGCCATCTCCTTGTCAACGAACTGCCCGTCCTTGTCGTAGAGCAGCGCCATGGTCTCCACCGGGAAGGTGAGCACGGCCTTTGTGCGCTCGGCGTTGAACCAGCGCATGAAGCGCTTCTGCAGCCATTTCAGGCCCTCCCAGTCGGGCTCCGACCCGTCGGGGAAGCGGAACTCGCCGAAGATGCTCTCGAAGTAGGGACGGTCGTAGTAGGCTATGTTCCAGAACACCGACTGGTAGTTGCGCGCGCCGGTGGGCTGGTTGAGGCTGTAGACGATCTGCTCGAAGCAGTCGGTGATGACCTTGTCCATGGTCTTCTGCCGCAGCGAGAGGTCCACCACGCGGTCGGGGTCCTTCCAGTAGTCCTTGCCGTAGTCCTTTCCGATGAAGTAGTTGAGATACATCAGGAACTCCGGCGTGGCGCAGGCGCCGCTGAGCATGGAGCTCACCATGAAGACCATGTTGATGAAGCCGCCGCAGAACGACTTGAGGTTGCTCGGGGCCGTGCTGTTGCCGCCGATGGATACCGTGCCGCCGAGCAGCCACGGGTACATGGTGATGGAGGCGCAGTAGTTGGCCAGGCTCGTCTCGTCGTTCTTATATATAAAGTGGTGGGTCAGCAGGTCGATATAGCGGTTGGCCAGCTCCTTGCCGTACATCTGCTTGATGCGGTCGGTGAGCAGGCGCCGGTTGAGGCGTATGAAGCCGCTCTTCGGCAGCTCGCCGATGAGGGTGGCGATGTTCTTGTTCTCGACGTTGGCGTTGGCGTCGTATTTGCTGCCCGTGGCGGCGTTGGCGGCGTCCACATAGTCGGCCAGGAACTTCAGCTTCTCCAGGGTCTCGCGGTCTTCGGTGTGCTGCTGGCGGTAGAGCATGAAGCTCTTGGCCACAGTGTAGTAGCCCTCCTTCATCAGGGCCACCTCCACCTGGTTCTGTATCTCCTCGACGGTGATGCCGTTGTGGATGTCGAGGTGCGACAGTATCTTCGACAGGCTGCCCAGGTCCACGGGCTCCTTCACCGAGTCGAACGCCTTGACGATGGCGTTCATGATCTTGTCAAGCGAAAAGCGCTCGGTGACGCCTTCACGCTTCGTAATCGATAACGTGTTCTCCATATTCCTTGTTTTTCGCGTTTGTTGCCGGCCGTGGCAGGTCTCCTGGCTCTGTCCTCTGCGGGCGCGCCTTCTCAGGGCCGCTTGAGCCCCAATGGCATTGTGCACCCGCCGCTGCCGGACATCACAGTTGCGCGTCAGCCCATGATTTACACATGGTTCCCTATTGTCCGCCTATGGCGTACCATGGCCTTTTCGTGGTTGCAAAATTACAACCTTTCCCGAAACCCCGCAAATTAACTTATCCACACCGGCATGTTGATAATCGCGCCGCCGTAGCGCGTGCAAGGCTCCGCGCCACCTCCGACCCCCTGTCTCCCTACGGACCCCCTACGGACCCGGTACGGCCGTTCTTCAGTAGTTCTTCAGTAGTTCTTCAGTGCGGCACTGAAGAACTACTGAAGAACTACTGAAGAAATGCCGTAGGGACTCCGTACCGGGGCCGTAGAGCAATGGTGCGCGGACGCAATTTTTTTTGCCATATTTTTGCTAATAATATGAAAAATATGTATATTTGCAGGTTGTTACCATAACGGCAAATGGCTGAAAACAATTAAACATCAATAAAATAAACACTATGAACAACAGTATTTTCATGTTCCCCAAGCCCGAGAACGAACCCGTGAAAGGCTACGCTCCCGGCAGTCCTGAAAGAGCGGAAATCCGCAAAGCCCTCGACGAGCTCTACGCCAAGGTGACCGAAATCCCCGCCATCATCGGCGGCAAGGAGGTGAAGACCAAGAATATGGGCGAAGTGGTGATGCCCACGGAGAACCACCACGTCCTGGCCCGCTACCACAAGGTGGGCGAGAAGGAGGTGAAGGCCGCCATCGACGCCGCCATGAAGGCTCGCAAAGAATGGGCCGAGACGCCGTGGATCGACCGCGCCAGCGTGATGATGAAGATTGCCACGCTCATCAGTGGCAAGTACCGCTACCTCATCAACGCCGCCACCATGCTCGGCCAGGGCAAGACCACCATGCAGGCCGAGATCGACAGCGCTTGCGAGCTGGTCGACTTCCTGCGCTACAACACCTACTACGCCAGCCAGATATACAGCGACCAGCCCTGCTCCGACAAGGGCACGCTGAACTACGTGACCTACCGCGCCATGGAGGGCTTCGTCTTCGCCATTACGCCGTTCAACTTCACTTCCATCGCCTCCAACCTCTGCCTCAGCCCCGTGCTGATGGGCAACGTGTGCATCTGGAAGCCTTCGACCACGGCCCTGCTCTCCAACTATATATTAATGAAGATATACAAAGAGGCAGGCCTGCCCGACGGCGTGGTCAACTTCCTCCCCGGCAGCGGCGCGCTCATAGGCAAGGTGGCCTTTGCCGACGAGAACCTCGCCGGCGTCCACTTCACCGGCTCCACCGCCACCTTCAAGGGCTTCTGGAAGGCCATCGGCCAGAACATCGACATCTACAAGACCTACCCGAAGATTGTCGGCGAGACTGGCGGCAAGGACTTCATCATGGTGCACCGCAGCGCCGACCCCGACCAGGTGGCCACGGCCATCGTCCGCGGCGCCTTCGAGTTCCAGGGCCAGAAGTGCTCCGCCGCAAGCCGCGCCTATGTGCCTAAGAGCATGTGGCCCAAGGTGGAGAAGACCGTGGGCAAGATGCTCAAGGAGATCAAGATGGGCGACGTGCGCGACTTCAGCGCCTTCGTCAACGCCGTCATCGACGAGGCCTCCTTCGACAACTGCAAGCGCTACATCGACCACGCCAAGAAGAGCAAGGACGCCGAGATAGTCTTCGGCGGCAAGTGCGACAAGAAGAAGGGCTGGTTCGTGGAGCCCACCGTCATCCTGGCCAAGAAGCCCGACTACAAGAGCATGTGCGAGGAGATCTTCGGACCCATCATCACCATCTACGTCTACGACGACAAAGACTACGAGAAGACCTGCCAGCTGTGCGACACCACGTCGCCCTACGCCCTGACGGGTGCCATCTTCGCCACCGACCGCAAGGCCCTGCGCGCCGGCTACGACCTGCTGAAGAATGCCGCCGGCAACATTTACTTCAACGACAAGCCCACGGGTGCTGTCGTCGGCCAGCAGCCCTTCGGCGGCGCCCGCGCCAGCGGCACCAACGACAAGGCTGGCTCCTACCTCAACCTGCTGCGCTGGGTCAGCCCGCAGGCCGTCAAGGAGACCTTCGACCCCGCCAGCGACTACAAATATCCCTTCATCAGCAGCGCCAAATAACGTTAAAAACAGATTGTTATGAAACTTATGAAAGCAATTGCGGCAATCCTCGTCGTCGCCACGACGATGGTCGCCTTCACCTCCTGCAGCAAGGACGACAACAAGGACTCCGCCAGCACCACCAACGCGCCAGCTTCGGTGGCCGATACCGACTGGGAGTGGTACGACCCGGAGGCCACGGACGTCTACCGTATGCAGGCTGAATTCAACGGCCCGGTGCTCGCTTCCGTCATCAGGGAGGCCATGGTCGATGGCATTATGGATGTCCAAGTCTATCAGGGCAACTACACCTACTCCAACGGTAGCGGCACAATGTCGCTCGAGAACGACAACGTGTCTGTTAGCGCTTCGTTCTCCATCGACGGCTCGCAGATGACGCTTACCATGCTGGGAGGCAGCTATACGCTTACCAAGAAGCAGTGATCGGTCCTGTACAAAGAAAGGCGGTTCGTGAGAATCGCCTTTCTTTTAAAACACTTGCAGCATGAAGCACAGGCTATTGTTATCGGCGATGCTGTTGGTGGCGGCCGTGGCCGCCGCGCAGGACAGCAGTTATGCGCGCCGCATCATCCGCGACCTGACGTCGGAGGAGATGTTCGGGCGCGGCATGCAGAACCGCGGCGACTCCATCGCCGCCGACTACCTGCGCCGCGAGCTGAGGGCCAACGGCGTGAAGCCGCTCGGCGACGACTACTACCAGTACTTCCGCTTCCCCAAGACGCGCACGCGCCCGCCGATAGTGACCGCCGGCTACCGCTCCCAGAACGTCTGCGGCTACATCCCCGGCGAGACGGACACCATGGTCGTCTTCACCGCCCACTACGAGCATCTGGGCATGAGTGGCGACACCGTCTTCTACGGCGCCCACGACAACGCCAGCGGCACCGCGGCGGTGATGGACCTCGCGCGCATGGCCAACAGTCAGCGTGGCCACTACACCTATGTCTTCCTCTTCTTCGGCGGCGAGGAGAGCGGCCTTGTGGGGTCGCGCTGGTTCGCCGAGCATCCGCTGATACAGCTGGGCAAGGTGAAGCTGCTGGTGAACATAGACCTGTTCTGCGGCGGCGACGAGGGCCTCATGGTTGTCAATGCCAACAGCCGCGAGACGGCGCCGTATGTGGAGCTGCTGGAGCGTATCAACGACCTGCAGGGCCTGACGCCCAAGATAGCGCGGCGCGACAATGCCGCCAACAGCGACCACTACTGGTTCACCGGCGAGTGTCCCGCCATCTTCATCTACACCCTCGGCGGCCCCTACGGCGGCTACCACAGCCCCACGGACACCTGCGAAGGCTGCGGCCTCGGCAACTACCACCGCCACATGATCCTCCTCCGCGCCTTCATAGAACAGCTTTGAAGAATTAATAATTAACAATTAAAAATTAACACTTCACACTTATCACTTAACACTTATCACTTAACACTTAAACAATGGGTATCATTATCACAATCCTGATCGGTGCACTGGCAGGCTTCCTGGCAGGCAAAATCATGAAAGGGGCCGGCTTTGGCTTCTGGATCAACCTCCTCGTCGGCATCGTCGGTGGCTTCATCGGCGGCAACGTCCTCGGATGGCTCGGCATCCACTGGGGCGGCACCATCGTCGGCCAGATTGTCACCGCCGTCATCGGCGCCGTCATCCTGCTCTGGGTCATCTCCCTGATAAAGAAGAAATGACATGTTATGAGTAAAAAAAAAGAGGGCATCAGGCCCTCTTTTTTTTGTTTACCTATTATTCTACAGCACTTTGATGAGCTCGACGGTGAAGATGAGGGCGGCGTAGGGCGGGATGTCGGCGCCGGCGCCGCGCTCGCCGTAGGCGAGGTTGTATGGTATGTAGAACTTGTAGACGGCGCCTTCTTTCATGAGCTGCACGCCTTCCGTCCAGCCGGCGATGACCTGTCGCAGGCCGAATTCGGCGGGCTGGTTGCGGCGGTAGCTGGAGTCGAAGACCGTACCGTCGATGAGCGTCCCCTCGTAGTGGCAGCGCACCGTGTCGCTGGCCTTGGGCTGGCGGCCCGTGCCTTCCTTGACGACCTCGTACTGCAGGCCGCTAGCGGTGACGGTCACGCCGGCTTTGGTGGCGTTGGCCTTCAGGAATGCCTCGCCGTCGGCTTTCGCCGTCTTGCCGCGCTCGGCGGCCTCGGCCTGCTGGCGTTCCTCGAGCTCGTTGAAGAAGTGCTCCAGCACCGCGTTGGCTTCCGTGTGGCTCATCATGGGCTGGCGCCCTTCGAGCACGTCGCGTATGGCGGCGGCGTAGTCGTCGATATTCAGGCTCTTCTGGAGCCCCATTCCGATAAGTTGGTGGCCGATATTGTGGCCCAATGCATAGCTAAGTTTATCCATAATAACCCAATAACGGAATTATCCATAAAATATTGCAACGGAAAAAGATTTTGTCATTTGCCATGTTTTGCGTATCTTTGCAGCACGAAAACAAATAAAAAAACAATAATAAAAAACAACAGTAAAAGTAAGAAACAGAATAGAATAAAGAGAATATAACGAAATAAAGCGTTTTATTGAAAGGGATAGGTGATATTTATGGAAAATGGAAATATAGACAGGCCACATTTTGTCAAATCTCATGATTTTCATGGTGATTCAAGAGCGCATTAAACTACAGGAAGAACAATTGGAAGAGAACGGCGAATTGGGCGAATTACTCGAAAAGTGGATAGTGGTCAGTGGATAGTGACTAGTGGATAGGGGCGGTTGATGGGGTCTTATGGCCGTCTTGTAGCCGTCTAGTAGCCGTTTAGTAGCCGTATATAGGTTATAGGTTATAGGTTATAGGTTATAGGTTATAGGGGTTCAAGGTTATTCGCCAAATTTAATCTATTCATAGGTGCTCATGGCCTACGGCACAAGGTTCAAGGTTATTCGCCAAATTTAATCTATTCATAGGTGCTCATGGCCTACGGCACAAGGTTCAGGATTCAAGATTGACTCACTTCCTTTGATTAATATTCATAGGTGTTCGCAGCCTGCGGCACAGGATTCAGGATTGACTCACTTCCTTTGATTAATATTCATAGGTGTTATTCGCCGTATTGTCTTTATTTCTAAGGTGCTCATGGGCATACCACGCAGCCTGCGGCACAGGATTCAAGGTTCAAGACTAGTGGGCGGTGGCCGTCTTGTGGCCGTCTTCAGTAGGTCTAGTAGCCGTCTAGTAGCCGTCTACTAGCCGTCTAGTAGCCGTTTAGAGGTTATAAGGAATCGCGACAGATGGCCTCTACATGGTTTAAAAATAGCCTTTGTTACCCCCGGATTCGGCCACGAGGTTGGCCATTTGGCCACAAAGTTCCTTCCAACTGAGGTCGGGATACTGAAATTCAGAACCGCTCATATGTGCTCAAAGAGGGGGGAAAAGCATCGGAACGAGGGGTTCACGCATGTCTTTTGAGGCCTGTGAGAGGAGAATTTTGATACATTCTGTCCCTTTTCCGAGGGTTGGCATCTGGGGAACCGAGGGTTTGGCGATGTCGTAATTTATTGTCTGTTTGCTTTTTAGGTGAAACTTGGCGTGAGTTTTCTATCAGTTATCAGTTCTATCAGTTTTTTTTAGAGGGGTGTCATTTTCTTGTTTTCACCCTCTTTCTTATTTATATATATCTAATTATTAATTAGTTATAAGTATTATAAGAAGGGTTTTTGAAATTGAGGGGTGTCATTTTTTAATTGATAGAACTGATAACTGATAGATTTTAATTATTCATTATTTCTCTACGAGGCTTTTGCGACCTTTTGGTTTGAGAATGGGGCGTTCCACCTTCTGGGCGATGGCGAGGGCTTGGTGGACGAGGGGAGGGACAGTGGGATAAGAGTTAAGAGTTAGGAGTTAAGAGTTAAGAGTTAAAAGTTAAAAGTTAAAAGTTAAGAGTTAAGAGTTAAGAGTTAAGAGTGATAATGGGTCAAGGTTTAGGATGGGGACACCTTAATTTCGGCGGGGAGAGTGGTCGGATTGGCACAAAAGAGGGTCTGGAATGAGGGATTAGGGGTGAGTTTCGGGAGCGTGCATGTGAGCGCTGGGGAGGGTGAAAGGTGCTGGACGGAGGGGTGCGGAGGGTGTTTTATGGCCTTTTAGAGGAGAATTATGATGCTTTTTGTCCCGTTTCCGAGGGTTGGCATCTTGGGTGCCGAGGTGTTGCCGATGTCGTATTTCATTGTTTGTTTGCTTTTTAGGTGAAATGATTTGCTTTTGATAATCACAATAACAGTATCACAGTTTATTTTTTGAGGGGTCACAAATCCCCTATTCTTAATATATATTATTAATTATTAATTAGTTATATAGTATATAAAGCGGTGATTGATATCCTTTTTTTTAATTGTGATACTGTTATTGTGATGATGCCATCGGATTGATTACTTGTTCAAGTTGTTCATTCTATGAGGCTTAAAGAGTTTTCGGTAGGACTTGAGGAAAGAGAGGATGGAGAGGTGTTCGTTGCGCAGCATGCTCACTATGAGAATTTTGCCGAAGCGCTTATGGAACCGGAACTGGAATATGATGCTTTCGCGGATTACAATAACGCATTGACGCATTTAATTGGATTTTGCCATTCAATAAAAAATGTGTATCTTTGCACCTCGAAAACGAAATGATAGACAACAACAAAAACAGAATAGAAACAAAGAAATAGAATAGTAATAAATACATATATTAGAAGCGTTTTTGCTTTTCAAGTGAATGGAAATCTGGACAATTTCTAATCCCAACGAGAAGGCAGGAAACGCTCACGGTGTTATCCGTGGGCTTTCTCGTTTTGGGATATAGGCAGTCCAGAGCCTCCATTCAGACAGAAGTCCGCGGATTTTTATTAGTAGTTCATTGAAAGGCGAAGCGCGACAAACGCTGAGCCTTATGAGCACCAAGTTTTTCAACAATATCGAGTCGACGCTAATGGACAAGTTCCACGGCATCGCCTCTGCAATGGCCAACTTCGACATATTCCATGCTGTTGTTGGCTATTTTCGTTCTTCCGGTTACTTCAAACTGCGGCAGGAATTGGATGCCACACAGGAAATCAAGATTCTTGTCGGCATCAACATCGACAACCTCTTCCGTCAGTCACAAGCCGCTGGCAAGCTCTTCTTTGGCGACAAGGAGGTCAGTTTGGAACAATACTGCGAGGATTTCCTTCGTGACGTCTACCAATCGGAATATTCTTCCGAGGTTGACGAGGGCATCCGTCAGTTTTGCACAGACATATCGGAAGGTCGCCTGCAACTGCGCATCCACCCCAACAAAGACCTCCACGCCAAGTTCTACCTCTGTCTGCCCAAGAGCCACAGCGAACACAGCGACGGCTGGGTCATTATGGGTAGCAGCAACCTCAGCGCTCAAGGGCTCGGCACTACCGAGCCGCCTCGCTACGAGCTCAATGTGGCTATGAAAGACTATGACGATGTGCACTATTGCGAGGAACAGTTCCAGCAACTCTGGAACGATGCCATTCCTGTGACCTTGGACGATGTGAACCATATCGTCGGGAAGACTCATCTTGCGCCACAAGAGCATCAACCCACACCATACGAGCTATACATGCGGATGCTCATCGACCACTTCGGCAACCAAGTCGAAGATGATTTCATTCCACAACTGCCCGACAATTACGACAACCTCACTTACCAGCGCGACGCTGTGGTGCAAGGCTATGACATTATGATGCAGCACGGCGGATGTTTTATTGCCGATGTGGTGGGCTTGGGTAAAACCGTAGTGGCTGCTATGATTGCTCAGCGTTTCATCGCCGCCAATGGCGACAACACCCGTATCCTCGTCATCTTCCCACCAGCTGTTAAAAGCAACTGGGAAGACACTTTTGCTGATTTCGGCATCAAGAACAAATACAGCCGCTTTATAACAAACGGCAGTCTTGATAAAGTCATCGATGGCAACGGATACGATGAGAAAGAATACTACGACCTTATCATCGTCGATGAAGCTCACAACTTCAGACACGACGGCAACGACAACTATGACCTGCTGCAGCGCATCTGCAAGTCGGCACGCCTCAACAAGGGCAATGTCAAGGGTGGCAAGCGTGTACTGCTGCTTTCTGCCACCCCACTCAACAATACGCCCGAAGATATCAAGAACCAGCTGCTGCTGTTCCAGGATACCGCCCGCTGCACGCTCGACGGCATAAGCAATATCGCCGACACATTTGCCCCATGGATTAAGGAATTCAAAAGCCTCATGTCGCAACGGCGCGTCCTGAGTGCCGACTACCTAACCAGTCATATCGACGACATCAACCAGCAGATGCGCCACTCGGTGTTGGAGAAGGTGATGGTGCGTCGCACCCGCAGCAACATCCAGCACGAACCCCGCTATGCCGGCGAGATTCATTTCCCCCAACTGCTCGACCCCACCGACCGCACCTATCAGATGTCGCCCGAGGTGCTGATGCTTTTTGTCGATACCTACAAGAAGTTGGTGGATACTCCGACTGCCAACCTGAAAGAAGACAATCCCGATATGTTCGACGGCAGCGGCCTCAACTATGCCCGCTATCGTGCTGTGGAGTATTGCCCATCGTATAAAGTTCCGTCAGGCAAGAAAGCCAAGCAGGTGGCCGACTCGCTGGCCGGCATCTACCAAACCCATATGGTGAAACGACTGGAGAGTAGCTTTGATGCCTTCCGTCGCTCGCTCCACACCCTACTCGACGCTACTAATGGTATGATCAAGATGTTCAACGAGGACAAGGTAATCATCGCCCCCGAATTGAATGTAAAGAAACTGCAAGCCGACGGGATGGAGTTGGACGAGATAATCGAGCTGGCCATCGGCAAGGGCTTTGAACAGAATGAGATTGTATTCCGTGCTGCCGACTTCAAGCCCGACTTCTTGCCGATGCTGGAATACGACGCCGAAGTGTTGGACAAACTCTGCAAACGGTGGGACAAGGTGAAGACCGACCCCAAGTTGGATCTATTCGTCAACATGCTCCAGGACGAACTCTTCGACAAAAACAAAAACCTCGAAGGCAAGCTGGTTGTGTTCAGCGAGAGTGTCGATACCGTCAACTATCTAGAGAAGGAGCTTAAAGAACGTCTGCACCGCAGCGATATCCTTGCCGTCTGTGCCAAGAATCGCAACCGCCTGCGCGAGACAATTCAAGCGAACTTCGATGCCAAATACAAGAAGGAATGGCGTAACGACTATAACATCATCATCACCTCCGACGTGCTGGCCGAAGGTGTCAACCTGCATCGTGCCAATGTCATCGTCAACTACGACAGCCCTTGGAATGCCACCCGTCTGATGCAGCGCATCGGTCGTGTGAACCGTATCGGCTCCACCGCCGATGCCATCTACAACTATATGTTCTACCCCTCCGACCCAGGCGATGCCATCATCAGCCTGAAGAAGAACTCGCTCATAAAATTGCAGAGTTTCCATTCCGCCCTCGGCGAGGACACCCGCATCTACTCGCACGAGGAGATGGTACACGAATTCAAACTCTTCAACGCCGACGTGCGCGACGAGACCGACCGCAGCCTTGAACTGCTGCGCGAGGTGCGGCATCTCCACGACACCAACCCCACGCTTTACCGCAAAATCAAACAACTGCCGCCCAAAAGCCGCTGCGCAAGACTGGGTACGCAGCCGTCCCCGTCTGCCCAAACGATTTCCTATCTTGCTTCACCTCTAAAGAAAGCCTTTTACCTCGTCGGTACAGAAATCCGAGAACTATCCTTCCTTGAGGCGGCAGATATCTTCTATGCTGAGCCTGACGAAAAGGCTGTGCCTTTCGGCGACAGCGAGCCTCTCCACTATGAGCAAGTGCGGACAGCCTTGAAGCAATACACCCTCGACCAGCAGCGTGAGCATCAGGACGACAAACCCAAAATCGGTAGCAAAGACAACGACGCCAAGAAATCCGCCGCCTTCCTGCGTGAGATACGTCCTATGCTTGACGATGAAGGCCGCCATACAGTTGACCGACTGAAGCAGTTGGTGGAACGCGGGACTTACAACCAGCTGGCCGACGCACTTATCCGCATGTCGAAGAAACAAAAGAAAGAGCCTGTTCCCATGATTAAGATTTTGGAGCAACTCGAAGAGTTGGACGGCCGTTATGGACAGCCGCAAACTGAGACCTCTACCAAACAGATTGCACTCACCACCGCAGACATCATCCTTTCTGAAACATTCAAATAAGCAATATTATGAACCCCGAGACCCTCCGCAAGATATTCAAATCCTCGTTCAACTATACGACCTATAGCAACGAGATTGTCCACCGCCTTTTCGGCTGCAACGATGTGGCAACAATGCCAGAATTGCTCGACGCTAACGCTACTGGCGACAAAAGCCATTATATCGGCCAGATGGAAGATGCCGACGGTCGTCTGTTGGGTTTCTTCTACACCCGTGTGGCCGATGGCGGCGATGTGCGCCGCAAGCGTGTAGGGTTGCGCAAGCTGATACAGCCCTACTTGAAATATGATGTCGATGGGGCGATAGCCGTCTTCGACGACGGTAATCATTGGCGACTCTCCTATATTTGCGACCTCAAGGAGGGTAGCACTTCGGCCAAGCGTTTCTCCTATATTCTGGGTGACGAGCAGGGACAATACAAAACCCCTTTAGAGAGATTGGGAAAGGTGGCGGAGAAGAATGGCCGTTTCAAGTTGTCCGACCTCAAGGATGCCTTCTCCGTCGATGCCCTCAGCAAGGAGTTCTTCGACGAATACCATCGCCACTACGACATTATCATCAATGAATTGAAGCGACAAGGGTTTGAAGGTGCCACCATTCACGACTATGTGAAGAAGATGATGGGACGCATTGTCTTCCTGCACTTCCTGCAGAAGAAAGGCTGGCTGAACGGCAACCTTGCCTTTCTGCACGACCTATTCTTCTTCAGCCCGCATCAGGATGACTTCCTCGAGCAAGTGCTGGAGCCACTTTTCTTTGGAATATTCAACACCGAACCCCAAAATCGAGAAAAGGTATTCTTGGAGAATGATTGGGACTTGTCATTGTTGAAGGAGTGGAATGGCGGTAGCACTAACGCATTAACACATTCACACACTGACGCATTACCATATCTGAACGGAGGACTCTTTGAACGTGATGCTATCGATGAGCAAAATATCACATTGCCGGCCTCACTCTTTGAGGATTTGTTTACCTTTATGGCCTCCTATAACTTTACTGTAGATGAGAACGACCCCGACGATGCCGAGGTGGGTGTCGACCCCGAGATGCTGGGCAAAATCTTCGAGAGTCTGCTGGAGGACAACAAAGCCAAAGGTGCATTCTACACCCCCAAGGAGATAGTACGCTATATGTGCAAAGAGTCGCTCATTGCTTACCTCGCCACACAGGTAGACAAATCTCAATCAGAACGAAAAGAAAAATCTGATAGTTCTGATGGTTCTGATTGCGATAAATACATTCGTGCTTTCGTTGAAACCCACGAGATGCAACCTGAGCTGGAGCCCTATCGTGAAGCATTAGACGCCGCCCTCCGCGAGGTGAAGATCTGTGACTCCGCCATTGGCAGTGGCGCCTTCCCTATGGGCCTTTTGAATGAACTCTGGCGTTGCCGCGAAGCAATAGAAGAGACGTCTTCCCGCGTAGAGTTAAAAAAAGAAATCATCGAGAACAATATCTATGGCGTAGATATAGAGAAAGGCGCCATCGACATCGCCCGCCTACGTTTCTGGCTGAGCATTGTCGTCGACGCTGACAAGCCGGATCCCTTGCCTAACTTCGACTACAAGTTTATGCAGGGCAACAGCCTTATCGAGAGTTTTGAGGGCTTTGACCTCAGTCGTATCTCGAGCCGTTTACGTGGCGGACAATCCAAATCGATGCAGTTGGTGCTGGGACTTGATAGCCATACTAGCCGACAGAACCTGCAACGCCTGTTGCGTGAGTATTTCTCCGTCACCGACCATAAGAAGAAAGCCGGTATGCGACAGGCCATCAACGAAGAGGTAAAGACCCTCATCCGCGAGAGCATCGGTGGCACACCCGCTTCCCTCGCCAAGTTAGAAAAGATGGATTGTTCCGCCAACCAAGATTTCTTCCTCTGGCACACCTGGTTTAAAGACATCTTTGACAACGGTGGTTTTGATATAGTCATCGGAAATCCACCATATGTCGTTGTAGAAGCTAACGGGATATATGGAAATTACGAAACAGAATCATGCTATGATTTATATGCTTATTTCTTTGAAAGAGCAGTTAAGTTACTAAAAAGTAATGGTATTCTCTCATTTATCACATCCTCCCTTTATGTCAAAGGCATAAAATACACTTCGCTTCGTTCTTTCCTACAGAACAACACATCACTAATTGCCTTTAGGATAGAAGGTGATGACGTTTTCAAAAATGCAGGAATACCAACAGCAACATTTATTGCAAAGAAGACAAAAGGACAATGGAGATTTGAGGATTTGTATATGGATAAAAGTTTGACTGAGAAGATAAGGAAAGGAACTACGTCTCTTTCTTCAGTTTCATCCATAATGAGAGGTTTTGAAATAGGCCGTAATATGGTTGACACATCTGGACAATATAAGTTTCTTACGGGTTCAGATGTGTCCAAATACTGCTATAACAAATTGTCTTATATTAGCCAGTCAGTTCTGACTGCATTTTCAAAAGATATAAAATACTTTAGTAAAGAAAGAATACTATTGAGAGAGACCGGCAGTTTCTTAACAGCGGTTTATGTAGGCAATGAAACGATTTATTCCAATAGAAGTTTGTACTCAATCCTGATAACAGATAAGACATTGAGTACAAAATATGTTCTGGCTCTGCTCAATTCGTCTTTACTCCAATGGTACTATTCAAATATGTTCAAAGGAGACACAGAATTATTCCCCAAAATCCGAATAGCCCAAGCAAAGCAACTGCCGATTCGAAAAGCGAGTACAGCATTGCAACAACCAATTATTAAGTTAATTGACAAGATACTTGCAAGTAAACAATCATCTCTCAATGCTAACACTTCTGACCTCGAACAACAAATAGATAGATTAGTCTACCAACTCTACAACCTCACCCCCGAAGAAATCGCTGTAATAGAACAATAAACGAGGCAACCACTCGTTATTATATAGTAAATAATCTTCTAAAAATAATAGTATGGCAACAATGGGTGAAATAATGAAAGATCCTTCCAAGGCGACAGATGAAGATATTAAAGCCTTAAATAAAATACATGAGCTTTTTAATACTTTCAATGATAAAATTAAACCTTTCGAAGGTATTAGCTTGAATTCGGGAAGGACAATTAAAGAGATTGCAAAACGTTTTTATCAGGAAAATCTTATCTTGTCTGCCATATTAGAGGCTTTTGTATATAAAGAGAAATATTGTTTCTCGGATTTGAATAAATGGGTTTTCAATTATGTGGACAATGAATTTATATGGGATGTGTCTATCCCCTATTATAAGATGTGCGTGGCAAAATTATGCAATATTGGTTTTTTAAAGGCAGAGTTTCAAGACACAAGTGATAATAACCTATGCTTAACAATTACTGATCAGGGTCGAGATGCCTTGAGGCAACAGACATTTGCCAATTTGGCACAATCATCATTGTATAATTATCAAGCAAGTTTGTCTAATGAACAATCTGTAAAATTGAATCGACAAATAAAATGTATTACTGTGGTGTCAGCCTTTGTCGCATTTGCTGCACTTGTAGTCGCGGTAATTGCTTTGTTTAAAGACAATTGTTTTTAATAAGTTGATATGAATAGTGGCAAGGTAATTAATACTCAGTATCCAGGTATCCCACTTGAGGGGGATGACAGATTCAAGAAATTGTATCACTTCACTTCATTTGATACTTTTGTACGAATTTGGCTCTCTCAGAAATTAAAGTTCGGGAGTATGCTTAGTGTGAACGATATTCAAGAATCAATGAAGGGCATATCAATTTCTAACCCTTCTCACTTGCCGGTGATGTTCGCGTTTCAAAATTTGGTTACACAGTATAAACAGATTAGCTTTTCTTTGGACCAAGATTCTTCCATCAAAGGATACATGAACACAATGATGTGGGGGTATTATGCAGATAAGTCACGTGGAGTATGCATTGAGTTTGATTATGACAAATTAAAAATACCCGATGAGGTTTTAAAAGGAGTCGTGAATTATTGTGATATTCCACCACAGCGTACAGATATTCCAGACTCGATAACCACAATCAAGGAACTGAAAGATTATATTGCAGCAGAACAGAATGGTCTATTCTTCACCAAGCAAACAGGGTGGTCCGGAGAAAAAGAATATAGGTTGGTTTGTAATGCATTGGACTATCTTGATGTTGATGGGGCTATTGATTGTGTGTATTTGACCTCTTATGAAAGTGATGAGTGTAGGTTGGTAGAGCAACTTGTGCATGATGAAATAGAGGTAAAATACATCCATTATCTTAATGGGATGCTTACCGCATCTGAAACTAGGAAAACTCGATTACAAATTGAAAAGATTCAAAAAAAACCGGGTGTCTTAAAACAGATGTCTGACCAAGCCAAGAAATACTATCAAGAACACAAGGAGAACGAGGATTTCCCACTTGTCTTGGACAAGTACATTCTTAGTCACACTGACACTCCTTAATACATCATTGATTCTTTATTTTATACAGAATTGTCTCGGCAAGACCTCTTGCAGATTGTTTTTTAGGATATGGGCTTCATCATGTACTTTCTGTTCAAACATTTCTTTGTACAATTCCTTGGCAGACTCGGCTATCTGAGGGCAAAGCAATATTTCCCTCTTCCAATAGGCAATAGCCAATTCCTCCGACTCCTTTAACTCGATGTCAGATATAAGCATTGTACCGCCACTGCTGTTATTGCAAATCCAAACCAACCATTTGATCGCCGAGGCTGAACACCGCGCCATAGTTGCTTCGTATTTTTTAATCTCAAGTTGTTTGTCCATATTTTTTTCTTACAAAAATACAACACTATAATCGTTAATACTACGGTGTTTTTCGCTTGTTATAATTCACTGTAAATCAATATTACATTTAATACGCCGGCGTATTAATACCTGTTCCAGGGTCGTTTTATTAATTAAAATGCATAAAAATACAACTAAACACAATAGAATCTCAGATTAATCCGAAACAAAATAATCAAAGAAAATATCTATCAATTGTTGAAAATAATCTGTTGCATGTCGTATAAAACTCGTATCATTGCAAAAAAAGTATAATCCATTAAACATATCAATTTCTGGAGCTTATATCATATCTATCGTTATTGTTAATCAAAACATTTATCTATGAATTTTATGTAGTTTTCTCGATTCGTGAACATCATATTTAAAGTTCTTTCTTTTGCAGTCTGTCTATCATTTAGTTCATCATCTGTAGGCGAATCGGTCACATCAACTTCGAAGAACACTTCCGCTTTATGTTTGTTTTTACCCTTGTGTTTTGAAAAATAGTTCAACAAAAACTCAAAAAATGGAGATTGGTAAATATTCCCAACCCCAATTTCCCTACTCAATGCTGATGCTGTAATAATGTTGCAAAGAATGTCATTTCTATCAAATAGATTATCTGCGGTGCATTTGTTTGTAGATAAAAAGTGACTTACATTTTCAACTAGTAAAGATTGTGCTTTTTTATAACTTCCAATCAAAGTATAGCCTTCATCACCTGTTCTTTCAAATGAGTTTGCCTCGAATTCACATAGCCTTGCCAATGTCATTGCAAGAAGTTCATACTCCTGTCCGTGGTTGGCGTTTTGTATGTATCTTTGAAGTTCTGATATTGTGAATGTTTGTAACTCTTCAAATAAAGTATCCTGAAAATGATTTGAGCGTAATGTCCAGGGAAACAATTTGTCAATTATTTTAGAATCCATACTTGGAAAGTGTGTGACCATCGATAAAACCGTTGAGATATACCGTCTGCAATTATATGAATCTGTAGTTGGTGTATAAGACATTACGATACGTAATAATGAATTATGTTTTCTGTCTGAACACCATTTCTCAACTTGACTGTCAATATTATTTTGGCCTGCAATGAGACTATGAACTTCGGATAATGCCAATTGATCAAAACTGAGTCCAAATGAAAAATATTTGTGATAGGACTCCGTAAATGCTAGCTGTGTTATATTTTTGTAATTACGTTTAGGATTAAACAATTTCTTGAGTATAATAAGGCTCTCGTTTCCTAGTTGTTTGCCGGTATAGTTACCCTCATCATCAACATCATCAATACTTGTTTTTCGAGTCCCATCTATTCCTGGGCGAAGAGTAAATCTGTTGATATGTAATTTCTCGTCTATAACTACCATTAAGATACTTGTAGGGTTATCTCTAAGTGTATTATATAATTCTGAATCATGGTAATATAAAAGCTCTAACAAGAAAAAGTCCTCTGTGTTGATTTCTATTGATTTATTTTCGATGTCATTTTGAAGAATGCTTTGAACAGTTTCAAAATCAAGAACAAACAGCCTCGCAAATCGTTTCACTTGCCTATATGATACCAGTACTTGGTTGATGATATTTTCATTTGAATTTATAATATATGTGATTGCTCTTTCTAAATTGGAGTTGTTGGTCATCTCTGGTATTATTTCGTCCAAACATCTGGCCTGATAATGAGGTTCGGGGCGCTGCAATTTGATTTCAAGAGGGAATATTTTTTCTATGTATAAATACGATGATTCTAAATCAGCTTTAGATAGTTGCTCTGTGATATACTGTTTGTCGTATGTCACAATGTATATTATTTGTGAAAAGTCGGCTGTATTTCTAATAAGTTTAAGTGTCTCAAAAATCTCCTGTGCACCCAGTCGATCAATGTCATCTATCAGAACAAATATCTTTCTTCCCAGTTTGTTTAAACATTCCGTTATCTTACCTTTTTGTTGTTTAATTGTCTGCTGTTGTTTATTATCAAACAGTTTTGACATAGACACTACCCAATCAGGAGCGCTTACAGCGGTAAGTAACTCGGAGTACTTGATAATTGGTTTCTTTATGGCAGAATAATGGGGCTCGAGCATACGTCCTAATCCATTGAAGAAATCTGTGATTATTTGCTTACTATCAGTGCTTTCCCAAGGGCAAAATTTATATAGAAAGACGTTCTCATCATCTTTTTGTGCTTTGATTATAGAATTCTCAATGCGTTTTAAGAACAAGGTTTTGCCAGCCCCCCAGCCTCCAGAAATACCAATGGCAAAAGCTTCTTTTTGCTTGGTGTTAAGAGCTTTTTTGACAATAAGGTCCGCATAGGGCTGGCGTATATGTTCGTCATTGGTTTGTTCATCAATATCATCTATACAAAACCCTACTGATTCCTTACAGGTGTCAGGTTGTTTATACTTCTTTTTTATTATTTTGAGGCATTTATTATAGATGTTCTCAATTAAGTCCTCGGAGGCCTTCATACACTTAGCAACTTGGTTTTTGATTTTGTAAGGTAGTAAGGTTGACAATAGATATGGGATTGTAAAAACAAATATTAGAACAAATCCCCAATTAGTACCAAATACTGATGTTGACCATGTCCAATGATTCATAGATGTGGCCAATAAAATATCAATTATGATAACGGCGCCTAGTGACTTCCATTTCCTGTAGTAATCAGTTGCAGATTTTATACTACACACAATCATTAAAATAACTACAGATATGGACAGAAGAATGTTAAGGTGATTGTTTTTATTAAGATGTGAGTATATTGAGTTTGCTTGTACTCCAACCATTCTAAATATCCAATTGTTTATGGTTTCTGATGTAAATAAAACAAGCAGAATCACAAATGCTGTTAGTGCCACAAATGACAAAGTACGATAATTGATATGATGTTTCTCCATATTCTATTTTTTTGCAAAGATACAACTTTTATGTAATTGAGTCCAAATTAAGTTATTAACATTTGCGTTGGTTTCTCGCGCACACGGGTGCAGGGAATAATACTCGCGTGTGCGCACGCGAGGTGGCTGTTGATAAGTTCCCGATTGAAATTTGTTTCGTGGGCCAATCCCAATGTTTTTCACCTCATAAAATGGAGCATAATAATAACTCGTCACAAGATATATTACAAAGAAGAAGGATTGTATAACCCATAAAGAAGGGACTGCGAGCCAACATCGCCGAGGGATCGCCGAAGGATCCCCGAAGAAACAATAAGCTTGAATGTGTAAATACGCTTTATGAATGCGTAAATGCGTTAACGTGTAAATGCGTTAGTGGGAATACACGAGACCTCGCCGTGGGGTGACGGCAATCTGGCTGACAAGTGTGTTATAAAAAAATTTTCCAATTTCAAAAATAGTTGTACTATTTGCATTTCGAAAAAATAGATATATAACCACAAAATCGAAATGCAATGACCATTGAACGCCCGAAATATATTGAGCATCTGATGAATGCACGTGGCAATAGTCAGCGTGGATGTGGGCAACGTGATTGTCAGGCCACAGGGAGAGCCTCGACAGACGTTGGAAGTGGATTTTGTGGCTAACAAAGGAGGGCAACGCTACTATGTCCAGTCGGCATACCAGATGCTATCAGATGAAAAAATAATACAGGAGAAGCGGTCCTTGTTGCATATTAACGACTCTTTCAAGAAGATTTTGCTCACGATGGACCACCAGAATGTAAGACACGATGAGAATGGTATTGTCACGATGGGCCTAATGCATTTTCTGTCCGACAAAAACAGCCTGGAGGTGTAAATTTGATGTGCGAACCCGCCAAGAATGGGTCATCTTCATTTAGAGAAACTGCCGACCCGTCGCCGAAGGATCACCGAAGGGTCTACGGTAGCTCGAAGCAGTTGTTGCTCGCTGCATTTGTTTTATTCAACGGTGCTATTCACTATATTATGTTCTATTATAAAGGTGTTCATCACCTTTTTAGGGGTAATGGCCTATGGTTCGCAGCCTTTCTGTATGTTTTCTATATGCTTTCTGTATGTTTTCTATATGCTTTCTGTATCCTTTGTATATCCATTCAATGAGATGGAGATATGATGAGAATATGGTGGGTATATAGGAAATGGTATGACGGGGCAAAGAAGGACACCGCCGGAGGGTTGCCGAAAGGTCGCCGAAGGATTTGCGGCTGTTTTTTTCTTGGTAACGGTCGTTTTCTCCCGAGGCGAGAAAAGGTTCTAACGTTTTTCGGCTCTTGCCGTAGAAGACGCAAAGCCCCCACGGCATAGAGTGTGTTTGCTCAGAGGAGGTGTAATTGCGGGAAAGGGGGAGTGTTGTCGTCAGCGGCTTTGTTCGGGGTTTTGGCCCATGCGCTGGCGGAGGTAGATGATGGCGTCGATGTTGCGGGGGACTTGGAGGTCGAAGGTGCCGCTGACGATGCCTATGACGCGGCCGTGGCGGACGGCGCTCAGGGTGTTGTAGGGCTTCATGTCGCAGAAGGCGGCGCTGTCCTCGCGGCGCACGATGATGTAGTCGGGGTCTTCCTGCACGAGAGCTTCGAGGCTGTAGCTCCAGCCCTCCACGCCTTCGGCGATGTTGCGTCCGCCGGCCATGCGTATGATGTCGTTGATGAAGGTGTTGCCGCCAGCGGTGAAGTTGCCCGAGGGGCCGAAGCCGACGACGTAGTAGACCTTGGGCGGGATTGCGTTATTGTGGGATTTTTCTCCAATTTGATTTGATTCAGCGGTGCTCAAGGCCGCTCCCTGCGGTCGGGCAGGTGTTGTTGCGAGAGTGCTGTCCAATAACGCGTCGACACGTCTGTGCATCAGCGCATTCAGCGAGTCGGCCTCCTTCTCTTTGCCCACCAGTCGGCCGATGGCGCTTATGTTGTCGTAGAGGGCATCGAACCGTGGTTTCTCGATGACGCACACCATCGGGGTCCCCATGGCATCCATCTGGTCGGTGATTTTCTTGCCCACCATGGAGCCGCTGATGACGAGGTCGGGGTTGAGGGAGAGGATGCTCTCGATGTTGAGGTTGCTGATGCCGCCGATGGACGGTATGTCGAGGGCCTCGGGCGGGTAGACGCAGAAGTCTGTGCGGCCTACGAGGATGTCTTGTGCGCCGAGGGCGTACATAATCTCTGTGACGGCAGGGGAGAGGCTCACCACGCGCTGCGGGTGGGCGGGCACGGCCACCGTGCGGCCGTAGTCGTCGACGACGGTGTCTGTTGTAGTGGCCTGCTGCTGCCCGCCGCAGGCGGCCAGCAACAAGACAAAGCCCATAATGATGGGCTTAATGGGTTTGATGGGGTTAATGGGGTTAATGGGCAACGTGATTCTCAATTTTCAACTTTCAATTTTCAATTTTCAACTTTCAACTTTCATGCGTCTTCCATGCCGCCGCAGACGGGCAGGACGACGCTGGTGATGTAGGGGCACATGTCGCTGGCCAGGAAGACGCAGGCCTGTGCCACCTCGTCCACGGTGCCGGGGCGTTTCATCGGTATGCGGCTGCACCATGTGTCCATGAGCTCCTTGGGTATGTCGGCCGTCATCTCGGTCTGCACGAATCCCGGGGCCACCACGTTGACGCGTATGTTGCGTGCGGCGAACTCCTTGGCGCAGCTCTTGCTGAAGCCTATGATGGCGGCTTTGGAGGCTGCGTAGTTGGCCTGGTTGTAGTTGCCGGCGATGCCCACCACCGAGCCGATGTTGACTATGGCGCCGTGTCCCTGGCGCCACATGGCGGGCTGTATGGCCTTGGTCATGCAGAAGACGCTCTTGAGGTTGGTGTGCATCACGCGGTCGAACTGCTCCTCCGTCATGCGTTTGACGGCGCTGTCGTCGGTGATGCCTGCGTTGTTGACGAGGATGTCGACCTTGCCGAAGTCGGCGAGGACCTCCTTGACGAAGGCCTGGGCGGAGTCGTAGTCGGCCACGTCGGTGGCGTAGCCTTTGGCTTTCACACCGAGGGCTGAGAGCTCCTGCTCCACGGCGATCATCTTCTCGTTGCGAGTGCGTCCGCAGAAAGCCACGTCGCAGCCCTCCTTGGCGAACCGCACGGCTATGGCGTGGCCGATGCCGCGTGTGGCACCGGTGACTATGGCGGTCTTGTTCTGAAGTATCATCTATGGAATAAAAAAAGCCTCACTCCAATGCCGGAGTGAGGCTTTGCGGTTAATGATTAGAGCAGCTTGGCCAGTTTGGCGGCGAGGTCGCCGACGCGGGTGCTGTAGCCCTTCTCGTTGTCGTACCAGCTGACGATCTTCACGAAGTTGCCGTCCATGACCTGGGTCAGGAGGCTGTCGAAGATGCTGCTGTGCGTGTTGTCGATGATGTCGATGCTGACGATAGGCTCCTCGACATACTGGAGCACGCCCTTCATGGCGCCTTCAGCGGCCTCCTTGACGGCGGCGTTGATCTCCTCCTTGGTGACGTTGCAGTTCAGCTCGGCGGTGAGGTCGACGACGCTGCCGTCGGGAGTGGGTACGCGCATGGCGAAGCCGTCCAGCTTGCCTTTCAGTTCGGGGATGACCAGGCCCACGGCCTTGGCGGCGCCGCTGCTGGTGGGGATGATGGAGACGGCGGCGGCACGGGCGCGGCGCAGGTCGCTGTGCGGCTGGTCCAGAATCTTCTGGTCGTTGGTGTAGCTGTGCACGGTGTTCATCAGGCCGCGCTTGATGCCGAACTTGTCGTTCAGCACCTTGGCGACAGGGGCCAGGCAGTTGGTGGTGCAGCTGGCGTTGCTGACGAGCTGCATCTCCTTGGTCAGCACGTTGTCGTTGACGCCCATGACGACGGTGGCGTCCACGTCCTCGGCCTTGCTGGCGGGCACGGTGAGGATGACCTTCTTGGCGCCGGCGTTGATGTGCTTCATCATCTGCTCGCGTTTCTTGAACAGGCCGGTGCTCTCCACCACGATGTCGACGCCCAGCTCTTTCCAGGGCAGGTTCTGCGGGTCGCGCTCGGCGTAGATCTTCACCTTCTTGCCGTTGACCACGAGGCAGTCGCCGTCGGCGCTCACTTCGCCGTCGAAGTTGTCGTGCACGGAGTCGTATTTGAACAGGTATGCCAGCGTCTTGGCGTCGGTGAGGTCGTTGATAGCGACGATGTCAAGCTCGGGGTGGGCGAGCATTGCGCGGAAGCTCATTCTTCCGATTCGGCCGAAGCCGTTGATTGCTACTTTTGCCATAGTATTTTGTTTTTTAATGTTTTATATTAACTTATTGTTAAATCTTGATTGCACAAAAGTATTAAACATTTTCGACATGTGCAAACCTTTTTTAATATTTTCGTATCTTTGCACTCCGGCAATGTCAAAAACAAAACAGCATAAGTCGTTGAAGGCCAAAGGACAGAAGCGTTCCGGCGGCCTCAAACCCTGGAGCGCTTTGCACTTTTTCGGCAAGGTGTGGCGCGTCTTGTGGGTCGCGATGCTCGCGCTCTGGCTCGTCACCCTGCTGCAGGTCTTCCTCGGCTGGTTCATCAACCCGCCGCTCACACCCCTCATGGTGCAGCGCTTCGGCCAGCAGCTCTTCGACAAAGACCGCGAGGTGCGCTTCGAGCGCGACTACGTGCCCCTCGACAGCATCAGCAACAACCTGGTCTCCGCCGTCGTGTATGCCGAGGACGGCCTCTTCATGTACCACCATGGCTTCGACGTCAAGCAGATGAAGCAGGCCTACCGCGAGAACAAGAGCGGCCGTCGCATCCGCGGGGGCAGCACCATCAGCAACCAGACGGCCAAGAACGCCTTCCTGCCTCACTCGCGCACCATGGCGCGCAAGGCCTTCGAGGCCTACTATACCGTCATGATAGAGGCCGTCTGGGGCAAACGGCGCATCATGGAGGTGTACCTCAACATCATAGAGTTCGGCGATGGCATCTACGGCGCCGAGGCTGCCGCGCAGCACTACTTCGGCCACTCCGCCAAGCGGCTCACCAAGACCGAGGCCGCGCAGCTCGCCGCCACGCTCCCGGCCCCCCTGAAACGCAACCCAGCGCACCAGACCCCCTTCTACAGGAAGCAGGTCTCGGCCATAAAGGGACGCTTCAGCTGGGGCGCCGTAGACATCGACATGCCGAAGGAGAAGCGCAAGGAACGGTACAAGGACCGCGAGACCCTCGTGGAGTTTCTCATCTGGCGAATGAAGCAAGACTGATGGCTGACGTGCAACATAGGTGGCGGCGGAGCAGGGAGGACTACGAGACCTACCTGCGGCTCGAGCGCGGCATGGCCGACAACAGCGTGAAGGCCTACATGCAGGACTTCGACAACATGCAGCGTTTCATGTGCGAGCAAGACGTTGCGCCCGAAAGCGTCGCCCGCGAGCACCTGCAGCAGCTGCTGAAGCAGCTCTGCGACCTCGGCATAGCCCCCGCGTCGCAGCGCCGCATGATCTCCGGCTGGCGCATGTTCTTCCACATGATGGTCATCGACGACATCGTCAAAGACAACCCCGCCGCCCTCCTCGACCTGCCCATCAAGCCGCACCACCTGCCCGACGTGCTCACCGACGACGAGGTGACGGCCATACAGCAGACCTTCGACCGCAGCCTCCCCGAGGGGGAGCGCAACTACGTGATTGTCGAGGTGTTGTACGGCTGCGGGCTGCGAGTGTCGGAGCTCGTCAACCTCAAGCTCTCCAACATCTACGTCGAAGAGCAGTACCTGCAGGTGATAGGCAAGGGCGACAAGGAGCGCTGGGTGCCCATCAACGAGCGCGCCCTCAGCCTCATGCTCAGCTACATACACAACGTACGCAGCCATGTCGACGTGAAGGCTGGCGAAGAGAAGATCGTCTTCCTCAACCGTCGCGGCCACCGTCTGACGCGCCAGATGGTCTTCATCATGCTGCGCGACGCCGTGGCCGCTGCCGGCATAAAGAAAAAGGTGAGCCCCCACTCGCTGCGCCACAGCTTCGCCACCGAGCTCGTGGAGAACGGCGCCGACCTGCGCGCCGTGCAGGAGATGCTCGGCCACGAAAGCATCAGCACCACAGAGATCTACACCCACCTCACGCGCGACACCCTGCGCAACACCATCGCCGCCTACCACCCCCACTACAAGAAGTAGTGCGGCCGTCGCCCGCAGCCTTCCGCCATCCTTCTGCCATCATTCCGCCATCCTTCCGGCCGGGGCATAGCCGTCCCCCTGCGTCCTTCCTGCCGTCTACCAGCCGTCTGTCGCCTGCCTTTTGCCCCCGTGCCGGTACGGACCCGGTACGGACCCGGTACGGCCGTTCTTCAGTAGTTCTTCAGTAGTATTTCAGTGCGGCACTGAAGAACTACTGAAGAACTACTGAAGAACGGCCGTAGGGACTCCGTAGGGACTCCGTAGAGGGGCCGTAGGGGAGGGGTGTGGAGAGGGGAGTGGAGAGGGGAGTGGAGAGGGGAGTGGTGGTGTGGGTGTATGGTGCTGATTGCCAAAGGGTAGGGTGGACGGTGAGTTATTTTGTTGAAATGTCTCCGATTATTTTTATATCTTTTCAAAAAAAATTCGTATCTTTGCAGTCTCAAAAAAGCGAAAAAAACAAATAATAATCATATAATAAATACATTACACAAATGACTAAGTACGTTTACACGTTCGGCGGCAAGACTGCCGAGGGAAAAGCTGACATGAAGAACCTCCTTGGCGGCAAGGGCGCCAACCTGGCCGAGATGTGCCTGCTGGGCCTGCCGGTGCCTGCCGGTCTGACAATCACTACCGAGTGCTGCACGGCCTATTACGCCAACAACTGCGAGTTGCCCAAGGGCCTGATGGAAGAGGTGTGGAAAGGCGTCGAGAATATTGAGAAAATCATGGGCATGAAGTATGACGACAGCGAGAACCCGCTGCTGGTGAGCTGCCGAAGCGGCGCGCGCTCGTCGATGCCCGGCATGATGGACACCGTGCTTAACATAGGCCTCAGCAGCAAGACCATCCCCGGCATGTTGAAGAAGACCAACAACCCGAGGTTTGTGTACGACTCGTACCGCCGTCTGATAATGATGTACGCCGACGTGGTGATGGAGAAGAGCGAGGGCATTGAGCCCGCCGACGGCAAGGGCATCCGCAAGCAGCTCGACGACATGCTCGACGAGTACAAGTCGGTGAAGGGCTACAAGAGCGACACGGAGCTGACGGCCGACGACCTGAAGAAGCTTGCCGAGGCCTTCAAGGTGCGCGTCAAAGAGGTGCTCGGGGTCGACTTCCCCGACGACGCTCGCGCGCAGATGGAGGGCGGCATCAAGGCCGTCTTCAAGAGCTGGAACGGCAAGAAGGCCGTCAGCTACCGCAAGATCGAGGGCATCCCCGACGACTGGGGCACCGCCGTCAACGTGCAGGCCATGGTCTTCGGCAACATGGGCGACACCAGCGCCACTGGCGTGGCTTTCACCCGCAACCCCGCCACCGGCGACAACCAGTTCTACGGCGAGTGGCTCATCAACGCCCAGGGCGAGGACGTCGTGGCCGGTATCCGCACCCCGAACCCCCTCAACGACGAGACCAAGAACGAGAAGAACAAAGAGATGCACTCCATGCAGGAGCTCATGCCCGAGACCTACAAGGAGCTCTGCGACATACGTGAGACCCTTGAGAACGCCTACCACGACATGCTCGACATCGAGTTCACGATCCAGGAAGGCGTGCTGTATATGCTGCAGTGCCGCGTTGGCAAGCGCACCGGTGTCGCCGCGCTGACCATGGCTTTCGACATGCTGAAAGAAGGCCGTATCGACGAGAGCGAGGTGGTGATGCGCATTAGCCCCGCGCAGCTCGACGAGCTGCTGCACCCCATCCTTAACGCCGAGGACGAGAAGAAACACAAGGTGCTGGCCAAGGGTCTGCCCGCCGGCCCCGGCGGCGCCGTGGGTGTCATAGCGCTGACGAGCGAGAAGGCCAAGGAGTATCGCGCCGCCAAGATAAAGAACATCCTCGTGCGCGAGGAGACGAACCCCGAGGACGTCGAGGGCATGCGTGCCGCCGACGGCATCCTCACCGCCCGCGGCGGCATGACCAGCCACGCCGCCCTCGTGGCCCGCGGCTGGGGCAAGTGCTGCATCGTCGGTTGCGACGCCGTGAAGATCGACATGGCCGCCGGCACGGTGACCATGAACGGCAAGACCTTCAAGGAAGGCGACCTGCTGAGCCTCAACGGCACGAAGGGTTACGTCTACGACGAGGAGGTGAAGATGATCGACGCCACCGAGAACCCGCTCTTCCAGAAGTTCATGGGTCTGGTGGACAAGTTCCGCAAGATGGGTGTCCGCACCAACGCCGACAACCCTGCCGACGCACAGCGCGCCATCGACTTCGGCGCCGAGGGCATCGGCCTGTTCCGCATAGAGCACATGTTCTACGGCGAGAACAGCGAGAAGCCGCTGGAGAAGCTGCGCAACATGATACTGGCCAGCACGCGCGAGGAGCGCATCGCCGCCCTCGACGAGCTGGAGCCCTACATCCGCGAGAGCGCCAAGGGCACGCTGAAGGTCATGGACGGCAAGCCGCTGACCTTCCGCCTGATGGACCCGCCGCTGCATGAGTTCGCCCCGCAGGGCAGCGAGAAGATGCAGGAGGCTGCCAAGCGCCTGGGCATCAGCTACGAGGATGTCAAGAAGCGTGTGGAGAGCCTGCACGAGGTGAACCCCATGATGGGTCTGCGCGGCGTGCGTCTGGGCATCATCTACCCGGAGATCACGCGCGTGCAGTTCCGCGCCCTATTCAGCGCCACCTGCGAGCTGATGAAGGAAGGCCTGCACCCGATGCTCGAGATCATGGTGCCGCTGACCATCAACGCCGCCGAGCTGCGCCACCAGAAGGCCATAGCCACCGAGGTGAAGGAAGAGGTGGAGAAGAAATACGGCGTGAAGTTTGAGTACAAGTTCGGCACGATGATCGAGATACCGCGTGCCGCCCTGGTGGCCAACCAGATAGCCGAGGTGGCCGAGTTCTTCAGCTTCGGCACCAACGACCTGACGCAGATGACCTTCGGCTTCAGCCGCGACGACGTCAACGCCATAGTGAAGACCTATGTCGACGAGAAGGTCATCCCTGCCGACCCGTTCAACAACTTCGACACCGAGTGTGTGGGCGAGCTGGTGAAGATAGGCATCGAGCGCGGCCGCGGCACCCGCGCCAACCTAAAGTGCGGCGTCTGCGGTGAGCACGGCGGCGACCCGACGGCTGCCGAGTTCTTCTACAAGGCCGGCATGAATTATGTCAGCTGCTCGCCGTTCCGCGTGCCTGTGGCCCGCCTTGCCGCCGCGCAGGCCGCCATCAAGGAAGCGAGAGAGAAATAGCAAGAAACCCTGTGGAGGAGGCTGCATCCTGCAAGACGGATGCAGCCTCGCTCACAGCCTATGACATACAAACAACAAATCCGACAATCATGAACGACAAGATAAGAAAAGACCTTGAAGCGCTGGGTATCAACGGCGTGAAAGAGATACACTACAACCCCTCGTACGAGGAGCTGTTCAAGATGGAGAGCGATCCCGCTCTTACGGGCTACGACAAAGGGCAGCTCACCGAGCTCGACGCGATGAACGTGATGACGGGCATCTACACCGGCCGCTCGCCCAAGGACAAGTACATCGTCATGGACGCGCTGTCGAAGGACACCGTGTGGTGGACGACGCCCGAGTACAAGAACGACAACCACCCGATGAGCGAGCAGGTGTGGGCCCACGTGAAGGGTCTCGCCTGCAACGAGCTCTGCGGCAAGAACCTCTTTGTTGTCGACGCCTTCTGCGGCGCCAACAAGGACACCCGCATCGCCGTGCGCTTCATCATGGAGGTGGCCTGGCAGGCACACTTCGTGACCAACATGTTCATCAAGCCAACCGCCGAGGAGCTCAAGGACTTCAAGCCCAGCTTCACCGTCTACGCAGCCTCCAAGGCCAAGGTCGACGACTACAAAGAGTTGGGGCTCAACAGCGACACCTGCGTGGCGTTCAACGTCAGCAGCCGCGAGCAGGTGATCCTCAACACGTGGTACGGCGGCGAGATGAAGAAGGGTATGTTCAGCATGATGAACTACTACCTGCCGCTTAAGGGCATTGCCGCCATGCACTGCTCCGCCAACACCGACATGAAGGGCGAGCATACCGCCATCTTCTTCGGCCTCAGCGGCACCGGCAAGACCACCCTGAGCACCGACCCGAAGCGCCTGCTCATAGGCGACGACGAGCACGGCTGGGACGACGAGGGCGTCTTCAACTTCGAGGGCGGCTGCTACGCCAAGGTCATCAACCTCGACAAGGACAGCGAGCCTGACATCTACAACGCCATACGCCGCAACGCGCTGCTGGAGAATGTCACCGTTGCCGCCGACGGCAAGATTGACTTCGCCGACAAGAGCGTCACGGAGAACACGCGAGTGAGCTACCCGATAGACCATATAGAGAAGATTGTGCAGCCCGTGCACGGCAAGAGCGCCGGCCCCGCCGCCGAGAATGTCATCTTCCTCTCGGCCGACGCCTTCGGCGTGCTGCCCCCGGTGAGCATCCTCAGCGCCGACCAGTGCAAGTACTACTTCCTCAGCGGCTTCACCGCCAAGCTGGCCGGCACCGAGCGCGGCATCACCGAGCCCACGCCGACCTTCAGCGCCTGCTTCGGCCAGGCTTTCCTCGAACTGCATCCCACCAAGTATGCCGAGGAGCTGGTGAAGCGCATGGAGAAGAGCGGCGCCAAGGCCTACCTGGTCAACACCGGCTGGAACGGCACCGGCAAGCGCATCAGCATCAAGGACACCCGCGGCATCATCGACGCCATCCTCGACGGCAGCATTTTGAAGGCCGAGACCAAGAAGATACCGTATTTCGACTTTGAGGTGCCGACGTCGCTGCCCGGCGTGGACCCGAAGATTCTCGACCCGCGCGACACGTACGCCGACGCGAAGGTGTGGGACGAGAAGGCCCGCGACCTCGCCGACCGCTTCATCAAGAACTTCGTGAAGTTCACCCACAACGCGGCAGGCAAGGCTTTGGTGTCGGCAGGTCCGAAGCTTTAAACCAATACATATAACATTTAACCCCGAACTGTAGTGAAACGCCTCATCTTATTGTTGCTCCTCGTGGCATCGTCAACTGTTGCGTGGGCCTATGACTTCAAGGTTCAGGTGCATGATTATGCGCTGTATTTCAACATTATCGACGCCGACGAACGTGCTGTGGAGGTAACGGCGCCGCTCGCTGAGGGCAACAATCGGTGGGCTGGCGAGGTGCCCCCGGCGGGCGTCCTCGAGATACCCGGCGAGGTCGTCTGGGGCGACCGCACATACCATGTCGTCGCCATTGGCGACAGGGCCTTCTACGGCTGTAGCGACATCACGGCATTGCGGCTGCCGCCGTCGATCACCGACATCGGCGCCTATGCTTTCAGCCTCTGCACCGCCATGAAGGGCGAGGTCACCATCGGTGAGAATATCGTTTCCCTTGGCCGTTCGGCTTTCTTCGGTTGCAGCGGCATAACGTCGGTGCGCTTCGACGCCGTCGCCTGCCAGTTCATGGGAGGCTCGCGGAGCAGCACGGTCTTCGGCAACTGCCGTTCGCTCAACAAGGTGACCTTCGGCCCCAAGGTGAAGAGGATTCCTGATTACGCCTTTACGGGCATGAACCTCCTCAAGTTTGAGTGGGATTTCCCCGAGGGGTTGGAATACATCGGCGACTACGCTTTTGCCTTCTGCAGCTCTATCTACGGCACCCTTACGCTGCCTTCGACGACGCGGCATATTGGCAAACAGGCGTTTACCCAATGCCACGACCTGAAGGCCGTGGTCTTTCCGTCGCGCATCGAGAACATCGGGCATAGGGCTTTCTACCAGTGCATCAACCTCACCCAGATGACTGTCTACGCCCTCGTTCCGCCGGCCGTCGAGCCTGACGCTTTTGCCGGCATCAGGGCAATGGCAGCCATCAATGTGCCGTGTGTGAGCGTCGACCGCTACCGCGAAGCGGAAGGGTGGGGGAAGCTACGCAATATGAAGCCCATGCAGCCTTGCTCGCTTGAGCTTACCGTAAGGAGCAACGACACCGCCGCCGGTTCGGTCATGGGTGCCGGTCACTACCGTATCGGCGACACCGCCATCCTTGTTGCCGCCTGCAAGGCAGGATACTCGTTCCAGGGGTGGGCCGACAGCGTGAGCGCCAATCCGCGCCGGGTCATTGTCACCGACACCACCACCTACACAGCCCTCTTCCAGCGCGCCGAAGTGGTGCATGAGGTTCAGTATGTGCACGACACCGTCTACCGCGACGGGGTGCAAACCATTTATCAGACCGTCGAGGCCAATGATATGGCTAAACCTCTGGGACAACAGGACATGATTGTCTATAACCGCGCCAACCACAGGCTTGAGCTCGGTGTCGCGCGTCGCGACATAGTGTCGCTGGCTCTCTATGACGACGTGGGACGCTGCATCTTCACGGGCAGACCCCTGCTTGGCTTTATCAGCATGCGCAACCGTCCCTCGGGCTACTACATCATACGCCTCACCACCAACGACCAGGAACACTACCTGCGTTTTTACCATATGAAAAACAAATAAAAATAAACAATCAATATGACAAAGAATAACTTTGCATCCCGTCACAACGGCGTCTCCGACCCCGCCGAAGAGCAGAAGATGCTCGACACCATCGGTGTGAAAACCATGGACGAACTCATTGAAAAAGCTGTGCCCGCCGCCATACGGCTCAAGGAGCCGATGCCGCTGCCCGCAGGCATGAGCGAGTATCAGTTCCTCAACCATGTGCGCTCTCTGGCGCAGAAGAACAAGATGTTCCGCAGCTATATCGGCATGGGCTACTATGGCACCATCACCCCTGCCGTCATCATGCGCAACGTCTTTGAGAACCCCGGCTGGTATACCAGCTATACACCCTATCAGACCGAGATCTCGCAGGGTCGTCTCGAGGCTCTTATGAACTATCAGACCATGATAGCCTCCATGACTGGCATGCCGCTGAGCAACGCCTGCCTGCTCGACGAGGCCACAGCCGCCGGCGAGGCCATGATCATGTTCTTCAACAGCCGTTCGCGTCAGGCCGTAAAAGACGGCATCTGCAAGGTGTTCGTCGACGAAGGCATCCTGCCCCAGACGCTGGCCGTGATGCAGACCAATGCCGCCCCACGCGGTATCGAGATTGTCACCGGCAAGGCCGCACAGACAGAGCTCGACGGCAGCTATTTCGCAGCCTTTGTGCAGTATCCCAACCAGTTCGGCGAGGCGCAGGATTGGACTGGCTTCATCAGCAAGTGCCACGAGAAGGGTATTTTCGTCTGCATGGCTACCGACCTCATGGCGCTGGCCCTCATGAAGACCCCGGGTGAGATGGGTGCCGACTGCGCCGTCGGCAACGCTCAGCGCTTCGGCCTGCCTATGGGCTTCGGCGGTCCTCACGCTGGCTTCTTCGCCTTCACCGAGACGTTCAAGCGCGCCTTCCCCGGCCGTATCATCGGCTGGAGCGTCGACGCCAAGGGCAACCCCGCCCTCCGTATGGCTCTCGGCATGCGCGAACAGCACATCAAGCGCGACAAAGCCACCTCGAACATCTGCACCTCCGCGGCACTCGTGGCCAACATGAGCGGCTTCTACGCCATCTGGCATGGTGCTGATGGCATCCGTGAGATTGCCACACGCATCTGTGCACGCGCCCACCGCCTGGCCATGGAGCTCGAGCAGTACGGCTACAAGCAGTGGAACAAGGTGTACTTCGACACACTCGCCCTCCAGTGCCCTGTGCCCACCGCCAAGGTTCGCGAAGTGGCCCTGAAGCATGAAATCAATTTCCGCTATATCTGCGACGAGTGCATCGGCATCTCCATCGACGAGACAACCGAGAAGTGCGACCTCGACGCCATCGTGGCCTGCCTGGCCGAAGCTGCCGGCAAGAACGCCAAGCCCATCGAGTGCAATGGCTGCTGCTGCCAGTTTGCCGACGAGGCCATCCCCGCCGAGCTGAAGCGCACCGGCGCCTACCTCACGCAGAAGATCTTCAACCGCTTCCACGACGAGACCTCCATGATGCGCTATATCAAGATGCTCGAGGAGAAAGACCTCAGCCTCAACCGCGCCATGATACCGCTGGGCTCCTGCACCATGAAGCTCAACGCCGCCGCCGAGATGATGCCCCTCAGCTGGAGCAAGTTTGCCGGCATGCACCCCTTCGTGCCCGCCGACCAGGCACAGGGTTACCTTGAGATGATCAAGGACATCGAGCACATGCTCTCCGTCGTCACCGGCTTCGCTGGTTGCTCGCTGCAGCCCAACTCGGGCGCCTTTGGCGAGTACAGCGGCCTCACCGTCATCCGCAACTATCACATCGCCAACGGTCAGCCGCAGCGCAATGTCTGCCTCATCCCCGCCTCGGCACACGGCACCAACCCCGCCTCCGCCGCCAAGGCCGGCATGACGGTTGTCGTGGTGAAGTGCAACGACAAAGGCGATGTCGACATCGACGACCTGAAGGCCAAAGCCGAGCAGTACAAGGACACCCTCAGCTGCCTGATGATCACTTATCCGTCGACCCACGGCGCCTTCGAGGAAGGCATCCTCGACATCATCAACATCATCCACAGCTACGGGGCCCTCGTCTATATGGACGGTGCCAACATGAACGCCCAGGTGGGCCTCACCAGCCCCGGCCACATGGGTGCCGACGTGTGCCACCTCAACCTCCACAAGACCTTCGCCATGCCTCACGGCGGCGGCGGTCCTGGTGTCGGCCCCATCTGCGTCAGCCAGAAACTTGTCGACTTCCTGCCCACGCACCCCGTTGTCGAGGTCGGCGGCAAGCACGGCAACACCATGGCGGCAGCCCCCTACGGCAGCGCCTACCTGCTGCCAATCACCTACGGCTACCTGCTGATGCTCGGCGGCGAGGGTCTCACGGATGTCACCAAACACGCCATCCTCAACGCCAACTACCTCCGTGCCCGTCTGCAGAAGTACTACAAGATTCTCTACACCAACCGCAACGGCATGTGCGGCCACGAGATGATTGTCGACTTCAACGAGTTCAGCCTCAAGGTCGGTGTCGGCGACATCGCCAAACGCCTCATGGACTACGGCTTCCACGCCCCCACGGTGGCCTTCCCGGTGCACAACACCCTCATGGTGGAGCCCACCGAGAGTGAGCCTCTAGCCGAGCTTGACCGCTTCTGCGATGCCATGATTGCCATCCGCCAGGAGATTGACGACATCATGACCGGCAAGAGTGACGAGAAGAACAATCCTATCGCCAACGCGCCACACACCATGCAGGTTGTCTGCGCCGACGAGTGGAACCTCCCGTACAGCCGTCAGAAAGCCGCCTTCCCGCAGCCCCACTGTGAGAAGTACTGGCCCACTATCAGCAAGATCGACGACGCCTACGGCGACCGCAACTTGCAGGCTGTCTGGGCAGAATAGTAGCTGGTCTGCAGCATTAAACAGCAAAGGCCCCTGCCGTGGCAGGGGCCTTTGCTTGTTGTTAGGTGAAGTCTGTCACATCGCCTGTCCGGCAGGTTCTGTGGTGAATGCCTCGTCGAGCGCTTTCGACGTGTCACCCTTCTCCACCTCGAACAGCACCTTGCTGTCGTCGGCGGTGATGTGGATGGTGTCGCCGGGCAGTATGACGGCCTTGATAATCTCGTCGGCCAGGTCGTCTTCCACGTAGCGCTGTATGGCCCTGCGCAACGGACGCGCGCCGTATTGCTCATCCCAACCTTTCTTCACGAGGAAGTCTTTGGCCTTTTCGTCCATCTCCACGCCGAAGCCCATCTGCTCGATGCGGCCGAAGAGCCCCTTCAACTCTATGTCGATAATCTTGTGTATGTCTTCGCGTTTCAGCGAGTTGAAGTATATGATGTCGTCTATGCGGTTGATGAATTCCGGCGCAAAAGCCTTCTTCAGGCTCTTCTCAATCACGTCGCGCTGCAACTCGGCCTTCTCGGCCTCGCGGGCCGCTGTGTTGAAGCCCACGCCCGTGCCGAACTCCTTGAGCTGGCGGCTGCCGATGTTGGAGGTCATGATGATGATGGTGTTCTTGAAGTCCACCTTGCGCCCGATGCCGTCGGTGAGCACGCCGTCGTCGAGCACCTGCAGCAGCACGTTGAACACGTCGGGGTGTGCCTTCTCTATCTCGTCGAGCAGCACAATGGAGTAGGGTTTGCGGCGCACGCGCTCCGTCAGCTGGCCGCCTTCCTCGTAGCCCACATATCCCGGAGGCGCTCCTATCAGTCGGCTCACGGCGAACTTCTCCATGTACTCGCTCATGTCTATCCTTATCATCGCCGCCTCGCTGTCGAACAGGTACTTGGCCAACACCTTGGTCAGATAAGTCTTGCCGACGCCCGTAGGTCCAAGGAACAGGAAGCTGCCTATCGGCCTGTTGGGGTCTTTCAAGCCTGCACGGTTGCGGCGTATGGCCTTGGCTATCTGGCTTATGGCTTCGTCCTGGCCCACCACGGAGCCTTTCAGCTCGTTCTCCATCGTCAGCAGGCGACCCTGCTCGCTTTCCGCTATGCGTTCCACCGGCACGCCGGTCATCATGGCCACCACGGCGGCTACATCCTCGGCCGTCACCTGAACGCGTTTCTCGCGTTCCTCCTCTTCCCAGCGCTTCTTCATGTCCGTAAGCTTTGCCGTCAGGTCACGCTCCTGGTCGCGGTATTGGGCAGCCTCGCCGTAGTGCTTGCTGGCGAGCACCTCCTTCTTCATCTGCGCCACCTTGGCCACCTCGGCCTCCAGCGTCACTATCTCTTCTGGCACCTTCACGTTGGCTATCCTCACCCTTGCGCCGGCCTCGTCGAGGGCGTCGATGGCTTTGTCGGGCTGCAGCCGGTCGCTCACATAGCGCTCCGTAAGCGTCACGCAGGCCTCGATGGCGGCGTCGCTGTAACGCACCATGTGGTGGTCTTCGTACTTGTCCTTTATATTGTTCAGTATCTCAAGCGTTTCCTCCACCGTGGCGGGCTCCACGAGCACCTTCTGGAAGCGGCGCTCCAGCGCGGTGTCTTTCTCTATGTACTGGCGGTACTCGTCGAGCGTCGTGGTGCCTATGCATTGTATGGCGCCGCGCGAGAGGGCGGGCTTGAACATGTTGCTGGCGTCCAGGCTGCCGGCAGCGCTGCCGGCGCCCACGATGGTGTGTATCTCGTCGATGAAGATGATGATCTCCGGGTGCTGTTCCAGCTCTGTGATGATGGCCTTCATGCGTTCCTCGAACTGGCCGCGGTACTTGGTGCCTGCCACCAGGCCTGCCAGGTCGAGGCTCAGCAGGCGTTTGCCGTAGAGCGTCCGCGGCACGTTGCCCTCGGCGATTCTTATGGCGAGGCCTTCGGCTATGGCGCTCTTGCCCACGCCGCTTTCGCCTATCAGTATCGGGTTGTTCTTCTTCCTGCGGCTCAGTATCTGGGCTATGCGGTCCATCTCCTTCTGCCGGCCCACTATCGGGTCCAGCTTGCCCTCTTTGGCCAGCTTCGTCAGGTCGCGACCGAAATTCTCGAGGGCGGGAGTGCCGCTCTTGCCCTGTTGGCTGGCAGCAGACGGGCGTTTGCCGCCTACCGACGTGGGGTCGTCGAAGGGGTCGTCGTTGTCGTCCTCGCTGGTCTGCATGGTGAAGTCGGGCAGGTCTGACGGCTCGGTGGCGGGGCCGTTGGCGCGCACCACCTTGGCGAACCGCTCGTAGTCGACGCCGGCTTTCTGCAGCAGGTTGCTCACCAGGTTGTCGCCCTCCTGCAGCATGGCAAGTATCAAGTGCTCGGTGCCGATGGCCTTGGCCTTCAGCTTGATGCTCTCCAGATAGCTCAGCCTCAGCACCTTCTCTGTCTGTCGCAGCATCGGTATCTCGCTGTCCTCGCTGTAGCGCACGTCGGTGTCGGCCTGGCTCACATGCTTCTCTATCTTCTCCTTGATCTCGTCGTTGTTCACTCCCAGTGCCGCCAGCATGCCCAGAGCCGTGCTTTCGGGCACACGCATAATGCCGAGGAAGATATGCTCCACTCCGATGGCTCCGTTCTTCAGCCTGATGGCTTCGTCGCGGCTGAAAGCCACGGCTTTGCGGGTGTTTTCACTTAAGTTGTTTTCCACTGTCAGTATCCTTATTTATTTTTTGCAAAAATACATCATTTCCATCACCTGCAACTTACGTGCCAGAAGTTGTTTTCAACAATTGACGATTAATAATTAATAATTAACAATTAACAACGGCCGACGGAGCTCCCCCCCCCAAAAAAATAACTCAAAACTCAAAACTCAAAACTCCTAACTCCTAACTCCCTTCGGCCCCCCTACGGCCCTCCTTCGGCCCTCCTTCGGCCTTCCACTGAAGAAATGCCGAAGGGGGTCCGTAGGGGGTCCGTACCGGCTCCGTAGGAAAAAGATATATAATAAAACTTGTACAATAAGAAAAAAAAGTGTAATTTTGCATTTTGTTATTAACAGTTACAACCAATCATGGCACTGAATATCACCGACTCACTGACAGGGGCCATCGCCCGGGCCCTCAAAGATCTCTATGGAGTGGAACAGTCTCCTGCCAGCATAGCGCTGCAGGACACGCGTCGCGACTTCCGCGGCGACTATACGCTCGTCGTCTTCCCCTACGTCAAACAGGCCCGCAAGAGCCCCGAAGCCGTGGCTGCCGAAATCGGCGAGGCTGTCAAGGCCGCCCTGCCCGAGGTGGCGGGCTATAACGTCATCAAGGGCTTCCTTAACTTCGAGATTGCCGACAGCTATTGGCTGCATTTCCTTGCCGAGAGGGCAGGGCAGAGCGACTACGGCCTTGTGCACCCCACCGCGGATGCAGCTCCAGTAGTAGTTGAATACAGCAGCCCTAACACTAATAAGCCGTTGCACTTAGGTCACATCAGAAACAACCTTCTCGGATGGTCGGTGAGCCAGCTGTTGGCTGCCGCCGGCGCCAACGTGAAGAAGGTGAACCTGGTCAATGACCGTGGCATCCACATCTGCAAAAGTATGCTCGCATGGCTGCGCTACGGCAACGGCGAGACCCCGGAGAGCACCGGAATGAAGGGCGACCATCTGGTGGGCAAATACTATGTTGAGTTCGACAAACACTACAAGGAAGAGGTCAAACAGCTGATGGAGAGTGGGGTAGAGGAGGAACAGGCCAAACGAGAGGCCCCCCTCATGGTGGAGGCGCAGCAGATGCTGAAGCGCTGGGAAGAGGGTGACAAGGAGGTGCGCGCCCTGTGGGAGAAGATGAACGGCTGGGTCTATGCCGGTTTCGACGAGACCTACGACCGGCTGGGTGTCGGCTTCGACAAGGTGTACTACGAGAGCCAGACTTATCTGCTCGGCAAGGAGTTGGTGCAGAAAGGTTTGGATATGGGGGTGCTGTTCCGCAAGGAAGACGGCTCGGTGTGGTGCGACCTGACGGGCGACGGCCTTGACCAGAAACTGCTGCTCCGCAAAGACGGCACCAGTGTCTACATGACCCAGGACCTCGGCACCGCACTGCTCCGCCACAAGGACTTCGGCGCCGAACGCCTCATATATGTCGTGGGCAACGAGCAGGACTATCACTTTAAGGTTCTGAAACTTATACTTGGCAAACTCGGTTTCCCGTGGGCCGACAAGGTATACCATCTCAGCTATGGCATGGTGGAGCTCCCCAACGGCAAGATGAAGAGCCGCGAGGGCACCGTTGTCGACGCCGACGACCTGATAGACGAGATGGAGCGCACGGCCGAGGAGATGAGTCGCGAGCACGGCAAGAACGACGAGCTCTCGCCAGAGGAGCAAAAGCATCTGTACCACATACTTGCACTCGGCGCCCTCAAGTACTTCATCCTTAAGGTAGACCCCACCAAGAACATGCTCTTCAATCCGGCCGAAAGCATCGACTTCAACGGCAACACTGGTCCTTTCATCCAATACACACACGCCCGCATACGCAGCATCGTGCGCAAAGCCGGTTCGGCGTCGGCCCTCGACACGGAGCACGTGGCGTTGAACGAGAAGGAGAGGGGAGTGCTTAAAGTGTTACATTCATTGCCCGAAACAATCGCTTCTGCAGCAAATGCTTACAGCCCGGCAATGGTGGCCAATTACGCCTATGAGCTGGCCAAAGCCTTCAACAGCTTCTACCAAGACACGCCCATCCTGCGCGAAGAAAACCAACAGCTCAAAACGATGCGCATAAGCCTCTGTGCTGCAGTGGCCAGCGCCCTCAAAAACACGATGAACATACTTGGCATCGAGGTGCCTGAAAGAATGTAGACATGATATACAAACAGAATATCGAGGTTCCTTCGTATCTGTGCGATATTGACGACCGTCTTCATGTGTGGGCGGCGATACGTCTGTGTCAGGAGGTCACAGAGTACCACGGCAACGCTACCGGCATAGGTTTCAAGACCTTGGTGGCCCAGAACCGCGCGTGGGTCATCACGCACGCCTTCTACAATATATATCGTCTGCCGGACGCCTTCGAACAGATTATGTTAAATACATGGTCGCGTGGCAACAATGGCCTTCTTGCCAACCGTGACTACCGTGTGCAGAACGCGGCAGGCGAGACGCTGCTCACAGGCACGTCGGCCTGGGCTCTGATAGATATGACAACGCGTCGTGTGATGCGCCTCAACGACGTAATAGCCAACTACGAGAACCATCCTGAATGCGCCACACAGTATGATAAGCTCGCCAAATTGCAGATTCCAGAGATGTCGGACGGCGATCTGGCGATGCAGCGACCGGTGAGCTTCGCCATGCTCGACCATACGCAGCACATGAACAACTCAGAATATATACGCATGATTTTCGACTGCCTGCACGAACGCGGTTTCTCCACAGCGCGTCCGTTTACGCTGGAAATGAACTACGCGCATGAATCCCGTCTTGGCGATACGCTGAATCTTTTCCTCAAACAAGTCGATGATTCAAGCTTTATTCAAATAAGCAATTCTCGTGGCGTCAGCATCACAGCCAAAGTCACTCCATTACAATAGCCGTATTGTATCAATATGGCGGTTATGTTAAATAGGGAATAACAGAACAGCCCCATCGTCATGGGGCTGTTTTTATTTTGTGGCGGCATCTATTATGGCTGCTTTGTCGATGCGGCAGTCGGCTTTCAGCCGTGCAACGCTGCCGTGTGTGACGAACTCGTCGGGGATTGCAAGGATTGTAATGTTGCGAACTGTCTCGGGATGTTTCTCGGCGTAGTATTCCGTTACGGCCTCACCAAAGCCGCCTATGCGGCAGCCGTCTTCGACGGTGATTATGCGCCGGTAGCCTTTGGCGGCTATCTCGTCGAGCAGTTTTGTATCCAACGGTTTCAGGAAGCGCATGTCATAGACGGCGGTTGAGATGCCCTGTTTCTCAAGCTCTTCAGCTGCTGAAACGGCATCGTTGCCGGGATGGCCAAGGCTTATGATGGCTACGTTGTTGCCTTGTCGCAGGAGGCGACCCTCCCCTACTCTTATTTCGCAAAAGTCTGATCTCCAGTCGCTATGCACACTTGCACCGCGTGGGTAGCGTATTACGACAGGCCCGTGTCCGGGGATTTGTGCTGTGTACATCATGTTGCGCAGTTCGTGTTCGTTCATGGGAGCGCAAATGGTGAGGTTGGGCACCGGTCTCAGATAGGCTAAGTCAAAGGTGCCATGGTGTGTCGGGCCGTCGTCGCCTACCAGTCCTGCGCGGTCGAGGCAGATGATCACCGGCAGCTTCTGCAGAGCCACGTCATGTATAATCTGGTCGTAGGCGCGTTGTGCAAACGATGAATAAATGTTGCAGAACGGCACCATGCCTGCCGCCGCGAGGCCCGCCGAGAATGTGACGGCGTGTTGTTCGGCGATGCCGACGTCAAAGACGCGCTCTGGCATCTCTTCCATCATCATGTTGAGAGAACATCCGGTGGCCATTGCCGGCGTGATGCCCACGATGGCTGGGTTTTTCTTGGCCAGTTCGATGATGGTGTGGCCGAATACCTCCTGGTATTTCAGCGGTTTGTCGACATCCTCGGCTTTTATCTGGTTGCCAGTGCGGATGTCGTACAGGCCTGGTGCATGGTAAACCACGGGGTCTTGTTCGGCCTGGCGCAGTCCCTTGCCTTTTTTGGTTACCACATGAAGCAGTTTGGGCCCTTCGATGTCGCGCAGCCTTTTCAGTATGTCTATGAGGTCGTTGATGTTGTGGCCGTCCACAGGGCCGAAATAGCGTATGCCCAAGGCCTCGAAGAGGTTGCTGCCGCCTACGGCCACGGTCTTGGCCATCGAGGTGAGGCGTTGCAGCAGGTCTATTGTGGTGGCATGCCGACGGTCGCCCTCGTCGCCGTCAAGGCGTTGCCATACCTGTTTCTTCAGTTTGTTGTATCGTCTGGAGGCTGTGATGCGCGTCAGGTAGCTGTTGAGGCCTCCGACGGCTTTGTCGATGGAGATGCCGTTGTCGTTGAGTACCACAAGGATGTTGGCCTTGGAGTCGCCGACGTTGTTAAGCGCTTCGAAGGCCTCGCCGCCGCTGAGGGCGCCGTCGCCTATGATGGCTATGTGGTTGCGCGTTGTATTGCCCTGCAGTTTGCTTGCCGTAGCCATACCGAGGGCCGCGGAGATGGATGTGGAGCTGTGTCCGGTGCCGAAAGCGTCGTATTCGCTCTCGCTCATCTTTGGAAATCCGCTCAAGCCACCGTATGTGCGTATTGTAGAGAAGCGTTCTCCCCTGCCGGTCAGTATCTTGTGAGCGTAGGCCTGGTGTCCCACATCCCAGACGAGTTTGTCGTCCGGGGCGTTGAATACATAATGAAGTGCGATGGTGAGTTCCACCGTGCCGAGGCTTGACGCCAGGTGGCCGGGGTGCGACGAAAGGGTGTCTATAATATAGTCGCGCAGCTGGTCGGCAATGGGCGCGAGCTGGTCAACGGGTATTTTTTTTAGGTCGGCGGGTGAATGTATATCTCTGAGTACCATTATAGTGTTGGTTATCTGACACCATAGGCCGGTGTCTTTTTGGGCAGTGGTTCAAATGCCTTGTTCAGTTTCTTGTCCTTGAGGCGCCCTTGTGCACCGTTGCGCAGTTCCCATTTGCCGTCAATGAATGCATAGGCAAGCTCGAGTCCTGAAGGGATATAGTACTGGAACAGACCCTCCATGCCTTGTACCTGAGGCTCCACTTCGTCGAAGATTATCATCTTCTCTTTGTGATATTTGCGCTTCTCTATAGTACGGTGGCGGTTGGTGCCTTTCACTTTTACGCGTTCGCGTTCCACCTCTTCTACAAACTGATCCTCATAGCAGAGGCTGACCATGGCATCGTTGCGATATTCAAGCACCACCCGACGAAGGTTGCGTTCGCGCCGGAACAGCGGGGCGCCGAATTGGGGGACACCGCCGCGCAGGATGACTGGCTCTATTATCTTCCGCTCCGTGAGGTTGTCCACACCGTTCCAGCCCAAAAGCGTATAAAAGGTCTTGCCGCCGTACGATGTCTGTATAAGCTCTTGATAGACGGCGCCGAACCAATTCTCCGGAGAAAGCAGGGACTCCTCCCTGTTCATTATCTCCTCGCTTTTGTCGTTGAGGAGGCTGTATTGGTATTCTTCCTCACGCTCGTTGTAGTATTGTATTGCACCGAAACACTCGAACTCTCCGTTGTCGCGCACCACAGCCCATGTGAAGATTCGCAGGAGCCCGTCGGGTGATGTCAGCACGGATGCCACTTTCGGCAACTGCCATTTCCAATGTTCGGACTCTTCTTCCTCCAATGCCGCCGAGAGTTCGCCCACAGCCTGCTCCGATGCCAGATAGCGCTCATTGTCAGTCGGGGCTGATGCTGTGAGCACGAGCAACTCTGCCAACCGCTGCTGGTGCAGAGCCATTTGTTCCCGGTTCTGTGCTGTGGCTGACGGCAAAGATGCTGCAAGCATCAAAAGCAATACTGTGATTGGTCTCATCATGGCAACCCGTTACTTTTTGTGGGTCATTATGTCGAGTATGCAGTCGTCGGTCTGGTTCATGCCCTCCTTGCCCAGGCGGCCGAGGTTGCGTATGCTGCAGTCGAGGTCGCTCTCACTCAGGCCGTCGGTGCAATCCACCACGCGGCAGTGTACCGCCAGCTCGCTGCACACGAAAGCCGAGTAAAGCCCCACGCTCATCTTCAGGGCGCAGCTGGGCTTGGCGCCATCGCATACCATGCCGGCGATGGTGTTGATCATGTTCTTCATGGCGTAGCCCGTCTGCTCGAAGCTGCCTCCCTCGAGGTAGGTCAGCGCTGCGCTCACCCCCATAGTGGCGTTCACTATGCCGCAGAGGGCACTCAGCCGTCCTATGCCGCGTTTTATGTATATGCTCATCAGGTGGCTCATGGCCAGCGCGCGCATTATCTGTTCGTCGCTGCAGCCGCGTGCTTTGCCGTAGTAGTAGACCGGCAGGGTGCAGCAGATGCCCTGGTTGCCGCTGCCCGAGTTGCTGTACACCGGTTTGGTGCAGCCGTCCATGCGGGCGTCGCTGGCGGCCACGGTGCGTGCCACCACGGTATGCACCATGTCTCCCCTCGCCTGCTCCATCAGTATCTGGCCGGTATGCAAACCCATACCCTCAAGGCCGCATTCCGAGGCGGCGTTGTTGTATTCCACCGTCTCGCGCAGCCAGTCGAGTTCGTCGAGCGGTGCTGTGGTGGCATAGTCGTAGACCATGCGTGCCGTCAGTTCCACATGCTGCTTGTTGTCCTCCTGCGGGTCGTCATCGTTGTCCTGCTCCTGGAAGAGGCCTTGTTTGTGGTCGAGCAACACCTTGCCGTCGTGGCTCAGGAAGACAAAGTTTGTGTGCCGTTTGGCAATCACGGCTACCGCCGAATGCCCTTCATTCTCGACGGAACATTCAACATACAGTTTGTCGCAGCATTCCTTGACGCTGATATCTATCCTGTCGGCATTGTTGGCAAGCCACTGCTTGGCTTCCTCGACGTATGCCTCGGGCATGGTGAGCACTTCAAGGCCACGTTTTGAGTCGCCGTGCACCACAGCCATGGCCACGGCTATCGGCAGACCTATCATGCCGGTACCGGGGATGCCAACACCCATGGCGTTCTTGAACACATTTTTGCTCAGTCGCAGAACTACCGACGACGGCTTGCTGCCAAGTGTCTCGACGGCCTTGGCCACGCACAACGCAACAGCCCCGGGTTCTGTACAGCCTGTGGCCGGCACAACCTCATGCTGCATTATGTCTTTTATCTGCTCGCGGAGTTGCTTATCCATAGGTAGATACAATCTATTGTTCTTTATATTGTAAAATGCAAAGATACAACAATTATTTCACGTAGCAAAATAAAAAAGCCGGCTTACATCAGCTTTTTGTCTTGGCCTTAAGTTTTTCCATGAATTTGGCCGAGTCGATGATGAAACGCTCATGAGTGCCTTCGCCGATGAGTCCCGCCTCGTCGTAGGCCTTGACGCTGAACACCAAACGGCGGCGGTCCACCTCCACCAGCTCGCTGTCGCACCACACACGCATGCCTATCGGCGTGGCCGACACATGGCTCACGTTGACCAGCGTACCCACGGTGCCCTGCCCCTCGTCGAGGTGCGGCAGCACACTCTCATAGCAGGTCTGTTCGATGAGCGCCACCAGCATCGGCGTGGCAAACACGTCCACCAAGCCGCTGCCCACCCGCGCGGCGCTCATCGCCGGGGTGACGGTCTGTTCATGATGTCCTTTGATTCCTGTCTGTAGCATACAAAAAAGTTTGCATCCTTAACGCAGGATGCAAACTATTATTGTGTAAGAGTCATAGGGTCGTAGAGTCGTAGAGCGAGGCGGTGGGTATGGTTTTTATCGGTCAGAACCGGTACTTCCAGCCGAGGGTGAGCGTGGACGGTTGGAAGTTTAGGTCGTCCACCTCGGTGGCGAGTCCTGTGATGTGGGCTTTGCCTATATGCCCGACGCTGATGATATACTGGAGATAGAGTCCGGCATCAAGCCTACGTTTAGTATACAGGATGTTGACTGTCAGAGGCACGATGTAATTGGCTGAGGAGAACGAGTTAACGTAGTCGGTACCACCTCGCGAAGTTGAGAGGAATATTTCGCTGAGGCCGACGCCGAAGCCCGCTGTGGGTTCGAGGGTGAAGTTTCTGCCGAGGTTGAATCGGTAGCCGAGGTCGATATGATAAAGGTTGTCCTGTTTTTTGACAAGCTGGTTTTTGACGGAGGTGATGTTGTCTGCGGTACCGTCGATGTGCATCGCGAGGGTGAAGCGGCTGTATTCCACGCCGATGCCGATGCCGACTTGGGCCGCCACGCTGTAGGCGCTACGGTAGTCGAGCGCGGGGTGATAGGTCTGCATGTGGTTGGTGAAGCCTTTGCTGCCGTCGAGGAAGTTAAAACCGAGGTTGAATTCGGCCCAAGGATTAACCTTCCTTTTTCCGGCCTCGTTTTCCTGAGATGAAACTGTGCCGACTGCCAGCAAGCAAGCCAGCAGCAGAGCCGTCTGTTTGATGTTGATGTGTTTTACCATGATGTTAAAGTTTTTTTATTGAACATTACTGATTTATGCGTTTTGCATGAATGGTATTCAATTTCTCATCATGGTATCGGTTTTGTTATACAATTTGTTTTACGCCCATATAAACGTTCCGATACGTTTTTTATTGCCCGCAAGGCGGATGGTTTCCGTACAATTGCTTTGCGCATGATACTGTTTTTGAATTTAGGAGTTCGAGGTACATATTTGCTTTGGCTGGCCGACGGCGCGAATTTAGAATAGCCAGACAAGGAATCGCCGAAGAAGGTGCAGTAGAAGTTGTAAGAATCCACGAACTCGCGGTAATAGGCGTCGGGGTACTCATGAAGAAAGCCGGTGGCTTTCGATAGCGTTCCGAAGGATGGCCAACGGAGTGCAGCCAAGCGGAGAACAAAAGGTTTTCCTTTGTCGCTTTCATGCTTTGTATTTATCGTGAGAAGATATCGGACATTTTCATCAGTCTCAAGGTATGTGCTTTTCCGTCGGCTGTGGTGAGGGTGAGTAGGTAGGTGGCTTGCGGGCGTGAGGTGAGGTCGAGAGAGTAGCGGTTGGGGCCGTCGGGGGTGAGGCGGACTTCTTCGCTGCGGCCGGACATATCGGTCAGCCAAGCTGTGGCGGCCCCTCTTTCGACTTTCAACTCACCACTTTCCACTTGAATTGTTACTCTCTGCCGGAAGGGGTTGGGATAGGCGACGAAGGCGTTTCCTCCTTCCACAAGCGTTATGCCGATGCCGCCACCGTGACCTGTGGAGTCATAGATATAGGGTGTTAGGAAGGCGGTGTCGGTGTAGCGTGCGATGTAGGCGTGGCTGTTCCATGCGGCGTTGACATTGAGGTTGCCGAGGGCGGCGTTTGCGGTAAGGGTGCCGGTAAGCCACAGCGAGCTATCGTTGAGGAACATGTAGCCTTGTTCGTTGTGGGAACTGGCCGAGTGGTAGTCTATATACTCGAGCTCGTGGCCGTCGTAGTCCCACACCATCTGCCCCATACCGTAGGGACTGTCGACCTGGGTGTCGTGGAAGAGTATGTTACATTGGTACAGCACCTGGCAGAAGACGCGGTTGCCGCCTGCCACGAAGGAGCCGTTGTGGGACCACATATATTTGTCGGAGTACAGAAATGTCCTTTCCCAAGGCTCTGTGCCTGTTGAGCGGGCTTTGCCGTAGGAGACAAGACTCAGGTCGTCGGCGTCAAGCCGCAGCCAGCAGGCGTTGTTCTTAAGGTCCAATGTGCTGCCTCTGTAGTTCAACGTGGTGTAGTAGTCTGGGACTTTACCTGACTCACCGTTTATAAATAGCGAGTTGGTTACGCTGTCATAATATGTGCCAAGGAGTCTTACATATCCCGCACAGTTTCCTTCTGGAGTATAAGTTGCAGTCACCTGCACAATCCCCGTCGGCGTCAGTTCCGAGTCATATCGTATCATGCACGAGTACCACTCCATAGCCAGTGTGTCGGAGTTCTTTACCGGCCATCTATCGAGAGGATCTTGTGTACGGTCTATAAGCATATAAATATTGTCGTTGGCATCGACATCGATAGAATTCAAATGCATACTTATATTGTCATTATAAGAATATCGCCAAGTGGAGTCGAAGACATAGGTGCTTGCAATCACGCTGTCCATATGGGGCGACAGTTTTATTATTTGCCAGTTCCACTTGCTGGAGGGTTCCAAGGGGACATCAAGCTGCTTTGTGGCTCCGTCTACAAGCAGACGCATTGTGCTGATGTTGCCCTCCCGGGGCGACCAGACCTGGAGCCCATCAGGACAGGTGTCGCATATAACTCCATAATAATCATTTGTCTGGCGTGCCAATATGATGTTTCCTTCGCTGTCGACATTGAAGGAGACCCTCTCACCTACATTTGTAATCAAGTGGCCGGAGTATTCATCTCTCAACAACGAGCCATCGTTTTTGACGAAGGATGGTATCCAGAAATGCTCTTCGATGAGATTTCCGCTTTCAAGCCCTATAGTGATAAAGGCATAGTAGAGGGCTGGTGACTTGAGGCTGTCGGGCGACTCCGGGAACCTATCGGGGGTGGTCAACAGGGTGTCCATATAGTATACCTCGTTCTTGTCGTGCCAGCTGCTTCCCCAATTGAAGGGGAACCTAAACTCGGCAAACAGCATAAGTGCGGTGTCGCCCACCATCCGCATGGTGTAGACCACAAAGTCGGTATAGCTGGAATAGAACTCCTTGTGCCACACCAATTGGCCATTGGGAGAGAACTTGGCGACGACGGCGCTAAGGTTGCGGTGTGCCGAGAATGGCAGTATGCTTGTATCGTCGTCCCATCGCCCGTTGCCTATGAACTGGCCGAGAATATAGATGTTGCCCTCGCTGTCTATAGCCGAGCCGAATATCTCGTTGGCAGCGGCCCCGTCCTCGTAATCGGGGCCGAAGTAGGATTTCACCCAGTCGAAATGTTGAGAGTTGGCGGTGATTGCCAGCAGCGCGAGGAGCGCAAAAGAGAGGACTTTCTTTGTCATTGTTGTGGTGTTAAATGGTTATTTATCCGTTTTCATGAGGGCCTTTTGGGGGGCTTCCTATATATAGGACGAGGAAGTGCCGTTTTTGTATCATTTTTTAACATTTTTTATATTTTTAGTCTTTGGAAATGTTTTTTCTTAGGGAGATTGCTATTAATGCATTATAGGATAAATGGAAAACAGAAGCCCCTACATTCCCAGACTGTTATGTCGTTCCTGCAGGGGCAAGATTATCTAGTCTTAAGTGTTTGGGGTCAATGCAGGTAGTAGATAAGTCCGTGCTGAAGAGCGGATGACTCGGTCAGAGTTTCGGTTCGGTTTCGGTTCAGTACCGGTTACCTTCCGGTTTATATTCAGTTTCCGAACACATCTGTCTGCTTCAGCAGGCGGACGGTGTGTTGGTGGCCGTCGGCGGTGGTGAGGGTGAGGAGATAGGTGGCTTGGGGTCGGCCGGACAAATCAAGGGTGTAAACACGTTCTCCGCTTTCCGTTTTCCGCTCTCCGCTTGGAATGAGACGCACTTCCTCGCGGCGGCCTGTGAGGTCGGTGAGCCAGGCGGTCTCTACCAATGTCTCGCTGCTCTCGATGGTCACCCTCTGCCGGAAGGGGTTGGGATAAGCCACGAAAGCCCCCTCGTCGCCCACCACGGTGATGCGCACGCTGCCAGTGTCGATGGGGTCGGTGTGGGTGGTGTCGATGGGTGTGTAGGGGGTAAGGAAGGCGGTATCGACGTAGCGGGCGATGAAGGCTTGGCTTCCCGATGCAGCGGGGATTGGGTCAAGGTTACCGAAGGTTGCACCACTGAATAGCATTCCTGTCATGTAAAGTACACTATCGACAATATGTGTTTGACTCGGACGGTTATTGATATGCACTGCATTGAAATCGTAAAAGGCAATCTCGTGTCCTTCATAGTCCCACGCCATCAACCCCATGCCTCTGTCCGTACTTTCGATGCTTATTGTTGTGTCAAGCCATAGAATGTCTCCTTGATAGAGAATCTGCGAAAATACACGGTTATTTTTGATGGCAAGTGTTCCGTTGATGTCATTCATGCTTGTCTCAATAGATGATGCCGCCTTCCCATAAGAAATCAAGTGCATGTCATCCATATCCAAGCGAAGCCACATGGCGTTGTTTCTCAAGTCGAGAGTGTCACCGCTGTATAGTATATGGCAAGATGGGTTGTTGTATGTCATTGGGTCTCGCTGAACTTCGCCCATAATAAAGAGACTCCTTGTATCATAGTCGAAATATGTGCTCCGAATGCCATAAAGCTTTGGAAAATTTAACGGGTCGGGGGTGCTTGAGAGTTGCACCGTGTTGGTCGCGAAGAACGAGGGATTGTATTTTATCATGCAGGAGTTGGTTGTAAGATGGAGGGCTTCGGAACGGGCAATGCGAACACTTTCGGGAAGGCCGTTGCCATAGACTGTAATATATACATTGTCTTGGTTGTCAATATTGATTGACCATATCTGGGATTGTGGGTAGATGTTTTCGATGCCAATCGTAGAGTCAAAAACATAGAAATTGCCAACAATGCTGTCGAGATGGGGGGAGAAAACCAAGACCTGCTGATTCCAATGGGATGACGGCTCTGTGGGGCAATAAAGGGCAAGGGTGTCATCCACCATAATCTTAAGCATTCCGATGGTGCCGTTTTCGATAGTCCAACTTCTGTAACCACCTTCGCAAGTATCGCATACGCGTGTCTGTAAATCGACAGTTGTTCTTGCAACATAGATATGTCCGCTATTGTCAATGCCGAACAATTCGTTTGAGAGAACAGATGTACTGAGCTTTTCGGAGTTCGAACGGCCTAAAACCCTCGGAGTGATAGGTTGTCCGAAGTTGTCGAGGTAGCCTAATTCGACAAAGTGCTGTTCGACAACATTGCCGTTAAAATCGAACGTGATAAAAATATTCTTAGTGTTGCTGGTGCAACTATCGAAAGAGACAAGGTAATTGTCATTTCCTGTCAGCAGTGTGTCAAGGTAATAGAGGTCGTTCAATTCGCCGTAACCGTGGTCATAAGGCAAACTGACAATCGCCATAACTATAAATCTATTGCTACCTATTGGTTTCATGCAATAACCATAACTACTGGTCCGGCTAGAATAAATCGACTTGTGCCATGCGAGATTTCCGTCGGCGGTCAGTTTGGCAATAACAATGCTGGTGTTGTTTGGATTCGCATTGGGCAGAGGAAGCAAGTCCACACCGTTTATTTGCGCACCACGAGTGAAATGTCCCAAGATGTACAAATTGCCATCGTTGTCCGCAAAAGATGAAATGACCTCATGGGTTTCTCCTTGTCCAGAGTAGGTCTTCACCCAGTCGAAGCGCTGGGCGTGTGCGGTGAGTGCCATCAGCGCGAGGAGTGTAAAGGTGAGGGCCTTTCTTGCCATAGTTGTGTTGTTTTTTGCATTTATAAATTCGTTTTCTTTATCGAGTGAAGATGTCCGACTGCTTCAGCAGGCGGACGGTGTGCTGCTTGCCGTCGGCGGTGGTGAGGGTGAGTAGGTAGGTGGTCTGTGGGCGCGAGGTGAGGTCGAGGGTGTACTGGCCGGGGCCGTCGGGAGTGAGGCGCACTTGCTCGCGGCGGCCGGTGAGGTCGGTGAGCCAGGCGGTGGCAACCCCGTTTTCAACTTTCAACTCTCCACTTTCAACTCTAATCTTCACGCTCTGCCGGAATGGGTTGGGGTATGCCACGAAAGCGTTTCCACCCTCCTCCAACGTGATGCTCACATTGCCCGTGTCGCCTGAATATACATACGGTGTCATAAACGCCGTGTCAATGTATTTTGCGGTGTATGCCAAGCTATGACCATTGCTGTTAAGTGAAATGTCGCCGAATGTCATATCTGAGGATGTATAGCCAGAAATATAAAGGATACTATCTTTTAGGCAGAGACTTGTGCTTGGCTCGGCGTATTGTTGGGTCGCAGAATTAAAATCAATGTATTGCAAGGGGGCGCCGTTATAGTCCCATATGTAGATTCCCTTTCCAGCCTGTGATTGTTCAACATTAATAGTCTGATTCTGAAACTGAATGTCGTTTTGGTATGCAACTGGGGCAAACACTCGGTTTTTTTTGCAGATAATACTGGAATAATGAGGAATACGGCCTCGCATGGTGGTCATCGTTGAAGACCTAGCATATCCATATGAGACGAAACGGCCAGTCTCTTTGTCAAAACGTAGTACTATAGCATTCTTTTGCAATTCGATTTCGGTTGAGTCAATGTAAAATACTTCATTATTATTATTGAATACCGACGAGGAAACAAATATAGACGAAGAATCTTCGTCTATCGTCATGGAATGAAAAATCCCATGACGATAGATAAGCCGCAAGTCTACTGCCAGTTCTCCATACTCTATCTGTTTGATATAAATTGGAATCAATGTGCTATCGTATTTCAATAAAAAAGTGTTCTGATAGGCAGATGTATGCAATACCAGAGAAGGTGCATCTTTAACTATACATTCACTATTGGTGGTTGTTCCAGCTGTATGATTGCAGACATACAGACATCCTACGGAATCAATAATCATCTTCCCTAGAGTTTCGAAACTGTTCCATGGGGTATTCCCTTCAAAAAGGTATTGAAAATGCAAAAGAGTATTAAAATGAGGGGCAAATTTCACTATTCTGTAATTTGCAGATGTGGGGGTGTTTTGAGGATAAATACAGAAGCGAGGCTGTCCGTCAACAATGAACACAACTCCAGTTAGCAGTCCATTTTCTACAGAGTGATAGTTATATACTGAGTCATCAAGAAGAGATACCATGTCCACCGCCGCATGACCCATATAAATATTTCCTTCTCTATCAATGCAGAATGGACCTTGCTGTAAGGCATCACAGACAATAATGTTTGTGTCTATAGCATTACCACTTTGACGGTCCAACGTGACAAGATTGTCATTTTCATCTCTATATGCTATTTGCAAGAAATGATGTTCTAAAAGGTTTCCATCTAAATCCAATATAGCCATAATGGTTACAGCATTGGTGCTTACGCCATCCAGTGTCAATAGAGGTGAACCATTATCTCCCGTAATCAGTGTGTCAAGATAATATAAATACTTATCGGAAGACCGTGGTATACAAACCTGCCCCATAAAATACAATGCGCTATCTCCAATTATTTGGATGTCTGTTATATTGCATGGAGCGTAGTCGTTGGCATGTAAAACTTTTTTCCATACGACCTGCCCATTTGGAGAGAACTTGACAATTGCAGCGTTTGGATTGTCTGCTGATGCCCCATTGGGCATGAATGGCAACAAGTCTTGTCCGTCAATGGTGGCACCGTTGGCGAACTGTCCGGCGACATAGAGGTTGCCACGGGAATCGGTAACGGAACTGACGATGTAGTTCCAGAACTTGCCCGGCGGCTCTTGGCCAGAGTAGGATTTCACCCAGTCGAAGTGCTGGGCGTGGGCGGTGAGGGCAACGAGGGTGAGCATCGCCAAAAGGATTGTCTTTTTCATTGTGTGTCGGTTTTTGTTAGACCTAATCTGTGTTTTCTCCGACTATATAGACGCTAAATGTGGTGTTTTGTTACCACTGCCGTTGCTTTTTTATGAAATTTTAATATTTGGGTGGCGGTATTCCTCGCCTAAAGGTCATAGAAAGATTGTAGAAGGGAGGTAGAAGGGAGCGTGGGCGTCTCAATCTCGAAGAATGCGGGCTTCGCCTTCGAATGAACAGATCTCCTTGGCGAGGGTGTTGAGGTTGTGGAAACGGCTGTAGCTGCTGTCGGACGGCACTCCTGCCACGTCGCCCATGGCGTCGAGATCCCATGGGGCGAGAATCAGCAGGCTGCCGTTGGCGCAGGCGTCGAAACGGCTGCGTTCGGGTTTCCAGTAAGGGCCGATGGGCTGGTCTTGCAGGTGGATGAGGGGGTAGCCTTTGGCCAGGCATTCGTTCTTCATCAGCTGTTCGCCGCGCGAGATGCCGGGGGTGACGATGACGGTCTGGCCGGCGAGGATGGCGGATAGCCAGCGGTCGTGCTCGGCGGCGTAGTCGGCGGTGGTCTCGTAGGGGAGGCGGCTGACGGGGTGCCGACGGTGGCACTGCACCTGCACCTTGCGGGCCCAACGCAGGAGGAAGAGGTTGCCGAAGGCGCCGTAGCTGCGCTCCCCGATGCGGACATGGAGGCAGCGGCGCATCACGTCGGGCAACCGGCGGCGCAGGAGCGCCCGGCGGGGGTTGTCGTCCACATAGGCTATCATCGCCTGGCGGTGGCGCTCGTCGAGGCAGACGGTGTCGTCGTAGTTGTTGTCGAACAGGGGGCGCTGGCTGCGGCCGACAAGGGCGTAGTACTCCTGCCGCTGCCGGTGGGAGAGGCTGCGGACAAGGGCGCCTTCGCTGTGGTGGACGAGGGCCTTCGTGCGGAGCCAGGCGGGGGCGTCGGGGCGCTGGCAATCGACCGAGATCGGTCGATTGCTGGAGGACGGGAGACCCTGCATGGCCTGCCAGCGGGCGGTGCAGGTGGCCTTGAAGGCCTGGACGATGTCGCCCAGGCTCCACGGCATGGGCTCGAGCACCTCGATGACGCCGTGGAAATGGTCGGGCATGCAGACGGCGGAGTGCACCTCCACGCGGTTGCCGTGGGAGGCCTGGATGGCAGGGGTCTGCTGCCAGGCCTGGAGGACGGCTTCGCCGAGGGGGGTGGGGAACAGACTTTCTTTGCGGCCGAGATCGGCTGCGAAGGTGGAGAGCAGGGGCTGACGGCCGCTCACGACAAGCGTGACCAGATAGACGCCGCGGCCGTAGTAGTCGTGGCCGGGATTGCGTGGGCGATAGGGGGAGACCGGCATTATCAAGAAAAGCCGGAGACATGAGTCCCCGGCTTTTGATTATTAGATGATTTTTTTATTTCTGCCAGAGCTTCTGCCAGTTCTTGTATTCGCGCTGTTTCCAGGCGCCGTTGTGGTAGGCGTAGCTGACGATGGCGGGGATGACGGTGGTGCCTTCGGCATAGACCATCTGCTGCAGCTCCTCGCTCACCTTGCCCCAGCTGCCGGCCTCGAGGAGGGTGCTGGATGAGCAGGCGCCGTCGCGGACGTCGGCCACGGTGATCTGGATGGCGTATTTGTGCATGGGCACTTCCTTGCCGAGGATTTCGGCGCAGACGACGGTGTCCTGTGCGAAGTTCTTGGGGGTGCCGCCGCCGACCATGAAGAGGCCGCTCTCGGGGCAGTTCATCTTGATCTCGGTGAGTTCCAGGAAGTCGGCCACGCTGTCGATGCTGACATAGGGCTTGCCCTCGTGACGACGGATCCACTGGTGCTTGCCGATGCCGAAGCCGGCGCTGCTGTCGCTGAAGGCGGGGCAGAAGATAGGCACGCCGCACTCGTAGCAGGTCTGGATAAGGGAATCTTTCTTCACACCGTGACCCTCGGCGAGCCATTTGCCCACGTTGTAGAGGAACTCGCGGCTGCTGTAGGGACGGGGCTCGAGGAGGTCGGCCACGTCGCAGGTGGCCTGGTCGCAGGCCTGCAGCTCTTCCTCGTCGATGAAGGTGTCGTAGATGCGGTCGATGTAGAGCTCGCGGAGCTTGGTGTCGGGGATGACGTTCTCCTTGGTGCCGATGTAGTGCTTGTAGCCGAGGGCCTCGAAGAGGTCCATGTCGATGATGCTGGCGCCGGTGCTGACCACGGCGTCGATCATCTTGTTGCGCACCATGTCGACATACACCTGCATGCAGCCGGCGGCTGAGGTGGAGCCGGCGATGGTGAGGATGTTGGTGCAGTCCTTCTCGGCCAGCATCTGGCAGAGGATGTCGGCGGCGCGGGCGGTGTCGCGGCTGGTGAAGCTCATGTGGCGCATGGCGTCGATGAGCTCGGTGCTGTCGTACTTCTTGATGTCAATGTGCTTGACGGTTTCTTTCAGGAGGTCTTTTTTTTCCATTTTGTTGATATTCTTTATGTAATTTATTTATCGTCGTAGTGGCCATAGGCGGCGATGACAATAACTATCACCTCCGTGTCACGTATTTCGTACACAAGACGGTGCCTGTCGCTGATGCGGCGCGACCACCGGTTGCCGCTGCTGCCTCTGAGTTGCTCTGGGTGGCCGGTGCCTGTCTTTGGGTGGACGTATAACTCATCCAAAAGTTTCATGGCTTTCTTGAACGCTATGGGTTCGCTTTTAGCCAGCTTTCTCAAGTCCGAGTCGGCGCCCTGTTCCAAAATGACTTTATACATGGTCAGATTGCAGCGAAGTATTTATGCATCTCTTCGGGCGAGGAAAACGCAATATAGTTTCCCTTCTCGTAGCTTTCCATGCGCTCGTCAACCATCTTGAAGAACTCTTCTTTGCTCATCAGCGTGGGGTCGTCGGCCTTGGCTTTCGGTTCCGAGACCTTGAAGAAGTCGAGCGAGCGCAGCATCTCCACGATGGCGCGGGCCGACTTGTTGCGACCGTCGTAGTTCAATGTCAATGTTGCCATAGTTCTTTCGTTTTTTATTCTGTTAACGCAGTTGCTTCGATTTTATTGTGTCGGTGTCCCAAAATCATGCCGCAGCCCGTTAGAACGGCACATCGCCGTCGCCCTCGGGGGGCATGTCCTCGTTCATCTTGCTGTCGATAATCATGGTGCCGCCGCCGTCGAAGCCCGTGTTGGGGGCCATGCCCGCCATGGCACCGCCGAAGTCGCTGTCGGTGGGCGGGTTCTCGAAGCGAGCGAACTCCTTGACGAAGCGCAGGCGCACCTCCCCCACCCCGCCGCTGCGGTGCTTGGCAATCAGCAGGTCGGCCATGCCTATGGTGGAGCCGTGGTCGTCCTCCATGATGTTGTAGTACTCGGGGCGGTAGATGAACATCACGATGTCGGCGTCCTGCTCTATGGCGCCCGACTCGCGCAGGTCGCTCAGCTGCGGCTTGTTGCCCACGCGGTTCTCCACGGCGCGGCTGAGCTGCGACATGGCCAGCACCGGTATGTTCAGCTCCTTGCTGAGGGCTTTGAGCTGGCGGCTGATCATCGAGATCTCCTGCTCGCGGTTGCCGTTGCGGTTATCTGTGGTGCCGCTCTGCATGAGCTGCAGGTAGTCGATGAAGATCATCTGTATGTCGTAGCGCTGCTTGAGGCGGCGGGCCTTGGCGCGTAGCTCGAAGATGGTGAGCGAGGGGGTGTCGTCTATCAGTATGCGGTTGGAGGCCTCGTGCAGGCGCTGTGCACCGCTCTTGAGCTGCTCTTTCTCGTAGGGCTCCAGGCGCCCCTTCTTGAGCTTGTCGCCCGTCAGGCGCGCCTCGCTCGAGAGCAGGCGCATGGCCAGCTCCTGGCCGCTCATCTCGAGGGAGAAGAAGGCCACGGGCTTCTTGAAGTCCACGGCCATGTTGCGCGCCATGCTCAGCGCGCAGGCCGTCTTACCCATGGCCGGGCGGGCGGCGAGGATGATGAGGGTGCCGGGCTGGAAGCCCGCCGTCATGCGGTCGAGCCCCATGAAGCCGCTCTCCAGGCCGCTCAGGCCGTCCTCCTTCTGCCCCGCCTCGTTGATCTGGTCCATGGCCATCCCCACAAAGTCGCCCAGCGGCTTGTAGTCCGAGCGGAAGTTCTTGTCGTTGATGTCCATCAGGTGCTGCTCGGTCTGGTCGAGCAGGTTGACGACGTCGGTGGTCTCGTCGTAGGCCTTCTTGATGGTCTCGGTGCTGATGCGTATCATCTCGCGCTGGATGAATTTCTCGCTGAGCACGCGTATGTGGTACTCTATGTGTGCCGCGGAGACGACGTTCTCCGTCAGCTTGCTGACGGCGTAGGCGCCGCCGGCCAGCTCCAGCTCGCCGTCGAGGCGCAGGCGCTCCACCACGGTGAGCAGGTCCACGGGCTGGCTCTGCTCGAAGAGCTTGCGGATGGCGCGGAAAACAGCCTGGTGCTCAGCCTTGTAGAAGTATTCCACATGCAGAGTCTCTATGGCGTTGATAAGCGCCGCCTGGTCGAGCATCAGGGCCCCGAGCACACTCTCCTCCAGGGCCACGGCCTGCGGCGGAGTGTTGCTGTTGAGGGCAAAGGCCTGCTCGTATGTCATTCTGTTAGTACGTCTTGTGTCGTTTACGGGCATTTTTTGCGTTCGGTTTTTGGACTACAAAAGTACACAAAAAAGCCGACATGACGGAAAAAAATATCAACAGCGCCCACGGCCTTTATAGCCGCCTTCCAGCCGTCTTCCAGCCGTTTACTAGCCATCTACGTGTCGTTAGTCTGTGACTTCCAATGTTTTTTGGTATAGTCTTTCAATGGTGCTGGTAAGTCAGTTCTTCAGTAGTTCTTCAGTATTTCTTCAGTAGTATTTCAGTGCTATACTGAAGAACTACTGAAGAAATATCAAAAGGGCTCCATATTGGATTGGTCGTTTCGGGGACATGTGTTAATAAAATTATTTTGCTATATTAAAATAAAGTGCTATTTTTGTGCTTTTGAAACGTGTGGCGACACATGTGACAACCTATTGAATATTAACAAAAACAACGAAATACTATGGAAATTACAGGCAAGTTAATCCAGATTTTGCCCGAAGTGCAGGGCGAGTCGGCCCGCGGCCCGTGGGTGCGCGGCGGCTTTGTTATCGAGACCGGCGACGACTATCCGCGCAAGGTGGCCTTCACGGCCTTCGGCGAGGAGCGCGTGGCCATGGCCAAGAATGTGCCTATGGGCTCGATGGTGCAGGTGACCTTCACGCCTGAGAGCCGCGAGTTCAACGAGCGTTGGTACACCGACCTGCGCTGCTCGCGCATACAGCCCTTCGTGCCGGGCCAGATGCCGCAGGCCGCCGCCGGCAACTACAATTGGAACCCCGCCCCTGCCGCTGCCCCCGCTGCCGCTCCCGCGCAGCCTGCCGCAGCCCCCGCCGCTGCCCCCGCCCAGGGGTTCGCGCAGCCGCCGGTGATGCAGTCTAACGGCGAGGACGACCTGCCGTTCTGACGGAGTGGGTAGTTGACAGTTGGTAGTTGGTAGTATGGAAAGCAAGGCAGAGACAAGGAAGCGGATGCGCGAGTTGAAGCGCGCCGTGCCCATGGAGGAGAAGCTGCGGCGCAGCGAGGCCGTCATGCGGCGTGTGGAGGAGCTCGCGGAGTTCCGCCGTGCCAAGGTGGTGCTGCTCTACTGGTCGATGGCCGACGAGGTGCAGACGCATGCCTTCGTGGAGCGGTGGTACAGGGAGAAGACCCTGCTGCTGCCCTGCGTGCAGGGCGACGACCTGGTGCTGCGGCGGTATACGGGCCCCGAGTGCATGGTCAGCGGCGAGCAATTCGGCATAGGAGAACCCACGGGACCGGAGTGGACCGACCTCGGCGCCGTGGAGCTCATCGTGGTGCCGGGCGTGGCCTTCGACAGCGAGGGCAACCGCATGGGCCGCGGCCGCGGCTTCTACGACCGTCTGCTGAAGAGCACCCCGCGTGCCGCGAAGGTGGGCGTGGCCTACGACTTCCAGATGCTGGACCACATAGCCACCGAGCCCCACGACGTGAGGATGGACCTAGTGATAACAGAAAGCTGAGAGCTGTAAGCTGTAAGTTTTAAGTGGCTGGCGCCACACTAACAGCTTAAAACTTAAAGCTTAAAACTAAAACCAGAGACAATGCCGATGTTCTACACACCCAAGCCGCGGCAGTTCCACTACCAGCCGCGCTTCTACGACCCCGAGAAAGAACGCTGGGAGGCCCTGAAGCAGAAGTACGCCGACGAGCGCGCGCTGCGCGAAGCCATGGAACAGGCCGAAGAGCTTGAAAGCCAGCAGCCGGCAGAGGTGCCTGCTGGTGCCGACAGCGACCTGGAGTACTTCCAGCGCCGTGTGCGCGAGCTGGACCGTGAGGAGAAGCGCCAGGGGCTGACCTGGAAGGACATGTTCCGCAAACGCGAGATGCCCAAGTTCCACTACCAGCCGCGCTTCCAGAGCACGGAGAGCACGGAGAGCGCGGCGGAAGGCGGCGAACAGGGCGTCGGCGAGCACTTGGCGGAGTTCAAGAAGCGCGGCGTGAAGATAAAGCGGCGCTTCGACGTCACCGGCTCCGACGACCTGGAGCCCGTGCCCGCCGGACGCATCATGCTCTACGCCTTGCTGGTGTGCATGCTGCTGTACTGGATACTGTTCTGAACTGTAAGCTGTGAGCTGTAAGCTGTAAGCACTTGCACAGGCCGTAGCGGCCACTTAAAACTTACAGCTTAATACTTAAAACTAAGAAAGATGTTTATTGAAGTACTGAAATCGAAGATACACCGTGTGACGGTGACCGAGGCCGACCTGGACTACATAGGGTCCATCACCATCGACGAAGCGCTGATGGAGGCCGCCGGCATCATCGAGAACGAGAAGGTGGAGATATACAACATCACCAACGGCGAGCGGCTGGCCACCTACGCCATCCGCGGCGAGCGCGGCACAGGGGTGATAGGCATCAACGGCGCCGCAGCCCACAAGGCCGGCGTCGGCGACCTGCTCATCATCGCCGCCTACGCACAGATGACGCCCGAGGAGGCCCGCGAGTGGCACCCCACCGTGATATTCCCTAAGGACAACAGGCTGTAGAGGGATTGGTTATAGGTTATTGGTTATTGGTTATAGTTTAAAGGGTATGGGTGGCATGACGGCAAAGAAGGAGAAGGGCACCGGCGTGACCCTCGGCGGCGTGTTGAGGCTTGTCGTCTTTCTCGGCATAGGCTTCTTCTTCATCTACTGGTTCCTGCTCAAGCTCGACGACGGTCAGAAGGCCTCTATCTGGGAGTCGTTCACCGGCGCCAACTGGTGGTGGGTGGCGGCGACGATGGTGTGCAGCCTGCTGAGCCACTTGATGCGCGCCCTGCGCTGGCGCCTGCTCTTCAAGCCCATAGGGCATGTGCCGACGCTCAACCACACCTTCGGGTCTGTCGTGGTGGCCTACCTGGGCAACCTGGCCTTCCCGCGGGCGGGCGAGGTGATGCGCTGCGCCACGTTGCGCACCAGCGAGGGCATAGCCATGGAGAAGTCGCTGGGCACCGTGGTCACCGAGCGCATCATCGACACGCTGGCCTTCGGGCTGGTGGTGGTCATAGGCCTGCTGGCCATGTTCGGCAAGGCCAAGGACTGGCTCTACGACACGCTGGCCGAGCGCTTCAGCAACCTGCCCAACATGGCCATGATCGTAGGCGTCCTGGTGGCGCTGGCGGCGCTGGCGCTGCTCTTCTACAAGCTCTTCTGGAAGAAGCTGTTGCACATAAAGCTCTTCAAGAAGATTGACGACATGGTGCGCAACATGGTGGACGGTGTGAAGAGCATACTGCACCTCGGGCCGCGGGCCACGGTGCTGTTTGTCGTCTACAGCATCGCCATATACCTGCTCTACATCATGGGAGGGCTGATAATCTTCCAGGCGCTGCCTGAGACGCAGTGGCTTGGCTTCCGCGCCGCCTTCGTGGTGTACCTCTTCGGCTCGGTGGGCATGACCTTCTCGCAGGGCGGCATCGGCGTCTACCCCGTGCTGGTGCAGCTGGCGCTCGACATCTACGGCATACCTATGGAGGTGGGTACGGCATGCGGATGGCTCCTGTGGGGCTCGCAGCAGGCTGTGGTCATCGCCGTGGGCGCCGCCTACCTGGTGTACTTCAGCATCAAGAAAAAAAGAATAAAAAACTGAATAAGATATGGAACACACACGTTGTTTGATAATAGGTTCCGGCCCTGCCGGCTACACCGCCGGCATCTACACCGGCCGCGCCGACCTGAAACCGCTGCTCTACGAGGGTGAACAGCCTGGCGGACAGCTTACTATCACCACCGAGATTGAGAACTTCCCCGGCTACCCCGAAGGCGTGGGCGGCAACGAGATGATGGACGACCTGCGGCGCCAGGCCCAGCGCTTCGGCTGCGATGTGCGCACGGGCTACATACGTCAGATAGACCTCAGCCACCGCCCCTTCCGCGCCACGGACGACCACGGCGTTGAGGTGGAGGCCGAGACGGTGATTGTGGCCACCGGAGCCACGGCCCGCTGGATAGGCCTTGAGAGCGAACAGAAGTACTACGGCGAGGGCGTCTCGGCCTGCGCCACCTGCGACGGCCCCTTCTACAAAGGGCAGACCGTGGCGGTGGTGGGTGGCGGCGACACCGCCTGCGAGGAGGCCAACTACCTCAGCACCCTCTGCGCCAAGGTGTACCTGGTGCACCGCCGCGACGAGCTGCGCGCCTCGAAAGCCATGCAGCACCGCGTGCTCTCCAACCCCAAGATAGAGATGTGCTGGAACAGCCGTGTGAGCGAGATCCTCGGCACACCGATGGACGGCGTCACGGGCGTGGAGCTCACCGACACCAAGACCGGCGAGAAGAGCCGGCGCGAGGTGACAGGCGTCTTCGTGGCCATCGGTCACAAGCCCGCCACCGACTTCCTTGGCGGCCAGCTGAAGCTCAACGAGCAGGGATATATAGAAATACAACACCCCACGTCGGCCACCAGCGTGCCAGGCGTCTTCGCCGCTGGCGATGTGTGCGACCCCAACTACCGTCAGGCCGTGATGGCCGCCGCCGGCGGTTGCCGCGCAGCCATGGATGTGGAACGCTTCCTCCAAGACAATTGACGCTATGCGGGTGCAGAGAGTATACACCTTTGTTCTCGTCATGCTGCTTGCAGCGGCGCCGCACTGCCTCAGAGCCCAGGTCAACCCGCAGATTGACACGGCCCGCAACGAGGGGCCGCAGGTGCGTGGTCTCGAGTACCACAAGGAAGAGCCCGACAGTGTGAAGCGTGGCAAGGTGTACTACTTCTTCTACAGTCCGGCGCAGACGAAGATCAACGCCGTGCTGCATCCGTCCCTGTCGCCAACGGGGGCGCAGTTCAACGATGCCATAGACGCCATCAACGGCAACTACTACCTCGGCATAGGCGTTGCGGGACATCCGCATCTTGCCCTCTACCCCACCCCCGGGACACCGCTTGCGTCGAGCCTCATCGGCGAGCCCTTCCCGGCCTACGCCAAGCGGCTCGGCAATGTGCGCTTCTATCAGACGCGGACCCCCTATTCCCTGTTGGCCTACCATTCGTCGCTCAACAATGACTATGTGGTACGCGCCACGCACACGCAGAATATCATGCCGGGCTGGAACGTGTCGTTCGACTACACTCTGATGCGGCCGGACGGCATCTATACAGCCACTTACGCCAAGGACCATTTCCTCGACGCCACGACTAACTACTTCTCGCAGGACTCGCGGCTGCAGGCCAAGGCCGCCGTGGTGTGGAACTCGATACGCAACGACGAGAACGGCGGTCTCACCGACGATGGCTATTTCACCGGCAACTACAGCACCAACTATGCCGGCATGCCGGTGAATATATACAACCTCCAGTCGCGCCACAACGACCTTGCGCTGATGGGCGGTGTGAGTTACAGCCTTGTGCCACAGTTCGAGCAGTACCGTCATCGCGACAGCATAGCCGCCAGTATGGGCGTCGACAGCACGGTGGTGTACGACACCATAGAGGTTATAGACACCATACCGCTGCGCCAGCCGCACGTCCTCAACGCCGGCAGCTGGGGTGTGGAGGTGACCTACGACCGTCGCAAGCGTGTCGCTGTAGACTCCACCATGTGGCGAGAATACAGCGCATGCCTTTTCTGGACCAACGATGTGTACCCTGACCACCGTTGGCGCAACCCGTTGAAAGTCATCGTCGGCATACAGCCACGCTACACTTTTGTGGACATCGCCGGCGACACTCTCGGCTACCGCTCATGGCTCGACCCTTTCGCCCGTGTGGAGTTTGCGCTGGGACGAGGAAGTCTCACCGCCGAGGGCGAGATGCGTAAAGCCCTCATGAGCACAAGCAGGCAGGACTCACGCTTCGCCGCCACGTTCCTCTTCCCCTTCGACAGCGCGCGTGCTACAACACTGGAAGCCAAGGCTGTCATGACATCGAGGACCCCGGAGCTCATGCTTGTGCATTTCGCGGAAAGAAGCAACAGCGTGCTGAAGCCGGTAAAAACAGCGCTTGTCGGCGCCCAGTTCCGCTACAAGGATGTCGTGGACCTCAGCGTGCAGGCCACACATTATGACCACAATACATGGTTCGACACCACTTTGCTGGCTGTTGAAGGCGCAGCCCCCCTGTGGCTCTACCAGGCCCGCCTGACCACGCGTCTGCAGCTGGGCTGGATGCACCTCGACATGCAGCACCTGCTGCAGCACAGCACAGACACGGCCCAGATGCCTGTGCCTATGTTCGCCACCAAGAACTCGCTCTACGCCGACGTCACGCTTTTCCGCGGAGCCCTCCGCGCCCAATTAGGTGTGGACATTCGCTACCACACCATGTTCTACTCCCCCAACTACGATCCCTATACGGGTCTCTTCTATCATCAGCGTACCGCGCGCGTGGGAGGCTACCTCTGGGGCGATGTCTTCCTCAACCTGCAGCTCAAGCGGGCATCCTTCTACGTGAAGGCCGGCCACCTCAACGCGCTGTGGGAAGAGGAGCGCAAGTACTTCCTCCTGCCCCACTACCCGGGCCGCGGCTTCGCCTTCTTCTACGGCATCACATGGAAATTCTTCGATTAACCCTTCAAACCTACTGTACTTACAGACTCTTAGACTTTTAGACCATCAGACCCCAAAAGACATAAACGGATGAGAAAACTCATATTTGCCACCAACAACAAGCATAAAGTTGAGGAAGTGCGCGCCGCCCTTGACGGGATGGTGCAGATTGTCACCCTTGCCGAAGCGGGCCTCAGTGGCGAAATCCCTGAGACCGCCGACACCCTGCAGGGCAACGCGCTGCAGAAGGCTCAGTGGGTGTGGGAGCGGACGTGCATGGACTGCTTCGCCGACGACACTGGCCTCGAGGTCGACGCCCTCGGCGGTGCTCCGGGGGTCTACTCCGCCCGCTATGCCGGCGAACACTGCTCCTTCGACGACAATATCAACAAGTTGCTTGCCGCCCTCGAGGGCCGGACAGACCGCCGGGCCGACTTCCGCACGGTGATATGCCTTATAGAAGGCGGTGAGCCTAAGTATTTTGAGGGCCGTGTCGACGGGCAGATACTCACCGAACGCCACAGCAACGGCGAAGGATTCGGCTACGATCCCGTCTTCATGCCCGACCGTTTCGCCCTCAGTTTTGCCGAGATGCCCCTCGACGTGAAGAACCGCATCAGCCACCGCGGCCTCGCCGTGCAGAAACTTGCCGAATACCTAAAAGTGTCTTTTTGACTGTCATGAAGCAGGTCTATCCCATATCAATAGAGGGCGGCATGTCGCGCACAGGCAGCTATATCCTCATGCTCGAAGAGCCTGAGAGCGGTCGCCGCATACCTATAGTGATAGGTGAACACGAGGCTAATGGAATACTGATTGCCAAGGGGATGGTGCCGACGATGCGGCCCACGACCCACCGCCTTGCGGTCTCCATTATGGAGCAGTACGGCATCAGCGTCACCGGCGCCAGCATCGACCGTATGGCCGACGGCATCTTCTACGCCACCATACACACCACCGACGGCTTCAACAACAAGGACATAGACAGCCGCACCACCGACGCCGTCACCATAACGCTCCTCTGCGGCGCCCCCATCACTGTGGCCGACAGCGTCCTCGAAGAGTGCGGCACCCCGGCAGCGCCGTCAGCCCCAGTGGCTGAGACGGTTACGGTGGAGAGCCTGGAGCGTGAGCTGCGGCGTTGCGAAGAGGCAGAAGACTATGAGCGTGCCGCCGAGATACAGCAACGCATAGAGAAGATGAAAAACGGCGTATGAACCCCCATTCCCTACGGAGTCCCTACGGACCCCCTACGGACCCCCTTCGGCCGTTCTTCAGTGGAAGGCCGTAGAAAGGCCGAAGGAGGGCCGAAGAGGGGCCGAAGGGGATGCGACTCAAAATGAAAATGACGACAATGATTAAAGCAGCATTTTTCGATATTGACGGTACACTGTTGAGTTTCAAGACCCACCGGGTGTCGGAAGGCACCGTGCGCGCCTTCGCGGCACTTCACGCCCACGGTGTACGCACCTTCATCTCGAGCGGTCGCCCCATGGTGCTCATCCCCCAGATGCCGGTGAGCTTTGAAGGCTACATCACCATGAACGGCGGCTTGGTGTTCACCGCTGGCGATAACGGTAAAACGCTGCTCTCCAATCCTATACCGCTTGAGGACAGCAACCGCTGGGTTGACTTCGCCAAGGAGCACAGTCTCTGCACCATGATGTTCACCGCCGACGGCATGATGGCCTCGCAACCAAACGCCATAGGTCTCAAAATCAGGGAGCAGCTCGAGTTTGAGATGCCGCCCTTTGTGCCCATCGACGCCATGCGCGGCGTGGAGGCCTACCAGCTGATAGCCATAATGCCTAGCGAGATGGATAAGGAAGTGGGCAACATGCTGTCGCACTGCCGCTTGCCGCGCTGGCACCCGGCATTCACCGACATTGTGGCGGCCGGCAACAGCAAAGCTGCCGGCATGGAGGCCGTCTGCCGCCATTTCGGCATACGTCAGGATGAAACGCTGGCTTTCGGCGACGGCGGCAACGACATCGAGATGTTGCAGTGGGCCGGTATCGGGGTTGCCATGGGCAACGCCGCCGACGATGTGAAGGGCGTGGCCGACATGGTGACAACCGATGTCGACAACGAAGGTATCGAGAATGCAGTAAACAGATTGTTAGTATGAAACACCTGTCACCTGAAGAAGAACTTGAAGCAGCCCGCAGGTTGCTTGCCAGCTATCAGGACCTGGCTGTGGAGCAGGAGGACGACGATGCTTTTGTGGCTCGCGGCAACGGTTTTTGCGACCGCAAGTACAGCGAGGACTTCATAGCGATGCAGGTGGCGCAGATCACCGCCCGCGTGGCCGACCTTGAGAGAAAGATACACGATAACAATAACAACCCGACATTATGAAACAGCGCGAGAATTTCGGTTCAAAACTTGGCATAATCATGGCTACCGCAGGTTCGGCCCTTGGCCTCGGCAATATCTACCGCTTTCCCTGTGAGGCGGGCGCCAATGGCGGCGGTGCCTTTCTGATAGTCTATCTTGTTGTGGCACTGCTTGTAGGCACGCCTTTGATGCTGTCGGAGTTCGTCATAGGGCGCCGCTCGCGCAGCAATCCCATCGGTGCGTTCCGCGCCCTTGAGGGCAAGAAAAACGGCTGGATGTCAATAGGATGGCTCGGCGTCATCTGTGCCTTCCTCATCCTGGCCTTCTACACCACTGTGGCGGGCTGGACGCTGGGCTACCTCGGCAAGGCGGCGGCCAACCACTTCGAGGGTAAAGACTTGATTCAGATACAGGACCAGTTCGCATCCTTCACCACCCATCCCTGGCTGCCGATAGTGTGCCAGCTCGCCTTCCTCGCCCTCACGGCCTTTGTGGTGGCACGCGGTGTCAAGGACGGCATCGAGAAATGGTCCAAGATACTCATGCCCATGCTCTTGGTTATCATGGTGGTGCTCTGCGTCAAGTCGCTCACGCTCCCCGGCGCCACCGAGGGCCTGCGCTTCTTCTTCAAGCCCGATTTCTCGAAGATTGACGGCCACGTGCTCATCAGTGCCATGGGCCAGAGCTTCTTCTCGCTCTCTATTGGCATGGGCGCACTCATCACCTATGGCTCCTACATAGGCTCCAAAGACAACATGGTCAGCAGTTCGGTGAGCGTCGTTTTGGCCGACACGCTGGTAGCCATCCTCGCCGGCATCATCATCTTCCCCGCCGCCTTCTCCTTCGGCATCAAGCCCGAAGCCGGTGCGTCGCTGGTCTTCACCACCCTGCCGATGGTCTTCCAGCAGATGACTGGAGGCTATTTCTTCTGCCTGATATTCTTTGTGTTGCTTGTCATAGCCACGCTCACCTCCACCATTTCGCTGCTTGAGGTCATCGTGGCTGCCGCTACCGAGGAGCTTCACCTCTCGCGCCCCAAGGCGGCGGTGTTGGGGTCGCTGGTGACGGCTGTCATCGGCCTGCTCGCCACGCTCAGTTTCCGCTCGGGCAGCCCCCTGCACATCAACGGCAAGATATTCTTTGACCTGCTCGACCGCGTCACCGCGCTGTACCTCATGCCCATAGGTGGACTGCTGATAGTGCTCTTCGTGGGCTGGCGCATGAAGAAAGCCGACGCGCTCGACGAGCTCACCAATGGCGGCACGCTCCGCGTCGGCATCCGCAAGGTTATCTACTACCTCATACGCTACATGGCCCCCGTGGCAATCCTGGTCATCTTCATCAGCCAGCTGGTGGGCAAATAGCCTACCGGCCGCTCATTGTCCAGTAGATACCGAATTTCAAGGGGTACAGTGGCTCAATACCCTTTTTGAAGAGCGACAAGGCAGCCGTCTGTACATAGAAGCCGAAGTTGCTGTACTGCACCGACAGGCGTGCGTCGAGCATAAAGGGGTTCATCTGCTTGCGCATCTGACGGTCGTTGGCAAAAAGTTCCACGGCCGTGGTCTTGTACTGCTGACTCAGCATTCCCAAGATATTGATTCCCGTGATGGCCGACAAGCGAATACACACGCCGTCGTACTTCCACGGCTCGAAACTGAAGGTCACTGGCACCGTGATAGCCAACGTATTGAAATAGGTGTTCCAGTTGTCGGGATCCAAAGTGCCGCCGGTCATTGTGATATTAGGTGTGGTTGTGGCAGCAAACTCCGTGCCGGTAAAGTTCACCAGCGGTGAGTCGAAGTGATATAGGTTGCCATCAAGGCCGAGGCCGACATACATGCCAAACTTACGCCTGTTTATCACCGGCATGTCTATAGAAAAACCATAATTCATAAAGTAGTAATTCAGCTCTGCGTCGCCGCTCGCATGGCCAAAGGGGTGGCTGCCCCAGTTGTTGAAGCCCCAGAAATAGTTGAGTTCCAAATCACGGGCTGCTTCCGACCTGTTGCTTTCACGATATTCAATATGGCGTGACAGCACACTGTCTTCTCCGCGGGCCTTTATCACCACCTTGCCGTTGTCTTGGACAGTAATTATATTTTTTAAATCCGTCATAGCAATACCGAGCTTCATGTCGGCACTGGGTAGCGAAATATATCCGTGGTCTTCGGCCTTGAAATCATAGGCAGTCAGCAACAGCGGTATCTCGCTGACGATACGTCCGTTGTCCGACGCATGAAGAAGCACATAGCCGGCCTTCAATGTGTCTTCCGCATAGTTCTTCGTCACCTTCACCCTGCCAGCATCTTCGGCACTGATGGTAAACTGGTTGTCATTGAAATCCATCGGGCCTACAAATTCCAACGAGGCGGCATCCTCAACGGTGAAGTGCGTTATCGGCGCGCTTGGGGACAGACGCAGCACCGCCTTGGTGGCTCCATCCATACGCATCACACCCTTCGCCACCATAGCCACAGGGGCGCTCGAATTGACTTCGAGCTCGGTGCCTTTGGCTGAGTCAATATAGACCTTCAGCGTTACGGCGTCTCCTATCACTACAGTATGCACATCCTTGACAGGCTGCACCCTTACCTGCGCCACCATGGCGCTGCTGAATGCCAAAGCCGCCATCAGCGGCAAGAATCCTTTGTTTTTCATAGCAGTATAATTATTATTGTTATTATTCATTCACAGCTACCAGTTCCGCCTCACGAGCCATAAAACGGCGGCGCACCCACTGTGCAAAATTCGTCTCGGCAGCCCAGTCCTTCAAATCCTCCGTCCATGAGCGGCGGCTGTCGTCATATACTATCAAGTTGTTGGTGTACACCGCGTCCGGTGCCGATTCGTATACTATCAGGTTGTCTGTGTATATCACCTCAGGTGCAACAACAGATTCCTGTATCTCAATCTTATCTGTATGCTCAACAGCTTCAGCATTATCCTCTACCAAATCTGCCGTCAACTGTACATCTTTATGTATGGTTTCCCTGCTCTTAATCGGCTTCGCATTATTCGAAATAACTATAGCGGTATCAGCCACCGGCACAAAAGTCTCTGTCCGCCGCACCTGCGCCACCTGCGATACATGCGGTACAAGCGGTACCATTACCCCAGTCTCTTGCTTAATCAGCGCAACAGGTATAATCAGCGCCGCCACCACTGCAGCTGCAGCACCCCAGTGCAGCAACACCGGCCACAGTGGTTTTGTGTGTGAATGATACTTTATACTCTCATCGCGTTGCAGCCGCGGGGCCTCGTTATAGAGCGTCAACTCCATAACGGCCTCGGAGTGCTCCGCGAGCCAAGCCTCCACGGTCTTACGCTCCTCAGCCGTCAGTTCCTGCTCAGCATATCGCAGAAGCCAAAGTTCATAGTTACTGTCATCTATCGTTACCATAACCCATTGTTTTCAATTGTTTACGCATTGCCACCCTAGCACGGAAAAGGTACACCTGCACCTGCTTGTCGTTCAGCGACAGCGTCTCCCCTATTTCAGCATAGCTGTAGCCTTCCACGTCGCGCAGCTGCAGTATGGCCCGCTGCACCTCGGGCAACACGGCCAGGCTTCTCTCTATTGCTTCGCGCAGATCAAAGGCTTCGTCGGGCTGCTGCATAGGTACGTCTGCCGGCTTTTCCGCATACCGCTGTTTCACGGCTTCGTGGCGGTAGCTCGACACCAGGCGTCGGTAGGCGGCGCCCATCAGGTAGCTTTTGCTCTTGGCGACGGCCACACTCTCATGGTGTCTCCAGAGCGAGGCAAAAGCCTCCTGCACAGCGTCTTCACAGTCTTCGCGCCGATAACCGCAACGCACCGCGAAGCGCATCACGTCGTCGGCGCATTGGTCCACACACCTGTTATACTCTTTTGCCGTCATCTGTATAATAGTCGCACGACGGCCACATAATACTACAGTCTATGTGAAATAAAGATGTTCTATCAGTATCTTTGCGCCTAAGCCTATCAGCACCACACCTGCTATGATGTTGGCTGTGCGTTCAGGCACCGGTATGTTGCGCTTGCCCAGGTAGATGCCGAGCATTGACACCATGAAGGTGACGGCCCCGACAAGCGCCACCACCCACAGCACTGTCCTCAACGGATTGTCAAGCCCGAGGCCTATGCCGACGGCCAGGCCGTCGATGCTTGTGGCCACGCCAAGGAGGAAGAACGTGCCAACATTCAGCTGTTTATATTTTGCGGCGTTCTCCTCTTCTTCGTTACGGATGCCCTCCACTACCATCTTGCCGCCCACAATGGCGAGCAGGCCGAAGGCAACCCAATGGTCCACGGCCTCGATGAAAGAGCGCGCCACGTCGCCCACGATGGCTCCCACCAGCGGGAAGGCGAACTGGCAAAAGCCGAGTATGAGGGCCATCAGCAGGCCCTGTTTGTACGCCAGCTTGCTGCGGAAAGCCGTGGTGGCCGAAACCACCAGCGTGTCGACGCAGAGGGCGAAAGACAATATCAATGCTTCAATAAAACTCATAACTCATAACTCATAACTCATAACTCTTAACTCCTAACTCCTCATGCGCCACCATGCCCATGGTGTGGCGGACGTTCATCTCCGCCACATGCACGCTGCCGTCGGCGCATACCATCAAGTCCACCCCCAGCGGCCCATGGTAGCGTGGCCACACGTTGGCGTTGAGCCACGGCTCTATGCGCTCGCGTGCCTGCCGCAACGGGAAGGCGGCCTCGATCTGCCCGTCGGTCCAGCGGACATTCTCCTTGTACACGCCGCTGCCCGTCTTGAAGTAGCTGTAGCCGAAGAAGGTGCCGTTCATGTATTCCAGCGCCACGTCTGCCACGACCTCGCGGCGGGGCTCTGCCACAACGCACCGCTGTGCCGCCACGGTCTTCTTCAGCCAGTCGCTGTCTATCGGCGTCAGCCTGCCGTGCACCCACCGCAGTCCGCGCCCTGCCCCGCTCCAGGGGGCTTTCATCACCCAGTGCTCACGCTCGTCCAGCAGCGCCTCCATCTCCTCTGCAGAGTGCACCTCACGGCAGTCGGGCTGCAGCGGCAGCACGGTGGAGCGGTGCTGCAGTTCGCGTATGGCGTCTATCTCTTTGTCGGAAGGCAGCAGGCCTTCCTGTATGCCACGCTTGAGCAACTCGTGCTTCACCACGGCGTTCCAGCCCCAGGCGGTGACGGCGGTGACGGCAGACCTGAAGGCCTGCCCGCCCGACAACGCCGAGGACAACCGAGGGTCGTAGACGCTCATGCACACGGCCTCAGGGTAGAGCACCTGCATCAACCCCGCGTCGCGGCGGGCGAAGTCCACGGCCGACCGCGGCGGTACATAATGAGCACGACCTTTGGCCATGCAAAGGTCGTGCTCAGGGTTGAAGATGCAGAGGTGCATCTGTGCTTTCTTATTTGTTGACCTGGAACTTCTTGTTACCGGTCTTGAAGAAGTCGGCGATCTGGTTGGCGGCGGCGAGGCCGGCGTTGATGTTGGCTTCCTCGGTCTGGGCACCCATCTTCTTGGGGGTGGCGAAGTAGCGACCCTCGAAGGCGCGGAAGTCGGCATCGGCATCGGGCATGATGTCGGTGATGTACTTCAGGTCGGTGCGCTCGGCCATCAGCTTGAGCAGTTCGGGCTCGTTGATGACTTCCTTGCGGGCGCTGTTCACGAGGATGCCGCCCTTGTGCATCTTGTTGACCAGGGCGTAGTTGATGCTCTGCTTGGTCTCGGCGGTGGCGGGGATGTGCAGGCTGACGATGTCGCAGGTCTCGAAGAGGGCCTCCTGGCTGGCGACGGCCTTGGCCATGGCACTGGAGTTAATCTGCTCGGCGCTCAGGAAGGCGTCGTAGGCGTAGACATCCATGCCGAAGCCCTTGGCGATGCGGGCCACATTGCGTCCCACGTTGCCGAAGGCGAGGATACCCAGCTTCTTGCCCATCAGCTCGCTGCCGCTCTTTCCGTTGTAGAAGTTGCGGACGGCGTAGACGAGCAGGCCCATGACGAGCTCTGCCACGGCGTTGCTGTTCTGGCCGGGGGTGTTCATGGCGACGATCTTGCGGGCGGTGCAAGCCTCGAGGTCGAGGTTGTCGTAGCCGGCGCCGGCGCGCACGACGATCTTCAGGTTCTTGGCGTGGTCGATGACCTCTTTGGTCACCTTGTCGGAGCGGACGATGAGGGCGTCGGCATCCTCGACGGCCTTGTAGAGGTCGTTCACGTCGGTATATTTCTCAAGGAGGGCAAACTGGTAGCCGTTCTCCTCGACAATCTTCTTGATACCGTCAACAGCCACTTTGGCAAACGGTTTCTCGGTAGCAACTAAAACTTTCATCTTTGGATAAATCTTTATTTCATCGGAGAAGACACAGGTAGGCTCCTTGCGGAGTTTCTTCTCGAATCCGGCCCTGTAGTCATTCCTGATTTCCATGTTATTTTATATTTCAATCAGAACTAAAAGAACAGTCAGAAGCGACGATGCTCTTTTTGTTCTTTTAGTTCTGATTGAGCTTTAAACTCTTACTTGTTGGCTTTCTCGAAGTCCTGCATGCACTGGACGAGAGCCTCGACGGCCTCGACGGGGCAAGCGTTGTAGAGGCTGGCGCGGAAGCCGCCCACCGAGCGGTGACCCTTGATGCCGACCATGCCGCGCTCCTTGGCGAAGGCCATGAAGGCGTCCTGCAGGTTCTCGCGGCCCTCGGCCATGACCCAGCAGTGGTTCATGATGGAACGGTCTTCCTTCACGGCGGTGCCACGGAACATGCTGTTGCGGTCGATCTCCTCGTAGAGCATCTTGCTCTTCTTGAGGTTGATCTTCTCCATCTCGGCGACGCCGCCGATGGTGTTCTTAACCCACTTCAGGGTCTCGTGCATCACGAAGATGGCGCTCACCGGAGGAGTGTTGAACATGGAGATGTTCTTGGCCTCTTCGGCGGCGTGGGTGCGGAAGTCCACCATGGTGGGCAGGGGGTTCATGTACTGGCGGTCGGTGATCTTGCCGAGGATGTCCTTGCGGACGATGTAGAAGGTGACACCGGCAGGGCCGACGTTCTTCTGGGCACCACCGTAGATGAGACCGTACTTCTTCACGTCGACGGGACGGCTCATGATGTCGGAGCTCATGTCGGCGACGAGCATGACGTTGTTGATCTCGTTGGCGGCGAAGTCCTTGCGGATCTCGGTGCCGTAGATGGTGTTGTTGGTCGTGATGTGGAAGTAGTCGGCGTCGGCGGGGACGGTCCAACCCTTCGGGACGTAGCTGTAGGTCTTGTCTTCGCTGCTGGCCACGATCACGGTCTCGCCGAAGTTCTTGGCCTCTTTGGCGGCCTTCTTGGCCCAGACGCCGGTCTGGAGGTAGGCGGCCTTCTTGTTCAGCAGGTTGGCGGGCACATCCATGAAGCCTGTGCTGGCGCCGCCGCCGAGGAAGAGGATCTCGTACTCAGCGGGGATGCCGAGCAGGTCGCGCCAGAGCTGGCGGGTCTCTTCCATGGTGCGCTCCCAACCCGGAGTGCGGTGGCTGATTTCGAGCAGACCGATACCGGTGTTGTCGAAGTCGCGGATAGCGGCAATCGTGCTTTCGATGGCCTCTTTCGGCAGGACGCAAGGACCTGCGTTGAAGTTATAAGCTGTTTTCATCTGTTTGTTTTTATTTAAGTTGTTTATTTATAAATTATTAACCTTTTAGTACCCCTAAAGGCACAAGAGCAAAGATACAAAAAAATATCGTGACACAAAAAAAACTATAAATAAAAGCTGAAAATATTCACTTGAAGCCTATACCTTGACGACTTCAGCCAATTTCTACATTCTGATTCATATTCTCCCATAGTCATCCCGACTGGACTTCCAATAGTACCGTCTGGCGCTATTGAGACTATCTTATTGTTAAGGAATAGAACATCGTTTCCGCCAATCCAATCCACAGGCACTGTTGATTTTGTTACAATCTCATTTTTCCCCTTCAACATTCTATCAATGGCATCAACAAGTACATGATTCCAAGACGAGCCTTCATTTTGTCTGAAAACATTGACAATGGTATGAAGTGAAAACCTGTCTTCACTCGCTTTAGTTCTATAAACAGGGATTATGTCTTTGTCTGTCAAATATGCCCAAAGCATCAGGTCATAATCTAATGGTGAAAAAAGAGCCAACCTGGCCGATGCATCATTACGATGAATAGTCTTTGCCTCTTCCAATAGCGATTCTTCTATCACAGTTTTTCCTTCGCGAAAAGAGACACATCCGACTTTATTCAGAGACAAATCATACACATCAATCACAAACTCATTTGGTCGACCAAAGATTATTCGTCTGTCATTTACATCAAACAAATGTGTTCCACCAATATAAGACGTCATCATATTACCGCCTTCAGGATATACGGTCTTTATAATTGTCTCTTTTTTTATATCAAAAAGTGACAATTCTGTCGGTACATCGTTACCCCAATAATATCTATAAAGCACAAGGTCGCCAAGTATATCAAACTTTGCATTCTGATATGTGTTTTCAAGCTTGATATGTTTAAAACGTATTGGAGACTCCAATGAGGTATAGTAAATATGCCTTCCAAAAGCTGCCACAAACACATTGTCATTACATGCAATATAATCAACCCCACTATAGTTTTCTTCCCTTGCTGCGCAAGAAAAGCCATCAATAACAAAACATAGTTTCGTCAACACGCCAGTTTGTGTATTGATTTTGTACACAAACATTGTATCACAATCCGTGATATAGTAATCGGTTATATAGACGTCTTCGTTCCATGCACAGCTTGCGACCCTTGGCGAATACGCAATAGTATTGCTGGCAATCATTATGGTTGTATCAAGAGAGATATAGTTCTCTAAAAAAACAACCGAATCTTCCTGAGCACAAACATGTCCTGTCAAGAAAATCGTCATCATCAACGACAGAACACAGCCTTTAATACAGAATCTTTGACACGCTCTCTGTAACATCATGAACAATAACAGTAATTTTAGCATCGCCTTTTTTATTACCGTTATACCATCTTGCTTTAACGGAATAAAAATAATTTTCATCTTTTTTTGAGGTGAACATGTATTTCTTACTTATCGAACCCTTAAAACAATCTTTGTCTAAAATCTGTTTGTCTATAGAATCTAGCATAGAGTTAATAATCATATCGGTGTACTCTTCCACATCATTGTGGTTTGAAGTAGTTGATTCCTGTATTGATCTCCAGTGTGCCTACACTTTTCATTACCTGGGCCTTCGCAGTAATAGTTTGTTATAATAACCCTATCCGCCTGTCCTGTTTCCGGGTTTGTTATATATTTAACCGAAGATGTACACCTCACTTCATTGTATCTCACTTCACCAAAAATTCCCAAGAATGAGCGTCGGCCGTCCGCTTTTTCAACATTGACAATCTTTATTGTCCTACCAGGACAATCCTCCGGTTTAGTTGCCTCTGCCTTGAACAATACCCCGAATGACAATAAAAGGAAAAATAAATATTTCTTCATAATTATTATTTTTTTTTGCTTATTTCCAGCCTATTAACATGTATTTTACCTTAAAAAAACAAGGGCAAAGATACAAAATAAAAACAATATGAAAAAAAATATTTTCTCCCTGCAGCCCCACCTTCACCCGTCCTAACCCCCTACTAACCCGCATTACAACCCCGCACAAATCCCTCCCCGTGCCCCATACCCACAGATGAAAATGCAAAATTCCAAACTCGCCCTCCCCTCGCCTCCCCTACGGACCCGGTACGGCATTTCTTCAGTAGTTCTTCAGTAGTTCTTCAGTGCTGCACTGAAGAACTACTGAAGAACTACTGAAGAACGGCCGTAGGGACTCCGTAGAGGGGCCGTACCGGCTGCGATGCAAAATGAGTGATTTATTTTATTTCGTGGCGGCCGGCATACAATATTTTCGCGGTTCTTGCGTTATGACATAAAAAATTGTATTTACTTTAATACTTAAAAACACCGTTATGAGAAAACATATCGTTGCCGGCAACTGGAAGATGAACCTCACCTTCACGGAGGCCGATGAACTGCTCGACGACCTGATGAGCGAGCTTGAGAAAGTTGAACTGCCGCGTGACACACAGGTGATTGTGTGCCCGCCGTTCCCCTACATCGAGATGGCCAGCGACTACGCCAACGACAGCTACTTCGCCGTGGGCGCGCAGAATGTGAGCGACCAGGAGAAGGGCGCCTACACCGGCGAGGTGAGCGCCGCCATGCTGGAGAGCTGCGAGATAGACTACTGCATCGTGGGCCACTCGGAGCGCCGCGCCTACTACGGCGAGACAGACGCCTTGGTGGCCGCCAAGGTTGACCAGCTGCTGAAGCACGGCCTGAAGCCCATCGTCTGCGTCGGCGAGGTGCTTGAGGAGCGCGAAGGCGGCCGTCAGCTGGAGGTGGTGAAGAAGCAGGTAGAAGGTGGCCTCTTCCACCTTGACGCCGAGAACATCAAGAAGGTTGTCATCGCCTACGAGCCCGTGTGGGCCATAGGCACCGGCAAGACCGCCACGCCCGAGCAGGCGCAGGAGATACACGCCTACATCCGCTCGCTGCTGGCCGGGAAATACGGCAAAGAGGTGGCCGACGAGATCAGCATCCTCTACGGCGGCAGCTGCAAGCCCACCAATGCCAAGGAGCTCTTCGGATGCCCCGACATCGACGGCGGCCTCATCGGCGGCGCCTCGCTGAAGGCTCAGGACTTCATGGGCATCGTCACGGCGTTCTAACCTTAATTCAAAGGCTGTGAGCTGCAAGTGGCCGCGCGGACGCGTTCCGGGCGCTCGCCGCCTGCAGCTTGCAGTTGATGTTTATGCTGTTTGAACGGTTCATAGCCCAACGGTTCATGCCCCGGAGCGGCGGCGGCTTTTCGGGGCCGCTGTCGGCCATCGCCGTAGCCGGCATAGCCCTCGGCGTGGTGGTCATGGTGATGGCCGTGAGCATACTGCGCGGCTTCCAGGCCGACATCGGGGGCAAGGTGGCGGGCTTCGGCAGCCACATGACGGTCACGGGCTTCGCCACCAGCGACGCCTACGCCGACACGCCGGTGGCTGTGGACAGCACGCTGATGGAGGCCATGAGCGCCGTGCCCGGCGTGCGCCATGTGCAGTGCTACGCCACCAAGGGCGCCATGGTGAAGACCGCCGACCAGATATACGGCATCATGTTCCGTGGCCTCGGGCGCGGCTACGACACGTCGTTCTACCGCTCGTGTCTTGTCGAGGGGCGCCTCCCCCAGCCTTCCGCCGACAGCCTTGCGTCGAACGACGTGCTCATCTCCAGCACTATAAGTGCCAAGCTGGGCCTCGCCGTGGGCGACAAGATGAGGACCTACTTCTGGCATGGCGACAGTTACCGCTCGCGGGCCTTCAGGGTGTGCGGCATCTACAACACCGACCTGGCCGAGATGGACGAGCTCTATGTGGTGGGCGACCTGCGGCAGGTGCAGCGCATCGAGGGCTGGGGCGACAGCATGGTGGGCGGCTACGAGCTGCTGGTGGAGGACTTCGACGCCCTCGACGCCACAGCGCGCCGTGTGGCGGCGGTACTGCCCTACGACCTGGCGCTGCACACCATCGTCAGCCAGCATCCGGCGCTGTTCTCGTGGCTCGACCTGCTGAACGCCAACATAACGCTGATACTCATCATTATGTGTCTGGTGAGCGCTGTGGCCATCGTGTCGGCGCTGCTGATAATGATCTTCGAGAAGAGCGCCACCATAGGGCTGCTCAAGGCCCTCGGCGCCTGCAACGCGGCGGTGCGCCGCATCTTCGCCCTCAAGGCCGGCGGCCTGATAGCGGCGGGCATCGTCATAGGCGACGCTGTGGCGCTGGCGCTGAGCGTGGTGCAGAGCCGCTGGCGTCTGCTGACGCTCGACCCCGAGAGCTACTCCATGGCCTATGTGCCGGTGGAGATTAACCTGTGGGTGTACCTCCTTATCAGCCTCGGTACGGCGGCGGTGTGCGCGGCGGCGCTGATGCTGCCGGCGGCATACATCAGCAAGGTGAGCCCGGCGAAGACGATGAGAGTTGAGAGTTAGGAGTTGGGAGTTAGGAGTTATGAGTTTTTTTTATATGAAACAGAGACTGAAACTGATAGTGCTGACATTGACCATAGGGCTGGCGTTGCTGGCTTTGTGGCAGGTGCAGCGCATCGCCGACCAGGTGAGGCAGAGCGAGGAGGCCAAGGTGCGCCTCTGGGCTTCCGCCATAGGCCAGCGCAACCAGATGGCTGCCGCCACGGCACACTTCTTCCAGCAGGCCACCCTCGACGAGCACCGCAAGATGCAGCTCTACACCGACATACTGCAGTCGTTCAACGACCCCGACCTGGGCATGGACCTCAAGTTCAGTCTCGCATACGTCAACTATATTGTCGACAGCAGCCACACGCCTATCATCATCACCAAGTCGCGCGACTCTGTCATCACCGTGCCGCAGGAGCTGGCGGGACAGAAGCTGGAAGGCAGCCTGCTGGAGGAATACTCGCAGAACCCGCCTTTCAGCTACCGCATCTGGGGTATGCCGATGACGCTGTACTACAAGGAGTCGGAGTACTACACGCAGCTGCGCGAGGTGCTGGCGGGCTTCACTATGTCGTTCCTGACGGACATTACGCAGAACTCGGTGCTGGTGCCGGTGGTCATCGTCGACAGCAGCCGCACCACGGTGCTGGCGCACGGCAACATAGACTCGGCGGCGGTGGCGCACCTCGACCTTGAGAAAGGCTTCAACGACGAGCCTATAGAGATAACCATGCCCGACGGCCGGCCGGCTTATGTCTACTACTCCTCCACTCCCCTGCTGCGCTCGCTGCGATGGATGCCGCTGTTCTACTTCTTCATAGCCATAGTGCTGCTGGTGGTGAGCTACAACCTCTTCCGCACGGCGCGCACTGCCGAGCAGAACCGCATCTGGGTGGGCCTGGCCAAGGAGACGGCGCACCAACTGGGCACGCCGCTCTCGTCGCTCAGCGGATGGGTGGAATATCTGCGCGGCAAGGAGCTGACGGACCAGTACGCCGCCGAGGTGGAGAAGGATATCAAACGCCTCGACACCATCACGCACCGTTTCTCCAAGATAGGCTCGGTGCCCGAACTGAAGGACGAGGACGTGCGGGAAGCCACGATGGCGGCGGTGGAGTACCTGCAGAGCCGTGCACCGCGGCGCGTGAAGTTCAACGTCACGTTCCCCGACGGCGAGTCGTTCGTGACGCCGCTCAACAGCTACCTCTTCCAGTGGGTGGTGGAGAACCTGTGCAAGAACGCCATCGACGCCACCGAGGGCGAAGGGGTGATAAGCATTGTGGGCTCCCAGGACGCCCGCCGCATTTACATTGACATCAGCGACAACGGGCGCGGAATGTCGCCATCGGTGCAGAAACGCATCTTCGACAGCGGTTTCACCACCAAGACGCGCGGCTGGGGGCTCGGACTGCCGCTGGCCCGGCGCATAGTGAACCAGTACCATCGCGGCCGTCTCTACCTCAAATACAGCGTTCCCGGACAAGGGAGCTGCTTCCGCATTGAGCTGAGGAAGAAGAGTTAAAAGTTATGAGTTAAGAGTTATGAGTAAGAAGATAACGATATTATTATTGATTCTGTTGACTGTTGCGGCGAGAGGTCAGGACACCATGAGGATTACTCTTGACAGCTGCTTGCGGTATGCATACAGCCACAATCCGGCGGTGAGGACTGCCGAGCTTAGCCGTGAGGCGGCAGCAGCAGCCCTCGAGCAGGCGTGGTGGAACCTCACCCCCAGCCTCTCGGCATCGGCGGGTGCCGATATGGCTTTCTTCCAAGGCACGACGACCACCAACACCAGCTACGGCGCCGGTGCCAGCTGGACGCTGTTCGACGGTCTCAACAATGTGTACCGCGTGCGAAGCAGCAAAGCCGAGCAGCAGCGCAGCGACATAGGCGTCGAGAAGAGTCGCAACGACGTGGCCACACAGATTATCAACACCTACCTTGAGGTGCTTGCCAACCAGGAACGCAGCCGCTACCTCGGCGAGCTTAACGCGTCGGCCCGCCGTCAGGCAGAGGAGGCCGAGGCCCGCTACAACGCCGGCCGCCTGCTTGAGAGCGACTACCTCCTGCTCAAAGCCAACTGGAAACGCACGGAGAGCGATATGCTCAACAGCGACTTTGTAATTGAGAACGGCATCGGACGGTTGCGCAACCTCATGGGACTTGGCGACAGCATGGCCATAGCTGTGGTGCCGATGGACGACTGGCAGCCGGAGGATGGCGACTGGCAGGTGACGGTGGACTCGCTGCCAGAGATGCAGATGAGCCGCCTTGAGCTGAAGAAAGCGGAGTACCAGCTGAATATGGCCAAGGGGACGCACATGCCGCAACTTGGTCTCAACGCATACGCCACCTACTATGGCGGCGAGCATGTGCGCACCGACGCCGGCGGTATGCTCGTCACCTCGGGCGGCATCAACACCACCATAAGCCTCGGTCTCACGTTGCCCATACTCAACCGTGGTGCCACCCGCCTGCAGGTGAAGCAGGCCCGCCTTGCGAAACAGCAGGCGGAGTTGCAGCTGCACCAGACACACGACGAGCTGCAGCAGACCCTCAACGAGCGCCTGCGCACCCTGAAGCAAGCCCGCAACACCCTTGAGGCCTGCGAGACAATGCTGCAGGCCACACAGGCCTCGCTGCAGACCTACCAGGCCAAATACGAGGCTGGCACCGTCTCGGCCTCCGAACTGCTGCAGCAACAGGAGCGCTACCTGTCGGCGCTGAACGATTACGTGCAGAACAAATACACATACATCATATCCGAGAAGGTGCTGCGCATCTACCTCGGCAAGAATTAACACACCATGGAAAAGAAAAACAAGCGCCGCCGCTGGCTCTGGATCATACCGATAGTCGTCATCCTCATCATCGTTGTGTCGACTCTTGGCAAGAAGCGCACCGGAGGCTTTGAGATCAACAGCGTGCCTGTTGCCGAAGAGCAGCTGAGCGAGACCGTCACCGCCACCGGCGTTGTGCAGCCCGTATACAAAGTGACCGTCGGCACACAGGTGAGCGGCATCGTGAAGAAAATCTATGTCGACTATAACAGCAGCGTGAAGCAAGGGCAGCTGCTGGCCGAGCTCGACAAGTCCCTCCTGCAGGAAAACGTCAACCTCAACCGCGCCAACCTCTCGGTAGCCACGAGCCAGAAAAACCTTGCGCAGAAAGACTTTGAGCGTGTGAAGCAACTCTTTGCGCAAAAGGCTTCCACGCAGGAGGAATATGACCAGGCCGAAGCCCGTCTGGAGCAGGCCACCAACCAACTGGAGACCGCCAAAGCCAACTACGACAACGCGCTGACCCAGCTGCGCTACGCCGAAATCCACTCGCCCATCGACGGCGTGGTCATCAGCAAGCAGGTTGAGGAAGGTCAGACGGTGCAGGGCGCCTACAGCGTGCCCAACCTCTTCACCATCGCCAAGAACCTCACCGAGATACAAGTGGAGGCCAAAGTCGACGAGGCCGACATAGGCCTTGTACACGACAGCCAGTCGGTGACCTTCAAGGTCGACGCATACCCCGGCGAGGAGTTTCACGGCACCGTCAGCCAGATACGCATGGAGCCGCAGACGAACAACAACGTCGTCACCTATGTGGTGATAATCACCGCCAGCAACCCCGACGAGAAACTCTTCCCCGGCATGACGGCCTCCGTCTCCATCATCGTCAAGAGCGACACAGGCCTCTGCCTGCCCCTCTATGCCACCCAGCTACAGCCCGACGAGGCCACCATTGCCGACCTCGTGCGTCAGGGTTACACCCTTGACACCACCGCCGCCGGCAAGAATCCCTGCGTGTGGCTCAAAAACGGCCGCCAGCTGACACGCCGTCCCGTGACCCTCGGCTCCAAGACCAAGGTGAAGGTTATTGTCAGCGAGGGTATTGCCGAAGGCGACACCGTAGTCACCTCTATCGTCAACTACGCCCAGCAGAAGGCCCAGCGCCAGTCAGCAATGTTCGAGTAAGATGAACACCATCGAGATACAACACCTGCAACGCCACTTCACCGTAGGTGACGAAACGGTACGGGCCCTCGACGACGTGAGCTTCAGCATAGCTCCCGGCGAGTTTGTGAGCATCATGGGCACCAGCGGAAGCGGCAAAAGCACCCTGCTTAACATACTCGGCTGTCTGGACACCCCCACCTCGGGCTCCTACCGTCTCGACGGCGAGGACGTGCAGACAATGGACGACAACCAGCTGGCCTCCATCCGCAACCGCAAGATAGGCTTCGTCTTCCAGAGCTACAACCTGCTGCCGCGCACCACAGCCCTCGAGAACGTGGAGCTGCCCTTGTTCTACAACCGCCACGTGTCGCCGCGCGAACGCACGGAGCGCGCCAAGGAAGCCCTCCGCCTTGTGGGGCTTGAGAGCCGCATGCAGCACACGTCGGCCCAGCTCAGCGGCGGCCAGCAGCAGCGCGTGGCCATAGCCCGCGCCTTGGTCAACGACCCCGTGCTCATCCTCGCCGACGAGGCCACAGGCAACCTCGACACACGCACCTCGTACGAAATCATGGCCCTCTTCCAGGACCTTCATGCACAGGGCAAGACGATAGCCTTCGTCACCCATGAGCCCGACATCGCCGCCTTCACCACACGCATCATACGCCTCCGCGACGGCCACATCGTCGAAGACGTGTCCAACACCCCCGTCTCAGCCACACAAACGCTACAGGCCCTATGATTATTCTCGACACATTGAAGCTTGCCCTGCGGGCGTTGCTGCGCAACCGTATGCGCACCTTCCTCACCATGCTCGGCATCATCATAGGCATCTCGTCGGTCATCATAATGATGAGCCTCGGCTCAAGCCTCACATCGGTGATGAGCGACACCTTCTCGTCGATGGGCACCAACAGCATCTCGGTCTCCGGCAAGTGGGAACGCGAAGGCGGCTACTGGCGCCAGCTCCACGAGATGGACGTCGCCGACCTTGCCGCCCTGCGCGAAGGTTGCAGCCGGGTGGCATTCATCACCCCCGTCGTCGTCACCTCCTCCCCTCTCGTCTTTGGCAACAACAGTCACAGCGGCCGTATCGAAGGCGGCAGCGAAGAACACCTGAAGATAAACAACATAGCCATCGAGCGAGGCACGATGTTCGACTCGGCAGACGTGATGTCGTTCGCCAAAGTATGCGTCATAGGGCAGACGGTGGCCGAGCACCTCTTCACCGACGGCGAAGACCCTATAGGACAGACCGTTCGCTGCGGCAATGTGCCCGTCACCGTCATCGGCGTGCTGCAACACCGCGAGAAGAAATTCGGCTACGATTTCGACGACCTTGTCGTCATGCCCTACACCACCGTGATGAAACGCTTCACCGGCAACGACTACTTTGACTACATAAACATAATCTGCAACAACCCCGCCGACATCGACTACACGGCCATAGAGATAGAGCAGATAATGCACATCACGCACGGCCTCACCCCCGAGGAGCCCGTCGACGTGAGCATCGACATACAGAGCGAGACAATGGAGCAGCTGAGCAACATACTCTCCATCGTCGTGCTGGTGCTCTCCATCATCGCCGGCATTTCGCTCCTCGTTGGCGGCATCGGCATCATGAACATCATGTATGTCACCGTCACCGAGCGCACCCGCGAGATAGGCCTGCGCAAAGCCATCGGCGCCAGACGTTCCAACATCATGCTGCAGTTCCTCACCGAGAGCGTCGTCCTCTCGCTCACCGGCGGCCTGCTTGGCATCCTCCTGGGCCTCGGCATCTATTCCCTTGCCGCCGCCCTCATCGAGCAGCTGCCCTTCGCCCTCAACGTGGGCGCCATCCTCACCTCCTTCGCGGTATGCACCGCCGTGGGCCTCTTCTTCGGCTGGTATCCGGCACGCCGCGCCGCCGACCTCGACCCCATCCAAGCCCTCCGTTACGAGTGACCACACCCCGCTGCGACAGCGTCCGGGAGGCGGCATAGTGTCTTGATATATCGTTGAAGTGAGATTGTAACACCTGGTTATGTGCGGGTTGCAAAAGCGCTTTTTCGTTGCCGTTTTTTTACAAATTATTACAGCTGCAGCACAATAATTCAGCCGGTTTGCAGTTATTAAATGTTAAACAACAATAAAAAGGAAGGCCTGCCAGGCACGGACTGGCCGGTCAGAAAACACAAAAAATATGGCAAATCAAGACGAATTCTTCAAGAAAGTGGTGGCTCACGCCAAGGAATACGGTTTCATCTTCCCCAGCTCTGAGATCTACGACGGCCTCGCCGCTGTCTACGACTACGGCCAGCTCGGCGTGGAACTGAAAAACAACATCAAACAGGCATGGTGGAAAGCCATGGTGCAGATGCACGAGAACATCGTGGGTCTGGACAGCGCCATCTTCATGCACCCCCGCATCTGGAAGGCCAGCGGCCACGTGGACGCCTTCAACGACCCCCTCATCGACAACAAGGACAGCAAGAAGCGCTACCGCGCCGACGTGCTCATCGAGGACCATATCGCCAAGATTGAGGAGAAGATAGAGAAAGAGGTGGAGAAGGCCCGCAAGCGTTTCGGCGAGAGCTTCGACCGCCAGCAGTTCGTCACCACCAACGCACGCGTGCTGGAGCACCAGAAGCAGATTGACGAGATACACGAGAAGTACGCCGAGTTGATGAACGCCAACGACCTCGTAGGCCTGAAGCAGCTTATCCTCGACCTCGGCATCGTGTGCCCCATCAGCGGCACGCGCAACTGGACCGACGTGCGTCAGTTTAACCTGATGTTCGCCACCAAGATGGGTTCTGTCATCGACGACAGCGACATCCTCTATCTGCGTCCGGAGACGGCACAGGGCATCTTCGTCAACTTCCTCAACGTGCAGAAAAGCGGCCGCATGAAGATACCCTTCGGTATAGCACAGATTGGCAAGGCCTTCCGCAACGAGATTGTGGCGCGCCAGTTCATATTCCGCATGCGCGAGTTTGAGCAGATGGAGATGCAGTTCTTCGTGCGCCCCGGAACCGAGCTCGAGTGGTTCAAGCATTGGAAAGAGGAGCGCCTGCAGTGGCACCTCAGCTTCGGCATACCGGCCGACTGCTACCGCTACCACGACCATGAGAAGCTGGCCCACTACGCCAATGCGGCCACGGACATTGAGTTCAAGTTTCCCTTTGGCTTCAAGGAGCTGGAAGGCATTCACAGTCGCACCGACTTCGACCTCTCGCGCCACAGCGAGTTCAGCGGCAAGAAGCTGCAGTACTTTGACCCGGAACTCAACGAGAGCTACACGCCCTATGTCATTGAGACCTCCATCGGCGTCGACCGCACGGTGCTCGCCATCTTCAGCCACGCACTGAAGGAGGAGACCCTTGAGGACGGCAGCACCCGCACGGTGCTCAGCCTGCCCATCAAGCTGGCCCCCTACAAAGCCGCCGTGCTGCCCCTGGTGAAGAAGGACGGGCTGCCCGAGAAGGCACGCGAGGTGCTGCACCTGCTCATGCCCGACATGATGGTGCAGTATGACGAGAAGGACGCCATCGGTCGCCGCTACCGCCGTCAGGACGCTATCGGCACCCCCTTCTGCATAACCGTGGACAGCGACACGCTGAACGACAACGCCGTCACCGTGCGCCACCGCGACACCATGCAGCAGGAGCGCGTCAGCATCGAGCAGTTGCCGGCATACCTCAAGGCAAAGCTCTGACCGCTATACATCAGAAATTACAATAAAAGAGAGGGCGCTCGCTGTGAGCGCCCTCTCTTGTTTGTATCTGCAACGGTTTAGTGCAGGAAAGCCAGCAGAATACCGGCTGCGACGGCAGAGCCTACGACACCGGCCACATTGGGACCCATGGCGTGCTGCAGCAGGTAGTTGGTCTTGTCGTACTCGAGGCCCACATTGTTGGACACGCGGGCGGCATCGGGGACGGCGCTGACACCGGAGTTGCCGATAAGGGGGTTGATCTTGTTGCCTTCCTTGAGGAAGAGGTTCATGATCTTCACGAAGAGGACACCGCAGAAGGTGGCCACGATGAAGCTGCCGGCACCGAGGCCGAAGATCATCACCGACTTGCCGCTGAGGAACACCGAAGCCTGGGTGGAGGCACCGACGGTGATGCCGATGAGCAGCGTGCAGATGTTGACGACGGCGTTGGAGGCCACATCGGAGAGGCGCTTGGTGACCCCGCACTCTTTGAGCAGGTTACCGAAGAAGAGCATACCCAGCAGAGGCAGACCGCTCGGCACGATGAAGGCGCAGAAGAGCAGGCCGATGATGGGGAAGGAGATCTTCTCCAGTTTGGAGACCTGGCGAGGCGGTTTCATGCGGAAGGTGCGCTCTTTGGAGGTGGTCAACAGACGCATGATGGGCGGCTGGATGACGGGCACGAGGGCCATGTAGGAGTAGGCCGACACGGCGATGGCACCCATCAGGTCAGGAGCCAGCTGGGAAGAGATGAAGATGGCCGTGGGACCGTCGGCACCGCCGATGATGCCGATGGCACCAGCTTCGTTGGGCATGAAGCCCAGGGCCAGAGCCCCCATGTAGGCTGCGAAAATACCCACCTGTGCGGCGGCGCCGATAAGCATCAGCTTGGGGTTGGAGAGCAACGCCGAGAAGTCGGTCATTGCTCCTATACCAAGGAAGATCAGCGGTGGGTACCAGCCGTTTTGCACGCCGTGGTAGAGGATGTTCAACACAGAGCCTTGCTCGTAGATGCCTATCTTCAGTCCGGGATAGAACGGTATATTGCCGATGAGCATACCAAATCCGATAGGGACAAGGAGCAGCGGTTCAAACTCATACTTGATGCCAAGGAATATGAACACCAAGCCTATAACAATCATTGCTATGTGACCCCATGTCACGTTGGCGAAGCCGGTGTATTCGAGGAACTGTACCAGCTGCGTCGACATGAAATCCATGAAGCCACCTGTTGCTAAACTAATCATTTTCTACAGGTTTTATCCGATAACAACTAAGACATCGCCTTCGAGGACACTGTCGCCCTTGCGGACTTTCACTTCTTTGACAGTACCGGCAGTATCGGCCTCGATGTTGTTTTCCATCTTCATGGCCTCGAGCAGGACTACGGTCTGACCTTCCTTGACGGTGTCGCCGACATTGACGAACACGTCGAGGATGGTGCCTGGCAGCGGGGTGGTCACCTTGTTGCCTGCGGCGGGAGCGTTGCCTTTTTGTACGCTTCCGCTGGCGGCAGGAGCTATCTGTGAAGCGGCTGCGGGGCGTGCCACCGGTTTGCGCTGCTGTTTGATTTCCTGGTCGACGGTGACGACGTAGCTGGTGCCGTTGACGTCGAGTTTAATCTCCTGGCCTTCTACCTCGTTGATGTCAACGTTGTATTCATTGCCGTTTATCTTGAGCTTGTAATTCTTCATAGCTTATCTTCTATTATTAAAGTATTGATTCATATTGTAGTATTTGGCGTTCCACGGAGTCCACTCGCGCTCCACCTTCTGTATGGTGATGACGGTGTCCTCTTCGTCGTGCAGCTCGTCGTTGTACAGGTGTATGGCGGCGGCGATGGCGGCATAAATCTCTTCGTCGGCGGCGCTACCTTCGGAGACGGGCTTGATGGCGGGAGCTTTCTTGCCCTTGTTCTTGCTCTTCTCTTCGGAGCGGGCTATCAGTCGGCCCGAACCGCTGATGAGGAGGGCGATGCAGATGAGGGCGATGAACACGACGGAGACGGCGACAGCTGTGAGGCCGATGCCGACGGGGTCGCTCTGTTTGATTTTCTCGGACTGCTTGGCCACGCGGTAGTGGCGGCTCAGTATCTCGCCGTTGGCGAACTGCTCGAAGTCGAGACTGTGCAGCGGCAGGATGTTGATGTCGTAGCCATAGGGGTTGCTACCCACGACTGTGAGGGCACCGCCGTCGCGACGCATGGCGTACATAGGGCTCTGGAAAGAGCGGCGGGCGATTTCCTTGAGGTTTTTGTCGAGGATGGCGACGTAGGCGGTGTCGTTCACTGCCGAGGCGAGGATGATGACATACTCACCCATGGCGCTGACGCTGACAGGGCGAAGGATGTTCTTGAGGTCGTGGCGTTTGTAGGTGTTGTCGGTCTTGAAACTGGCCACGGTGTCCATGGTTTCCACCGACACGAGGTGCACGCAGCACTCCACGCTGTCAATGGCGACGAAGGCGCCCAGGTCTGGGGCGTAGCATATTTTGACGCTGTTGAAGTCCATCGACGGTGTCAGCGAGTGCATGGGGCAACCGGCGTGCGGCGGTTCCTGCTTGGCCTGGCCGGCAGCCTGAGTGGCGCCTGCCACAGCATCGGCCGGCTGAGCCGTCGCTGCCAGCATCAGCATGCTGAACAGACCTGCCAATAGCATTTTATTAAATGTTTTCATTCTTTCTTTTCTGTTGGTTTTACATCAAAACAGATGAAGTTGATGTGGCCGGCGGCCTGGGCCGCCGGCCATCTTCAACGTTTTACTGGGCTTTCTCGCACTTTTTCTCGCAAGCTTTCTGGCACTCCTGGCCTTCAGCTTTCTGGCATTTGTGCTCGCAAGCCTGCTCGCAGGCCTGGCCTTCGACAGTGGCTTTGGCTTTGCAGCAGTTCTCGGTGCCGTGGTTGGGGCAGCCTTCGCACTTGGCGGCGGCGCACTCCTCACCGCACATGCAGGTGTCGGCGCAAGCCATGTCGCAGGTCTGCTCGGTCTGCTCGATGACGGTGGTGTCCTCGGTGGCCTCAGCGGCTTTGTTGTTGTTGCAGGCAACCATAGCGAACATAGCGACGGCGGCCATAGCGGTAAACAGAACTTTCTTCATTGTTTTGATGTTTTTTTGGTTATTAAATAATGATGATTGAATGAATTTTACAACGGTAAGTTACAGTGTTTCTTCATCGGCAGGCTGTCCTTCTTGGTCTGCAGGGCCTGGAGGGCACGGATGACGCGGAAGCGTGTGTTGCGCGGCTCGATGACATCGTCGATGTAGCCGTATTTGGCGGCGTTGTAGGGGTTGGCGAAGAGGTCGTTGTACTCCTTCTCCTTCTCGGCGATGAACTTGGCTTTCTCCTCGGGGTCGGTGATCTCTTTGAGAGCGCGGCCGTGGAGCACCTCGGTGGCACCGCTGGCGCCCATGACGGCGATCTGGGCGGTGGGCCATGCGTAGTTGATGTCGCTGCGCAGCTGCTTGCAGCTCATCACGATGTGGGCGCCGCCGTAGCTCTTGCGGAGGGTGACGGTCACCTTGGGCACTGTGGCTTCGCCGTAAGCGAAGAGGAACTTGGCGCCGTGGTTGATGACGCCGTTGTATTCCTGGCCGGTGCCGGGCAGGAAGCCGGGCACGTCGACGAGGGTGACGAGCGGTATGTTGAAGGCGTCGCAGAAGCGGACGAAGCGGGCGCCCTTGCGGCTGGAGTTGCAGTCGAGCACGCCGGCCATGGCTTTGGGCTGGTTGGCGACGATGCCGACGCTCATGCCGCCCATGTGGGCGAAGCCGACGACGAGGTTCTTGGCCCAGTTCTCATGCACCTCGAGGAACTGGCCGTCGTCGACGATGGCGTGGATGACGTCTTTCACGTCGTAGGCCTCGTTGGGGTTCTCAGGGATGATGGTGTTGAGGTGGTCTTCAAGTCGGTCGATGGGGTCTTCGGTGGCCGCCATGGGGGCTTCCTCAAAGTTGTTGCTGGGTATGTAGCCCACCAGTTCGCGGATTGTCTGGATGGTGCTTTCCTCGGTGTCGCCCACGAAGTGCGCCACGCCGCTCTTGGTGGCGTGCACCATGGCGCCGCCGAGCTTGTCGACGGTGACGTCTTCGCCGGTGACGGTCTTCACCACCTTGGGACCGGTGAGGAACATGTAGCTGTTCTCTTTGGACATGAAGATGAAGTCGGTGAGCGCGGGGCTGTAGACGGAGCCGCCGGCGCAGGGGCCGAAGATGGCGCTGATCTGTGGCACGACGCCGCTGGCGAGGATGTTGCGCTCGAAGATCTCGGCGTAACCGGCGAGGGCGTTGATGCCTTCCTGGATGCGTGCTCCGCCCGAGTCGTTAAGTCCGATGACCGGTGCGCCGACCTTCATGGCCTGGTCCATGACTTTGCAAATCTTGAGGGCCATGGTCTCGCTGAGCGAGCCGCCGAGGACTGTGAAGTCCTGGGCAAAGACGTACACCTGGCGGCCGTTGATGGTGCCGTAGCCTGTCACGACGCCGTCGCCGAGGTAGGACTTTTTCTGCATGTCGAAGTTGGTGCAGCGGTGGGTGACGAACATGTCGAATTCCTCGAACGAGCCTTCGTCGAGCAGGAGTGCTATGCGCTCGCGGGCCGTCAGCTTGCCTTGTTCGTGCTGTTTGTCGATGCCTTTTTGGCCGCCGCCCATGCGGGCTTCGCCACGCTTGTCGAGCAGCTCTTTAATCTTCTGTTCAAAAGCCATAATCTATTTTTGTTGAGAGGTTTATACGATGATATGTTTTTTATTTGCAGCAGAATTCGGTGAGGACGCCGAGGGTGCTCTTGGGGTGCAGGAAGCCTATGTGCAGGCCTTCGGCGCCGGGGCGGCTCTGCTGGTCGATGAGGCGGACGCCTTTGTCCTTGGCCTCGTTGAGGGCCTTGTCGGTGTCTTCCATGGCGAAGGCGATGTGGTGCATGCCGCCTTTGCCGCCGTTCTTCTCGATGAAGGACGCTATCGTGCTCTCGGGGCAGGTGGGCTCGAGGAGCTCTATCTTGACGTCGCCGCAGCGGAAGAAGGCTGTTTTGACTTTCTGGTCTTTGACTTCCTCGATGGCGTAGCACTTGAGGCCCATAATGTCTTCCCAGTAGCGGATGGCTTCGTCGAGGTTGGTGACGGCGATGCCGATGTGTTCAATGTGTGAAGGTGTCATATTTTACAATCTTTTATATTTATTATTAATATTTAATTCACAGGCCATTGCATGAATAATGACCGTTGTATGAGATTGCAAATATACAAATTATTTTTGATATGGGGACAAAAATATTTGTAACGGCTGTATTGCCACGTCTCCCCTACGGCTTTTCTATGGCCTTGCTACGGCTTTTCTACGGCTTTTCTACGAATTTTCAATGGCCGTAAGTCAATGATTTCCAATGCCGCGGCCGAAGGGGGGCCGAGGAGGGTCCGAAGGGGGTCCGTAGGGGCTCTATTCAAACTACTGGCAGCCAGCGTGTTGCTGCTCGCGGTGTTTTACGACGATTTCGACGTCGGGGTAGCGCTGGCGGAGGGCTTTGGCGAGCTGTTCGGCGCAGTAGACGGAGCGGTGCTGGCCGCCGGTGCATCCGAAGCTGACGGAGAGGTGCGTGAAGTGGCGTTCGAGGTATTTGTCGACGCTTTGCGAGACTATGGCGAGGGCGTGGTCGAGGAAGATGGCGACGGGTTGTTTGTCGCGCAGGAACTCGATGACGGGGGCGTCCTTGCCTGTATAGGCTTTGTATTCGGGGTAGCGGCCGGGGTTTGGGAGCGCGCGGCAGTCGAAGACATGTCCGCCGCCGTTGCCGGAGGGGTCTTCCGGCAGGCCTTGTTTGTAGGAGAAGCTCATCACCGTGACGGTGAGTTGAGGGTTGAGGGTTGAGAGTTGAGAGTTGAGAGTGGTGGCATTATCAACTCCTGCCCCATGGCTCCTGTCTCCTAAATCGTCGCTTTTGACTACCGATTCCAGATTGCCCACGATGGATTGCAGCTCGGGGAGGTCGGCGAGGAGGTCGGGATGGTCTTCGACGAGGTGGCGCAGGTTGTTGTGCGCCAAGGGTATGCTCTCGATGAAGTAGGGTTTGCGCTCGAAGAGGCCGCGGTAGCCGTAGGCGCCGAGAGTCTGGAGTATGCGCAGGAGGACGTAGTGCCAGAAGTGGTCCATGAAGTGTGGGTCGCCGTGGAGGGCGACGTAGTGCTGCAGGAGGTCGTTGCGCAAGGCCTGGGGCAGGTCGCTCTTGGCGCTGAAGAGGAGCGACGCCACGTCGTACTGCGCCGCGCCGCGCCGTCCGCCCTGGTAGTCGATGTAGTAGAGTGCGGGGGGTGTGAAGTGTGAAGTGTGAAGTGATAAGTGTGAAGTGTGAAGTGATAAGTGTGAAGTGTGAAGTGATAAGTGTGAAGTGTGAAGTGCACACTTCTCACTCTCCGCTACCATGATGTTGCGGGGGTTGAAGTCGCGGTAGAGGAAGTAGTTGGTGTCGGCTGAGAGGAGTGTGTCGGCGAGGTGCTGGAAGTCGTCTTCGAGGCGGTCTTCGTCGAAGGGTATGTGTTGCAGTTTGAGGTAGTTGTATTTGAAGTAGTTGAGGTCCCAGAGTATGCTGCGGGTGTCGAACGCCGGTCGCGGATAGGCGATGCTGAAGTCCATGTCGCGTCCCGCCACCTGTATGTCGTGGAGGTCGGCGAGGGCCTGGCGGTAGAGCGCCAGCATCTGTGCGTCGAAGCCCCCACCCTTCTGTTTTTTCTCGTAGAGGAGTCCGTAGAGGGTCTGGTCGCCGAGGTCTTGCTGCAGGTAGTGGATGCGGTCGTCGTCGACGGCATAGAGTTCCGGAACGCGGATGCCGCGGGCGAGGAGATGGCGCGAGTAGGCGAAGAAGGCCTCGTTTTCGCGCACGTCGGAGGCTATGGCGCCTATGCAGCGGTGAGTGTCGCCGACGAGGCGGTAATAGCGCCGCGACGAGCCGTTGGCGCCGAGTGCGAGGCACTGGATGCACGGCTCTCCGGCCCATTGGCGGAAGAGGGCTTTGAGTTGTTCCATTTATTTAGTTTTAAGTTTTAAGCTTTAAGTTTTAAGTTGCTTGCGCAGCCGGCGTCAGCCCACTTACAGCTTACAGTTTGAAACCCACAGCTTACAGCTACTCGTGCGGCTGTTCTTCGGCGGGTTGTGCGTCGTGCTGGGCTTTGACTTCGTCGATCATGCGGCATTTGCCGGAGAAGATGGCGCCGGGCTCTATGGAGAGTTTGTTGATGAGAATGTCGCCGCGGACGCGTGCGGTGCTGTGGAGCGAGAGGAGCTCTTTGACGGAGAGGTTGCCGTTGACGGTGCCTATGATGTTGGCGTTCTGGCAGAGGACGTTGCCCGTGACGACGCCGGTGTCGCCGACGACGAGTTTGCCGTTGAGCTGTATGTTGCCCTGGAGGGTGCCGTCGAGGCGGAAGTCGCCTGTGGCGACGATGTCTCCTTTGATAACTGTGCCGTCGGTGATGATGTTGATGGCGGTGGTTTCCATTTCCATTGTCTTTGCCATTGTGGTATGTTTTTTAAGGGTTATTGTCTAAGTGTGAAGTGATAAGTGTGAAGTGATAAGTGTTAAGTGTGAAGTGATAAGTGATAAGTGTGAAGTGATAAGTGTGAAGTGTTAAGTTTTAAGTGTTCAGTTGTTGTTGAGGTGGTATTTGCGGAAGTAGGCGAGGTAGGCGGGTATGTTCTTGCGGTTGTATAGGGTGGCGTAGTTCTGCGTTGAGATGAAGAAGAGCGTGTAGTCGTTGGCGCTGAGGTTGGCGAGGGGGCTTTCGGCCGAGCCGAGGTGGCGGTAGTATTTGAGCGCTTCCTGGTCGTCGACGAAGCGGTGCACGGTGATGAGCTGCGTGGTGTCTGTGAAGAGCGAGGCGTTGACTTTGTAGCCTGAGTTGGAGTAGTACTTCGTGTTGAAGTCGGAGAGGCGGTACTGCAGTTCGGTGGCTTGCACGCGGCGGTCGTCAACGATGATGACGACGTAGTACTGCTGCCGTTCGCGGAAGCGGAAGACGCGGGCTTCGGGTGGCAGCTCTTCTGAGTTTTGTGGTTTGAGTTCCGGGTTTTGAGAGTTCTGGCGTCTGGCGCGTTGCTCGTCGGCCGGGGTGATGTCCTCGCTGGCGGCGTTGGCTAGCCGTGTGCTGTCGCTGTTCAGCAGGTCGAGGTAGGCTTGCGCTATGGGTACGATGGAGTCGTTGTCGGCGGCGGATTGTATGATGTCCTGGAGCTGCCGTGTTGCCGAGGGGGTGTCGCCGAGGTTGGCGGTGGCGAGGGCGCGCCAGAGGCGGAAGCGCTGCAGTTTGGGGTTGGCCGGGTAGAGCTCTTCGGCTTGTTCGGCGAGGGTTATTGTCTGGCGGTAGCGGTGTGCGTTGTAGAGGTTGTAGACCTGCAGGTAGTCGTCTTCGATGCGCTGGTCGCGGGCTATGAGCTGGCGGTAGTATTCGTTGTCGCGTATGAGGTTGGCGAAGTCGGAGTCGGGGAAGCCGCGGAGGACCATGTCGCGATAGTAGTTGGCCTGCGGCGTGTTGCCTTGGCGGTCGTAGATGCGGTAGAGCATGTAGAACGCCTGCACGATGTCGTCGTGGTGGGTGTAGTCGCGTGCGAGGCGCAGGTAGCATTCGAGGGCGCGTGGCGTGTTGTTGATGCCGTCGTGGTAGATGTAGGCGGCGCCGAGGAGAGCGGTGGCCGTGAGCGAGTCGAGCGAGTCGAGCTGTTGCTGCGTCGTGGGGAGGTCTTTGAGGTAGTAGGCCACGTCGTGAGGGTCGTCGGGGTTGCCGTACTTGGAGTTAGGAGTTAGGAGTTTGGAGTTAAGAGTGTCGGTGGCGGAGGTGTCGGATTCAGACATATCGTCCTTCTCTTCCTCGGGTGGGTTGTCGAGGACGAGCATAGTGTTTTTGTTGGAGAGGAACCAGAGGTCTTCGAGAGGGCGCAGGCCCCATCGCTGGCGGAAGGTCTCTTTGCCTTTGGCGACGGTGTTGGCGTTGTAGAAGTACCAGTCGCCGGTGAGGGTGTTCTGCTGGGCTTTGGCGTCGGCGGCCATTTCGGCGAGCAGCTCGCGTTCGCGCTGTTCCTGCTCGCGTTTGCGCAGGGTGTCTATCTTGGCGTTGATGAGGTCTATGCGTTGTTGTTCGGGGAGGGCGGCGACGGCGAGGAGGCTGTCGTTGCGGGTGTAGACGGAGGTGTAGGATACCAGTTCTGTGAGTATGTCGTGCCGGTTTTTGATGGCGCGGTAGTGGGGGTAGTCGGGGGCGATGATCTGCATGGCGGTGTCGTAGTATATCTTGGCGAGGGTGTAGTTCTCGTATTGTTCGTAGAGGACTTGCCCGAGACGTATGGCCGAGCGTGCTTTGCAGGCGGGATTGCTGCGCGATACAGCCACGGAGAGGCGGTAGTTGTCGCATGCTCGCTGAGCGTCCTTGAGGCCGAGGTACATCTCGCCTTTGGCATAGTAAATCTGGTCGCGGTATTCCTCGTTTTTGCCGTCGCGGAGCATGTTGTCGAGCTGCCGCTCGAGCTTGGCGATGTCGGCCGGGCTGAGGGTCGCCATGTCGGCGCAGGAGGCCTCGCCGAGGCGGGCGTTGAACTCCATGACGTACTCGGGGTTGTAGGAGAGCACTTTGTGGTAGTATTTGGCCGCCACCGGACGTTTGTCGAGCTGCTGGTAGATCTGTGCGAGGAGGAACGTGAGGCGGGCCTTTGCACGCGAAGAGCGCGAGGCGTCGATGGCAAGCCGTATGTTCTCGGCGGCTTTTTTGTATTTCTCCTGCGGGAGTGTGGCTTCGACGAGGGCTGTGTAGAGTTTGTCGCGCTGCGAGCGTGAGAAGTTGCCCCGGGCGAGGTTGTCTGCCAGCTGGTCGAGGGCCGCTTCGGCTTCGGCGTAGCGCTTCTCGCGGATGAGGCAACGGGCGAGGAGTATGGCGCCTTCGTCGCCGGCACGTGTGCCCTGGAACTGCGAGATGAGGATGTTGGCGGTGTTGGCTGTGGAGACGAAGTCTTGTTTGTAGAATGTGGCGTAGGCAGAAAGGAGGTAGCACTCTTTGATGTAGGGTACATGTTCCTCGCCCTTGAGGAAGATGCTGTGTTTCTTGATGCCTTTGACGCTTTTCTCGATGGCGCGGTCCATCTCCGGGTTGACGGCGCTGGCTGTCTGCTCGGTGCCGAGATTTTCTGGGGGTATGAGGCGTGTATAGTCGTCGACGGCGGTTTTGTAGAGCTTCTCGCGTCCGGCCTTGAGGCTCTCGTTGCCGTTCCACCAGACGTTGTAGTGGCAGGTGATGTTGTGGTACTGTACATTGGGCCATGTGGCCTTCTGTGTGGAGCAGGAGGCCAAGAGCGCTAATGCTGCGATGGTTATTATGAGCTTAAGGCGCTTGATAGGCTTGTCGGTTAAACATTAAACCTGAAGTGCATGATGTCGCCGTCCTGAACGACGTAGTCTTTGCCTTCCACGGCTATCTTGCCGGCCTCGCGGCATTTGGCCTCGGAGCCGAGGGCGACGTAGTCGTCATATTTGATGACTTCGGCACGGATGAAGCCGCGCTCGAAGTCGGAGTGGATGATGCCGGCGGTCTGCGGGGCTTTCATGCCCTTCTTGAAGGTCCAGGCGCGGCATTCTTTGGGGCCTGCCGTGAGGAATGTCTGCAGGCCGAGAAGGCGGTAGGCTGCTTTGATGAGACGGTTGACGCCGCTCTCCTTGAGGCCGAGGTCTTCGAGGAACATCTGTTTCTCTTCGTAGGTCTCAAGTTCGGCGATGTCGGCCTCGATGCCTGCTCCGATGAGAAGCACTTCGGCGTTCTCGTCCTTAACGGCTTCGGCTACAGCTTGCGAGTATTTGTTGCCGCTTACGACGGCGTTTTCGTCGACATTGCAAACGTAGATGACGGGCTTTGTGGTCAGGAGCATGAGGTCTCGTGCCACTTCTGCCTGGTTTTCGTCGAGTTGTACGGTGCGTGCGCTTTTGCCGGAGAGGAGAGCGTCGCGGTAGAGGTCCATGACTTCGACGAGCTTCTTGGCACGGGCGTCGCCGCCGGCCTTCCCCTTTTTGACTTCTTTGTCGTAGCGGTTCTCTATGGTCTCAAGGTCTTTGAACTGCAGCTCGGTGTCTATGGTGAGCTTGTCGCGCACCGGGTCAACGGTGCCGTCGACGTGTGTGATGTTGTCGTCGTCGAAGCAGCGCAGGACATGGATGATGGCGTCGCAGTTGCGTATGTCGGCGAGGAACTTGTTGCCGAGACCTTCGCCTTTGGAGGCGCCACGGACGAGGCCTGCGATGTCAACAATCTCGACGGTGGCAGGCACCACGCTTGCGGGACGCTCTATCTCGACGAGTTTGGCAAGGCGTTCGTCGGGGACGGTGATGACGCCGACGTTGGGCTCTATGGTGCAGAAGGGGAAATTGGCGGCTTGGGCTTTAGCGTTGCTCAAGCAGTTGAAGAGTGTCGACTTGCCCACGTTGGGGAGTCCTACTATACCACATTGGAGGCTCATTTTCAGTTAAGAGTTAAAAGTTAAGAGTTAAGAGTTAAGAGGTAAGGGGTTAAAGTTCTTTTTCTATTAAGTATTGGTTGCGTGTGGAGGAGTTGCGGCAGACGAGTTCGCCGAGGAAGCCTGTGAGGAAGAGCATGGTGCCCATGAGGATGAAGAGTATGGAGACGTAGAACCATACGCTGTTGGTCAACGAGATGTGGTTGCAGAGCTTCATCACGCAGAGGACGATGAAGGCCACGAAGCCAAGCAGGAATGCGCCGCTGCCTATGAGCCCGAAGAAGTGCATGGGCTGTTTGCCGAAGCGGCTCATGAACATAATGCTCATAAGGTCGAGGTAGCCGTTGACGAAGCGGTTCATGCCGAATTTGGTGACACCGAACTCGCGCTTGCGGTGTTGGACGACCTTCTCCCCTATTTTTCCGAAACCGGCCCACTTGGCGATGACCGGGATGTAGCGGTGCATCTCGCCGTATACCTCTATGCTTTTGACCACATCGTGGCGGTATGCTTTGAGGCCGCAGTTGAAGTCGTGGAGATGTATGCCGCTCATGCGCCGGGTTGTCCAGTTGAAGAACTTGGATGGTATGTTTTTGGCTATCTTGCTGTCGTAGCGTTTCTTCTTCCAGCCTGACACGAGGTCGTAGCCGTCTTCCTTGATCATGCGGTAGAGCTCTGGCACCTCGTCGGGGCTGTCCTGAAGGTCGGCGTCCATGGTGATGACGACATCGCCCTGAGCGGCGGCGAAGCCTGTGTTGAGGGCTGCCGACTTGCCGTAGTTGCGGCGGAACTTGATGCCACGGTATGCGGGGTTGGCGGCGTGGAGTTGTTCGGCCACCTGCCATGTGCCGTCGTTGGAGCCGTCGTCTACGATGACGACTTCATAGCTGATACCCCGTTCCGGGGACACGGTGCCTCCGAAGTCGGCGACGCGCTCTTTCATCACACGGTCAATCCACTCGGCCAGATGCGGCAGCGATTCTGCTTCGTTGTATGAGGGTACTATTATTGATATATCCATAATGTATTATGCTTTATTTTTTCGGTTCTTGATGTCTGATTTCTCGTTGCGGAAGAAGATGGCGGCCACGAAAGCGCCGAAGCTCCCGAGCAACGCCATCATCACGGCTGAGTAGATAGCCCACCAGGCGGCCCAGTAGTGCAGCTGCGGGTCTTGGGTTGTCACCTCGTTGCCTGTCATGGTGGTGGAGAAAAGTGCTGTCTGCTGCGGGAAGGCGACGCCCACGGCCCATAGCATCAAGCCATAGAAGATGGCGGCGATGACAGCTGTGCCTATGCCGAAGAGCATAGCTTCCTTAAGCGTGATTTTCTTGTCGGGCAGCGAGTTGCGATAGAATGCCATGAAGAGAAACACCGCCACCAGCATCACGGCGTCGCTGACATAAGACGTCGGGCTCTCAAGCGGTTTGCCCATAAGGAGCCGCGAGAAGAGGTATGCTGCCAGAAGCACGCCGGTGATAAGCCCGCTGCGCAGGTATGCCTTGCGGTAGTTGCCGTGTATGGTGCTGCTGTATCGGTGGAATATTCCCATTTATCTCACAGTTTTTTCGAGTGCTTGTTTGAGGCGGCGCTTGATGGAGAGCGTCTGTTTCTCCACAACGCCCTGCTTGTCGGGGCGGTAGTAGTCGGCGTAGCGCACCTGTCCGAGAGAAATCTTCGGTGACGAGAGGTCGCCGGAGATGTCGATGCCCACTTTGGCCATGAGGGGGTTCTTCAGGAGCTCCAGATGGTAGCCGCATTTGTTGTCGAGGGAGTGTTTGCCCGAGGCGCAGATCTGGTATTTGCCCACATTGATAAGGAAGGGGTAAACCTCTATGGTCTTGCGGAAACAGGTAAGCTCTACGTCGAGGCTGTCTATGAGAAGCTTGTTGTCCTTCTCTCGCCAGCTCTTGAACTGCATGAGCTTGGCAATCTGCGCCACCGACTTGTTGTCCAAGACAGTAAGCTCGCGGCCGTCGATGGCGGCAGCGCCGATGAGGGTGCTCATCTTGGGCTGGTAGTTGGCGTTGAGGAATGTCTCGGCGGCGAGGTGGAAGTTGGCTCTGCCGTTGAAGTCTTTGAGCATCGGCACGAGGGTGTCGATGGATGGTATCATGTCGATGAGCTCGTCAATCTGTATGTCGAGCAGGTGGAAGTCGAGAGCCACGAAGAGGTTGCTGGGTCTTGGCGACTCGTAGACGGCCGTGAGCTGCATGGTGGCGGCCTTGCAGACGAAGCCTATCTGGTCGAGCACCGCCGAGCCGTCCTTGACGGTGACGGCGCCGGCCACGTCGTTGAGGTCGTTGTCGAAGGCTATGCAGCGTTTGATATGCGTGTGCAGCGTCACGTCGACATCCTTGGGCACTATGAACGGGTTGGCGTCCTTGGGTACGTTGTCTTCCTGGCGCATCTGCTCGACGGAGTCTTTGTCGGTGCCGATGCCGCTGACGAGGTCGAGGAGCTGGTCGACGTCGGCGTAGCCTGATGTGAAGTTGAGGTCGGCTTTGAGTATCTCTTTCTTGTCGAGCCACTGCTCGAGGTTGTCTACCGTGCCGTAGAGCTGGAAGTCGCTGTGGCCGAGCTTCACTTCTGCCGAGCGCAGGTTGGCGCCACGGGGGCTGTAGTCTACGGCGAGCTGCGAGAGGCGGACTGCGTCGGGCAGCTCGGGCATGTAGAGCACGGCGCCGTTGAGGGCGAGGTCTACGTCGGGGTTGTACTGGCGTATGACGTTCTTCTGCGTGCTGTCAAGCCGCACGGAGCCTTTGAGGGTCAGAGCCTCGAGCGACACCATCATGGAGTCTATGTTGGCCTCGGTCTCCCCCACCTTGATGTCGAAGGCGGCGGCTATCTGCTCTTTCATGGGGTTGTTGACGCCGGCCCCTATGACTGCTTTCTCTATCGTGGCGTTTATATGCTTGCCGTATTTCACTTTCAGCTCTCCACTCTTGACATAGGCGTCGGCCATCTTGCCCGCATGCTCTGTGGCTGGCATGCGCAGCTTGACGCCGAGGTCTGGCGACGTGGCGTGTATGGTGTCGAACGTAAGGTCGAGGGCCTTGATCTTTATGTCGGCGTCGGCCTTGATCTTCTCGTAGGCTTTCGCGTTGATGTCGCTCATGCGGAAAACGGCGGCGATGTCAATATCGGCCTTGCCGTCGGCCTCCAGCTTGAGGCTGTCGGGGACCATGGGCATGGCGTCCTGCAGCGGGAGAGCGGCTTTGACGGTGGCGTCCACCCGCATGTCGCCCAGCAGGTCGTCCACCCTGCCCTTGACGCTCACATCGGTGCTGCGGGTATGTGCTTTCAGGCTGTTTATCTTCACGTTGCTGACGCCGCCTTTGCCGAGGTTGAGGTTGGCGGCGAGGTCGCCGTTGATGCGGCTGATGTTGTAAGGCAGGCTCTTGGGCATGTAGAAGCGGCCGTCGGCGAGCTTCACCTGTGCGTCGATGAGCGGCATGGTGCTGTCGGTGACGGTGCCTTTGGCTGTGGCGGCGAGTTCCACCTTGCCGTCCAGCTCTTTCATGTCCTTCCTGAAGCTTACATACTGTGCCGGCAACAGGTCGAGCAGCGGAGCCACCTGCCACTGGCCGTCGGTGTGCAGCTCCACATCCACGGCCATGGGCTCGTCGGCGTTCTTCAGCTGCACGTCGCCCTGCAGGCCGAGGGCGTAGTCGTCGAGCTGCAGCTCGCTCTCGCCAAGCACGATGTGCATCTTCTGCAAGTCGGCTTTGAAGGGCACTTTGAGCTGGAGCAGGTCTTTCTTGGAGGCGCGCAGGGTCTCGTTGACCATCTCGGTGCCGCCGGTGTTCAGCGTGCCGCCTTCGACGGAGAGCCTGAGCTGCCCGTCTACGTTGTCGAGGTTGCCATCGCCTTTGAGGGCCACCTCGAGGCCTTCGAGGACAGCCGCCAGGGTTGTGGCGCCGGTGCTGTCGCGCATGTCGACGGATATCTGCTTGCCGTCGAGGTCCAGCTTGGCGTCTATCTGACCTTCCGTCAGGGTGCCTGTCACACCGAGGCACAGCTGCTCGATGGCGGCGTCCATGCCGTCCTTCTCGTCGAGCAGCCGCGCGTTGAGGTCGTCAATCCTTATCTTGCGGAGGTCCATCTGCGGCAGGCTGTCGAGGCTGAAGCTGCTCGACGTGGTGTCGTCGCTCTTGGGGAAGACGTCGTAGTTGCCCCTGCCCTCTTTGTCCATGTAGAGGTTGGCCGCCACGTCGTCGACGAGCACCTGGTGCACGATGACCTTGTTCTCCTTGAGGAAAGCCTTCACGTCGACGCCCAGCGTCAGGCTCCCTATGCGCGCCACGGTGTCGTTGGGTGCGCCGTCCATGGGGTTGACGATGTAGACGTTGTCAATCTTCAGGCCTGCGTCGGGGAAGGTCTTGAAGAGCGTCAGGTCCACACGGTCGAAGTGCGTCTCCGCCAGCACGTAGTTGGCGGCGACGCGGTTCACTATCTTTGTCAGCTGGCTCGGTGTGAACACCAGCCACAGCGCCACGGCCGCCACGACTATCACAAGCCCCAGCAGCGACCCCAGCGAGATGAGAAGTATCTTCCAGCCTTTCTTCATGATGCGCCTCCTGCTTTATTCCGACATTTTGACCAGTGTGTACTCGCCGGTGCCTTCGTCCCAGCGCATGGTGCTGGAGGTTATCTCCCTGATATAGTTGCGCACGGCCACGGTGACATATTCGTTGCGGTGCATCTTCATCTCGTGGCACAAGAGGTTGCCGTCGGTGATGTACCACGTGTACCTGAAGCTGCCGCTGTCGCCCTCGTGCAAGCCGTCGGCCACATCCCACGTGTTGCCCGTGCCGTCGGAGTAGTAGTGCCAGTATTCCTGCGTGCCGCTCTTCTGCCAGAGGCCGACGACCTGGTCGGTGCCGACGTTGAGCTGCTCTTTGTCTTTCTTGCAGCCTGCCAGCAGCACCGCTGCCAGCGCCGCCATCATAAAAAGCTTGTAGTTTCTGTTTTTCATTATTGTACTCAAAAAACTCAAAAACTCATAACTCCTAACTCCTAACTCTTAACTCCTAACTCTCACAACCTCCGCCAGCGTGCGTCCCTGCTCGTCGTAGTCCATGCCGTAGCCGGCTATGAAGTCGTTGCCTATCTCGCGGCCTACGTAGTCGACCTTGTAGCCGCCCTTGAAGGCCTCGGGCTTGTAGAAGAGGGCGCACACCCTGACGCTCCTGGGCTTCAGGGCGCTGAGCTCGCCGAGCAGGTGGCCTACGGAGAGGCCGCTGTCTATCACGTCCTCCACTATCAGCACGTCGCGGCCTGCTACACTTGGCGGGAAAGGCAGCTGGCAGCTCACTGTGCCCGTGCTGCTCATGCCCTCGTAGGAGGAGTACTTCACGAAGCGCACCTCGCAGGGCACCGTGAGGCGGCGCAGCAGGTCGGCGGCGAACATGTAGGCGCCGGTGAGCACCGGGCAGGCCACCAGGTCGCCCCCGGCGTAGTCGCGGCTCACCGCGGCGGCGAGCCGCCGCACTATGGCGTCGAGCTCGGCCTCGTCTATGAAGGTCTCGAAATCCCTGTCTTTTATCCTCATTGCCGTTGATGTTTTGCTCCGCGCGGAGCGTCGATGCTCTTTTCCGTGGCTTCCGGTAGGGGCCCCTTGCTCTCCAGCTGCTCCCCGGCCCACTCGTCGTCGCCAGCCTCGTCGGGTTCCATGACCACCCGCAGGCCGTAGTACTCGGTCTTGCCGGTGGGCACATACCATCCGCGGTCGAACACCGCGCATCCCGGCGACGTGCTGTTGTAGTGGCCGCCGCGCAGCACGCGGCTGTCGCCCTCCCTGGGGCCGCGGGGGTCGCTGAGCGCCGCCTCGGTGTAGGGAGCCATCCAGTCGGAGCACCACTCGGCGACGTTGCCGCTCATGTCGTGGAGCCCCATCGCGTTGGACTTCAGCCTCCCCACGGGGTGCGTGTGTCCTTCGCTGTTGACGCAGAACCACGCATACTCCGGCAGGTGGTTGCGGTCGCAGCCCGCATAGGGCTGTCCGTCGGCGCTGTTGCCGCCGCGGGCGGCGTACTCCCACTCCGCCTCGGTGGGCAGGCGGAAACGGTGCCCCGTCATCTGGCTGAGCATCGCGGCGAAGCGCTGTGCGTCGGTCCACGTCACCGTCTCGACGGGCAGCGAGTCGTTGCCCGAGAAGTGCGACGGGTTCTCGCCCATCACGGCGCGCCACTGTGCCTGCGTCACCTCGTAGCGCCCCATGTAGCAGCCCCTTACGGTCACCGTGTGCTCGGGCCGTGTGCTCTCGTAGCGCTTGTCGACGCCCCGGGCGTCGTTGCTGCCCATGGTGAACGTGCCGCCCTCCACCCACACCAGCTCCATGCGCTGGCCTTCGGGCATGTCGATGCGCAGCACGCTGTCCTGCGCCTGCAGGCCGGAGTGCGGCAGGTGGATGGTGATGGCCATGGCCGTCGCCAGCAACGCTATATGTCGCCTGGCAGCCATTTACTCGCCGTGATCCTTACTCCACTGCTCCGGGTTCACGCGCCAGGCGGCGAGGCTTTCCAGTGCCTCGGGCTGGATGAACTGCTTGTCCTTGGCCACGCCGATGAGCGTGTCGTAGTCCGTCAGCGTCACCAGCTCGACGTTCTGCTCGTTGAAGTTGTCGGCGGCAACCTGGAGGCCGTAGGTGAAGATGGCGGCCATGCCCTTCACCACGCAGCCCTTCTCGCGCAGCGCCTTGACGGCGATGAGCGAGCTCTTGCCGGTCGACACGAGGTCCTCTATGACCACCACCGACTGACCGGCGTGGATCTCGCCCTCAATCTGGTTGGTGAGGCCGTGGCTCTTCTGCTCGGAGCGCACATACACAAAGGGTTTGCCCAGCTCCTGGGCCACCAGGGCGCCCTGGGCGATGCCGCCCGTGGCCACGCCGGCTATCACGTCGACGTCACCCCACATGTCCTTGATGACATCCGTGAAGCGCTGACGGATAAAAGTGCGTATCTCGGGGTAGGAAAGTGTCACCCTGTTGTCGCAATAAATGGGCGATTTGCGGCCCGACGCCCATGTGAACGGGTGCTCGTTGTTGAGCTTTACCGCTTTCACTGTCAGTAAGAATTCGGCTGTCTGTGCAGCCATGTCGTTGTTGATAATCATGGTGCAAAAATACAAATAAATTTCAATATAATAAAAAAAAGTTTCAAACACCCGTTTTTCGCACTTTTTTCGCAGCCCGGATTGAGCCCTTTTTCCTTCGGCCGCGGTACGGAGTCCCTACGGCCCCCCTTCGGCCGTTCTTCAGTAGTTCTTCAGTAGTTCTTCAGTAGTTCTTCAGTGCGGCACTGAAGAACTACTGAAGAACTACTGAAGAAATGCCGTACCGGCTCCGTCGGGGGGCCGAAGGGGATGTCACGGGGTCTTGTAGCCGTTTAGTAGCCGTTTAGTACGGGTTAAGGACGGATGAAACGGGCCGTGCGGCGAGAGTTGGCGACGGGCAGGGAGCCGACATGTGCCGAAGGGACGGCAGCGGCGTGGGTGAAATGTTAAAATTGTATTTTTTTTCGCCGTTTGTGTAAAAAAAATTATATTTGTACTTCGTTTCAGAAAAGTGAAATTAACAAAAAAAACTATATATGAAGAAATTAGCAACAACTATCATCGCGCTGGCGGCACCATTTTTGGCCTTCGCCAGCGAGGCAGACCTCGAAATGCCGCAAGGTTTCGCTTCTTCGTCAGACGCCGGTATCCTCTACTGGGGTTTCGCCGTCGTCGTCCTCGGCCTTCTCTTTGGCTTCTGGCAGTTCAGCAAGGTGCGCAAACTCAAGGCGCACAAGTCGATGCTTGAAATCGGCAACGTCATCTTCAAGACGTGCTCCACTTATCTGAAGCAGCAGGGCAAGTTCCTCCTGCTCCTCTTCCTCTTCATCGGTGCAGCCATAGCGCTGTACTTCGGCGTCCTCAGCCACATGAGCGGCGGCGCCGTGCTCCTCATCCTCGGATGGACGGTCATCGGCATCCTCGGCAGCTACGGTGTGGCATGGTTCGGCGTGCGCATGAACACCTACGCCAACGCCCGCATGGCTTTCGCCTCGCTGCGCCGCAAGCCCCTCGACCTGCTCAACATACCGCTGCGTGCCGGCATGAGCATCGGCATCGTGCTCATCTGCGTGGAGCTCGTCCTGATGCTCGTCATCCTGCTCTTCATGCCCGAGAACCTGGCAGGCAGCTGCTTCATAGGCTTCGCCATCGGTGAGAGCCTCGGCGCCAGCGCTTTGCGCATTGCCGGCGGCATCTTCACCAAGATTGCCGACATCGGAAGCGACCTGATGAAGGTGGTCTTCAAGATTGGCGAGGACGACCCGCGCAACCCCGGCGTCATCGCCGACTGCACCGGCGACAACGCCGGCGACAGCATCGGACCCACCGCCGACGGTTTCGAGACCTACGGCGTCACCGGCGTGGCCCTCGTGAGCTTCATCCTCCTCGCTGTCCCCGACCCCTCGATGCAGGTTAAGCTGCTGGTGTGGATCTTCGTCATGCGTATACTCGGCATCGTCGCCTCCGTGCTTTCCTATTATATTAATGGCGCCATCGCCAAGGCCAAGTACGGCAAGGCCGACGACATCAACTTTGAGCAGCCCCTGACCTCCCTGGTGTGGATTACCTCCATACTCAGCATCATCGGCACTTTCTGCGCTTCGTGGTTCATCCTCGGCGACGTTGAAGGCATGCCCAACCTGTGGCTCGCCTTGAGCATCATCATCAGCTGCGGCACCCTCGGCGCTGCCCTCATCCCCGAGTTCACCAAGCTCTTCACCTCCCCCACCTCGAAGCACGTCAAAGAGGTCGTCAAGGCCTCCGAGCAGGGCGGCGCTTCGCTGAACATCCTCAGCGGCCTGGTGGCCGGCAACATGGGCGGCTTCTGGACCGGCATGGTGTTCTTCGTGCTGATGCTTATCGCCTACTTCGCCTCCTCCTTCTTCGGCATAGAGCCCGTCTTCGGCCCCTACTACAGCATCTTCGCCTTCGGCCTCGTGGCTTTCGGCATGCTCGGCATGGGCCCCGTGACCATCGCCGTCGACAGCTACGGTCCCGTGACCGACAACGCACAGAGCGTCTACGAGCTGTCGCTCATCGAGGACGACATCAAGAAGACTACCGAGGAAGTGGAGAGCGAGTTCGGCTTCACGCCCGACTTTGAGAAAGCCAAATACTACCTCGAGGCCAACGACGGCGCCGGCAACACCTTCAAGGCCACGGCCAAGCCCGTGCTCATAGGCACCGCCGTGGTGGGCGCCACCACGATGATCTTCAGCCTCATCCTGATGATCCAGAAGACCCTCGGCATAGAGCCCGAGAGCATCCTCAACATGCTCAACCCCTACAGCATCCTCGGCTTCATCCTCGGCGGCTGCGTCATCTACTGGTTCACCGGCGCCTCCATGCAGGCCGTGACCACCGGCGCCAACCGTGCCGTGGAGTACATCAAGGACAACATCAAGCTCGACCCCAACGCCCCCAAGAAGGCCGACATCGAGAAGAGCCAGGAAGTGGTCAAGATATGCACCAACTACGCGCAGAAGGGCATGATCAACATCTTCATCGCCATCTTCTGCTTCGCGCTGGCCTTCGCCTGCCTCTCGAGCCCCGAGAGCATCGGCGGCCAGAACGCCGTCTGCCTCTTCATCAGCTACCTCGTCAGCATCGCCGTCTTCGGCCTCTTCCAGGCCGTCTTCATGGCCAACGCCGGCGGCGCCTGGGACAACGCCAAGAAGGTTGTCGAGGTTGACATGCAGGCCAAGGGCACCCCGCTGCACGACGCCAGCGTCGTGGGCGACACCGTGGGCGACCCCTTCAAGGACACCTCCTCCGTGGCCCTGAACCCCATCATCAAGTTCACCACCCTCTTCGGTGTGCTGGCCATGGAGATAGCCATCAGCGAAGGTTTCCGCGGCATGGCCCCCTGGTTCGGCGTGGCCTTCCTCGTCATCGCCCTGGTCTTCGTCTACCGCTCGTTCTACAAGATGCGCATCAAATAGCCTCAGATACAGAACGGCATGATAGCATGTTTGCCTCCGTCCGGCATGGGTGGAGGCAAACTTTTTTTTGTCAGTTAAAAAAAAGTGTGTATCTTTGCACCGCGTTTTGTATGGTCAAAATAGTATATACAAGTATATGGAACTGAAAGGTAAAATATCGCAAATCATTGGCGCTGTGGTGGACGTGACGTTCCCCGACGGCGAAGCCCTCCCCGACATCTACACCGCTCTGAGCGTCTCGCGCCCCGACGGCACCGCCATTATCCTCGAATGTCAGCAGGACATCGGCGAGAACACCATGCGCTGCATTGCCATGGACTCCACCGACGGCCTGGAGCGCGGCATGGAGGTCGTCTCACTCGGAGGCCCCATCTCTATGCCCGTGGGCGAGGACATCAACGGACGCCTGTTCAACGTCATCGGCGAGACCATCGACGGCATGCCCGCCCCCAAGACCGAGAAGCGCTACAGCATACACCGCGATCCGCCCAAGTTCGAGAACCTCAGCACCAGTCAGGAGATACTCTATACTGGTATCAAGGTCATCGACCTCATCCAGCCCTTCCTCAAGGGCGGTAAGATCGGCCTCTTCGGTGGTGCCGGCGTCGGCAAGACGGTGCTCATCCAGGAGCTTATCAACAACATCGCCAAGAAGTACTCCGGCATGTCGGTGTTCACCGGTGTCGGCGAGCGTACCCGTGAGGGTAACGACCTGCTGCGCGAGATGATAGAAGCCGGCGTCATCAAGTACGGCGACGAGTTCAAGAAGAGCATGGAAGAAGGCAGCTGGGACCTCAGCAAGATAGACAAGGAGGCTCTGAAGGACTCCAAGTGCACCATGGTCTTCGGCCAGATGAACGAGACGCCCGGCGCCCGTGCCCGCGTGGCTCTGGCTGGCTTGACCCTCGCCGAATACTACCGCGACGGCGACGAGAAGACCGGCGGTCGCGACATCCTTCTGTTCATAGACAATATCTTCCGTTTTACGCAGGCCGGTTCCGAGGTGTCGGCCCTGCTGGGCCGCATGCCGTCGGCTGTGGGTTACCAGCCCACGCTGGCCACGGAGATGGGCCTCATGCAGGAGCGCATCACCTCGACCAAGCGCGGCTCCATCACCTCGGTGCAGGCCGTCTATGTGCCCGCCGACGACTTGACGGACCCCGCCCCCGCCACCACCTTCGCGCACCTCGACGCACAGACGGTGCTCTCGCGTAAGATCTCTGAACTCGGCATCTACCCTGCCGTCGACCCGCTTGACTCCACGAGCCGTATCCTCAGCCCTGAGATCGTGGGTGAAGAGCACTACGAGACCGCCCAGCGTGTGAAGCAGATGCTGCAGCGCTACAACGAGTTGCAGGATATCATCGCCATCCTCGGCATGGAGGAGCTTGGCGAACAGGACAAGCTCGTCGTCAGCCGCGCCCGCCGCGTGCAGCGCTTCCTCTCGCAGCCGTTCTTCGTGGCCGAGGCCTTCACCGGCTTGGAGGGCAAGTTCGTCAACATTGAAGACACCATCAAGGGCTTCAAGATGATACTCGACGGCGAGGTGGACTACCTGCCCGAACAGGCCTTCCTGATGGTCGGCACCATAGAGGAAGCCATCGAAAAAGGCGAGAAGATTCTGGCAGAGACCAAGCAGTAAGGTTTTAAGTTGTGAGCTGTTAGTATTGAGTGGCTGCACACAGCCCTCTCACAACGTAAAACATGCAGTCTAAAACTGAATATGATGAAAGTCAAGATAACCAAACCCGACTCCACGCTCTTTGACGGCGATGCCAAGTTGGTGCAGCTGCCCGGCACAGGCGGCAAGTTCGAGATTCTCGACAACCACGCCCCCATCATCTCGTCGCTTGCCAAAGGCACCGTCCGTGTCGTCACCGACGATGGCGAGCAGACCTTCGACATCCGCGGCGGCGTGGTGAAGAGCCAGCAGAACGACCTGATGATACTGGTACAGTGAAGGCTGCCACGCCATTGAACGATGGCGTACGTTCCTTTGCTGTTGCGTGTTACAGCCCGTGCCTGCCGTTTGCCGGTATGCACGGGTTTTCGTTTATGGCATGTGTCTGAAAAAGACCGTGTTTATGGCTAAATTAAACAGGCGGCACAATTTTCCGGGATGTTTTCCGTTTAAGGGGGAAAAAAAGACAAGCATGAAACGACTGCTGATTATTGGCCTGTTGCTGCTGACGGCGGCCTGCGGGCGCCACCGCCACGACGACAAGCAGATATTCCGATACAACGAGAGCGCCGGCATCGCCACGCTCGACCCGGCTTTCGCCAAGGACCAGAGTATTATATGGCCCTGCCGCCAGCTGTACAACGGGCTTGTGGAGCTGAGCACGGTGGCCGACGGCGCTGGCAACGACGCAGGCCAGGCTATGCAGGTGCAGCCTTCGGTGGCCAAAAGGTGGACGGTGAGCGGCGACGGCCTGACCTACACGTTCACGCTGCGCGACGACGTCTTCTTCCACAAGAGCCCGCTTTTCGGCACATCCGACAGCACGCGGCGTGTGGTGGCCGGCGACTTCGTCTACAGCTTCGGCCGCATCACAGACCCCGCGGTGGCTTCGCCAGGGGCGTGGGTGCTCGCCTCCGTGGACGGCACCGAGGCGCCGGACGACACCACGTTCATAGTGCGCCTGAAAGAGCCTTTCGCGCCATTCTTGAGCCTGCTGGGCATGGTGTACTGCTCGGTGGTGCCGCGTGAGGTGGTGGAGCACTACGGCAAGGACTTCCGCAACCATCCCTGCGGAACAGGCCCCTTCCAGTTCCAGTACTGGAAAGAGGGCGTCAAGCTGGTGCTGCGCAAGAACCCGTTGTATTTCGAGGTGGACAGCAGCGAGGACGGCGCCGCACGTCTCCCCTACCTCGACGCTGTGGCTGTGACGTTTATCGTCGACCGGCAGACGGTCTTTCTGGAGTTTGTCAAGGGTAACCTCGACTTCATGAACTCGCTCGACGCCAGCTACAAGGACGAGATTCTCACTCCCGAGGGCACCCTGAAGGAGAAGTACGCCCGCAGCATCAATATGAGCAGCACGCCTTACCTGAACACCGAATACCTGGGGTTCAACATGGAAGGCGGCGACTCGCCCCTGAAAGACCGTCGCATACGGCAAGCCATCAACTGCGGCTTCGACAGGAAGAAGATGATGCGCTACCTGCGCAACAACATAGGCACCCCCGGCGAGGGCGGCTTCATCCCCGTGGGTCTGCCCGGCGCCGCCGCCGAGCCCCTCTACAGCTACGACCCTGCGCGCGCCAAGCGCCTGCTGGCCGAAGCCGGTTACCCGGACGGCAAGGGGCTGCCCAGGATAACACTCGCCACGACGGCCAACTACCTCGACCTCTGCAAGTACATACAGCAGCAGCTCGGCCTCATAGGCATGGATATACAGGTCGACGTCAACCCGCCGGCGGCTTTGCGCGAGCAGATGGCCCAGGGCAAGGCGGCGTGGTTCCGCGGCTCGTGGGTGGCCGACTATCCCGACGCCGAGAACTACCTCTCGCTCTTCTACAGCCCCAACCACTCGCCAGCGGGTCCCAACTACACGCGCTTCACCGACCGTTCGTTCGACCGCCTATACGTCGAAGCGCGCAGCTGCACCGACACAGGCCGCCGCAATGCTCTCTACCGCCGCATGGACGCTCTCGTCATGCAGCAGGCTCCGGTGGTGGTGCTCTACTACGACCAGATACTCCACTTCACCCACAAGAACATCGTCGGCATGCGCACCAACGCCATGAACACCATCGACCTGCGACGGGTGAAAAAACAATAAATCACAACAAAAACTTGCACAATCGAAAATAATGACGTACCTTTGTAGTCGTCATTGCTGCCTGTTGAGGGCGGTAATATTTTGAATATTAATAATTAACAACATATATATCATGAAAAGAAAAGCTTTAATCGCTCTCGCGGCAATGGTGCTGGTCTTCTCGGCCTGCGTGCGCGACGAGGACTTGGCCCTTCTCAAGAAACCGATACGCCTGCAAGGCTCCATGGACCCCACCATCGGAGTGCCTGCGGCACATGGCAAGATGACGCTGCACGACATCCTCGGCATGCTCAGCTCCACCTACACTGGCCATGTCTATGACACAACCGACATCATCACCATATTCTTCGACACCACGTTGGTCGACACCGTGCACAATGTCACCCCCGGCTTGAGCACTAAAACCAACGTGATTGGCAAAGACACCACGCTGCGCTACTACGTCAACATATCGCTGTTTGACGGCGCCGAGTTCGACCAGATGCTGGCCGACAACAACATCACTATCGGCGACCTTTGGCTCGATATCTACGCCCTCTTCAAAGCCCATGCGCCAAGCAATGTGGCCGAGGTGGTCAACAACGAGAACTTCGTCTCGTCGAGCGTCGACAACATCAAGATTTACTACACTAAGCACGACGGCACCGAGGTGCCCTTCACGGGCCTCTCGCTCGGCAGCACCACGCTGAAGCACCTCATGCAGGGCGACACCGTGGATCGTGAGAACATCAACATGAAGAGCATCATCAACGACCTGCCCAAGCGCATCCGCGTCGACTTCGACTACCACTTCTGGCTCACCGACCAGTTCATCCTCAGCTACCCGATAGCCAACTATGAGGCTCTTTACGACAGCCTCGACAAGGTGATGATCAGCTACGATGTCAATCTGGCCGCCGAGTTTCCCTTCGACATCAAGATCAACCGTCTGCCCTACTCCTTCACCATCAACCTCAACGGCGACAGCCTGCCGCGTCTCGATATACAGCAGACGCTCGACAGCATCGCCCGCGGCCTCTCCGTCGACCTCAGCGACGCCAACCTCACCATGGCCTTCGATAACGGCATCCCCGCCAAGTTCAACATCGCGGCCTACCTCATCGACGCCAACGGCGCCATTATCGGCGACACCCTGATACACGACACCCTCATAGCCGCAGCCCCCGTGGCAGCCGACGGCACCGGACACTATGTGGCCAGCGGCACTCGCGCCACCGTCATACCAGTGCCCATCAACGAACAACGGCTGCGTGACCTCAAGCAGACAAAGAAGATAGGCTTCAAGCTCACGCTGGCCACCGACAATGGACCCAACAACGTCTCCATTCGCCGCGACGACTACCTTGGCATCAATGCCTACATCAAGGTGCATCCGCAGGCCAACGTCGACATACCGCTTACCAACCAAGGCATCATCAAATAACCGGAAAGGAGGAACATACCATGAAAAAGACAATCATAGCAGCAGTAATGGTCATCCTTTGCGGTAGCGCAAAAGCTCAGTACAGCGAGACCAACAGCCTTTTCTACAACACATTCCGCACCCCGCAGAGCGGCGAGCTCAACCCCGCCCTCTTCCCCAACAAGGCATCCTTCTACCTCAGCCTTCCGGGCTTCGGCATGCAGTTCGGCAGCCCTCTGGCCATTAACGACTTCATGCACACTCAGGGTGACTCCATCACGGTCATCAACCTCAACAAAGCGATGGACGCCCTCGGCAAGGACAACAACATACACTTCGGCGTCAACGCCAACCTCTTCGGCCTCGGCTTCAAGGTCAACAATATGTTCTTCACCTTCAACAGCCGCTTGGTCACCAACCTTAACATCAATATTCCCAAAGAGCTTGTCGACGCCGTGCAGCACGGCAACACCGACGCTTCGGGCAACCCTATCCCTGAGGTCAACGTCCTCTGTGGCGACATCCTCAACAGCACCACCTATGCCGAGATAGCCGTCGGCGCCGGCTACCGCATCGAGCCCCTCAACCTCACCGTCGGTGCCCGCGCCAAATACCTCTACGGCCTCGCCAACATACAGACCGACAACACCATTGCCGTGATTACCACAGCCCCCGACTACAGCCAGATACGCGCCGACATCTACTACGATTTCATCACAGCAGGCGTGGCAGGTCTCGACTCCAACGGCCGCTTTAAGATGGACACCAAGAACCTCCTCTCCGGCAACAGCGGCTTCGCCTTCGACATCGGCGCCCGCTACGACATGGGTCCCTTCTCCTTCTCCTTCGCCATCGACGACCTCTCCGCAGGCATCCACTGGAACAAGAACATCAACGCCGTGCGCCCCAAGGACGGCCACATCACCCTCAACTTCGGCGGCGAGGATATCACCACCATGCTCCACGGCGGCCGCCTCAACTCCGACTCACTCAACGCCCAGTATCAAAACCTCATCAACGGCATCCGCCCCTCGTCGACGACCAAAGTCAGCGACTACTGGTACAGCATCCCCACCAAATTCTACCTCGGCGGCAACTACAACTTCCTGCAGAAGTTCCGCGCCAGCCTCCTCTTCCACGGCCAGCTCGACCGCGGTATCTTCAGCAAGAAGAACGCCACGGAAATCAATGTGGGCGAAATCACAAACACCTTCCGCTTCAACACCACCGTCTCCTTCGGCGTCAACCTCTTCAACTGGGCTGAATTCATCGTCGGCAACTCCTTCGTCGGCGACGGCAACAAGTTCGACGCCATCAACCCCGGCTTTGGCATTGTGCTCACACCCGCCACCATCTTCCAGATCTACCTGATGGGCGACTACATGAGCAGCCTGTACCTCGTCGAAGCCAAAGACTTCAACATCAGGCTCGGCCTCAACATCCTCATTGGCGATGGCGGCAACGGCCGCGTGGCTCAGGACTGATGGCAGTTAAAAGTTAAGAGTTAAGAGTTAAAAGTTAAGAGTTAAGAGTTAAGAGTTAAGAGTTAAGAGTTAAGAGTTTGGAGTTCCCGCCAACAATTCGAGTAATTAGCCAGCAATTGACCGGCTCCCGCCCCACTGACCACTGACCACTGACCACTTTTCGAGTAATTCGCAAAATTCGCCGTTCCACCATCCACTGACCACTGACCACTTTTCGAGCAATTGACCGGCTCCCGCCCCACTGACCACTGACCACTGACCACTGACCACTTTTCGAGTAATTCGCAAAATTCGCCGTTAACTAAAAACTAAAAACTAAAAACTAAAAACCTCCTCCGTGAACATAATCGCCATAGTAGGACGCCCCAACGTCGGCAAGTCCACACTCTTCAACCGACTCACCGAAAGCCGCGACGCCATAGTAGACTCCGTGGCCGGCGTCACACGCGACCGCCAGTACGGCCACTCCGACTGGAACGGCAAGCACTTCTCCATCATCGACACCGGCGGCTACGTCATGGGTGGCGACGACGAGTTTGAGACCGAGATACGGCGTCAGGTGTCACTCGCCATCGACGAAGCCGACGTCATCCTCTTCCTCGTCGACGCACGCGAAGGGCTCACCCCAATGGACGAAGACGTCGCCGACATGCTTCGCAAGCAGCCCAAACCCGTCGTGCTCGCAGCCAACAAGGTCGACAACAGCGCCCAGATGGACGGCCTGGCGGAGTTCTACGCCCTCGGCCTCGGCGACCCCTACCCCATCGCAGGCGTCACTGGCAGCGGCACCGGCGACCTCCTCGACGCACTCGTCAAAGACTTCTCCGAAGGCTCCGACGACCCCACCGACGGCCTGCCGCGCATAGCCGTCGTCGGCCGCCCCAATGTCGGCAAGAGCTCCTTCATCAACATGATCACCGGCGAACACCGCTCCGTTGTTACACCCATAGCTGGCACCACGCGCGACTCTATCTACTCGCACTACAACCTCTTCGGCTTCGACTTCAACTTCGTCGACACCGCAGGCCTCCGACGCAAGAACAAAGTCAGCGAAGACCTCGAGTTCTACTCCGTCATGCGCTCTGTCCGCGCCATCGAAGCCTCCGACGTCTGCATCCTCATGCTCGACGCCAGCCAGGGCCTGGAGCAGCAGGACCTCAACATCTTCTCGCTCATCGTCCGCAACCACAAAGGCGTCGTCATCGTCGTCAACAAGTGGGACCTCGTGGAGAAAGGGACCAACACCCACCGCGACTACGAGCAGCTCATCCGCGAACGCATAGCGCCCTTCGACGACGTGCCCATCATCTTCACCTCCGTCATCAACAAACAGCGCATCTTCAAGGTCCTCGAAACCGCACGCGCCGTCTGCGAAGCCCGCTCGCGCCGCATCGCCACAGCCGAGATCAACGACCGCCTCCTGCCCATCGTCAAAGAGCAGAACCCGCCGCCCTCAGTCAAAGGCAAGTGGATAAAAATCAAATACATCACCCAGCTGCCCACGCCCTACCCGCAGTTTGTCTTCTTCTGCAACCTCCCGCAGTACATCCGCGACCCCTACAAACGCTTCGTGGAAAACCGGCTGCGCGAGATGTGGGACTTCCACGGCGTCCCCATATCCATCTTCTTTAGAGCAAAATAAATGAACCTTGAACTTTGAACCTTGAACCTTGAACCTTGAACCTTGAACTTTGAACCTTGAACTTTGAACCTTGAACTTTGAACCTTGAACTTTGAACCTTGAACCTTGAACTTTGAACCTTGAACTTTGAACCTTTAAAATAACACATTATGAAAGTCACAGAAGAAAACTTCAACAGCATCATCGGCACAGACAAACCCGTCATGATCGACTTCGGCGCCACATGGTGCGGCCCATGCAAAGCCCTCGCCCCTCGCATCGAGGAGATAGAGAAAGAATATGAAGGACGCGCCGTCGTGGGCACCGCCGACGTCGACGAGTGCAGCGACCTCGCCGCGCAGTTCCGCATCCGCAACGTGCCCACCGTCCTCTTCTTCAAAGGCGGCCAGCCCGTCGACAAGTCCGTAGGCCTCGTGGCCAAAGAGTCCCTCACCGAGAAACTCAATGCCCTCCTCTGACATCGTCTCGCGCTACAAATCCCTCGACTTCTTCGCACGCCAAGTGGTCGAGGGATTTATTACTGGCCGTCACCGCTCCCCCTTCCACGGCTTCTCCGTCGAATTCTCCGACTACCGCCAGTACAACACCGGCGAGAGCACGCGCAACATCGACTGGCGCCTCTACGGCCGCACCGACCGCCTTTACGTCAAACAGTTCCAGGAAGAGACCAACCTCCGATGCCAGCTCGTCGTCGACCAAAGCACATCTATGCTCTTCCCTCTTGAAGGACAAGGTGACATAGAGCATCCCAACAAGCTTACCTTCAGCGTGTACGCCTCCGCAGTACTCGTCGAGCTCCTCCACCGACAGCGCGATGCCTTTGGCCTCACACTCATCTCCGACGCCATCGACACCGCCACCCCCTGCCGCTCCAGCGCCCTGCATCAGCGCCACATACTCGCGCTCCTCGACAGCCTGCTGCAGCCCGTTCAGGCAGCGCAGCGCCCCATGCGCCCCACCTCGCTCGCGGCAAGCCTGCACATCCTCGCCGAGCAACTGCACCGTCGCTCCCTCGTCGTCCTCTTCACCGACGCCTTCGTCCGCGACGGCGAGCAGGAAGCACTCCTCGACGCCCTGCGACACCTGCGCCACAACAAGCACGAAGTCATCCTCTTCCACACCTTCCACCGTGCACACGAGCTGCAGCTCGACTACGGCTCGCGCCCCACACGCTTCGTGGACCTCGAGAGCGGCCGCACACTCCGCCTTCAGCCGGCGGAGATAGCGCAGACCTACAGCGACCTCATGCTCCGTCAGCAGGCCGACCTGCAGCAGCGCGCCATGCAGTACCGCATCGACTACGTCCCCGTCGACGTCGCCCAGGGCTTCCACCAGGTCATACTCCCCTTCCTCCTCAAGCGCAGCAGGCAATAGCCCCCACCCCCAGCTTTTCTGTCGTCGTCAGCCCCCTGCGGGGCAACGGATAAAAAGGGCGCCCTGCACGAGGCCGCCCGATTCATATTATTAAATAAAAACCTTTATTCTTCTCTCAAAGGAATGCTTTTAAGCTCTTCGGCGAGTTCTCCGTTCTCCTCTTCGAGGTAATCGACATACATCTTCAAACTCGACAACTCGAACTGCAGCGAGTCATTCTCCGCCTGTAGATCCTGCTTCTCCGCCACCAACGCGTCATACTCGCCCCGCGGGACAGTAGTGTTGTCGCAGGACGCGAGGAGAAACAAGATGAGGGATGCAAGGATGTATTTCTTCATTTTTACGTGAATTAGCTCCACACTAGTTACCACTCTTATGCCGATTGCAATCGCGACATAGCATCTGGCAGTTATCGGCTACCGTGCGGCCACCTTTGCACCAGGGTGTAATATGGTCTGCCTCCATCTGTTCGATAGCGAAGTGCTGTCCGCAAATAGGACAAATACCCAACTGACGCTCATAGACTTCACGCTTAGTGTTGTCATCGAACGCCCGCAGATCAAGGTGGCGCTCGTCGTGATCCAAAACAAACTCATAGATGCCCTTCTTCCGTTGCACATCGCTGTCCTGCATCAGGCGAGCCACCTCGGCTTCCAACGTATGGGTATTGTGGTCGGCCTCGTGGTGAAGGCGGTAGAGGGTGCCCCAATCCACGCCCTTCATCTCCTTGCGGTAATGAGGGAAGAGAGCCTTGGCCCAACTGATAACGTTGCTGAAGTGGTTCCACAAAGCCACGGCGTTGCCGTCGTGCTGATGCTTGGCCATGTAGGGTTCGATGTTGCCATCGGATATCCAGCGGATAGCAGTCTCGAGGTAAGCCTGACGGTTCACCTCGCCGGTAATATACTTGCTTGCCAAGTTGTAGGCCACGCAGTTGCCTTTGCTGAAATAGCGTTTGGCGTCGGCCAGCCAGCTGCCGGCATAGACGGCATTGCGCAGTTCCTGCTCGGTTAGCTCCTCGCCGGAAATATTGATGGTCTTGAACCACTTGAGTTTCTCGCTGTCGGTGCCGGAGCAGAGGTAGACCTGCAGTTCGTAGTCGAGTATCTGCTGTTGTTCGTCGTCGGCAAGGTTGTGAAAGTAGCGGAACATATAGGCGAAGTCGCCCGTCACATATTGGCAGATGCTGATGGTGCGCTGCTGACCATCGATGATTTCGTAGGTGCCATCCTCACGGACAGCCCAGTACATCACGTTGAGCGGGAAGCCCTGGGTGAGAGTCTCGATAACAGCGTCGCGTTGCTTATCCTTGTATACGAACTCGCGCTGGTATGGCGGGCGCACATCGAGTTGTCCGTCGTAGGCACGCACGCCGTCCTCTGCACTGTCTTTATAGTCTTTCACAAGGTCGCGGACCTTGATTTGTTGTAACTTTATCTCCATGGGTCTTAATTATTATCAGATTTAGCGGCCATCGGCATAGGTGTCTCTTCGTTACTTGTGTAAAGAATGGAACGGTGGCGGCGACGAATGGCAATTCTACTATATTTCTGCACACCGCTAATAATTGGCTTTGCCAGATCCAACTCCGAGTCGCTTCCATTGTTGAACTCACCCACTATCTCAAACTGCTTGGGGTTGTATTTGTCAAGGAATGTGATTGGCACACCCATTATCCCATAGTAATCCATTGGAATATCGGAAGTTTTATCAACATTAATGGCATCATACGTATCGTATTTGGGATATTCCGCTGGTGAATATTGTTTATATAAAATAAGTTCTTCGTCTTGTTTTGGTATTTTTAGGTTGGTAAACCAATTAACTCCAGACACCCTAATCATTCCTTCTTGATGGTCTCCGGCTGTTGCAACATCTTCATAGTTGCTTATGAAATGTCCAGCACCACCTTTAAACCCATATCCCAACCACATTTTATCCTCTTTAATTAAAGGAAATATCTCCTTATATTTTATTGCATTTTGATGTCCTATAATAATAAATTTCTTGTTGTACTCTATTAACTGTGCTACATACTCTCTAAACAGAGAAAAAGGTGGATTTGTAACCACAATATCTGCTCGTTTCAGTAGTTCGATACATTCCTGCGAGCGAAAGTCTCCATCACCTTGCAGATAGTTAATACCTATCTCTTCTGGGTCAGGTATACGATTGCCGTTATGGTCGCCCGTATACTCCAACCAGATGGCACGCTCGGAGTCGTTTTGACTGAAGAGGTCGCGCTCTTGGTTCTTATAGCAAGTGGTAATAAGTTTCTTTAAGCCCAACTGCTCGAAGTTGTAGCTGAAATAATGGAAGAAATTGCTGACTCGAGGGTCATCACAGTTGCAGAGCACCGTCTTCCCACGGAAATGTTCGCGGTAGTGCTTTAGTTCGTTCTCTATGTCCACGAGTTGCGTATAGAACTCATCTTTTTTAGCCTTCTTTGCATCACGAAAGCTTTTCTTCTCTGCCATATTGATAGCATTTGCGCATTGCTATCAATCGTCTGCGATAAAAAGCGTGAGCTTCTTATCGCGGACCCAGGCAACCCGGCAAGGAGACCTGTATAATCCAAGAAGCTCACAAGGGAGGAGCATCCTATCATGATTATACAGGCTCCTATATCAGGAACCTCACTATTATTTGTTTGTGTTTATCTCCGATTAAACTTTGCCGGGTTTTTCGGTCACGCGAAATAATAGTAATGCTTGTTAATAATTTGTGGCTTATCCTCTCTCGATAAACCGATTTCTTTCAAATTGCAAAAATACGAACATTTTCTGTACTGACCAAATTTTTCATTCAAACCTATACGCGAGTCTACATTGGCGGAGTCCCCAAAATGTTTTCAACAGACGTCTATTTTAGTTTGTAAAAAGAAGTATGGCTGTTAACAGGGTGTGTTTATAACTTAACTTCAACGGGCCGCGAATTCTTCGTAATTTTGCAAAACAAAAAAAGATTAATAGGAAGTCGTGTAAAAGAAAGATAGAGTGTTAGCAATAAACAATTGTTAGTAATGAGCAAACTGGTTTTTAACAGCATCGCGGTTGAAAGACGCAACAATCACAAGGTAATAGATCTCTTCGCAGGATGTGGAAGCCTTGAAAAAGCTATGGCAAGCACATGGAAGTATGCGTCTATCCGTGTGACAAAAGAATCATCTGAAAGACTGTGGGAAGACAATCAATGTTTGAGTGGTTTGTCGGAGGCTTTCTTTGCCGTTTGGGAAATTGAACTTAATGACATTCCAAGGGGCGAAAAATTCTCAGTTAAGGCAGATTTGAATGTTTTATATCGTATTGGAAGATTTGAAATGACACAGAAAATTGTGCGTTATTTCAGAGGTCTTGGATTCCCTGTGTGCCGCGATTTTATTGGAAGAATCGAAGTGTGGATTCCCAAAGATGAAGGGGGCTCTATCCTTTACAACAGATACACACTCAGACCCTATTATAAAGACATAATTGATGGATGGCAGATTGATGTCAGTCATAGTGGTGAAAGTCGATGCTCAAAGAAAACATTGTATGAGGTTGACCTTGATGATTATGGCTTTGATGTAATAGCTGGCACAGAAGTGTTGCGCAGAAAACAAGTCAAGCAGCACCATTTTCAGAAATATGATGGCGGCTGTCCTATTGTAAATAGGTGCACGAAGAAAACACTTAATTTATCAGAGCCACGCTCATACGACAGGAACAAGTATGCCACTAAGATGAAGAAGGTAAACGACTTCATTCAAACATACCTTGTAACATCGCAGTTTCAAGATGCTCTTGACATTAACATATTGAACAATGGTGCTTTGATTGAAGTCAAACCAAGTGATATACTGATGGTTGAAGACAAGGCAAAGAACCTCAAATACGGCGATGGCTATATTGGGGCTACACCTAGAAATGAGTTCTCTGAACATGGCCCATTCATCCAACCAAAACCGTTCAAGTACTTCTTTGTCAGTTTAGATTCACCTAAGAGTAATGCTGCACGGAATCGCCTTTACAACATTTTTCAGAATGGCTGTGACACTTCCGTAATACGCCAAGGCGATATAGAGACGGGTACGAACAGGACTTTCAAACGACTGGGGGAGTATCTGAACCAACCTTTGTCGTGGGTTTCGAAACTCAGTCTTTCATACAAGTCATACGACACAGCACTACAAGAATTGCGGCAACATCTGATGGATGACAGTCGCTTCATTCCTGGTACCAACTACATAGCCATAATTATAAGCGAGATTCAAAAGGATACACAAGATCTTCGCCTGCACGAATTATATTACAGGATGAAGGAACTGCTGATGAAATCAAAGATTACATCACAGGTCATCTATGCTCCAAATATTGGCGATAAAAATTTTGGATACTTCCTTCCCAACATTGCCGCAGCCATTACCGGAAAGCAGTTTGGTATGCCCTGGGGATTGGAAAGCCTTTCGCAGCGAAACGATATGATTGTCGGCATTGGAGCATCCAAACAAAAAGGGCGGAAACCTTATCTCGGTACTGCTTTCTGTTTCGACAAGGAAGGTCAGTTCCGTGAGTTTGATTGTTGTCAGGCAGAGGATACCGAGGCATTGGGAACAAGCTTGAAGAAAGCACTCTGGCAATTCTGTAAAGAGTACCAGAAGCCCGACCGACTCATTATTCACTATTATAAGAAACTTCGACGCGAAGAAGGAGAGCAGATTGAAATGATGCTCAAACAGAATGGCTTACATTGCCCCGTGTATGTGGTCAATATGGTAACTGCCGTGAATGATGACTTGATAGCGTTCGACGCAAGCAAGAGCGACTATATGCCAGCAAGTGGAACATATGTGCATCTGAGAGGTACACAATTTTTACTTTATAACAACGAGAGATACTCCGATAATGGAAAGGCTGACATCCTTTTCCCAATCAAGTTAACTATCACAAGCGCAAACACTAATACTGGAGGCATACCGACTAAGGATGACACCATCGATATTATCACTCAGGTTTATCAATTCTGCCGACTCTACTGGAAGTCGGTCAAAATGCAGAACGTGCCCATAACAATTGCCTACCCAGAATTGGTTGCTGAATATGTTCCACATTTCAACGATGAGAATTTGCCTGAGTTTGGAAAACATAATCTCTGGATGCTATAAAGGATTACAGACATGACGTTACCTATTATTGATAGTATGTTGAGAGGGGATTTGCGTAAGCGGATTCTTGCCACGTTAAAGACAGAGAAAGAAATATCTTTACTGTGGAGAGATTTGATAAAAGCATACACTCAAAGTAATCAAAGTTTGATGGCATTAGAGAATTCTCTCATTGCTGCTGTTGAAACAAGTGGACTTGTTCTGGTGTCTGCCGTTTATAAGAATGACAGGGATCAACGTCTGGGTGCAGAACAAGCGCGGGAGCAGGGTATGAACTTTGGAGATAATGACTATACTATTGTCAATGAGAAATTGTGCCTTGATGGAGTCTTTGAGCCTATGCCAGAAGCAACCCCGACCGATAAATTTCTGCACATGCTAGTCAAGGTGGAATGTCAGCGCACCATAGAGGCGCTGCTGATGCTTGTTGCCTCAGCCCATGATGACGGAGTGGTTCGTACATATATCCGCAAACTATTCGCTTACATAACTTCATTATGTAAAGATGCTAACGATATATATCTAAAGGAAGAACTAACATTATTCTATTTTGAATTGTTCCACACATTCAAAAGTGTACTAGATAAAGGTAATCTACAGACATACGAAACAGACTTTGAGAATTTTATTTTTGAATGGAAGGGAGAATTCCCCAGCAATGAGGTGATTGCAAGGTATAACGATAAATTAAATACGTTTACGCAGTCAATAGAAAATGTATCTGATTCGACAAAGTCAGAATTGCCAAAGCATATCCAACCAGAAAAGGTTGTTCAGAAGGATAAGTTTGATTTATTCTTGGATGTTGCAAATAAATTCACCTTTGAAGAAATGCCAAAGGTCAAGGAACTCGGTACCCCTCAAAAGATTCGTCAGTTGGTGGAATGTATGCTGCAAGAAAAAGAATCCGCAGCTGACACTTTTGGACATATTGCTGCATGGCTTGATTATCTGGGATTCTACAAATGGATTGCAGATAATCATATGACTGGTTTTAAGCTTAATCAATATGACGATTGGTGTACAAAGAATATAATGAAAAAAACAAGCGGTAATGCATTTAGACATTACAGGTTGTCTGTAGGCGTTAAAGAAACGGATACGGAGAACGCATCTTATAGATATTTGGGGTGGAAATACAAAAAAATAGTGGAAGAAGAGTATAAAATGATACTCGAAGGATAGTACACAGCTGCTTAATTACACAAAAAATCATGCCTTTGAATGGTAAAAAACACCGCTCAAAGGCTTTTTTTGCCCCAAAAATGAACAAGGTCTGAAAAAGTCCGAATTCCGTACCCAGAGTCCGAAAAGGTCTTATTTTTGAAAAATAGGGTCCTCAAAGGTCTTGTGTCCTTTGCAACCAGAATTGAATAGTTCAGTTCTGGCCGTCTGAGGTTGGCAAACAGATGGTCTAACGCCTAAAATCCAAAAAAAATGATAAAGGATTTTAACAACAAGAAAAGACCATCAGGTTCCAAGACGAACGAACTTCGGGTCAAAAAGATGTTCCACAACACCGACCTCTGTGTCGACGTAAAAACACGACTCCGCCGCGACCGCATCGCGATGATCGGCAAGGACTATCTGGGGGTGCTCAGGCACGACAAAGAGTACCACTACACCTTCACCGAGTCGCTATCGCTGACCACCGGCAAGCGCAACCCGCACGTCTTCAACGGACGCTACATCACCATCACCCGTCGCGACGACGGCAGCCTCCGGCTTAACTTCAAGTTCCTGTGGATTGGACCCAAATTCAACATCGACGACTATGCCACCGGTGTTTCTAACGAACTGCGCAAAGCCCTGACTGGCCTCGTAGGGGAAAGACGAGTCAGGAAGTAAGTCACCCCAAAAGCGTTACGCGTTACAGCGTTACAATTAAAAAATGGATACCCATAACATCGAAAAACTCCTCTTATAATACTTATAACTAATTAATAATTAAATATATAGATATAATATAGGATGGTTTTCCAGAGATATGCATACCCCTTAAAAAACAACTGTAACGCTGTAACGTGTAACGCTAAATGAATTTTTATTAACCATCAAAAAACGCACAAACAAATGAATTACAATATTTTTGACCGAACCGCTCCGGCGATGCCCAAGCCCTCGAAGGGTACAGAATTCTGCAAACTTCTCCTCTCACAGGCCTCAAAAGAGATGCGTGACCCCCTCGTCCCGATGGCTATACCCGCACTTTCAGCCCACCTGACCGACGTGGAGTTCAAGTATTGTGACAACAAATATTATGAACTATGTGGCCAAATGGGACACCTGATTGGCCCTTCGGGCATAGGTAAGGCTCAGCTGACACACCTCATCGAAGCCATTATGCGTCCTTTTCGTGAGCATGATGAAACGGAATACAAGAAACTGGTCGACTGGCAGCGCCAGGTGAAGACTCGCGGAGCCAACAAGGAAAAACCCGAACGCCCCGACGTGAGTTTCTGGTTCCCGCCCGCCAACCTGACCAACGCAGCTTTCCTTCAGAACGCTATGGCTCTCGAGAAGATGGGCAACCGCACGCAATACCTCAACCTCCCCGAGGTGGAGATGGCCGACCATATCTGCGGCGGGCATAAGGCCGTGAGCCAGATGATACGCAATATCTATGACCGCCAGCGCGCCGGCGCCCTCCGCGCCACAGCCGACGGCGTGACAGGAAACCCTATCCTCCGAGCCAACATCACCATGAGTTCCACCCCCGAAGCCGCCCGCGCCTTCTATAAGAAAGACTTCACCAACGGCTTCTTCGGACGCATCCCCTTCGCCTACAAGGCCCGCGGCGAACGGAAAGGCCGCATCCCGCGGCAGGGCGCCTATGGCGAGGAATTCCTCCGCAAGCTCGACGAATACCTGCTGCGTCTCGACAACTGCAAAGGCCGTTTCGATGTGAAACCGCTCAACAAGATCGCCGACCAGCTGGCCGGAGAAATGGCCAATATCGCCGACCTGGCCGACGACGACACCCTCTTCGAACTCTCCCACCGTAGCATCTTCGCCGCCTGGAAGAAAGGCGCCACGCTATGGATTCTCAACGACCAAACCTGGTCGCGCTCCATCGGCGAGTTCGTCATTTGGTTTTGCTACTACGACCTCTGGTCAAAGGTTCAGGTATTTGGCGACATGTTCAAAGGCGCCGAGGAATCGCCGACCAACGGTCCGAAAAACATGCTCGACAGCCTAGGCAATGAGTTTAACGAACATCAACTCGAGGCTTTGCGTCTCAGCATGGGCAAGAGCAAAGAAGGCACCAAAGGACAGCTCCGCATCTGGAAATTCCGCGGCTTCATCACCTACAACGACCAAACCGCCCTCTACACCAAAACCGACCAATACCTCAAAGGCAATAACAATTAACATCTATCGAATAGTACCACACGAGACCGCCGTTCTCGGCGGTCTCTCTCTCCGCCCATCCGATAACCCATCAACCCCATCAACCGGCCCCCGCCCCCAATTCGAGTAATTAGCCCCCAATCAACCTGCGCAAGCCACTGACCACTAGCCACTGACCACTAGCCACTTTTCGCCAAATTCGCCGTTAAAAAAACTTAACACTTAACACTTAACACTTAACACTTAACCCTTATCCCATGACGCAAGAACAACTCCAATTCCTCCGCGCCATCCCCATCGAAGACCTCGCCTCACGCCTCGGCCTCGACGTGCGCCACCACAAAGCACTCTGCCCCTTCCACAACGACCACCACGCCAGTTTGTCGTTCAACGTAAGGAAGAACACCTACCGCTGCTTCGTCTGCGACGCCCACGGCGACACCATCGACCTCGTCCGCCACCTCCTCAACAAAGACTTCCAACAAGCCTGCCTCTACCTCTCCGACGGCTCCATAGAGCCCATCCCCGCCCATTCAACCCATTCACCCCATTCACCCCACGAAACCCGCCACACCTTCGACGCCTCCCGCTACGCCCACTTCTTCGACCGCCCCTACCTCTCCCCCGAAGCACGCCGTTTCCTCTTCGACCAGCGCCGCCTCGACCCACGCGTCATCCGCTGGTGCCGCCTCACCTCCTGGCGCGACCGCCAAGGCATCCACTGGCTCCAAATACCCTACTACGACCCCGACGGCAACCTCATCGGCCTCCAGAACCGCAACCTCACCCCAGGCGCCGAACCGCGCTTCCGCTTCCCGAAAGGAGCCCATTGCTCCATCTACAACCTCCCCATCCTCAACCTCCTCAAGGAAAACGAACCCCTCTACATCGCCGAAGGCGCCTCCGACTGCTGGGCACTCCTCTCCGCCGGCCACAAAGCCATCGCCATCCCCTCCGCCACCCTATTAAAAAAGGACGACCTCCAACCACTCCTAACTATTAACTCCAAACTCTTAACTCAATTCCACATGTACCCCGACCGCGACCTCCCCGGCGAACGCCTCTTCCTCCAGCTGAAAGAATTACTCCCCAACCTCCAGCACCACCAGCTCCCCCCTGACTGCAAAGACTACTCCGACCTCTACCTCCAATCCCACCTAAACGGCTACTAAACGGCTACAAGACCCCATCATCACCCCATCAACCCCATTCACCCCATCAAACCCATCCAACCCATCAACTTAACACTTAACACTCAACACTTAACACTTAACACTTATGAAAAATCCCCGCCCCTACACCAAAAAAGAACTCGCCCTCCTCTACTTCCCCGACAGCACCCCCGAAACCGCCGTCAAGCACCTCATGACCATGATACGCCGCAACGACATGCTGTGGGACGAACTGCAGGAGATGGGCTACTACAACCGCCGAAAAACCTTCACGCCCCGCGAAGTCAAGGCAATTTTCGACTGGCTCGGGGCTCCCTAAAGAGCCCCCTTCCACGACAAATCCGGAACAATCGGGAACAATAAAGACCGAAACACCGCAATCCTCATCCACCCCCGAAAAACCTTCGTACCTTTGCACCAGATTTCGAAATCAAACCAACAACTAAAAACCAAAAACTAAAAACTAAAAACTAAAAAAAACTATGGCAAAAACTTTCGGAGCCGTCCTCGGCAAACAATCCGGCCGCATCGGCCAAATCGTCGGTCGCGTCACCCGCGGCAAGCAGTACTTCGCAGCACTCCCCACCGTCGCCAAAGACCGTAAGGTCTCCTCCAAGGAGCAGGACGTGCGTCTCAAGTTCAAGACCCTCACCCAGCTCGCCAAGGGCTTCAAGCAGGGCATCAAGGTCTCCCTCGAGCGCTACGCCAAGTACGCACCCTACATCACCCCCTACAACCACTTCGTCAAGATCAACAAAGACACCGTCCACGTCGAAGGCGGCGTAGCCGAAATCGAGTACGGCGCCATCCTCCTCGCCCCCGAGGGCGGCGACATCCCCGCCGTAGGCTTCAGCGCAGCCTCCTTCGACGAGCCCCTCCGCGTCAGCGTCGCCTTCACCCCCAACAGCGACGTCCCCATGGCCGACGCCGACGACAACGTCTACCTCTTCGTCTACGAGCCCGAGAGCGGCCAGGGCATCCTCTCCGCACCCGTCAAGCGCAGCTCCGCAGCCGTCGAGATGCGTCTCCCCAGCACCTGGAGCGGCCTCACCGTCCACGTCTACGGCTTCACCATCGGCGCCGGCCGCGACAACCTCGGCCTCGGCTCCCCCTCCGCCTACGTCGGAACCGGCAACGTGGGGTAAGTGGTCAGTGGTCAGTGGCCAGTGGTCAGTGGTCAGAGGTTAGAGATGTTCGTTTGCCGCCAATTTTCAATTCTCAATTCTCAATTCTCAATTTCTCCCTCACTCCCCCATCACTCCCAACTCTTAACTCCTAACTCATACCGTTGCGCAAAGCGAGAGCAGAGAAAGCTCGCTTTCTATGCCGAGCCCAAGCAACGTGAGTGCAGGCCTTGAGCACCGCTGAAATAAGTACAATTAGCGAAAAACGAAGTGAACTAACTCTTAACTAAAAAAGAAGGCCCTCCCCCACCGGAGGCCTTCTTTTTCACCCTCTCGGAAAACATTTTTGCCTCTCACCCCAAAAGCCTGTTTCTGCATCTGTTATACACTTATTAATACCCGGTTGATAAAAAAATGCAAATGTTCTGTTTTTTTTTCATATCTTTGCACCGACAAAACAATGCAACGATAATATTAACAAATACAATAATACCAACATGAGCACAAGAAAATACACGCTGGTTATCAACCCCGGAGCCACGTCGACCAAAGCCGCCATCTATGAAGGCGAGACCGAAGTTTTCACCGAGAACCTCTCCCACCCCATAGAGGAAATACAGAAATTCAAGGAAGTCGCCGACCAGTTCGAGTATCGCAAGACCGCCATCCTCGACATGGTGAAGCGCCACGGCGTTGGCACCGACGAGATAGCGGTGGTCATGGGCCGCGGCGGCCTCACCCGTCCCTGCGAGAGCGGATGCTACCGCGTCAACGACCTGATGAAACAGGAGTGCCACGCCGGCATTCAGGGCAAGCACGCCTGCAACCTCGGCGCCCTCATCTCCGACGCCATAGCCACCGAGATAGGCCTCCCCTGCGCCTACATCGCCGACCCCGGCATCGTGGACGAGCGTCCCGACTTCGCCAAGATCAGCGGCCACCCCGTCTTCGACCTCGACCCCTCGCGCGAGGGCGTCATCTGGCACTGCCTCAACCAGAAGATGACCGGCAAGCTTTACGCCCGCGAGCTCGGCAAGCACTATGAAGACCTCAACCTCATCATCGCCCACATGGGCGGCGGCGTCAGCGTGGGCATCCACAACCACGGCCGCTGCGTGGAGGTCAACCGTGCCCTCTGCGGCCTCGGCGCCTTCTCGCCCACCCGCTGCGGCTCCATCAACGCCTCCAAGCTCATCGAGGTGGCATGCAGCGGCAAGTATGACGAAGCCAAGCTGAAGAAGATGGTCACCGCCGAAGGCGGCTTCGTGGCCTACCTCGGCACCAACGACGCCTACGACGTCGAGAAACGCGCCCTCGCCGGCGACAAGAAGTGCCAGATGCTCGTCGAGGCTTTCACCTACCAGGTCTCCATGGAAATCAGCCGCCTGGCAGCTGTCGTCAACGGCAAGGTCGACGCCATCATACTCACCGGCGGCATCGCCTACAGCAAGCCCTGGATGGCCATGATCGAGGAGCGCGTAGGCTGGATAGCCCCCGTCAAGATCTACAAGGGCGAGAACGAGATGCTGGCCCTCGCCATCTGCGGCAAGGAAGTGCTCGACGGCGTGGAGGTGAAAGAGTACAAATAAATCGTTATATTCAGAAAACGACCATGAAGAGAGTCTTTATAGTGCTGGCATTGTGCGCCCTCGTGGGCTCCGCCGCAGCACAGGAGGTGAAGATAAAACGCGGCAAGGCCACCATGACCGAGGAGCAGTACAACGCCCTCAAGGCCAAAGCCGACGCCTACGACCGCTCGCAGGCCGAGCTGGCAGCCCTGCGCAAGCAGGCGGCTCCGGCACGCCCCAAGAGCTTCAACGACTCGGCCTCCTACGCCATCGGACGCGACATCTACAACCAGTGGGCTCAGCAGAACCTCGGCATCAACGGCGTCATGGCCGGACAAGCCATGATTGACTGCGCCAAAGGGCAGAACCTCTGGAGCGACCAGATGAGCCGTCCGCTGCTGCAGCGCTTCCAGCAGGACTTTGAACGCCGTCAGCGCGACGGCGTGCAGGCCAACATCAAAGCCGGCGAGAAATACCTGACGGAGGTGAGCAACAACAAGTCGGTGTACACCACGAAGAGCGGCCTCAAATACCGTCGCATCAAGGAAGGCAACGGCAAGAAGCCCAAGGTGACCGACCGCGTCAAGGTGCACTACACCGGCAAGCTCATCGACGGCACCACGTTCGACAGCAGCGTGGAGCGCGGCGAGCCCATCACCTTCGCCCTCAACCAGGTCATACCTGGCTGGACGGAAGGCCTTCAGCTCATGGACGAAGGCTCCAAGTACTTGCTCTACATACCCTACAACCTCGGCTACGGCGAACAGCAGGCCGGCGCCATACCGCCGGGATCGACGCTCATCTTCGAGGTGGAGCTGCTGGAGATCAACCCCAAATAAGAGCCGGATGAACACCTACGGCGAAAGATTCAGATTGACAACCTACGGCGAGTCCCACGGACCCGCCGTAGGCGCTGTTATCGACGGCTGTCCGGCAGGCGTGGCCCTCGACATGGAGGCCATCGCCGACGCGCTGGCACGCCGACGCACCGGCGCCCCACGCCAGGAGGAGGACACCATAGAATGGCTCTCGGGCCTCGTCGACGGCATCACGCTGGGCACACCCCTGGCCTTCGTCATCCACAACCGCGACGCTCGCCCCGAGGACTACGGCCACATGGAGCACCTCTTCCGCCCGGGACACGCCGACTACACCTACCAGATGAAGTACGGCCTGCGCGACCACAACGGCGGCGGACGCGCATCGGCGCGCGAGACGGTGGTGCGCGTGGTGGCGGGAGCCATCGCCCGCCAGCTCATGCCGGAAGTAACTATCGACACCGAGTCTGTCAGCCACAGTTGCGAGGCCGCAGACGACACCGTGGGCGGCATGGTGCGCTGCCGCGTGACCGGCGTGCCGGCAGGCGTCGGCGAACCCCTCTTCGGCAAGCTCAACGCAGCACTGGCGTCGGCCATGATGAGCATCCCCTCGGCCATAGGCTTCGAGATGGGTGCAGGCCTGGCAGCATCGAAGATGCGCGGCAGCGAATACATCGACCGCTGGAACAGCGACGGGACGACAAAGACCAACCATTGCGGCGGCATACAGGGCGGCATAAGCAACGGCATGCCCATAGAGTTCAGCGTGGCCTTCCACCCTGTGGTGAGCCTTCCGCGCCCGGTGGAGTGCCTGCACGAAGACGGACACCTGGAGACCGTGAGCATCGGCGGCCGGCACGACACACACCACATCGAACGGGCTGCAGCAGTGGTTGAAGCAATGACAGCCCTCTGCTTGATAAACTACATGTTATGAAGAAAATCATCATCATCGCCTGCATAGCCCTGCTGGCAGCAGGATGCAAGCACGACACATTCACCATAAGCGGCACCATAGATGGCGGTGCCGGCAAGACGCTCTGGCTCGAAGAGATCTCTCCCGAAGGGCCGCTGTTCATCGACAGCATCCCTGTCGACGCCAAAGGCCGCTTCAAGTACACATACAAGATGCCGTATCGCAGCCTCTACAACCTCCACACGACAGAAAACAACTACATAGTGACGCTGCCCGACTACGGCGAGAAACTCGACGTCACCGGCTCGTGGGACAACCTCTCGATGACTTACGACGTCAGCGGTTCGCCCGAGAGCGCCCTCCTGTGGCAGCTGCAGCAGTACACCAACGACGGCGGCAAGGTGCTCAACGAACTGGTCGACACCTCCGAGCACTATGCCCTTATGCACCAACGCGGCCTCATCGACGCCGACGCTGTGGCGCTCAAAAAGCAGGAGACAGACTCTCTCTACCGCCTTGTCTTCGCCGAACAGCAGGACTACGTCTGCCGTTTCATAGAGGAGAACCAAGGGTCGCTGGCCACGCTGATTGCATTGTACAAGCCCTTCAACAACCGCATGCTCATAGACACCCGCAACCCGCAGTGTATCGACTGGTACGATATGGTGCTCGAAGGCCTTGAGCAGCGTTATCCCGACAACCCCCACACGCTGCACTTCAAGAACACCACCGAACATCTGCGCAGCGCTCTGGCCCGGCAATAGCAAAAAGTAAGCCCTGCACCTCATGATGCAGGGCTTCTTCTTTCTCCGGAAAACTGTTATTTCTTCTTGCGCGGCATGTTCTTCGCAGCATTGCGCAACTCGGCACGCTGCTCCTTGGTGAGCACCTCGTCGATGCGCACCTTGCCGGCATACATCTCGCGGCCGATAGCCACATTGATGGCTGCCTCGCGGTCGAAGAGCGGATAGAGCGCCGCCGACTGGTCGCCTTCGAGTTCCATATACATGGCTATGCTGTCGCGCACAGCCTTCTGCTGTTTGCGCAGGTTGTCGACATGCTGTCTCGACTCCTTGCTGATGCTCTCAATCTTGCGCTTCTGCGCCGCCGAGAGGTTGCCCACCATCTCGGTGACCTCCTTGTGTTTACGGCCATGATGTCCGTTGTCGTGCTGCGCACAGAGGGGCAGCGAGAAAGCTATGAGCAGCGAGAGTATAAAATATTTCTTCATATACGTTTTATAGGTTTTCTTCTTCGTCGTCCTCGTAGAGGTACTCGTAGGGATTGGCGGCAGCCTCCTCGACGGTGTTCCACGACGAGTAGTCGTTGAACTGCGAGATGGCAAGCCCCATATCCTCGTTGGAAAGGCTGGCGGGCCTGTAGATGGTGATGTTGACGATGAACAGCGCCACTACGGCGGCAGCGGCGGCAACGCTTATCTGCCTCCACCCGATGCTGCGGCGCACCGGGCGCAGATAGGGTTTCTGCTGCACCTGTGCCATCACGCTCCCCACCACGTCGACCTTATGGGGGTACTCCTGCTGTGACAGTTGTTCCAATCTCTGTTCTAATGTCATTGTCTTATCTCTTTTGCAAGGTTTTTCTTTGCTCTGAATATCAAGCTCTCCACTTTGCTCAGTGTGCATTGCATCACGTCGGCAATGTCCTGGTAGCTGAAGTTCTCGAAGGTGTAGAGCACCAGGGCGGTGCGCTGCTCGTCCTTCAGGCGACCTATGGCGCTGCGCAGCTCTTCCATCTGCTCGTTGTAGATCATCTGCTGCTGCGCATTGCGGTCGTCGCTCGGCTGCTCGGGAAGGTCCTCGCGGGCATCGGTGGAGATGAACCGCTTGGCCTTCTTCAGCATCTTGCTTACCACGTTGACGGTGATGCGGTATATGAAAGAACTCAGCTTCGAGTCGAACCGGAAGCGCGGCAAAGCAGTATACAGCTCCACAAAGACCTGCTGTGTCACCTCATCAATCTCCAGTCGGTTGCCGCATAGCTTGTACGTCAGATTGGCCACAATCTGCTGGTATCGCTCCACTATCACGGCATACTTCTGGGTGTCGCCAGCAAGCACAGCCTCTACTATCTCTTTGTCTTCCACCGGCTCAATCGTTAGTTTTGTATCTTAATAATGACATTTATTGCATCTCGTTGCACAAAATTCCTCTTTTTTTGAGGATTTTTCCTATTTGTACTTGAACTCCTCTATCTCACGGCGTTCGCGCTTGGTGGGACGCCCCACACCGCGGTCGCGTTTCTCGAAGGCATACTGGCGTGCCATACGTATGCGCTCGTACTCTTCCGCCGGCGTGCGGTCAATCATGAACCCCTGCACCAGCGGCGCCCCCACCCTGTTGGGCGGCAGCGCCAGCACCTCCACTTCCTTGTGCAGCTGGTCGATGTTGAGCGAGTAGCGCTCGCCGACCTTGACGTCGTGCGAAGGCTTCAGCTCACGGCCGTCACCTTCAGCCATCTTCACCCGACCGTTGGCACAGGCGTCGGCAGCCATCGAACGCGTCTTGTAGAGACGCACCGCCCAGAGATATTTGTCGAGCCTCATATCTTGAAGATATACGTTATGGTGCCCTTCTGCTCTTCGGGAGCGCTGGGGTCGGCGTTGAAGCGGGCCTTGCGGGCAGCGGCTATGGCTTTCGCCACGAGGTCGCCGTCCGTCGTGCTTGAACCTTTGGGCTCGTATTCGGCACGAGTCACACGCCCCTGCTGGTCAACCCAGATGCGCACAATCACACGCCCCTGCTGGTTGGAGTTGTACTGCGGTTTGGGCAACGTCACGTTGCTGCGGCCGGCCAGCGAGAAGTCCCCGTTGCCGCCACCGTTGCCCGTGTAGTTGTTGCTGTTGGGGCTACCGTTGGGCTTGCCTTGGTCGCCAGTGCCGCCGGCTATACCCTGGCTGCCGTCACCGCTTTGACGGTTACGCCGACCCGTGAAGAGGGCGTTCTTGTTAATCTCCGGCTCCTTCACCACCTCTTTCGGCTGCTCGGCGACGGGCTTCACGGTGTTGCCTTCGCTGGTGCTGGCACCGATGTTGGGCGTAGGCTCGGCATGCTGCGTGGCCACCTGGTTGGGCGTCGACGGCGCCTGTGTGGCTGCCGCCGTACTTGCCGGCTGGGCGTCGTCACCCATGCCGTAGTCGCTGTCGCCAAGGTTCACCTCCACACCCTCTTCGGGTATCGGCGGGTCGGGCGGGTCATAGCCGAAGGCCAGCAACACAGCCACAACCACAGCCATGATGACGGCGGTGATGATGCCTGATATGATTCTGTTGTTCATACGTCGTATGTCGTTACTTCTTGGGCGAGGTGGCAAGAATCACCTTGTGCTTGGTGCCACCTGCGGCATTGATACTGTTGACGGCGTCGATGACCTGCACCACATCCTGCACAGGCACCGTCTTGTCGGCGCGGAGCACTATGCAGGCCTCCGTCTCGTCGGCGGCGATACTGGTGCGCAGATACGACTCAAGCTCCGCCGGCACTATGGGGATGTCGTTCTCCACATAGAAGTTGTGGCTCTCGTCGATGTACACCGTCACACTCTCCTTGGCCATCGTCTTGCTGTTGCTCTCGGGCAGCAGCAGCTTCACGGCGTTGGGGCTGATGAGCGTCGACGTAATCATGAAGAAGATGAGCAGCAGGAACACCAAGTCGCTCATGCTCGACGACGACGTCTCTATCTTTATCTGGTTCTGACTCTTGATCATCTTTTTTAGTTTTAAGTTTTAAGCTGTAAATTTTAAGTGGCCGCTACGGCCTGTGCAAGCACTTAAAGCTTACGGCTCACAGCTTACAGATTAAATCAAGCCGGCTCGTGAAGGAGGTCCATGAACTCGTTGGCGCGCACCTCCAGCTCAAACACCACCTTGCTGATGCGGTTCACCAGCAGGTTGTGCAGGAAATAGCACACGATGCCGACGATGAGGCCGCCGACGGTGGTCACCATTGCCTGGTAGATACCCGTGGAGAGTAGGCTGATGTCGATGTTGTTGCCGGCGTATGCCATCTCCTGGAAGGCGGTGATCATGCCCGTCACGGTGCCGAGGAAGCCGATCATGGGGCCCAGCGAAGCCACCGTAGCCACCAGCGACACATGCTTCTCCAGTCGTGCCACCTCAAGCTGGCCTTCGTTCTCTATGGCCGCCTGGATGTCGGGCAGCGGACGCCCGAGGCGCGAGAAACCCTTGTTGATCATGCGTCCCAGCGGGGTCTCGGTCTCCTTGGCGAGGTTGCGGGCGGCGTCGAGCTCGCCTTTGTGCACATGCTCGCGAATCTCTTCCATAAACTGGTTGTCAGCCTCACCCTTGAGGGCTGTGCTCAACGTGAGGTAGCGCTCCACGAACACGTAGATGGCCAGCACCAGCAGCAACGCCAGCACCAGCATAATCCATCCGCCGTTGAGGGCCATGTCCCACAACGTGATGCGCTCGGGGGCGGCAACGGTCTCGCCGACAGCTTCGCCCATGGTGTCTACCACCGTGGACATGTCGCTTTGAATCATAAGAAGTTTGCTTGTCATATCGTTTAATGTGTTATCTGTTTTGTTTGCAATTATTGGTTATTGTGCTCAGAACGTCAACCCCACCCCTACCGTCGGGTACCACCCCATGGGCGTCGGCTGCACGGCAGGTACCACGTTGAGGCTTATGTCGTCGTCGATGCTGAAGTTGAACAGATGTCCGAAGACGTAGGCGTCGAGCAGGTTAAGCCCGTAGATGCCGGCAGCGATGATGATCATCAGCTGGAAATTGCGGTTGTACGAGTTGTAGAGCTCCGCGATGTTGCTTGTGGGGTACGAGGCGTAGTCGGGGTTCTGGGTGGCGTCGTCGTGGTTGACGCGATACAGGTACTCGTCCTTGAAGAGGTGCATGGCCTTGTAGTTGTCGTAGATGAAGTATCCCACACCTGCAAAGGCGGCATAGATTATCGGCACCTTCCACGCCTGCTCGTTGTATATCTGTCCCGCTCCAGGCAGCAGCGACCAGCGCAACGCCACATCGGGCGAGTGGTCCTCGACGACCGTCTGCTGCGCTTGGGCGCCAAGCGGCAATACAAGTAGTATCAGGAGCAGCAGGCGTCTCATCTCTCTATCAGCGCCAGTATGCGCTCGAAGTCGCTGTCTGAGTTGAAGCAGATGGTCAACGTGCCCTTGCCGCGCTGCGAGCGCTTGATTTCCACCGTCGACTGCAGGCGTTCCTTCAGCCGGCTCTGCGCGGCGCTGTGCATCGACGGCAGCTCGCCGCGTCGCGACACCTGCACCTTGGGCTTGGCCTTGGCCTGCTTGGCCATCTCCTCGGCCTGGTGCACCGACAGATGGCGATCCTCGATGGCATGCAGTATCTCGGCGTGGCGTTCGGCGTCCTCTACGCCGGCCAGCACACGTGCGTGGGCCATGCTGATGCGCCCGGCGCCGAGGGCCTCCTGCGTCTCCGCCGGAAGGCCGAGCAGGCGCAGGTAGTTGCTTATCGTCGAGCGGTCCTTGCCCACTTTCTCGCTGAGCTGGTCCTGCGTCAGGCGGCATTCCTCTATCAGCTGCTTGTAGGCCAGCGCCACCTCGATGGCGTTGAGGTCTGAACGCTGTATGTTCTCCACCAGGGCCATCTCCATCATCTGCATGTCCGTGGCCGTGCGCACATAGGCTGGCAGCTCCTTCAGGCCTGCCAGCTTGCTGGCGCGCAGGCGGCGTTCGCCGGCCACCAGCTGGTAGCTCCCGTCGGGCATCTGGCGCAGCGTGACGGGCGTGATGATGCCCTGCTGCTTGATGCTCTGCGCCAGCTCCTCGAGCTCGCTGTCGTCGAATTCCCTGCGCGGCTGGTAGGGGTTGGGGCTTATCTTATCTATGGCCACCATGCTCACCGCCGTGGCGGGCTTCTTTCCTTCAGGTTGCAAGTCGGCTATGTCGGGCAGTATGGACCCAAGTCCGCGCCCCAAGCCTCCGTTCTTCGGTTTTGTTGCCATTCTTTCTTATCTACTTTACCACTGGCCATTCGTCACTTACCACTGGCCACTGGTCACTTTCCACTATTCACTTTTCTTGTTTCTTCTGAGTATCTCCATGGCCAGGTTGAGGTAGTTCACCGCCCCTGTCGACGCTGCGTCGTGCATGATGATGCTCTTGCCGTAGCTCGGCGCCTCGGCCAGCTTGGTGTTGCGATAGATGAGCGTGTCGAAGACCAGCTGCTTGAAGTGGCCCCTGACGTCCTCCACCACCTGGCGCGCCAGGCGCAGGCGGTTGTCGTACATCGTTATCAGCAACCCCTCGATGGAGAGCTGCGGGTTGAGGCGCGTCTGCACGATGCGCACCGTGTTGAGCAGCTTGCCAAGGCCCTCGAGGGCGAAATACTCGCTCTGTATCGGTATTATCACCGAATCCGACGCCGTCAAGGCGTTGATGGTTATCAGGCCAAGCGACGGCGAGCAGTCTATGATGACGAAGTCGTAGTCGTCCCTCACACCGGCCAGCGCGCGGCTCAGGAACTGCTCGCGCCCTTTCTCGTTGATGAGCTCCACCTCGGCGCCCACAAGGTCGATGCGCGTGGGCAGCAGCGACAGGTTCGGCGTGTCTGTCTCCATGATGATGTCCCTGGCGTCGGCCTGCCCGAGGATGCACTCGTACACACTCTTTTCCAAGCCGTCGGGGTCGACGCCCATGCCCGAAGTGGCGTTGGCCTGCGGGTCGCAATCCACCAGCAGCACTTTCTTCTCGAGCACGGCGAGCGCCGCCGAGAGGTTCACCGCCGTCGTCGTCTTACCCACCCCGCCCTTCTGGTTGGCTATGGATATTATCTTTCCCATCTCTCTTTATGGTTAGAACTTGAAATCTATCTCCTCAAGCTTGCTGTCCGTGTCGTCGGCACGGTAGCCCTCCTCCACCACCACGGGCGGCGGCACGATGCCCGTCTCGATGAACGAGAACGCGTTCTCAAGCCCCTGGCGGAACTTGTCGAAGTCCTCCTTGTACAGGAACATCTTGTTCTTCTCGAAATAGAAGTCGCCCGTGTTGTTGTTGAAGAGCTTGCGGCTCTCGGTGATGGTGATGAACTTGTCACCGCCTCTCGTCTCTTTCACATCGAAGAAATATCTACGTTTGCCAGCAGGTATCGCCTGGCTGTAGAGCTCTTCTTTTCTGTTCTCTTGGTTCTCCATTGTTGTTATTGTTGGTTCAACATTTCGACTGCAAAAATACACTTTTTTTCGCTTCCGCCACTCCCTCGCGGCATAAAGTTTTCAACACCTCTTTATTGATACACATAACGCGCAAGAGCATAGTTTATTATATTATGATGCGAAAAAAAAACTTTTCCCAACCCCTTCTCCTGTCCTTAACCCCACCTTAACGGCTACTAAACGGCTACTAAACGGCCACAACACCCCACAACTCCTAATTCAAAACTCCCAGCTACGCCCGGCTACGGCATTTCTTCAGTAGTATTTCAGTATATAACTGAAGAACTACTGAAGAAGTATCGTTGAAGTACTGAAGAACTGCCTACCGGCTCCGTAGTGACAGCAACACAAATACGACCCGACGGAAACCCTCGGCCGGCAAGATTGCCTTCCAATGCCGACGGTGGATAAAAAATGCTTCGGCGTATGGAAAAATAATCGTACTTTTGCAGCCGCTATGGATGAGGACAAGGTATACTACGCCGACGTGCTGTTGCCGCTGCATCTGCCTGGCACCTACACTTATAGGGTGCCGCGCGAGCTGCGCGCCGAGGTGGCTGTGGGCGTCCGCGTGGTGGTGCAGTTCGGCCAGAAACGCATGTATTCCGCCCTCGTGCGCCGTCTGCACACCGACGCGCCGCGATGGCGCACCAAGTACATCCTCGGCGTGCTCGACGAGCAGCCCATAGTCTCTGAGCGCCAGATGCTTTTCTGGGAGTGGATGGCGGCATACTACATGTGCTATCCCGGCGACGTGATGGCGGTGGCCCTGCCGGCAGGCATGAAGCTCGCCAGCGAGAGCGCCGTGAGCATACACCCCGATTTCGACGGCGACCTCTCGCGGCTCTCCAAGAGCGAGCTGCAGGTGGTCAACCTGCTCACCGACCACCCCGTGATGCGCGTCGACGATATCAGCCGCGCCCTTGGCATCCAGAAGATTATGCCGCTGATGCGCACCATGATGGAGCGCGAGGTGGTGGTCATGGACGAGGAGCTTCGCGAGCGCTTTGTGCCGCGCAAGTCGACCTACGTGCGCCTGGCCGACGGCTATGCCGCCGAGGAGGCCCAGCGCCGTCTCTTCGACGAGCTGGAGGCCAAGAAGCGCACCAAACAGCTCGAGCTGCTGATGCGCTTCATGACGATGTCGGGCTTCGGCAAGGAGCCGGTGCCTAAACGCGAGCTGCCGCAGGGGTCGTCGCTGCAGACACTCATCAAGAACGGCGTGCTGGTGACCGAAGAGCGCGTGGAGAGCCGGCTGGCGCACTTCGACGACGACAGCCTCGTGCCGGCGTCGAGCATCGTGCTCAACGACGAGCAGCAGGCAGCCTACGACGCCATCGCCCGCGAGTCCTACCGCGAGACGTCGCTGCTCTACGGCGTCACGTCGAGCGGCAAGACCGAAGTGTATATCAAGCTCATCGACGAGCAGGTGCGAGCCGGCCGTCAGGTGCTCTTCCTGCTGCCCGAGATAGCGCTGACGGCACAGATTATCAACCGTCTGCGGCGCCATTTCGGCGACAGGGTGGGCGTCTACCACTCGCGCTTCTCGGCAAGCCAGCGCGTCGAGGTGTGGCGCCGCACAGCCCTCAAGGACGGCGACGCGCGCTACCAGGTGCTGCTGGGGGCCCGCAGCGCCCTCTTCCTGCCGTTCAGCGACCTGGGTCTCGTCATCGTCGACGAGGAGCACGACGCCTCCTACAAGCAGCAGGACCCCGCTCCGCGCTATCACGGCCGCGACGCCGCCATCTACCTGGCACGCCTCTGGGGCGCGCGCACGGTGTTGGGCAGCGCCACGCCGAGCATAGAGAGCTACCACAACGCCCTCAGCGGCAAGTACGCCCTCGCCACCATCACGCGCCGCTACGGGGGCTTCAGCCTGCCGCGGGTCGACGTGGTTGACATGAAGCAGGCGCAGCGGCAGGGCGAGGTGCACGGCCACTTCAGCGACACGCTCCTCGGCGCCATCCGCGACGCCCTCGCCGCACGCCAGCAGGCCATCCTCTTCCAGAACCGCAGGGGCTTCTCCCTGAGGCTCGAGTGCGACGACTGCCATCACATACCGCAATGCGTGCACTGCGACGTGTCGCTGGTATACCACAAGGCCACCAATTCGCTGCGCTGCCACTACTGCGGCTACAGCATCCCCGTGCCGGCGGAATGTCCCGCCTGCCATTCGACGCACATCCGCATGGCCGGCATCGGCACAGAGCGCGTGGAGGAGGACCTGCAGATCATGTTCCCCGAGGCTCGGGTGGCACGCATGGACCTCGACAGCACGCTGCAGAAGAACCAGTACATCGAGCTGCTCAACGACTTCGCCGAGCGGCGCATAGACATCCTCGTGGGCACCCAGATGGTCACCAAAGGCCTTGACTTCGAGCACGTCAGCGTTGTGGGCATCGTCAACGCCGACAACCTCATCAACTACCCAAACTTCCGCAGCTACGAGCGTGCCTACCAGCAGATGACGCAGGTCAGCGGCCGCGCCGGGCGACACGGCGATGCCGGACGGGTGATCATCCAGACCTACAACCCCGGACACCAGCTGTTGCAGAAAGTGCAAGACAATGACTACGAGGGCCTCTACCACGACCAGGACAACGAGCGGCGCGTCTTCCGCTATCCGCCCTACTACCGGCTGGTGGAGATCACCCTCAAGCACCGCGACAGCGAGGTGCTCAACGCCGCCGCCGACTGGCTGGCGCTGCAGCTGCGCGGCGCTTTCGGACAGCGCGTCATGGGACCGGAATACCCGCTGGTGAGCCGCATTCGCGCGCTGTACCTCAAGACCATAACCGTCCGCTTCGAGCGCAGCGAGGCTATCGCCGACGCCAAACGGCTGATGATGCAGATTGCCGACGACCTCACAAAGCAGGACGGATGGGCCCGCGTAGCCGTCCATTTCGACGTCGACCCCTGCTGAGAAGCAAAATAAATTTTGCCAGATATAAATATTTTTGTATCTTTGCAGTCCGAAAGAGAGATAACGGTTGCAGGCTAATGCCTGTATATCATAGGGTTGGGCAAGTCTTATACGACCAGCTCCCATTGAATCCCCCAGGGTAGGAATACAGCAAGGGTGTTTGGTTGTAGCGGTGCGATATAAACAGCTTGCCCTTTTTTAGTGCTTATATGACAAACCAAGAACAGATAAAAGACCTCATTGCACGCAAAGAGGCACTGAAGAAGTTTCTCGACATCGAGAAAACGGCGGCATGGATTGCCGAAGAGGAGAAGAAAACCGAGGCGCCCGACTTCTGGAACGACCCCAAAGAGGCCCAGAAGGTGGTGAAGGGCATCAACGCCAAAAAGGTGTGGGTGACGGCATACAAAGACGTCGACGAGGCCTGTGGCGACCTTGAAGTCATGGGTGAGTTCTTCGAGGCCGGCGACGCCACCGAAGAAGAACTCCTCGCCCAGATAGCTTCCACCCAGAAGAAGGTCGAGGAACTGGAGTTTAAGAACATGCTGCGCAACGAGAGCGACCGCCTCGATGCCGTACTCTCAATCAATGCCGGTGCCGGTGGCGTAGAGGCCCAGGACTGGGCTGAAATGCTTATGCGCATGTACATACGCTATGCCGAAACGCATGGCTACAAGGTCGTCATCAGCAACTCGCTCGACGGCGACGGCGCCGGAATCAAAAGCTGCACGCTTCAGATAGAGGGCGACTTCGCCTACGGCTACCTGAAGAGCGAGACCGGGGTGCACCGCCTGGTGCGCGTCAGCCCTTTCAACGCGCAGGGCAAACGCATGACGAGCTTCACCAGCGTCAGCGTCACACCGCTTATCGACGACACCATAGAGGTTGTTGTGGACATGTCGAAACTCTCCTGGGACACCTTCCGCAGCGGCGGCGCCGGCGGCCAGAACGTCAACAAAGTGGAGTCTGGTGTGCGCCTGCGCTACCAGTACAAGGACCCCTACACCGGCGTGGAGGAGGAGATACTCATCGAGAACACCGAGACGCGCGACCAGCCGAAGAACAAGGAGAACGCCATGCGCCTGCTGCGTTCGCAGCTCTACGACCGCGAGATGAAGCATCGTATGGAGGAGAAGGACAAAATCAAGGCCTCGCAGAAGAAGATCGAGTGGGGTTCGCAGATACGCTCATACGTGATGGACGACCGCCGCGTCAAGGACCACCGCACCAACTACCAGACCTCTGACGTGGCCGGAGTGCTCGACGGCAAGCTCGACGAGTTCATCAAGGCCTACCTCATGCAGTTCGGCGCCGACGCATGACCGGGTGAGCATGTCGACGGCATGCAGGATGTTTTCAGCCAGAATCCAATATAAATTCAGAATCTTATTATTCATATAGAATGAAAACATACCCCCCCCCATACAACCATCGGGACACAGGTCCGGTCCCAAGGAGAATGTATTAGCCTACGGAAAATAAGTTTCCGAGGCTTTATCTTGGCCGCCGTCCTGCTCTTCTCACCGGCTCTGCAAGCGCAGACCGCCATCACCAGCTTGTCGGGGATCACCTCGGCCAGCGGCAACTATGTCTTGGCAGCCGACATCGACGCCTCGAGCTTCGGCGGTTTTTCGTTCACCGACGACTTCACCGGCACCCTCGACGGAGGCTACCACACCATCAGCGGCCTCACCGTTCCGCTCTTCAACACCCTCAACGGAGCCACGGTGAAGAACCTGCGGCTCGATAACGTTAACATCAACCGTACAGGTACCAATGCCGACGCCGGCGCCGTGTGCGTCACCGCCACGGGCAACACCAAGGTGTACAACTGCGGCGTGCTGGCCACGACGGCCTCCACCGTACAGGGCACGCGCTACGTGGGCGGCCTGGTGGGCACCATCGGCTCGGGCAGCAACGTGCGCGTGGTGAACTGCTACAACTACGCCACCGTCAGCGGCGGCACATACGCCGCCGGCATCGTGGGCCGCAACCAGGGCACCGTCAGCGGCACCACGACGGTCAACACCACCGGCGTGCGCATAGCCATGTGTATGATGTACGGCGACATGACTACCGGCACCAACCGCTCGCCCGTCTACGGCGGCAACCACACGAACAACGTGCAGAAGCTGACCGAATACAACTACTACCGCTCGCGCGCCAACCTCACCTATACGGCCTACAACGACCAGCTGGCCATCGACAAGGACGCATTCCTCACCCGCTTCCCCTTCTACCGCCACATCCTGAACACGCATCGCGAGATGGCGGCCTACTTCCTCTTCGGCGACCACAGCGCCGCCCACGTGGCAGAGATAGGCCACTGGGTGCTCAAGCCCGAGGTGGCGCCCTATCCCATCATCGAGCCGTGGCCGAGCGGTACGCACCGCACCACGCAGGACATCAAGAACAACCTGCCCGCCACCACGGCCGACTATGCCGGCAAACTCATCGACAGCATGGGCACCGACGGCTACCTGACGGTGAACTACACCGTGGGCGGCACCACGGGCAGCGTCAGCCTGCCCATCACCGACATGGACACCGCGCGCTACGACTTCACGTGGGGCAAGGTGGTGCTGCCGTTCGCCAACGAGCTGTGGACGCAGAACGACTACAGCAAGGTGGTCACCGGCTGGAAGATTACCTCCGTCACCAAGGACGGCACCGCCCACACCACCTTCAACATCCCCGCCGATGAGCCCTACAACTTCGCCGACCGCGACAATTCGCAGAAGGACATCTACAATGCTACCGACAACCCCTACATCTTCGCCCAGGGCGGCAACTACATAGTGCCCTACGGCGTGACGGCCATCAGCATCGAGGCCAATCTGGCCAACGCCTTCTACCTGAGCGACGCCCGATCGGACTTCGGCTACAACGACACCTACGGCGGGCAGACCGACCTGGGCTGGGCAGTGCCCACCTCCTACCACAACCGTACGGTCTACACCAACCTCAGCACCCTGGTGGGCGCCATGAGCAACAGCACCAACCCCCACAGCCAGGCCATTGTGCTGGTGGGCAACTACCACTATAACCAGAAAGTCGTGGGCGAGACGCCGCTCAACACGGCCAAGGCCTGCACCATCATGAGCGTGGACGAGGACAAGAACCAGGAGCCCGACTACGGCTGGTACTCCTACCACACCAAGGACCGCACGCCGATACCGCCCATACGCTTTGACTTTGTGCCCAACATCGGCATGGGTATGGCCGAGCGCGTCACCGGCAGCACGCCCTACCCCACCATCGGCATCTGGCACGGCAAAGGCTGGTTCGAGCTCACCGAGACCTGTGTGAGCTTCATGAGCGAGTGCGAAATCAACGACGGCGGCTTTTCTGTTGCCGACAATGGCCACGGCAACAACCGCTGGATAGCCAACAGCGGCTACTTCATCCAGATTGTCCGTGCCCGAAGCGGCAACGCCAACAAATTGAGCTACGAGCAGATTGGCGGCAACGCCTACGTGGAGGAACTCTACCCAGGCTCGCATACCGACAATAATCTCGTCACCACCATCAGGCCCATCCTCGTCACCGGCGGCGAGATTGAGGAGTGCTACATGACCGGCTACCGCGCCGGGAGCACGGCTACCGGCAGCAATATCTGGTTCTGGGGCGCCGGCGGCAAGATGCACAAGTGGCTCGGCGCCTACATGGAGAACCCCAACACCAGTGGCGTCAACGTCACCGCCAAGGTGGACCACGCCGTCATAGGGCGTTTCTTCGGCGGCGGCACCTCGCCCAGCGCCCGCATCACCGGCAACATCGACATCACGATGAACAACAGCCTGGTGGACTTCTACTGCGGCGGCCCGGAATTCGGCGACATGGACACGAGCAAGACCGTCACCACCCACGCCACCAACACCACCTTCGGCGAATACTACGGCGCGGGCTTCGGCGGCACCTCCATCACCTACAACCGCGAGGGCAACAACACCAGCGTCAACTTCGGCAACAGCATTGACTTCCCCATCGCCTTCGGGACAACCTACAAACGACTGTCGAACAATGCCACCTACGGCATCGGCAGCTGCTATAAGTTTGAGTTCATCCTCTACTCCGGCGGCGGCGGCACGGGTGTGGCGCGTTCCTACACGGGCTATGCCAAATTCGACCTTGCCACCACAGGCAATGTCACCAACGTGCTGCATGGCTGCACGGTGCTCACCAACTTCTACGGTGCCGGCTGCCAGGGCAAGGTGAGCGGCGACGTCAGGTCGACCCTCACCGACTGCACCGTCCTCGGCAATGCCTACGGCGCCGGCTTCAAGGCCACCGCCAACACCCTCGACGTCTACCCCAGCACCGAGCCTGCCAAGTCCCGCTACACCAAAGAGACGGGCCTCTTCAGCGACTTCGGCACCGTAGCGCCCGAGACCTTCACCTGGCAGCATCGCGCCAACGCGGGCTCCGACGACGCCAACAAGATACTCTACACCACCACCGACATGACCACCCTCGGCACCGTCACCGGCAGCGCCTACCTCACCGTCGACGGCGACAGCCACATCGGCACCGACGGCGACGCCACGACCGGCCACGTCTTCGGCGGTGGACAGGAAAGCGCCGTCAGCACCGACACCCATGTCCTCCTCAAAGGCAACGCCGTCGTCAACGGCAACGTCTACGGCGGCGGCAACATTGGACCCGTCGGCGGCAGCACCAACGTCAAAATCTGCGACGAATGCAGTTACTAAGTGGGTAGTGGGTAGTGGGTAGTGGATAGTGGATAGTGGGTAGCACTCTAGAACATGTGTGCTATCCACTATCCACTACCCACTATCCACTAATAACAAAACATCCCACAAGGGGACACCGAAACCGGCATTCCCCTTGTGGGGTGTTGTCACCTTGGCAGCGAAGCGGCGCTTACTCCGTCACCTCGGCCATGACCACCGACCCGCGGTAGGCGGGGCAGGTGTGGTGGGTGCAGCTGGCGGCGACCAGCGTGAGCACCACGACGGCGAGCAGCATCAATGCTTTCTTCTTCATTACAGTCCTATTTTTTCGTTTACTATCTTGAGGATTTCGGCTTCCTGACGGATGGCTTCGTCCTCGATTTTCTGAGCACGTGCGAGGATGTCGGCCTTGAAGGCTTCGTCCTTGAGCGACGAGGCGTTGATCTTAACATTGAGGTGGGCACCCATGACGGCCGCGCGGGCAGCCAGAGCGCCGACGCCGCCGTCGGTGACGCTGTTGGGGTTGCCCCACTCCACCATGGCGCGGCAGACCTCGAAGGCCTCGAGGGAGCGCTGCATGGTGCGGAAAGGCACCTCGGTGGCGAACTTGGTGGCCTCCTGGATGGCGGCGCTGCGAGCGGCCTTCTCCTCGTCGGTCTTCTTGGGCAGGCCGAAGGCGTCCATGATCTTGTTGAAGGCGGCGGTGTCCTCATCGACGAGGTGCAGGAGTTCGTCCTTCAGGGCCTGTCCTTTGACGGCCACGTCGCTGAACTTCTCCCACTCGTCGTCGTAGGCAGCCTTGCCGCCGGTGAGGTTGGCCACCATGGTGCCGAGGCTGGCGGCCAGGGCGCCCATGTAGGCGCTGACGGAGCCGCCGCCGGGAGCGGGGCTCTCGCTGGCGGTCTCGTCGCAGAAGCCGCGGCAGGTGAGGTCGACGAGCTTTTTCTTCGAGTGGTCCTCGATGAGGAACTCAATGACCTTCTCCTTGGGGTCGAAGGGCTTGAGGTCGTCGAGGCCCATGCTCTTGATGGCCACCTTCATGATCTCCTCCTCGCTGACGCCGAGGGAGCGCTGCTGCTTGGCCAGGTAGTATTTGCCGGCGTCGATGAGGACGCTCTTGGGTATGAGGCCCACGATCTCGCAGCCGGTGACGCGGAGGCCGCGGTTGGCGGCGCAGCGGCACACCTCGTCGAAGCAGAGGTGCACGGGGGCCACCTTGATGGATGTGATATTCATCGACACCTGAGCGATGCCGTAATCTTCGATATACCAGCCGATGGCCTTGGTGCCCTTGAGGGTGCCGGGGATCATGATGGTCTTGCCGTTCTCGTCCTTGATGGGCTTGCCGCTGGGCTTGCCGCCCTCGCGTTTGGGACGGCCTTTCTCGCGCACGTCGAAGGCTATGGCGTTGGCGCGGCGGGTGCTGGTGGTGTTGAGGTTATAGTTGATGGCCACGAGGAAGTCGCGAGCGCCGACCTGTGTGGCGCCGGTGCGGGCGGTGTGGTCGTTCCAGGCGTTGGGGCCGAAGTCGGGCTTCCACTGCTCGGTGCCGAGGCGGCTGCTGAGGCTCTCATACTCGCCTGTGCGGCAGTAGGCCAGGTTGCGGCGTTCGGGCAGGAAGGCGGCGTTCTCGTAGCAGTAGATGGGTATCTGCAGCTCCTCGCCGAGGCGCTTGCCGAGTTTGTGGGCATACTCGACGACCTCCTCCATGGTGATGTTGCTCACGGGGATGAGAGGGCACACGTCGGTGGCACCCTGGCGGGGGTGTGCACCGTGGTGCTGGGTCATGTCGATAAGCTCGGCGGCTTTCTTCACCACCTGGTAGGCGGCTTCGAGGACGGGCTCGGGCTCGCCGACGAAGGTAATGACGGTGCGGTTGGTGGTCTGGCCGGGGTCGACGTCGAGAAGCTTCACACCTTCGACCTTTTCAATCTCGGCAGTCACCTGGTTGATGATATCCATGTTGCGGCCTTCGCTGATATTAGGCACGCATTCAATGAGTTGTTTCATGTTATGTTGTTTTATTTTTGCTGCAAAGATACACTTTTTTTAGCATATGACAAAATATTTTTGCCACCCCTCCCCTATGGTGTTCCTTCGCCTCCGGTACGGAGTCCCTACGGCATTTCTTCAGTAGTTCTTCAGTAGTATTTCAGTGCTGCACTGAAGAACTACTGAAGAACTACTGAAGAACGGCCGTACCGGGTCCGTAGGGACTCCGTACCGGGGCCGTGGTGCAGAGGATGTTTTTTTGGGGTGGCACAGAACGGCCGAAATGTTAAATTTTAGCAAAATATCATGTCGGGCTTGCTGTGTCAAAAAAAAATTGTATCTTTGCACATGATTATGAATAGACTAAAATATAATATATATACTCTTTTTGCACTGGTTTTCATGTGCTTAGGCGGTGGCGCCGGGGCGCAGCAGATAGTGCGTGTGGATGTTGACACCGTGGCGTGCCTTCACGACACTGTGCGCATAGCCGTGGGCCACACGGCGGCGGCGGACGTGGAGGTGAGGGACATGCTGCTCAACCTCTCGCATGCGGAGCGTGCGTTCCTGCCCGACGGTGTGTCGTGCCCGCCCTACGGCTGCTCCTACCGCTCGCATGTGACCTTCAGCGGGCTTGACAACAGCGTGCAGATACGCACGGTGGAGGACATCAAATTCGTGAGGTTGAACATAGAGCATTCGTTCATCGGCGACCTGTACATCGGCGTCGTCTGCCCCAACGGGCAGCGGGCGAGCCTGATGAACTGGAGCGGCAGCGGCAGCAGCAGCTGCGACGACGAGGTGCCGGCCGGCAGCCGCACATGGGCTGCGGGCAGCAACGTGTACGGCAGCACTTACCTCGGTGCGGCCTACGACTATACTGACTACAGCAACAAGTGCGACTCGACAAGTAGCAACAATTCTCCCGGTACGGGGTGGAACTACTGCTGGAGCAGCAGTAACACCCACGGCTACCAGTATGCCAGCGGCGACGGACGCATCTACCGCTCGGCCAACCGTTCGGGCTACAGCATAGACAGCAGCATCGTGGCGCAGGGCCGAAGGTTCTACCGCCCTGACCAGAGCTTCCAGAACCTGGTGGGATGCCCGGTGAACGGCACGTGGTACATAGAGGTCATCGATGCCTACAGCGGCGACAACGGCTGGGTGTTTGACTGGGAGCTGTCGCTTGACGAGGCGCTGGTGCCCATGGCGGGCGTGATGACGGGTTGCACGGTGCTTGGCGACGAAGTGACGAGGCAGAACGACACGGTGTGGAACGTCACGTCACCCAGCGGCACGACGGGCGACACGACGGTGGAATACACGGTGCGCATCTACGGCACCGGCATGCCGTCGGTGCGCGACACCGTGGTGAGGGTGCACTACTACCCGCAGCTCACCACCGAGCTGAGCGACACCCTCTGCTGGGGCGAGACGGCGACGCTGGCCGGCGTGGGCACGCTGACGCGCGACACCACGGTGGTGCGCCGCCTGCTGAGTGCGCACGGCTGCGACAGCGTGGTGACAAACAGATACTTCTTCCGCGAGAAGATTGAAGACATAGACACCGACTACGTGTGCTACGGCGGGTCGCTGACGGTGGGGAGCGTCGTGGTGACGCGCGACACCGTGCTGAGCGACACGCTGACGGCGGCCTGCGGGTGCGACAGCGTGGTGAGCCGCGCCGTGTTCTTCCGCCCGCCGTTCACGGGGTTGGACTCGGTGCTGGCCTGCGTTGGCGACACCCTGTGGGTGGGCGCTGTGCGCGTTACGGCCGACACCACGGTGGCCGACACGCTGACGGCCGACTGCGGGTGCGACAGCGTGGTGGCGCGGGTGTTCACCTACCACCCCGTCTACACTGCCTACGACACCGTGACCTTCTGCGCCGTTGACGGCTACCGCTACGACACCGTGGCCTTCGACGCGCCGGGCGACTACGTGCTGCCGCGCACTTCGGCATGGGGGTGCGACAGCACGGTGAAGGTAAGGATCAACGTCATCGACAGCGCCTTCCTGCCACGCATACTGCTGAGCGCCGACGGCGAGCGGTGGAGCGCCGACACTGTGCTGCTGGGCTGCGAGCCCTATGGCATTCATCTGAAGGACACCACGCCGCTGACGGTGTGGCGGCAATGGATAATAACCCCGACTGACACCATCGGCGGCAACACGCTGGTGAGCCACCGCTTCGACAGCGCCGGCGTCTACGGCGTGACGCTGCTCTCGGTCAGCGCCGGTGGCTGCCGCGACACGCTGCACATGGACAGCGTGGTGTGGGTGTTCGGCAACCCCGAGGCCCACTTCAGCTGGCTGCCGCTGGAGCCGCCGCTGCACGATCCGCAGGTTGACTTTGTCAACGAGTCGTGGCCGCAGGGCGAGGACATGGGGTGGCTGTGGGCGATCGGCGGCACGCAAGGCACCGACACCAGCAGCTACTTCTCGCCGTCGTACCGCTGGGACACCGACGGACAGAACCCGTCGGGCGAGCACGTAGTGACGCTGACGGCGCTGTGGACGCGCCAAGGGCCCGACACGCTGACGACAGTGTGCCGCGACACCGTGGAGCACACCGTCACGGTGGTCAACGACTGGCTCCAGTTCCCGACGCTGGTGACGCCCAACGGCGACGGCATCAACGACCGCTGGGAGGTGGTGAACCTCGTGGACATGGGGCAGTATCCGATGAACGAGATATGGATATACAACCAGTGGGGCGCACGGGTGTTCCACGCGGTGAACGTGTACCGCCACGAGGACTTCTGGGACCCCAACGCCACCAACAGCCCCGACGGCACCTACTACTACCGCTTCCTGGGCCGCAGCGCCTGGGGCGTCGTGAAACAGAACGGCACCATCGAGGTGATGAGGAATTAAGGGAGTTAAGAGTTATGAGTTTTTAGTTTTGAGTTATGAGTTGACAATTTATCACACAGCAACCGCTGACCATTCAACACTATAGACAATATGACAGGAACTGAAAAGAGGAAGAACGTACAGCCCATGCGGCCCGGCGCCGGTATACCCCTGGTCCTATGCCTGCTTCTCGCCTTTGTGGCACAGGGGCAGAGCAACGAGTTCCTGCGCTTTGTGCTGCCCACGGATGTATGTGCCAACTCCTACACCACGATACAATTCGGCTACAACAGCAACTTCAACGTGGTGTTCGACCTGCCCATGGCCTCCCAGAGCCATGCCGAGCTGGCCTTCCTGCCCGACGGGGTGTCGTGCCCGCCTTACGGTTGCTCCTACCGCTCCACGCTGTCCTTCAGCGGCTTCACGCCCGGGGCCACGGTGTCGTCGGCCCAGGACATCAAGTATGTGAAGGTGAACATGGAACACTCCTACATCGGCGACCTGTACATCGGCGTGGTGTGCCCCAACGGCCAGCGGGCGAGCCTGATGAATTGGAGTGGCAGAGGCAGCAGCGACTGCGACGACGAAGTGCCCGCAGGACACCGCTCGTGGGACTACAGCAGCAGCAATGTCAGCGGCGGCACCTACCTCGGCGCCGCCTACGACTATTCCGACTACAGCGACAAATGCGACCGCACGAGAAGCAGCAACCAGCCCGGCGTAGGCTGGAACTACTGCTGGAGCAACAATACCACCAGCGGCTACCAATACGCTTCTGGCGACGGCCGCATCTACCGCTCGGCCAACCGGACGGGTTACAGCATCGACAGCAGCAATGTGGCCGCCAAACGGCAGTTCTACCACCCCGACCAGAACCTGTCGGCGCTGGTGGGATGCCCGCTCAACGGCACCTGGTATGTGGAGGTCATCGACGCCTACAGCGGCGACAACGGCTACGTCTTCGACTGGGAGCTGGCCCTCAACCCCACACTGCTGCCCACCGACTGCGCCCTGGAGAAACGCGAAGTGGTGAGCCCCTGCGTGCAGCGGGTCAACGACTCGACATACAGGTTCCATGCACCCAACAACATCGTCGCCGACACGGCGATACCGGTACTCTTCAGGATCATAAGCACCTGCGGCGACACCATAGACAGCACCGCCGTGATAACGGTGCACCCGAAGTACAACATCACGGAATACGACACGGCATGTGACAGCTACACCCTCCACGGACAGACGTACACCAACAACCGTCAGGTCGTCAAGCATTTCACGTCGGCAGACGGCTGCGACAGCACGATGCGCTACATGCTGCACATAAACCGCTCGAAGACGACCACAGTGGCTGTCACCCTCACCGAGAACCAGCTGCCGTACATCGTCGACGGGCAGACGCTGATAGCCCCGCCCCAAGCAGGAGCCCCCCACCCTGCCGTCGGAGCGCTGATGCTCGACACGACATTGGTCCTCACGACAACACAGGGCTGCGACAGCACGGTGAACCTGACGGCGTTCGTGTGGTACAACGTGGCGGACACCGCCGACAGTACACTCTGCCGCCACCAGCTGCCGCTGACGTGGAACGGCGTGACGTTCAGCGACGCAGGCTCGCAAAGCGTAACCCTCACCAACTGCCACGGGGCCGACAGCCTTCTCACGATGAGGCTCACGGTGCTGGAAGACACAGAGACGACGCTGAACGACACCGTCGTGGAGAACGACCTGCCGTGGGGCCTCGCCGGGCATGAGACGTTCATGGCCGACACCGCCGTCGACTACCTGGTGACCAACAACGCAGGCTGCGACAGCACTATACACTACAGCCTTCACGTGTGGCTCAACTCGCTCGACTCCATAGACAGCACCCTCTGCCGCCACCAGCTGCCGGTGGTGTGGAACGGCCTGACCTTCAACGACGCCGGAGTGCAGACACTGGCGCTGACGGACATCCACGGCGCCGACAGCGTCACCGTCATGACGCTCACTGTCAGAGAAGACAGCCGCGCCACGCGCAACGACACCATAGTGGAGAACAGCCTCCCGTGGGGCCTGCCGGGAGTCGACACACTCCTCTCCGACACCGACACCACCTACGTCCTGACCAACGCCGTAGGCTGCGACAGCGCGCTGCACTACACCCTCCATGTGTGGCGCAACACCTCGGCGCAGGCCGACTCGTCGGTTTGCCGCCACCAGCTGCCGATAGTGTGGAACGGCATAACCTTCGCCGACGGCGGGATGCAGACCGTCACCCTCACCAACAGCCATGGGGCCGACAGCCTGCTGACGATGGTCATCACCGTCAGGGAAGACACCCGGCGCGAGATAAACGACACCATTGTGGAGAACGACCTGCCATGGGATAGACCAGGCATCGGCGTGTTCGACACCATCACCGACACCCTCTTCACCGTCGCCAACGCCGCCGGCTGCGACAGCACCGTCAGCTACAGCCTGCATGTGTGGTACAACGTGCAGGAGAACCACGACACCGTGGTGTGCGACAACGTGTGGCCGTTGGTGTGGTACGGCTACCGCTTCACGGGTGGAGAGAACACCACAAGACACCTCACAACCAGTCACGGCGCCGACAGCACGCTGTATCTCAGCGTGACAGCTATGCCCGTATACAACGAGCAGATAGACACACACACCTGCGAGCACATAGGCTTCACCTACCGCGAAGACCTCCTCACCAGGAGCGGCTCCTATAGGTACAAACTGTCGTCGATGCATGGCTGCGACAGCATAGTCAACGTCAACCTCACCGTGTGGCCTGCTGAACGGGTGGCACAATATGACACCCTCTGTCTCGCCCAGCTGCCATACCTGTGGCAGGGGCGCCAGCTGGCCTTCGGCGGCAAGCCGACGTTAAGCGACAGCATCAAGTACATCAACATGCACGGCTGCGACAGCACCATGACCCTTAGGCTGCACATCAAAGGGATGAACCTTAGAGCACGCCCGCACGTCACACCCACCGTAGTGACCCCCGAATCACTGTCGGTCCAGTTCAGCGACAACAGCCAGGAGGCCGGCAGCAGGCTCTGGATCATCGGCGACTACCAGAGCTCCCAGCAACACTTCAGCTACACCTACCCCACCGACTACGACAGCCTCATCGTGCAACTCATTGCCATCAACAGCGAAGGCTGCAACGACACCGCCAGCGTGCTGCTGCAACTCGATCGAAGCCAGATCAACATCCCCAACGCCTTCACCCCCTCGCGCGACGACAACAACAACTGGTACGTCGTCACGCAAGACGTCATCGAGCTCCAGGTGTGGATATACAACCGTCAGGGAAACCTCGTCGCCACCTACGACCAGCTGGATGGCCGATGGGACGGACGCAACCTCGTCGGACAACCCTGCCCGCAGGGATCATACGTATACAAAGCTCACTACCGTACACGCGTGCATCCAGAGAGACTCATGGAAAAGACCGGCACAATATTATTGATAAGATGAAAGAAACAATAGAACAAGCCTGGGAAAACAAAGAACTGCTCAACGAGCCACGGGTAAAGGAAGCCGTCACCGAAGCCGTCGACATGCTCGACCGCGGCGAGCTCCGCGTGGCCCAGCTTGGCGACGACGGCATCTGGCATGTCAACCAGTGGGTAAAGCAAGCCATACTCCTCTACTTCCGCATCAGCGGCATGCAGACAATGGAGGCTGGCGTGATGGAATACAACGACAAGATACCGCTCAAGCACAACCTCGCCGAACGCGGCATCCGCGTCGTGCCCCCTGCAGTGGCCCGCCACGGTGCCTACATAGCGCCGGGAGCCGTGCTCATGCCCTCCTACGTCAACATCGGCGCCTACGTCGACAGCGGCACCATGGTAGACACATGGGCCACCGTGGGCAGCTGCGCTCAGATCGGCAAAAACGTCCACCTCAGCGGCGGTGTGGGTATCGGCGGCGTGCTCGAACCACTGCAGGCCAACCCCGTCATCATCGAAGACAACTGCTTCATCGGCAGCCGCTCCATCATCGTCGAAGGAGCCATCATAGAACGGGAAGCCGTCATCGGTGCAGGCACCGTCATCACAGCCTCCACACACATCATCGACGTCACCGGCGAACACCCCGTCACCTACAGCGGCCGTGTGCCGGCACGCAGCGTCGTCATCCCCGGCACCTACAACCGCCACTTCCCCGCCGGCGACTACGCCCTCCCCTGCGCCTTGATAATAGGACAGCGTAAAGAATCAACAGACTTAAAAACATCCCTCAATGAAGCACTGCGTCTTTTTTAGCCTCCTGCTCGCCGCATCGCTCACATCGTGTGCAAAACACGACGAAGTGAGCTTCAGGGGCACTGTGGTGAACATAGAATACTGCGCCTCGCAGGACATCCAGTCCAACGCGGGCTTCTACACAGCCCTCGAAGTGCCCGAAGCCACCGGCGCCACCTTCACCATCGGCAACGACACCTTCCAGAACGTCATCATCCTCTACGAACCCGGCACACGCATAAAGAACGGCGACCGCATCTCGGGCAGCTTCTATATCGACAACGAGTACTCGCGCACCAACTGCAACCTGCACATCCACGCCGACGACTATCTGCCCCAAGGTGTTTTCACAAAAGTAAGTGTTGATTAAAAAGTGAATAACTATAGGCTTGCACACACGGCCACCTGCCGAAAAATGTGTACTTTTGCAAAACATAAGAAACAAAAACAAACAATAATATGAAGTTCATAGTCAACAGCCAGCAGCTGCTCAAACAGCTGCAATCCCTTAGCGGTGTTCTGTCCAACAACAACACCATGCCCATCATCAACTGCTTCCACCTTCACCTCGAAGAGGGAACGCTGACCCTCAAAACCACCGACCTCTCCACCACCCTCGTGGCACGCATGGAAGTTGAGACCGGCCGCATGGAGACCCCTGAGGAAGTGGCCATCCCCTCCAAGATGCTCCTCGAAATCCTCAAGAGCTTCGACGATGTGCCCGTCACCTTCAACGTCGACCAGCAGAGCCACGCCATAGAGCTCAGCAGCGGCGAAGGTGAGTACCACCTGGCAGGCATGGATGCCGAGATGTATCCCACCATGCCCACCGCCGAAGGCACCGCCACCGTTGTGATGAGCTGCGACGCCCTTGTCAACGCCATCAACAAGACCTATTTCGCCACCAGCAACGACGAGATGCACCAGCAGATGAGCGGCATCTTCTGCGAGATGACCCCCGACGGCATCACCTTCGTGGCCACCGATGCCCACAAGCTCGTCCGCTACCGCCGCAAAGACATCACTACGCCCGACAGCACCAACTTCATCCTGCCCAAGAAGCCCATCACCATCGTCAAGAACATACTGGCGGCGCGCAAGGAAGGTGGCGACGTCACCATGGAATACAACAACACCAACCTCTTCATCACCTTCGACAATTTCTACATCGTCTGCCGCCTCGTCGACGGCCGCTACCCAAACTACGAAGCCGCCATCCCCAAGGACAACCCCAACAAACTCATCCTTGACCGCCAGTCGTTCATCAACACCCTGCGCCGCGTCAGCATCTTCGCCAGCGAGGCCACCCGTCAGGTCCGTCTCTCCATCAGCGCCGACAAGCTGACCATCAGCGCCGAAGACCTCGAGTTCTCCAACAACGCCAAAGAGACCATCCCCTGCCAGTATGAAGGCAGCCCCATGGACATCGGCTTCAACGCCAAGTTCCTCACCGAGATGATCAGCAACCTCGACTCCGAGCAGGTCATCATGGAAATGTCGCACCCCTCGCGTGCGGGTATCATATTCCCCTTCGGCGACGACACCGAAGACAAACAGGATGACATCCTCATGCTCGTAATGCCCGTAATGCTCGCCAACTGATGAGTAAGAAAGCATCTCTCTGGGCCACCCACGGCGCCACCATCCTCGGCATCACGCTGGTGCTCTTCATGCTGGGCCTGCTGCTCTGCATCGAGTACCACTCCTACCGTATCACCCACGACGCACAGGAGCGCATCACCTACAAGGTGGACCTCTCGCCCGATGTCAGCGACTCGTTGGCGCTGGCCGTCAAAGGGCGCATAGAACAGCGCAACTACATCAAGCATGTCGACTACATCTCCAAGGAGAAGGCTGCCGAAATCTTCACCGACGAGCTCGGCGAAGACTTTGTGGGCTTTATCGGCTACAACCCACTCTACCCCTCGCTGATGGTCAACTTCAACGTATCGCTGCTGCCCAGCAACAGCACAGAAGTGCTCGACCGTTTCTGCGAAGAAGTGGGTGCCGAAGAAGGCGTGACAGGCGTCGTCTACCAAGAGAACATCGTCAACGAACTGCGCGACGGCTTCTACAAACTCTCGTGGTTCCTCATAGCGCTGATGCTCGTCCTCGTGCTCATCACCGTGGTGCTCATCGACAGCCTTCTGCGCATTGCCCTCTACGCGCAGCGTGAGACCATCCACACCATGCGCATGGTGGGTGCCAACGTGGGCTTCATCAAGCGCCCGTTCATCGTACGCAGCGTCGCCTACGGCGCCCTCGGCGGCTTCATAGCATCGCTGCTTACCTTCTTGGCAGTATGGGTGGCAGGCAACGAATTCCAGCTGCCGCTCACCGACGCCAGCCACCTGCAGTGGTACCTCCTCATCGCCGTCGTACTCATCGTCGTGGGCGTCATCATCTCCTACCTCTCCACGGCCATCACCGTGCGGCGCTATATAGCAAAGAACTGACTTACACCAAGCCTTATATAAATCCTGACAATCATGGAAGAAAACAACAACATCCAGCTCCCCTTCGGCAAAATAAACTACATCCTCATGGGTGTCGGCATCATCATCCTCGCCCTGGGGTACATACTCCTCGCCGGCGGCGGCAGCGACGACCCCAACGTCTTCAACCCCGCCATGTTCGACGCTCAGCGACTCGTGTGGGCTCCCATACTCATAGTCCTCGGCTTCATCGTGGAGATAATCGCCATCATGTACAAAAGCAAAAAGTAATCCATGGAATGGTTTGAAGCACTCATCCTCGGCATCGTCCAAGGACTGACAGAATACCTGCCTGTATCCTCCAGCGGCCACCTCGCCATCGGCGCCAACCTCTTCGGCCTCAACGGCGAAGAGAACCTCACCTTCACCGTCGCTGTACATATAGCCACCGTCCTCAGCACCATCGTCATACTGTGGCGCGAGATAGTGTGGCTCTTCACTGACCTCTTCAAGTTCCGCTGGAACGAAGGCACCAAGTATGTCGTGAATATCCTCATCTCGATGATACCTGTCGGCATCGTCGGCCTCTGCTTCAAAGACAAAGTGGAAGCCATCTTCGGCAGCGGACTCCTCGTCGTAGGCATCTGCCTGCTCGTCACCGCCACACTGCTGGCCTTCAGCTACTGGGCCAAACCGCGCCAGCGCGAGAACATCTCGCCCCTGCACGCCTTCATCATCGGTCTTGCGCAGGCCCTCGCCGTGCTCCCCGGCCTCTCGCGCTCCGGCAGCACCATAGCCACAGGACTCCTGCTGGGCAACAAGAAAGAGCGTCTCGCGCAGTTCTCATTCCTCATGGTCATCCCCCCGATCCTCGGCGAAGCGCTGCTCGACGTCAAAGACATGGCCGAGATGGGCGTCAGCCAGGCAATGGCCGGCCTGCCGCCACTCTCACTCCTCGTGGGCTTCCTCGCCGCCTTCGTCAGCGGATGCATAGCATGCAAGTGGATGATCAACATCGTCAAGCGCGGCAAACTCATCTGGTTCGCACTCTACTGCGCCGTCGTCGGCACACTGACCATCGTCCTCCCCTACGTCCTCTGATGGTAACTGTAGAGCAGCTGCAGGCAGGCATCGTCCTCCCCATCGACAAACCGCGGCAGTGGACCTCCTTCCAAGCCGTCAACAAGATAAAGGCCGTGGTGCGCAACACCTACGGCCAACGCGACGCAAGCAATGCGAAGGCCGCCCCCAATGGCGGCCTTAAGAAATTCAAGATAGGCCATGCCGGCACCCTCGACCCCTTGGCCACAGGCCTCCTCCTCGTCTGCCTCGGCAAGGCCACCAAGACCATCCCCACCTTGCAGGACGGCGACAAAGTGTACACCGGCACCTTCGTCCTCGGCGCCACAACGCCATGCTACGACCTCGAGCGCCCCGTCGACCACTACTACCCCTACGAACACATCACTCCCGAGCTCCTGCAGCAGACACTGCCGCAGTTCACAGGCACCATCATGCAGGTGCCGCCCATGTTCAGCGCCGTGAAAATCAGCGGCCAGCGGGCTTACGAATATGCACGCCTCGACGACCCCACAGTCACCATCCAACCCAAGCCAGTCAACATCTACAGCTTCGAGATTACGGACTTTCGTCCAGGCACAGCAGCAGAGCATGCTGACGTCATAGAGAATGTCGACGTCAAAGCCCACCATCTCTACGACAACCCGCTCGGCACCGTCCCCCCACACCTTCCGCAGGCCGACTTCCGCATCCATTGCGGCAAGGGCACCTACATCCGCTCCATCGCCCGCGACCTCGGCCTCGCCCTCGGCAGCGGCGCCTTCCTCTCGGCCCTCCGCCGCGAGCAGATAGGCTCCTACTCCGTCGCCGACGCCCTCCGCCTCGACGAGGTGGAAGCCTACCTAACGCGATAGGCTCCGCACATCCCCCGACACCCGTTTTTGACACCCACCCGGTACGGACCCCCTACGGAGTCCCTACGGCCGTTCTTCAGTAGTTCTTCAGTAGTATTTCAGTGCAGCACTGAAGAACTACTGAAGAACTACTGAAGAACGGCCGTACCGGGTCCGTACCGGCTCCGTAGAGGCGTCGTCATTATTCCGACGCAGATACGTCCTTTTGCATACTGGGCTCCGTTGGGGTTACGGCGTTGAGGGAAAAGAAAAAGCCCGCCGTGAGGGGCGGGCTTGGCCTTGACGGGGGCCTGTGTTATTTCTTGAGCCACTTGTCGAACCAGTCGATGAAGTTGCGGTGCCAGAGGAGGCTGTTCTGGGGCTTGAGCACCCAGTGGGTCTCGTCGGGGAAGTAGAGGTAGCGGCTGGGAATGTGGCGCATCTGGGCGGCGTTGTAGGCTGCCATGCCTTCGGAGGCGACGATGCGGAAGTCGAACTCGGAGTGGATGACGCAGATGGGGGTGTTCCACTTGTCGACGAAGAGGTGCGGCGAGTTGGCGTAGCTCTTCTTGATCTGCGGGTTGTTCCAATCCCAGTAGGGGCCGCCGAGATCCCAGTTGTCGAACCACATCTCTTCGGTCTCGAGGTACTGCTGCTCGAAGTTGAACATGCCGTTGTGGGCGAGGAAGGCCTTGAAGCGACGGCCTTCGTCGTAGCCTTTGACGTCGTGGTTGTGGCCGGCGAGCCAGTAGATGCTGTAGCCGCCGAAGGAGGCGCCGCAGGCGCCGATGCGCTCGCGGTCTATCTGTTTGAAGTTGTCGGCGAAGTAGTCGGTGGCGCTCATGTAGTCCTGCATGCAGAGTCCGCCGTAGTCGCCACTGATCTGTTCAAGCCATTCCATGCCGAAGCCCGGGCATCCGCGGCGGTTGGGGGCTATGACGAAGTAGCCGGCGCCGGACATGACCTCGAAGTTCCAGCGGGTGCTCCAGAACTGGCTGACGATGTTCTGGGGGCCGCCTTCGCAGAAGAGCAGCGCGGGATATGTCTTGGTGCTGTCGTAGTCGTAGGGGTAGATGAGCCAGGTGAGCATCTCCTTGCCGTCGACGGTCTTGATCCAGTAAGGCTCGGTGCGGCCCATGCGCACCTGCGAGAGGATTGCGTCGTTGTAGGTGCTGAGTTTGCGGCCTTCAGCCTTCTCGTCGCCGAGGTTGTAGGCGTAGATGGTGGCAGGATACTGCATGGAGACCTGCGAGGCGTAGATGTTGTCGCCTACCATCTGGAAGCTGTTGATGTCGTGCATGCCCTGCGAGAGCTGGCGTATGGAGCCGTCCTGTCCGAAAGAGAAGAGCTCCAGGGTGCCGCGGTACATGACAACGGCCACGAGCTCCTTGTCGTCCTTGCTCCAGCTGATGCCGCTGACGCCGTAGTCGAAGTTCTCGGTGAGGTCGCGCTTGGCGCCGCTGGCGAGGTCCATGACCATAAGGCGGAGCTTGTCGCTCTCGTAGCCGTCGCGCTCCATGCTCTCCCAGGCAATCATCTTGCCGTCGTGGCTGAAGACGGGGTTCTGGTCGTAGCCCATGATGCCCTCGCTGATGTTGGTGGTCTCACCGGTCTCTATGTTGTAGATGAAGATGTCGCTGTTGGTGCTGTGGGCGTAGTCGTAGCCGGTCTTCTTGCGGCATGTGTAGGCTATGAGCTTGCTGTCGGGGCTGTAGTTATACTGCTCGGTGCCACCCCAGGGGCGCATGGGGCACTCGTAGGGGTCGCCGCCGAGGATGTCGACAGCCTTGTCCATGTCGGCCTTGCCGTTGGTGAGCGTCACATAGTAGATGTGCGGTATTTCGTCCACCCAGTTGTCCCAGTGGCGGTACATGAGGTCCTCGTTGATGCGGCCGGTGGTCTTGTCGAGGCCGGCATAGAGCTTGTTGAGATGGTCGGGGCGTGTGACGGGGATGGTGGAGATGTAGACGATCGACTTGCCGTCGGGGGCCACCTTGAAGCCCTCGAAGCCGCGCTCGCACTCGGCCACCTTGCTCTCTTTCCGCGTCTTGACATCCATGGAGAGTATCTCGTTGCCGCGACAGAACATCAGAGTGTTGTCGTCGAGCCACACGGGGCTGAACTCGCTGGCGGCAGTCTTCGTGAGGCGCTGCTCGGTGGGCTCGGCACCGTCGTTGGTGAGCAGGTAGAGCTCCACGTTGCCCTTGTTCTGCTCCATGCTGACGTTCTTCACGCCATAGACGACATGCTTGCCGTCGGGGCTCACGGCGTACTCGCCTATCTGCCCCAGGCTCCACATCACCTCGGGGGTGAAGCGGCCGTCGGCGACGGTGATCTCGTTCTTCTCTATCGGCTTTTCGCCAGCATCTTTGGGCTGGCAGGCGGTGAAGCACAGCGCTCCGGCCGCCAGAATCAATAGTGTTTTCTTCATATTATTGTTTTTTTAGTTCCTCTTTGGCGCTCATGGGGGTGCGGATGTCGACCCGGAAGAAGTTGTAGCCCGAATGACCAGGCTCCACGATGTCTATATACTCGATGTTCTCGGGCAGAGCCTCGAAGGTCAGCGAGTAGTGCAGCACGTCGTAGCCGCCTTGGTTGTTGGCGAAGTGGGTCTTTTCGGGATAGAGGGCTATGCCTTCGTGGGCGGTCATGTGGTAGCGCTTGCCGGTGGCGCAGTCCTCTATGTACACCTCGGGCATGATGAACAGGCCGTCGTCGACGATGGGGCGGCGGTCGGGCGTGCGCTTGCGATACATGAAGTACACCGTCGTCTTGGTGCGTTCCACGTCCACCTGCTCGATGCTCACCGTCTCAGCGAAGGGCGACTTGCGGTCGAGATAGGGGTACTCTATTGAGCGCGGTATGCGGGGTTTTACCTTCTCCGGCATACGCCTGTCGGCCTGCACCTCCTCCTTCACCTCCGGCGCCTCCTTGGTGCGCTCGCGCTCGAAGTCGCTGTCTACGGCGTAGCACTTCATCGAGGCGTCGAACGAGAAGGTGATGCCGCCGTGCGGCGTACCCTCAATCTTGGTGGCGCGGTTGCGCATGGTGTACTGGCGGTAGAGGCCTGCCGCCTTGGTGCCGCTGAGGGTCACCGAGTTGTAGGCAATCTTAGACCCCTCCATGCCGTCCTGCATCGTGGCGTCGGGGCGTCCGAAGTCGGCCACTATATCGTAGTAGCTCTTGCCCACATACACCTCCTCAAGGTCGCGGTCGGCCGACACGAAGCGGCCGCCACTGCAGGCGGTGGCCAGCAGCGCAACGGCTGCGGCGACTACAATTCCTGGTTTATAGATTATGGATTTCATATCTCTGTCAACTATTCTTCCACATACTTGCCGGCCTGGAAGCGTCCCTGCAGCTGCGTGCCGTCTGGGGCGGTGTAGGAACCCTGGCCGTTGAACTGGTCGTTGAACCACATGCCTTCATAGTGGCCGCCGTCGGCATAGCGGCAGCTCCCCTGCCCCTCGCGGTGGTCGTTGACCCAGTTGCCCGTGTAGGTGGTGCCGTCCTTGAAGGTGATGGTGCCCTGCCCCATCATGTGGCCCTGCGTGAAGTTGCCCTCATAGCGGTCGCCGTTGGCCCACACCTTGACGCCGTGGCCGTGCGGGGCGCCGTTGACGAACGGGCCGTCATAGCGCGTGCCGTCGGGCCACACGAGGCTGCCGGTGCCGGTGCCCATACCCGTCCAGTCGCCCTCCATCACGTTGCCGTTGGGAAAGCGGAAGACACCGTGGCCCTTTATGTAGTTCTTCTTCCATTCGCCACTGTATACCAAGCCGTTGGCCCAGTAGTATGTGCCCTCGCCGTCCTGCATGCCTTTCTTCCACATGCCGTCGTAGCGGTCGCCGTTGGGCCACGTCATCAACCCCTTGCCTTCTATCTTGCCCTTGCCGTTGCGCTGGCCTGTATACACGCGGCCGTCGTCGTAGGTGGTGGTCTCCACAACCTGCGCGCTTGCCGCTGTGGCCAACACCACAGCGAACGCCAGCACGATGCCTTTTTTCATAATTCCTTTCATAGCCGTATTTGTTTTAGTTGTTGTAATGCAATAGTTTAATAAACGTACCTAACTTATAGAAATTAAACTGCTTAAGGCTAACGCCGTTACCGCTGACGAAGTGGCTTTCCATAGGCGTCTTGAACACTTTGTACAGCCAGTATACAACCCCCTGCAGGTTCATGCGACGCACACGGTTGTAGGTATTGAGCAGCCGCACAGTGTGGCAGAAACGCTGGTCCTCCCACATGTCGTCGTAGAGCTTCGCCAGGTTCTCCACAGCCTCTACGCTTTTGTGCAGAAACTCGGCGTTCTCCTCCACCTGCCCGTTGATGACGGGGTTGTCGATGTGCAATATCGGTATATGGTTCTGTTCCAGGCGGTAGCCGAACAGCGTGTCCTCGTGGCCGTACTTCGTGAGGCTTTCGTCGAAGCGTATCTTGTCGAGCACGTCGCGCCGCACCATGAAGTTGTTGGTCATGAACGAGCGGTACGGGTTCTTGAGACGCTCCAACAGCGGACGGCTCTCTATCTTGGTGCCGTAGAGGTAGCGCAGCCTATGCTCGCGGTCGTTGAAGGTGTCGTCGTACACACGTCCGCCGACAACCACGGCGGGCTTGCGAGCCAGCGTTTTAGCATACTCATTCACAAAATTTTCGGGCACCTGCGAGTCGCAGTCGAGGAAGAGCAGATACTCCCCCTTGGCATACTGCAGGAAGAGGTTGCGTATCCTGGCACGGCCCACGTTGGTCTCAAGCCCCACGTATGTGGCCAACTCGGCAATGCCCTTGTTCTGACTGATATAGTAACCCGACGAGTGGTCGTCGATACACACGATCTCGTAGCTGTCCGCATCGGCGCTCGCTATCTGCCTCGCCAACCGCCGCACCATCGGGTACGTATAGTGGTTATATATTGGTATACAAATGGATATCATTAGACTGATGTTCTTTCGTATCTCATTGTTCTTTATATCTCTACCTTGAGGCCGTCGTAGGCCAGAGCCACATGAGGCGGCAGCGTCGCCGACACCTCCTCGTGCAGCCCCATCTCGTGGCTCATGTGCGTCAGGTACGCCCTCTCGGGGGCCACCTCTTCAATCACCGCCAACGCCTCGGGCAGCGAATAGTGCGAGAAGTGCTTCTCGCGGCGCAAAGCGTTTATCACCAGCACCTTCACCCCCTTCAGCTTGGCAATCTCGGCGGGCGCCATGTAGTTGGCGTCGGTGATGTACGCCATCGCCCCTATGCGGTAGCCGAGCACCGGCAAATCCTTGTGCATGGCCTTCACGGGCACCACCTCGACCCCTGCCGCCGTGAACGGAGCCTCCACCGTGTGCAGGTCCGCCTCGGGCAATCCGGGGTATTGGTGCGGCTCGAAAATATAGTGGTAGTCACGTTCTATGGCGAAGCGGGCCTCTGCGTTGAGGTACACATTCATCTTGCTGTGCTGCACATAGTTGAACGACCTTATATCATCCAGTCCTCCAACATGGTCGCGATGGGCGTGCGTGATGAGGATGGCATCCAGGCGGCCCACATCTTCGCGCAGCATCTGCTGCCGGAAATCGGGGCCTATGTCGAACAGGATATTCCTGCCCTCCACCTCGAGCAACGCCGAGGTACGAAGACGCCTATCGCGTGAATCGCCTGAGCGACACACGCGACAGCGGCATGCAATTACGGGCACACCCTGCGAGGTTCCTGTACCCAAGAACGTGAGCCTCATCTTACTCCTTGTGCGTCAGTTTGAAGCCCACACCGTGCACATTGACGATCTCCACACCCGGGTCGCCCTTCAGGTACTTGCGCAACTTGGTGATATACACATCCATAGAACGTGCGGCGAAATAGCTGTCGTCCTTCCATATCTTCTGCAGACAGGTGTTGCGGTCGACAAGCTGGCCGAAGTTGATGGCGAACATGCGCAGCAGGTCGCACTCCTTGGCCGTCAGGCGCTGTATGTCGTCGTCGAGCGCAAGGGTCTGGTGCACATAGTCGAACGTAAAACGGCCTATCTTGAACACGTTCTTGTCGGGGCGGTCCTCGTTGAACGAGCGGCGCATCGTGGCGTTCAGGCGCGCCAGCAGCTCCTCCATGCTGAACGGCTTGGTGATATAGTCGTCGGCGCCGATCTCGAAACCCTTCAGCTTGTCGGCCTCCAGGTTCTTGGCGGTCAGGAAAATAAGCGGCACCTTCTTATCCACCTTGCGAATCTCCTTGGCTACGGTGAAACCGTCCTTCACAGGCATCATCACGTCAAGGATACAGGCGTCGACATCCTCCTCCTCGAAGAAAGTCGTTGCTTCTTCGCCGTCTTTGGCCCACACCACGGTGTAGCCTTTTTGGGTCAGGTAAGCCTTCAGGATAGTACCCAGGTTGGGGTCGTCCTCTGCTACCAGCAGTTTGATTCCTAGGTTCATAATCAGACTTTTTTTGTTCCTCAATAAATGATTGTTCTGCTTTATTTCTGCCTATTTCGTACACCTATAACAACGATTATTGCATTTTATTGTGTCAAATGTTAAATTTTTTTTGTTAATTGACAAATATCTCCCCCATCCAACACTACGTCGCTCAGCAGCATCGACCACTTCTCCCCATCTTACCCCCACCTAAACGGCTACTAAACGGCTACAAGACGGCCACAACACCCCAGCTCCGAATGGGGTCGGAAGCCAAACAGACGCTCAGGCGGGGAAAAATTACGGCTCGGTTGATAAATATTTGTTATAATATCTAAATAAAGTCGTATCTTTGCACTTGGATTTATCATCCGGCAAACAATGTAATACATTGTGGCACATGACTATTGAAGTGCAATACAAGGCTGCTTTCGACAGCCGCTGGGACATCGGCGCCGTGCGCCGAGCCTTCGCGGAGGCCCGCCACGTGGTGCTGGTGGCTCACCAGAACGCCGACGGCGATGCCGTGGGCTCGCTGCTCGGCATGTGGCATCTGCTGCGGCAGGTGTGCAGCGCCGAAGTGTCGCCCCTGCTTCCAGACGGGGTGCCAGGCGACCTCGACTGGCTGCCCGGCGCCGACAACGTGGTGAGCGGCAAGTACGATGCACGCTCATCGGCGGCGATAGACGGTGCCGACCTCATCGTGTGCCTCGACCTCAACACCATAGAGCGCACCGGCAGGCTTGCCGACCGCCTCCACGCCGCCAAGGCCGCCTTCATGCAGGTGGACCACCACGAGCGGGGTGAAGACGGGCAGAGCCGCGACTGGAGTGTGGCGGTGGTGGAGCCCGAGGCGTCGAGCGCCTGCGAGCTGGTCTACTGGCTCATGCGCGAAGCCTACGGCGAGGGCATCTTCAGCGCCGAGGCCGCCACGTGCCTCTACACGGGCATCTGCACCGACACCGGCACCTTCAGCTACAGCAACGACCGCCAGAGCGTATACCTCGCCGCCGCGGGCCTGCTGGCCCACGGCATCGACCCGATGCGCATCAACCGCCAGATCAAGAACGTCTTCACCGAGGAGCGCCTGCGCTTCTTCGGCCACGCTATGGCCGACCTGCTGGAGGTGTACCCCGAACGGCAGGTGGCCCTGATAGTGCTCACCGAGGCCGAGATGAAGGCCTACGGCGTGGAGAGCGCCGACATCACGGGGCTCATCAACGAGGTGATGAAGCTGCGCAGCATCGACTGCGGCATACTGGTGCGCGAAGAGGGCGAGAAAGTGCGCCTCTCGCTGCGCTCCAAGGAACGCTACGACGTCAACCTCATGGCCCGCAACCTCTTCGGCGGTGGCGGCCACAAACGTGCGGCAGGGGCCACAGCCTACACGACGCTGCAGGAGGTAGTGGAAAAGATAAAACGCGAAGTGATAGAATGCAAGTGAGAAAACACGCATATATACTGGCCATCGCGGCGGCGCTCTTCGGTGCATGCCGCGAGGTGCCTGTGGTCGAGACCGAGACACCGTCGGCCGACCTTACGGAGAACCTCATCAACGCCAACCGCTACATAGCGCAGAGCGAAGAGGCCCAGATAGAGGCCTACGCCCAGCGGCGCGGATGGACGATGACCACGCTGCCTTGCGGCGCGCGCATCATGGTCACCGACGCCGGACGCGGCAAGGCCGTCAAGCCCGACGAGACGGTGATAATCGACTACAGCGTCGGCGCCATCAACGGACAGACGATATACAGCCACGTGACCGACACCGTTGTGGCCGGACGCCTGCAACCCACCCGCGGGCTCGACGCCGCCCTGCTCACCATGCGTCACGGCGGTCGCGCACGCGTCATACTGCCCTCCGAGCAGGCCTACGGCGTCGTGGGCGACGGCGACCGCATAGGCACCCGCACGGTGCTGGTGTACGACGTGAGGGTCACCGACTGAAAACAACGAACAAAGACAACAAACAAATAAAACAACCAACAACAATGAAGAAAAGTATCAAATTGGCCACCATGCTTGTGGCCGGAGCAATGATGCTCGTGTCCTGTGGAGGCGACGGCTTCAAGACCACCGACAGCGGACTCATGTACAAATTCGAGAAGCAGAACAAGAGCGCCCAGCAGGTGCAGGACGGCGACGTGCTCGTCGGCGAGATGACCATCACCTTCGACACCACCCAGACCTTCAGCAACGTCGGCCACGCCGACCGCATACTGCAGGCACAGAAAACCTTCGACGGCGACCTCTACGAAGGTCTGCTCATGATGCACGTGGGCGACAAGGCCACCTTCGCCATCTCGGCCGACACGCTGGCCAAATACCTCCAGGCCAACCAGATGCCCCCATACTACGAGCAGGGCAAGGGTATGAAGATCTACTACGAGATCTCGCTGCAGGACATCGTCACCAAGGAAGAGCTTGAAGAGGAGCAGAACAACTTCATCGCCGAGATGAAGGAGCGCCAGCAGAACGAGCCCGCCGCCATCGAGGCCTATGTGCGCGACAACAACATCACCGTGAAGCCCAACGACAAGGGTGTCTACGTCATCGTGAAGAAGAAAGGCAACGGCCCCAAGGTCGCTGCCGGCCGCACCGTAGCTATGAACTACACCGGCCGCCTGCTCGACGGCACGATGTTCGACTCCAGCGTGGAGAGCGACGCCATCCAGGGCGGTCTGCAGCAGCCCGGCCGCACCTACGAGCCCCTGACCTACGTCGTCGGCCAGATGCGCCTCATCCCCGGCTGGGAAGAGAGCGTCATGGGCATGCCCGAAGGCACCGTCATGCAGGTCATCATGCCCTCGGCACAGGGCTACGGCCCCCAGGGCGCCGGACAGATGATCCCCCCCTACTCGCCCCTGGTGTTCGACATAGAGATTGTGTCGGTGAAATAATGTGAGGGGTTAAGTGGTTATTAAAGGAGTTAAGAAGTTAAAGAAGTTAAGACAATAGTGCTTGTCGCAATATATTGTCAATAACATTTGCATAAACATCTTCAACTTCTTAACTCCTAAAAAAACATTTGTCTTAACTTCTTCAACTTCTTAACTCCTTAACTCCAAATAAAGATACATTTGTCTTAACTCCTTCAACTTCTTAACTTCTTAACTCCTAAAAAAACATTCGTCTTAACTTTCTTAACTCCTTAACTCCTTAACTCCAAATAAAGATACATTTGTCTTAACTTCTTTAACTTCTTAACTTCTTAACTCCCCCAAATACATTCGTCTTAACTTCTTTAACTTCTTAACTCCCCCAATAACATTCGTCTTAACTTCTAAACAAAAAAATGAAAAATATCGTCATATTCGGAGCCCCCGGTGCCGGCAAAGGCACCCAGAGCGACTTCATCGTGGAGCACTACGGCCTGACGCACGTCTCGACCGGCGACCTGCTCCGCAAAGAGATTGCCGAGCAGACCGAGCTCGGCAAACGTATCAAGAGCATCATGGATGCCGGCCAGCTGGTGAGCGACGACATCGTGGTGGAGATGATGGACAAGGCCATCGCCGTCGATACGAAGGGCATGCTCTTCGACGGCTTCCCCCGCACCGTTGCCCAGGCCGAGACCCTCGACCGTCTGCTGGCCAAGTACGGCCGCAGCCTCACCTGCATGGTGCAGCTCGAGGTGCCCAAGGACGAGCTGATGCGCCGCCTGCTGGAGCGCGCCAAGATCCAGGGCCGCGCCGACGACAACGAGGCCACCATCAACAACCGCCTGCAGGAGTACAACAACAAGACCCTGCCCGTGGCCCAGTACTACGCCGCCCAGGGCAAGCAGAAGGTCATCGACGGCCTCGGCACGGTGGAGGACATCGCCGCCCGCATCCGCCAAGCCATCGGCTGATTGCCACCGCCCTTTTTCTGAAAAACACCCAAGCCTCCGCCGTACCGATTACGGCGGAGGCTTTTTGTTGTTATAAACAATAAAACAGAAAATAATACGTTATACGGGTAGATAATTTGGATTATGGCAACAATGACAATAACCTATGACGGGCGCAATCGTTCCGCACGTGCAGTAGCCGAGATGAAGAAACTCTTTCTACTCTGTGCGATGGTGGCATTCTCACTGTCTATCTCTGCTCAGGATTTGTTCCACGGCGTGGCCACCTACCGTATGTCGATAGGCAATGCCTCGGCCACGACTTACACGACATATTACCGTGGTCACGACCAACTGACCGACATGCCACAAAGCAGAATGAAGACGCTGTACCTCGCCGAGCAAAAGACCATGTTCACAGTAATGGGAATGATGGGTAAGCCTATCGTCTCCAGTCGTGCATTTGACCCAGACACGATGGAAGTGCCGCTTTTCGACGTGGCCGACGGCATCGAAGTTGTTGCAGGACACCGTTGCATCCGCGTGAGTTACGAGGGCGGAAACGCAATGGTGAGCGAACAGAGTATTGTCTGGCTCGACACCTCATACCACATCCCCTTTCACTACGGCCTTGACGACGAGATCCCCTACGGGTTGCCAGTGCGCACGGAGACGAAGATGAACATGAAAGGACAGAGAATGGAGACGCAGAGCGAACTGGTCTCTGTGGTAGCAGGAGGCGTGGAGGATGCGATGTTTGTCGTGCCGGGAACAGAGGGGGCGGCATGGATGACCCTCGATGCTGACGGAAACCCCACATGGAGCGGCGACACAACGGGACTCTTTGCTCCAATCCATTCAGAACTGATTGAGGAAGTGGATTCGACGGGGTTCTGCAGAGCAATAGCCAACGGAAAAACCGTCTGTATGTTTACTGCCGTTTGGTGCGGTCCTTGCCGTCTGATGTATCCACGGCTTGAGGCTGTGGCCAAACAACTCGGCAAAGGCTACCGCTTCATCAAGGTGGACATCGACCGCTGTCCCACCGTCGCCCACGAATATGGTTGCAGTACCATTCCCGTCATCATCCTCTTCGAGGATGGCAAGGAATTGCGTCGCATCACCTCTGCAGCCTACAGCGAGGATGATATTGTGGAGTTTATTAGAAAACAATGAAACAAAGCATGTTGCCAGTTCCAAAATGATTTGAAAACGGCAGAAAAGAGTGTCGCGAAGCTGTTTTGAATTCAGAACACGGGAAAAACAGACGTGCCGGCGGCACGTTATTTTAATAACCCCACATGGCACTACGTTTCGTGTGGGGTTGAGTGCAAATATTGTTTTTGTTCTCCGGTCTGCATAACAAAAATAGATTGACGACGTTACAAAAGCAGAACGCATAAAACGAACAGCTATGGCTACAATAACACTGGAATACGACGGACGCAACAGCACAATCAAGCAGTTGATAGGCGTGCTGCTCACTCTTGGCGCAAAGGTGACGCCCCCAGACAATCCAAAGGAGGAGCAGACGAAGATGGTCAGAGAAAGTCTTACGACGGCGTTCGGCGAGATGCGGGCCGGCAAGGCTATGAAAGACGCACGAAACCTCTTCGCGTGAAAATATTTTGTCAATCCGATAATTTTTAGTACTTTTGCAAATCGAAAACAATAACAAAATGGAAACACAAGTAGCATACACAACGCCGATGAAACCTAATGTTTCGCACACTCGCAAAGAGGTGCGGAAAGCGAAACCCATTCCCGAACTGTGGTCGGCGACTTTATGGAGCCAAGGCTATATGTCGCTGGACGAATTCGGAAGCATTTTCCACCGCAAACTGGATGAGGCTTATGCAAAGCTACACGTTTAATCCATATAAACATCAAAGATAAGGAGCTAAAGCAATGCAAACCGCGACAATCAACAATGCGAACAATCCTTCCACGCAGGTCGTTTACCTTAATGTGCCGATGTCCGACTGGTCGCTGCTGAAAGAACTTATCCGCAAATTCGGATGGCAGAGCGAGACACGCGAGCAACTGCTCGACCGTTTCATTGCCAGCCGTCCGCAACAGCCCCCGCTTACCGAGCAGGAGATAATGGATGAAGTGAGTGCAGTTAGATACGGAATGTGATTAAAGAAAACACGCAGTTGATAAAGTTATCGGACTTCCGTAGGCTGACGGACAAAACAGAAAAAAACGGATGAAAGTTTATATCCATAACTCGCTGATTTTTACCCCCTCCACACAAATTGCACAAGTAATCGCCGGGAGGATTTCCTCTTTGTTTTTCTCTGTTCTCCGCTTGGCTGCACTCCGTTTGCCACCCTGCGGGACGCTATCGAAAGCCTCTGGCTTTCTTCATGTGCCTGCACCTGCCGCAGATTTGCGACGGGGCTGGATTGGTTTGTAATTTCTAAAATAAATTGAATATGAAGAAACTCTTTTTGCTCGGCGCGATGGCGTGTAGCTTCTTTCTTGGCACAGTAGCACATGGTCAAGATGTGAATACCTGCAAACCGATAGCCGAGCGCATTCTGACTGCCGCACAAAACCATACCTCTGATGGCATTGATGAATTGCTGGCATCCGACTTTCATTATAACAAAATCAAACAGCCGACGGCTGCCAAAGTGCTGAAACAGATTATTGCCCAAATGCCCGCCATGACGAGTTGGGAACTGACGGGCACTGAACAGAACAGCATGGGACTGACGTTGCGTTACATCATAACGAAACCTGACAGCAGCACCTCGGAGGCAACAATCCTTTTCAGCGTCGATAACTTGGTTCTTGAGGCCAATTTACTGTCGAGTAATGTCTCGCTTCTAAAAGCCAACCCCACGGCCAAGGTACAACCAGAAGTGAAAATGGTGCGCATCCCCGTGCATCGCTATGGCGGGCTACCCATTGTGACCGTCATCATCGACGGCCAGCCGTGCAATATGTTCTTCGATACAGGTTCCCCTATCGTCGTTCTCAACAGCAAGTATTTCGACCACAACATCGACGGGCAAGTGATGGGGAGCGGCGGTCGGGGTGCCGTCGGCACAGGTTCCGTCAGCGGTGTGCACCATGTGAAATTGATGGATATGGGCGGCGTTATGCTCAACGAGACGGACATCATGACATCGGACTTGAGCAATCTGGAGACCGTCGGCGTGGCGGTGCACGGCATTTTGGGGCAGAGTTTCTACAAAGATTTTGACGTGCTGTTCGACTTCAAGGCTGGCGAGATAGTGCTGCTAAGCCCGGACACCACATACCAATGGCTGCTGAACGAGGGCTACCGCTGCCAAACGGTGAGCGGCGTGAAGAAAGGCCATCTGCTGGCCTTCGACTCCCAAGTGGGTGGCGTGCCCGTAGTGCTGGCCTTCGACAGTGGGGCACAGACCAACCTGCTCGCCAGCGATTGGCCCCAACAGCATCCGTCCACGGTCAAGAGCCTCAAAAAAGACCATCTTACAGGCTACGGTGACGGGCGGGCTTCGATTACAAAGGGCAAGACCACCCTCACGCTCGGCGGACGCAAGTTCAAGAAACAACAGACTGCATTCTCTGACGTGTCTCACCTAAAAGAGAGCAAAGGCATAGACGGTCTCTTCGGCTGCGAGGTGCTTGCCAAGCAGAAGATGCTCGTCTCATACAAACGCCAAGAACTGATACTGATTGATTAAAGCCGCCAAGGTGTCGCATATCAATCGGTTTTGAAATGGCCGAAAAGGCTCTCGCAAGTGCCAAATGATTTTGAAAACGGGTGAAAAGAGTGTCGCGAAGACCAAATGATTTTGAAAACGGGCAAAAAGGGTGTCGCGAAGGCCAAATGTTTTTGAAAATGGCTAAAAAGAGTGTCGCAAGTCTCAATCAATTTTGAAAACGGCCAAAAAGAGTGTCGCAAGGATGTTTTGAAATTGAAACAAGGTTTCGCGATGTGCGTCGATGAAGAAAAAAACATGCTGTGTTTCCTCAGCATGTTTTTTATTTGCCCATGTCGGAGATTTGTCGTATCTTTGCATTTCGAAAATAGGATATGCAATGACTTCTAACTTTGTAGACTACGTCAAGATACTGGTGCGGAGCGGGAAGGGCGGCGCCGGAAGTGCGCACCTGCTGCGGGTGAAATACAACGCCAAGGCGGGCCCCGACGGCGGCGACGGCGGCCGCGGCGGCCACGTCATCCTGCGGGGCACCACGCAGCGGTGGACCCTGCTGCACCTGAAGTACACCAAGCACGTCTTCGCCGAGGACGGCCAGAACGGCGGCGAGAACCTCTGCACCGGCCGCACGGGCAAGGACCAGATACTGGAAGTGCCGCTGGGCTGCGTCTGCCGCGACGCCGAGACGGGCGAATATATCGGCGAGGTGACCGAGGAGGGCCAGGAACTCATTATCGCCAAGGGCGGCCGCGGCGGCCTGGGCAACGACCACTTCAAGAGCGCCACCAACCAGACGCCCCGCTACGCCCAGCCCGGCGAGCCCGCTGAGGAGCGGTGGGTGATCATAGAGCTGAAGGTGCTGGCTGACGTAGGTCTCGTCGGCTTCCCCAACGCAGGCAAAAGCACCCTGCTGAGCGTCGTCAGCGCCGCCAAACCCGAGATAGCCAACTACCCCTTCACCACCCTGGTGCCCAACCTGGGCATCGTGAAGTACCGCGACGACCAGTCGTTCTGCATCGCCGACATCCCCGGCATCATCGAGGGCGCCGCCGAGGGCAAGGGCCTCGGCCTGCGCTTCCTGCGCCACATCGAGCGCAACTCGATACTGCTCTTCATGGTCAGCTGCGAACAGCTGGAGATTGCCAAGGAATACCACGTGCTGCTCGACGAGCTGAAGAAATACAACCCCGAACTGCTGGACAAGCAGCGCCTGCTGGCCGTCACCAAGTGCGACATGATGGACGAGCAGCTGCAGAAGCAGCTGAAGCGCCACCTGCCCAAAGGCATCGAGGCGGTCTTCATCAGCGCCGTCAGCGGACAGGGCATCACCGAGTTGAAGGACAAGATATTTGCCATGCTGAATGCTTGAGACGCTGAAAAAGATAGACACCCAGTGGTTCCTGTGGATCAACAGCCACCACACCACCGCCCTCGACTGGACGATGTGGACGCTCAGCCAGCACTGGAGCTGGGCGGTGGTCATTGTGCTGGCCTTTATGCTGCTCACTCTGCGAAAGGAGCCGCGCCGCTGGTGGCTGGTGGCCGTCGGCATCGTGCTCTGCTTTCTGCTGGCCGACCAAGGGAGCGTGCTGATCAAAGACACAGTGTGCCGCCTGCGCCCCTGCCATGCACTGGAGGATGTGCGTATGTTCCGCACCCACTGCGGCGGACAGTACGGCTTCGTCAGTTCACATGCCGCCAACGCCTTCGCCGTGGCGCTGTTCCTTGTGCTGAGGTACTGGAAACGCTTGAAGAGACAATGGCTGCTGCTGTTGCTGATTGTGTGGGCGTTGGCGACAAGCTACAGCCGCGCATATCTCGGCAAGCACTACCCCGGCGACCTCGTCTGCGGCGCCATTTTGGGATGCATTATAGCACTGATAGTGTGGTGGCTAACAGATACGACAGAAAAAAAAGTTGCGCAAATGTGAAACAAAATGACGATTGTTGCGTTATATATGGCGTGCTTGCTTATTTCTATCGTGAAGATAGAAAAAGAAAATGTGTTATTCGAGCGTCTTGCATCAAACCGCAAGGCGCTTTTTTGTGCCTATGAACCTGCTTGACATACTACTGGCTCTCCCCTTGTGCTTCCTCATGTATAAAGGATGGGTGCGCGGCCTTGTGCGCGAGGTGGCCACATTTCTCGGCGTCCTCGCCGGCATCTGGGCGGCGGTGCACCTCTCGCAGGAGGTGGCAGAATGGATAGGCCTTGAGAGCGAGAACGCCGTACTGATAGCCTTCTTCGTCTGTTTCGTGGGGGCGATGGTTCTCGCCTACCTGCTTGGCCGTATGGTAGAGGGGTTCATGAAAGCCGCGCACCTCAGTTTTGCCAACCGCTTGCTCGGGGCCACCCTGGGGATGCTCAAGGCGCTGTGCGTGCTCGCCGTACTGCTCAACTACGTAGAGATGATAGACAAAAACGAGCAGGTGCTCAAAGCCGACCTCAAAGCCGGCAGCATACTCTACAAGCCTGTCCACAATACGGGCAACACCCTCACGGCATCGCTCAAACAGTTCATCGCCGACAACAAGGACCAATGGGAGGCGACCCTGAAAGAAACCCATAACTCGTAACAGAAATGATACTGGCACCAATGCAAGGACTTACCGAACTGCTCTTCCGGCGTGTGTACGAAGAGTGCTTCCCCGGTGCCATAGAGCGGGCGGTGACGCCGTTCCTGTCGCTAACACACAACCTGCACAACCTGTTGCAGAGCGACGGACAGACGTCGACCCTAAGACAATATCTGCGCGACGTGCTCCCTGAAGCCAACAAAGGCTCGATACCCATAACGCCACAGATACTCGGCAAGGAGCCCGACGAGTTCATCGCACTCGCCAACAAACTGTATGACATGGGGTATGGGGAGGTGAACTGGAACATCGGATGCCCTATGCGCAACATCACAGGCAAGCATCGCGGCAGCGGCATCCTGCCCTACCCAGGCGAGGTGCGCGGTGTACTCGACGCTGTGATGCCGAGGATTAAACCGCTGCTGAGTGTGAAAATGAGGATAGGGCTGAGACAGAAAGAGGAGATAAAGGCTCTGGTGCCGGTAATCAACGACTACCCGCTGGCATCGGTGACCATACACCCGCGTCTCGGACGGCAGCAGTACACAGGTGTGCCTGACGTGGAGACCTTCGGGCAGGTACTACCTATGATCAACCACCCTGTAATATACAACGGCGACATTACAACACAGGAGGACGCGTGGCGCATCAAGGAGCGCTTCCCAGGAGTGGCCGACGTCATGGTGGGTCGCGGAATACTCTACCGCCCCACTCTGCCGCTCGAGCTCACGTGGGGTGAAGGACGGGTGAAGGACGGGTTTAAGACGGGTGAACCGATGAGCGACAGCGAGCGGCTGAGGTTGACAAAACACTTTATCGCCCGACTCATGACAGAGATAAGAAACAATGCAAAAAGCGACGAGTCGGCCCTCAGAAAGACAAAAGAATATTGGTGCATGCTGTGGAAAGGACTGCCAATCAGCGAGGCTGACGCCCGGAAAGTGTTGAGAGAGCAAGAATTGACAGCTGTTGATAACTTGATTTATTATTTCATACAATAAAAACGGCAAAACCACGTAATATAATGCGATGAAGACAAAGTATGCCATATACCTTTTGATTGCAACCGTCGGTCTGATGTGGGGTTGCAAGCAGCAGATTGTCACCGACGACATGGACGACATAGAGAAGCTTGAGATACTTGATCGTCAGATAGAGAAGCATCCAAACGATGCCGCCCTGCTGGCTCAAAGGGCCCGGGTGCTACTCAACATGGGGAAAAGCAAAGAAGCTTCGTATGACATAAACAAAGCTGTGAAGACAGAGCCCGACAACGACAAATATCTGATGCTGCAAGCCGATATATTCCTTGCCAACGGTGATGTCAGCAACAGCTACACAGCCCTTTCCAACGCCGAAAAGATTGCTCCGGACAGCAAGGAAGTACAGCTCAAGATGGGTGAACTGACATACTACAACCACGACTACGACCGCTCGCTGAAACACCTGACCAATGTCACGGACAAAGATCCGAACAATAGGACGGCGCTCTTTATGAAAGGCTTTATCTACAAGGAGAAAGGCGATACGGCCAGTGCGGTGACGCTGCTGCGCAAAGTTTGCGATATCTACCCCGACTATGAACCGGCCTTTGAAGAATTGGGCGTATTATATGCCACCCACCACGACCCTATGGCTGTGGAATACCTATCGACAGCCCTGAGCCTGGAGCCCAGCAACACCAACGCCATGTACGCGTTGGCGATGTTCTATCAGGAAACCGAGAAATATGACGAAGCCGAGAAGCTATACCGTCAGATGCTTGATATCAACCCCAACAGCGCCGACGCGTTGAACAACCTCGGTTGGCTTGAGAAAGAAGTATACAACGACCATGAACGCGCGCTGGAGTACTTCCAGAAAGCTCTTGAAGCCGACCCAAGCCATGAGGCCGCCAGCCAGAACGTAGCAATATACACAGACAAACGATAAACATAAATAACCAATCATTATGAGCACATTAAAAGGACGCAACCTCATCTCCATCACGGACTTCTCAAAAGAGGAGTACATCGAGGTGTTGGACATCGCCGAAGAGTTCGAGAAGAACCCGAAGCAGAAAATCTTATCAGACAAGGTGGTCGCCACATTGTTCTTTGAGCCATCCACGCGTACCCGCTTGAGCTTTGAGAGCGCCGCCAACCAGCTTGGCGCACGCATCATCGGCTTCAGCGATCCTGGTGGAACGAGCGTCCAGAAAGGCGAGTCGTTGCACGACACCATAGTGATGGTCTCTTCATACAGCGACCTCATCGTCATGCGCAACCCCAAAGAAGGCTCCTCACGTTATGCATCCGAGGTGGCTTCGGTGCCCGTCATAAACGCCGGCGACGGTGCCAACCAGCACCCAACCCAATGCATGCTCGACCTGTATAGCATCCGTAAAACACAAGGCACACTCGAGAACCTCAACATTGCAATGGTCGGTGACCTGAAGTACGGCCGTACCGTCCATTCTCTCGTTCAGGCAATGTGCAACTTCAATGCCACCTTCCACCTTGTATCGCCACAAGAGCTCAAGCTGCCGTCATCAGTAAAAATGAGCATCAAAGACGCCGGCTTGAAATATTATCAATACACAGAGATTAAGGACATCATCCCGACAGCCGACATAATATACATGACACGTGTGCAACGCGAACGATTCCCGGATCCTATGGAATACGAGCGTGTGAAAGACAGCTGTATTCTCACGGCGAACATGCTTGCCGGCTGCAAGAAGACCATGCGAATCCTGCACCCACTGCCCCGCGTCAACGAGATTACGACAGATGTTGACAGCACGCCGTATGCCTACTACTTCCAGCAGGCCCAGAACGGTGTATACGTGCGCCAGGCTTTGATGGCCGCTATTCTGGGTGTAAGATAGTTTTTATAAACCAATTAATTTAACAGCAATGGAAAACAAGAAAGAGATGGTCGTTTCTGCAATTGAGAACGGCACCGTTATTGACCATATTCCCACCGAATCTGTCTACCAAGTCATCCGCATCCTTGGACTTGAGAAATACAAAGACGAGGTGCTCATCGGCAACTATCTAAACAGCCAGAAACTCGACAAAAAGGGCATCGTAAAGATCAAGAACAAACACTTCTCTGTGGATGAGGTGAGCAAGATTGCCTTGGTGGCCCCCTTCGCCACCATCATCGACATTGAGAACTATAAGGTTGTCAAAAAATTCAACGCAGAGATACCCGACCATATCGAGAACTTTGTCCGCTGCGCCAACCCCAAGTGCATCACCAACGCCGAGGTGGTACCTACCAAGTTCTACGTTGTAGACAAGGAAAACCTGAAACTCCGCTGCCACTACTGCGAGAAGTTCACCACCAAGGAAACGATGAAGTTCTGCGAATAGACCATGCGTAGATATTACATATCCTTGCTTCTGGTCAGCTTGGTGCTGATACTGGCGTCGTTCATGGTGATGTGGTTTGCCCCTAAAGTTTTCATCGTCGCGATGCCGCTGCTTGTGCTGTATTTCGCCATACTGACACTTGTGCAACACACCATTGTTGTCAAAGCCATGCAACGCTCACCGAAGACATTTGTGCAGCTGTTCCTCGGCACAACAGTAGGCGTGTTGTTCATACACCTGATAGTACTTGCGACATTTCTGCTCACCACCCCTGCACAGGGGCGGAGGTTTCTCATTGCCTTCTGCATTGGCTATGTCGTCTACCTCGTATTCGAGACGGTGGCGCTGGTGCGCTATGTAGACAACGAGAAAAAGAAACGGCAAAATTAGACGCCGGCGGTACAGACCGTCATTTCTTCTACTCTGAGCAACCGCTGCGCCAGTTCCTGCAACTCCGCGGCGGTTGTCTCATTAACGACTTTGCGGAGATTGTCCGTCAGGCGTTCATCGACACCGTTGGCGAGCATGTCGCAATAACGTGACGAGAGTTCAAAGATGCCGTCTACCGACCGCAGGAAGTCGCCAACCAAGACGTTCTTCACGAGAGCCAACTCTTCTTCCGACACCGGGCAGGCGGCAAGTTGTTCAAGTTCATGGAACACCTGGCTGACGGCATCATCGGCCGTGTTGGCTGCGACATCGGCGGTGATATAGAAGACGATGCATCCGCGATAGATCTGTGTGCGGGCGTAAATGCCGTATGTGTAGCCTTTGTCTTCGCGGATGTTGCGCATAAGGCGTGAGCCAAACCATCCACCGAGTATGGTTGTGAGGAGGATGAAGCGTGCATAGTCGGAAGAGTCCCATGCTATTGGCAAGATACGCCCTATACGTATCGATGTCTGTGTGGCGGTGGGGATCTTTTGTGTCAGTGTGCGTCCGGCTGATGCGACTGTCGGCTTGGGAAGTGGGAGGGGTCTCTTTTTTTCTGCATTCTCTTTTTGTCCCGCACCCAACATTTCCGACACTTTGGCACAGAGGTCTCCTTCCAGATTGCCAGCGAGCACGACGTTGCACTGAGGGAGGATGTAATGTTTTTTCCAATGGCTGACGACGCTGTCCAACTGAAGTTTATATACATCGTCGGCTGTTGCATAGACACCGAGAGGATGAGCATTGCCGAAGAGCGCCTGGTAGAAGAGACGGCGTGCTATGTGGGAGGTGCGCTGTTCGAGTGTCGCTATCTCCCCATGACGTTTCTGCTGCCATCGTACGTAATCCTCTTCTGCGAAGGCCGGCGAGAGGAACATTTCATGGATGAGCGGCAGCAGCTCCGAGACGTGCCGACTGAGTGTGTATACGGTGAGTGCACTCTGCTGCACTTCGCTTGCCGTTTCGGTTATTATGCCCCGGAAGTCCATGAATTCCGACACTTGCGCGGAGTTCATCCGCCTGGTGGCAAGTGTATACAGCTTGCTCGCCGCCGATGCACAGAGTGGCTGCTCCTGATAGGCGGAGCCTGCCTCGAAGAGGAAGTCCATCTTTACGAGGTCGGTGTTCTCTGTGTGGAAGAGGACGATGCGGCCGTCTGTGTCGCAGGCTTTTGGCCTGAGCGTGTGTGTGTCAGGTATGGAGATCATCAGAAGAGTATTGTAAGCTTGAGGTTGATCTGGCGTGCTGTAAGGTAATTGGGCACGCGGTATGGGTGGTTGTCATAGTCGGTCACCCATAGGTATGAGATAACATTCTGTTTGTCGAAGAGGTTGAATATTTCCACTCCGACCTGTATGTCGTCGATATACCTGAACAGTTTCCAGTGTTTTATCTGCTGTATGCGTGCAAGCTGAACGGTGTTGCCCCAATCAACACGCAGGTAGTACGGGAGGCGCAATGCCACTTCCTGGTGTCCGTAGGGGGCGGTGACGGGCATACCGGTTGCATATATAGCGCTGAGGCTCATACGCCACCACGGCATCGTGGGTATGTAGTCCTGTACGAAGAGCTTTACCGAGAAACGCTGGTCGGTGGGGCGGTCGAGCCAGCCGAAGGCGTCACCCTCTATGTCTTCCTGTGTCTTCATCAGCGACAGGCTGATCCACGACTCCAGCCCTTCCACGAGCTCGCCGTTGACACGCAGACTGAATCCTGTGGCGTAGGCGACGGCCTGCTGGTCGGGATTATAGTTTATGCGCAGGTTGTCTACGGTATATGGTACAAGGTCTGTTATGTACTTGTAGTACAGGTCTGCTGTTATTTTGAACGGCTTGTCCCACAGGCGCAAGTTCCAGTCGGCGGTGCCCATGACCTGATAGGATGTCTGCGGCTTGAGCTGTGGATTCAGCGTGCCGTCGAGACGTCGGTATTCGCGGTAGAACGGAGCCTGCTGGTACACGCCCGTGGCGAGCCTGAAGAGGAGGTCGCGCTGGGTGCGGGGCTTGTAGCTGACGCTGACTCGCGGGCTCACTAACGGGCGGAGGCCTGTCAGCTGTTGCCGGTCGTACCACTCCAGACGGCTTCCATAGAGCCCACCGCGAATGCCGGCAAGGAGCTTTATCTGTGAGCCGGCCCGGGTTTCCCAGTCCACTTCCCGTTGGAGGAATGCTGTTGCACGCATTGTCTGCAGACCGCCGTTACTGTTGGCGTATTGCTGCAGTATCGGGTTGACGGGCTGCGCATTGGTGTCTCCAGGCGTCGTGAACGTCGCAGGCATGGCATACCCTGCCGAGTCGACCCATCGCCACTCGCGCAACCTGTCCGACACATTCTCATACTGCACCTTCATGCCTGCTGCCCAGCTGCCCAGAGGGGCTTGCTTTATGGCTTTGACATCGAGAGCATAGATGCTGCTGCCGAGCCGGTTGCGCGCATGCTCGAGGAAGGTGCCTACACCTCGGTCAAAGCGCTCTGTCTCGCCCACCTGCTCACCCATACCCACCTGGTACAGCCAGTATTGGCTCTGTATGTCATACCGCTCACTCTCGGCAATGTCCTGCACAGAGAAGTTGCCCATGATGTGCCAGTCGTCATCGGGTCGCCAATCCATGGTGAGGGCTCCGAGCAGGGTGCGGTATTTGTCTTCCTCAGCGCCGTCGAAGTAGACGTCAAGCTCCATGGTGCGCTGGCTGAATGCCGTCGTCTGGCTTTGCGGAACGAGACCGTAGACATTGTTGGTCCAGATGGCGAGGAGCGCAAGGTCAAGCCTGTCGTTGACCCTGTAGCCGAGTATTGCCTGCAGGTCGGTGTAGTGTGTCTTGTATGTCCCTTTGGTGTCAAGCGAGCGCAGCAGATAGCTGTTGCTGTGCCTGCGCAGCGAGGCGGCATAGCTCCACTTCTCCCCTATCCTGCCTTGCAGCGTGGCGTTGCCACCGAGCAGGCTGACGCTCACCTTCCCCCTGTTCTCCAAGGGGCGGCTGTAGGTGATGTCGAGCACCGACGACATCTTGTCGCCATAAGTGGCCTGGAAGCCTCCGGGCGAGAAGAGTATGTAGTCCACCAGGTCGGGGTTGATGATGCTCATGCCTTCCTGCTGTCCGCTGCGTATCAGCATCGGACGGAAGACCTCCACGCCGTTGATGTAGACGAGGTTCTCGTCGAAGGAACCTCCCCTCACCGAATACTGGCTGCTGAGCTCGTTGTTGGAGTTGACGTCCGGAAGCGTCTTTAGCAGGCTTTCCACCCCCGACGCGGGCCCAACGGCATTCTCGAGGCGCTGCACGTCGATATGCGTGAAGGTGCTCTGACGCGTCTTCTCGTCGCTCACCTCCACCTCGTCAAGCCGTCTGGCCGAAGGCTTCAGAATGATGTCCTGCCGCTCTTCCTGCCCACCGGCAAGCCTGACGCGCCGTTCCTGCGGCTCGTAGCCCGTGAACGTGTATCGCACCGTGATGCTGTCGCCCGTCTTTATCTCAAGCCGGTAATGTCCGCGGCGGTCTGTCACAGCCCCCATCGGCGTGCCAGGCACACCGACATTGACGAGCTCAAGCGGAGCACCACTCCCCAGCTCGCTGACGGTGCCGATGAGCACTCCCTGCCCTGCCGCCGTGAGGGCAAGCAGGGCCGTCGCCACGCACATTATAGCTTTCCTGATCATTGTCCTTAAAAACGAGACGCCGTCGCATTTATTGTGCGACGGCGCCATTTTCGTCATATCAACGGCCAGTGTCTTACTGGGCCTTCTGTATCTCGTCCATGCGGGCGTTGACAGCCTTCAGGTCGTCATACATCTCCAAGCGGGCATACACGGTCTTCAGCGCCGAGAGGCAGTTGAAGAGGTTCGGGCGCTGTGCTCCCTGGGCGTTGGTGGGCAGCGCGTCAATGTAGGCGATGGCAGCCTTGAAGTACTGCACCGACTGGCGGAAGAATCCGTTGCTCTCCTCGAGCAGGCGGTCGTAGAGGCCAGACTCGTCCTCGGGGGGCACCGCGTTGGCGGCGTCGAGTTTGTCGACACCACGGTTGAAGATCATCTTGCCCATGCCGAAGTTGGCCTCAAACTGGTTCGGTGCCAGCGACAGGCTCTCGTTGTACTTGGCCTCGGCGCCTGCATAGTCCTGCATGCTCTCGAGGATGGCGGCAGCCAGACCCAGTATCTGCGGGTAGAGGTTCACGCTGTCCTTCGTCAGGTCAAGGGCCGAATTGATCATCTCCTTGCCCTTCTCCAGATTGTTGTTCAGCAGGTAACCCTCGGCCATCAGCAGATAGGCGTTGTAGTCGTTCTTGCGGTTCTTCATGTAGCTCGTCGCCACCTTCATAGCACCGTCGTTGTTCTTCTCCTCCTTGTAGAGGTTGAAGAGCGTGCGGTAGACATACTGCTTGTCGGTGCGCTTGCGGATAAGCTGGTTGAAGAACTTCTTCGTGTTCTCATTGTCGTTCATGGCCTTAGCGCTGATACCGGCTATGTACAGGCTCTCGCCGGCAAACTTGGCGTCACCGCTGTTGTTGAACATCTCCACGGCCTTCTCGGCGTTCTGCAGACCCTCGCTGAAACGCTTGGCGTTGTAAGCCTCCGTAGCGCGGCTGTAGTACTCGTTGCCCACAAAGCGGAACACCGAGTTGTTCTCGTCGGCAAACTCGTTCTTCGTGTCCAGGCGCTTGCACTCCAGGGCGGCGGCGTATGCCTCCTCGACCCAGTTGGGGGCCAGGTCCTTGAACTTCGACTTGGGGTTGCTCGACTCGCCACCGATGCGCGCATAGATGAGTCCCTTGTAGCACCACGTCTTCGCGTCGTCCTTCGTGCTCTCATGCTCGCAGGCAAGGTCGATCTCGGCCTTCGCCTTCTTCAGGTAGTTCTTCTTCAGGTCCTGTATGGCGCTCTGCACGTTCACCGTCTGGGCGCTGGCGCCGAAAGCGATGGCCGTGAAGGCCAGAATCATGCTGATTTTCTTCAGTTTCATATCTTTTCTGTTTTATTGGTTTTACTCTTCTGTTGTATTAGTATCGCCGGCCTCGGTATTATTGCTTTCGGCCTGCATTTTTTCTTCATCCATGCCTTCCGCACCCGTCACCTCGGCCTCCTCATCCTCAGTGGGCACCTTGGTGATGGAGGCTATGTAGTCCTTGCCGCGCAGGTCTATGAGCTTCACACCCTGTGTGGCGCGGCCCAGCACGCGCAGGTCGGCGACCTTCATGCGTATGGTGATGCCGGAGCGGTTGATGATCATCAGATCCTCGTCCTCCGTGACATTCGTCACAGCCACCAGCGGACCCGTCTTCTCCGTCACCTGCATGGCCTTCACACCCTTGCCGCCGCGGTGCAGCGTGGCGCGGTATTCGCTCAGGGCGCTGCGTTTGCCGTAGCCGTGCTCAGTTACCACCAGCAGGTTCTCCTCCTCGCTCGGCAGGCACAGCATGTCGATGGCGGCATCGTCATCGCCGTCAAGGTCCATGCCCTTCACGCCGCTCGCTCCGCGTCCCATAGTGCGGAACTCCTTCTCCGGGCATATCATCACCTTGCCCTTCTTCGACGCTATCAGCATGTAGCTCTCGCCGTCGGTCAGGCACGCCGTCAGCAGCTCGTCGCCTTCGCGGATGCCGATGGCTATGATGCCGTTCTGGCGCGGACGCGAGTAAGCCTCCAGTGTGGTCTTCTTCACCACACCGTTCTTCGTGCACATCACTATGTAGTGGTTGCCCACATACTCGGCGTCGCTCAGCGTCTCCACGTTCACGTAGGCCTTCACCTTGTCGTCGGGCTCTATGTTGATGCAGTTCAGTATCGGGCGTCCCTTGGTGTTCTTCTCACCCTCAGGCACCTCGAAGGCGCGCATCCAGTAGCAGCGGCCCTTCTCCGTGAACAGCAGCAGGTAGTTGTGGTTCGTGCACGTGAAGATGTGCTCCACGAAGTCCTCGCTCCTCACAGCGCTCCCCTTCGAGCCCACTCCGCCGCGGCTCTGCGTGCGGTATTCCGTCAGCGGCGTGCGCTTGATGTAGCCCTTGTGGCTGATGGTGATGACCACCTGCTCGTCGGGTATCGTGTCCTCGATGCGGAAGCCCGCGGCGTCATACTTGATGGCCGTGCGGCGCTCGTCGCCGTACTTCTCGCGAAGCTCCTGCAGTTCGCCCTTGATGACCTGCATCAGCACGTTGTGGTCGCCAAGGATCTCCTTGCAGCGCTCTATGAAGCGCATCTTCTCGTCATACTCGTCCTGCAGCTTCTGGTGCTGCAGACCGGTGAGCTGCGCCAGGCGCATGTCGACGATGGCGCGTGCCTGCAGGTCGCTGAACTGGTAGCGGTCCATCAGCCCCTGGCGTGCCTCGTCGGGAGTCTTGCTCGCGCGGATCAGGGCCACGATCTCGTCGATGATGTCTATGGCGCGCAGCAGACCCGCCAGTATGTGGGCACGCTTCTCGGCCTCGGCCATATCGAAGCGCGTCCTACGCGTGACGACCTCCTCGCGGTGCTCGATGAAGTAGCCAACAAGCTCCTTCAGGTTAAGCAGCTGCGGACGCCCGTGCACCAGGGCTATGTTGTTCACGGCAAAGCTGCTCTGGAGCTCCGTCAGCTGGTACAGCTTGTTCAGTATCACATTAGGTACCACATCGTTGCGCAGCACGTAGACCACGCGGATGCCGTCCTTGTCGCTCTCGTCGCGGATGTCGAGGATGCCCTCAATCTTGCCTTCCTTGGCCAGGTTGGCGGTCTTCTTGATCATCTCGCTCTTGTTGACGCCGTAGGGTATCGTCGTCGCCACGATGACGTTGTGGCCTTTAGCGTCCTCTTCTATCGCCGTGTCGGCACGCAGTATGATGCTGCCGCGACCAGTGGTGTAGGCCTCGCGCACCCCGTTGTAGCCGTAGATGGTGCCGCCCAGCGGGAAGTCGGGAGCCTTGATATACTGCATCAGCTCCTCTATCGTGATGTCAGACACCCACTTGCCGTCCGTCTCCGACTTGTGGCCCTTGTCGATGTAGGCCATGCAGCCGTCCAAACACTCGCGCAGGTTGTGCGTCGGCATATTGGTGGCCATACCCACGGCGATGCCGTTGCTGCCGTTGACCAGCAGGTTCGGTATCTTGGCAGGCAGCACACTCGGCTCCTCACCCTCGTTGTCGTAGGTGGGCACCATGTCCACAGTGTCCTTGTCGATGTCCGCCACCAGCTCGTTGCTAATCTGCTTCAGGCGCGCCTCCGTGTAACGCATGGCAGCCGGCGAGTCGCCGTCGATGCTGCCGAAGTTGCCCTGCCCGTCAACCAACGTATAGCGCATCGACCAGTCCTGCGCCAGGCGCACCAGGGCGCCGTAGATGCTCGAATCGCCGTGCGGGTGGTACTTACCCATGACGTCACCAACTATGCGGGCCGACTTCTTGGTGGGCGTATTGTACAGAATGCCGTTCTCGTTCATCGAGTAGAGGATGCGGCGGTGCACAGGCTTGAAGCCGTCGCGCACATCCGGCAGGGCTCGCGCCACGATGACAGACATGGCATAGTCGATATAGGCAGTCTTCATCGTCTGCTCTATATCGACGCGTGTGATTTTTTCATTGTCGGATACCATCAGTCGTATGATATTATATTATTGTATTCTAATTTATTATGCCGACACTGTGCCGACATGTCAAAGTACAAAGATACGATTTTTTTTCCATCTGTGCATCCTCGCACCCCACTTTTTTCACTTTTCTTTCAACAGCCCGACCGGAAATGAGAAAGAAAAAATGAGAAATGAAAAATGAGAAATGGGAAATGGGAAATGAAAAATGAATAAATGCACCCTCCTCGGCCCCCCTTCGGCCCTCCTACGGCCCCTGTACGGCCTTCCACTGAAGAACGGCCGAAGGGGGTCCGTAGGGGCTCCGTAGGGGCTCCGTGTCGGAGCCGTCACATTTTTATCATAAATTTAACAAAAAAGGCAGTCGGTCACGTAGGTCGGCTGCCGGTTGTCTTGCGTGGCCATGGGCATCACTTGACCGCTACCACACGACGCGCTGCAGCGCCATCGACGCAGACGAGGCAGGCGCCTGCCGGCGACAGGCATCAGGACTGCGAGGATGGCGACAAGGTGGTGTAATGGATGATGTCTCAACGACTAAAAGCCGGGCAGCGACAGCCAGAGGGTTGGCAGCATCAGCAGGAAGCCGACGACGATGAGGCCGACAATGAAGCGCCACACCCATTTAAGCCATGTGCCGTAGGGGATGCGGGCGATGCCCAAAACACCTATCAAGACACCGCTTGTCGGCGTGAGCATGTTGGTAAAACCGTCGCCGAACTGGAAGGCCAGCACGGTGGTCTGCCGTGAGACACCTATGAGGTCGGCAAACTGGGTCATGATGGGCATGGTGAGGGCCGCTTTGGCGCTGCCGCTGGGCATGACGATATTGAGCAGTGTCTGGAAGACATACATGACGCCGAGCGAGGCCACCTCGCCGGTGTGCGCCAGCGAGCGGCTGAGGCCGTAGAGGAGGGTGTCCATGATGCGGCCGTCGCGCAGTATGAAGATGATGCCCGAGGCAAGACCCACGACGAGGGCTGCGGAGAGGATGTCCTTGCAGCCGGCGAGGAAGAGCTTGGCGATGTCGTCGGCCGTCTGGCGGTCGATGATGCCCGCCAGGATGCCCATGGCCAGGAAAAGGGCCGAGATCTCGGCTATGTACCAACCCCACGCGAGCACACCTACGACAAGGGCGACGATGGTGAGCAGCAGCAGGATGAGTATCAGGATATGGCGGACGGTGAGCGTTGACTGCTCGGTCGAGGAGGCGCGCTCGCGCCAGTAGTCGTCGAGCTTGTGCACGGGACTGCGGTCGGGCTTGGCTTTCACGCGGGCGGCATACCAAAGGACGAAGGCTATGCCTATGACTGTCAGCACCACCCAGCAGAAGAGGCGGTATTCGAGACCCGAGAAGAGCGGTATGCCGGCGATGCCCTGCGCTATGCCTACAGTGAATGGATTGAGCATGGCTCCGGCAAAACCCACATGTGCAGCCACATAGCACATGCAGACACCCACGATGCTGTCGTAGCCCATCTGGATGGCCAGCGGGATGAACACCACGACGAAGGCTATCGTCTCCTCGCTCATGCCGAAAACGGCGCCGAAAAGGCTGAAGAGCAGCATGACGAGGGTGATGATGATATTGTTCACCCCCAGCTTGCTGACGAGCTTGTAGCGGCTCAGGCGTTGCACACGGCGCAGGAAAGCCATCACGCCGACGTCGATGGCGTGGCTGTTGTTGAGTATCCAGAAGGCGCCGCCGACCATGAGGATGAAGACGATGATGTCGGCCTTGTCCACGAAGCCGTTGAACAGGGCGCTGAAGACCTGCCACGTCTGCGGTGCGGCGTCGACGCGATGGAAGGAGTCGTTCAGCACCACCTCTCTCCCACCCTCCACGACACGGGTGTATTCGCCTGCCGGCACCACCCAGGTGAGAACGGCGGCCAAGACGATGAGGCCGAAGACTATGGTGAAGGTATGCGGTATTTTCTTCATATTGAGGCCAGGTAACTGTTGCGGTAGCGAGGGTCGCCGCTGACGTCGTCGCCAAACCAGGCTGGCGCCACGAAGGCGTCGGCGCCCTCCTCGGAGGGGAACTCCACCTCGACGAGGCGCAGACCCTCGTGCTTACCGTGGAAGATATCAAGTTCTGCAGTGAGACCGCCGGAAAGCGGTATGCGGTAACGCGTCTTGCTGACCATTATCCCTTCGCACTTTGCCTTCAGCGACGTATAGCTGTCGGCGGTCATGGCGAACTCCTCTTCGCGGTTGACTATCGCCGTGGTCGACGTGCGGCGCCGCTCCTTGACGGTGAGGATATAAGAATCGCCCATCCTGCGGATGCGCAGGGTGGGCGATGTGATTAGATATCCTTGCTCTATCTCCGTGTGCGGATAGCTGTCGATGTTGTCCGGCAGCTCACGCACAAGGTATTTGCGCTCTATCTCCATCAGAGCGTCTTGAGATAATCGGTGACGTTCTTCTCGATGCGGGCGGCAACATCGGCGCAGTCGTCGGCTTTCTGGAAGCGCTCGCCGGTGATGTGCTCGTAGAGCTCTATGTAGCGGTCGCTGATGCTGTTGACAATCTCGTCGGTCATCTCGGGCACCTTCTGGCCTTCCTTGCCCTGGAAGCCGTTGGCCATCAGCCACTCGCGCACGAACTCCTTGCTGAGCTGGCGCTGGTGCTCACCCTTCTTCAGGCGCTCCTCGTAGCCCTCGGCGTAGAAGTAGCGGCTGCTGTCGGGAGTGTGTATCTCGTCGATGAGGTATATCTTGCCGTCGCGCTTGCCGAACTCATACTTGGTGTCGACAAGGATGAGGCCCTTCTCGGCGGCGATCTTGGTGCCGCGCTCAAAGAGCTGCAGGGCGTATTTCTCCAGCTGGTCGTAGTCCTCTTTTGCCACAAGGCCGGTGCGGATGATCTCCTCGCGGCTGATGTTCTCGTCGTGACCCTCGTCGGCCTTGGTGGTGGGGGTGACGATGGGCGTGGGGAACTTCTGGTTCTCCACCATGCCCTCGGGCAGCTGCACGCCGCAGAGGGTGCGGGCGCCGGCCTTGTACTCGCGCCAGGCGCTGCCGGCGAGGTAGCCGCGCACAATCATCTCCACACGGAATCCTTCGCACTTGAGGCCCACGGTGACCATGGGGTCGGGCGTGGCGAGCTTCCAGTTGGGCAGGATGTCGGCGGTGGCGTCAAGGAACTTGGCGGCAATCTGGTTCAGCACCTGACCCTTGTAAGGTATGCCTTTAGGAAGCACCACGTCGAAGGCCGAGATACGGTCGCTCACGACCATGGCCATATACTTGTCGTCGATGTTGTACACATCGCGCACTTTGCCCACATAGAGGCTCTTCTGCTTCGGGAAGTTGAAGTTTGTCTTAACTACTGCTTTCATGATATGTTATTCTTCTAATTTGTTTGCAAAAAAGGTGAAGTTCACTTTGCCGTAATTACGGTGTTGCCAGAAGTGCGGATGCTCCTCGAAGGAATAATCGCGCGGATGCTCGAGGACAAAGATGCCGTCTTCTGTCAGCACCTGACGCTCGAAGACCATGTCGGGCAACGTGGCCAGACCCTCGAGCGCATAAGGGGGGTCGGCAAAGACTATGTCGAACTTACGGTTGGCGCGCTTCAGCAGGTCGAAGACGTCGGCACGTACGACGTGCATGTTACGCACACCCATACGTACACACTCGGCCTTTATGTAGTCGGTGCATTGGGCGTTGATGTCGATGCTTGTCACTTCGCGAACACCACGCGACACAAACTCAAAGCTCACCGCCCCTGTGCCGGCAAAGAGGTCCATCACCGAGCACTCCTCATAGTCCACATAGTTATTCAGAATATTGAACAGACTCTCGCGCGCCATATCGGTGGTGGGGCGCACAGGCAGGTTCTGTGGCGGATTGAGCCGCCGTCCTCTGAGGCTACCGGCAATGATGCGCATATCTACATCAGGATTAAGGCGTACCTGTAGGTGCGTAGTTTCTTGAACTCGTCGTTGGCGAAACGTGTTGCCTCACCGCCATAGAGCGTGATCTTGGGGAAATAAGGCCTCATCGCGGCGTAGAGCTCACGGTCCACATTGCCGCAAAGCATCAGCTCGGTGTCACCACCATCTATCTCGCAAGCCTTCACCACCTCCATCAGGCGGAACATGGCCTCTTCGTTACTGCCGCAGCGCAGGGTGTTACCAAAGAGATAGCGCCCATCCTTGCAGGCTGCGATATCCACCATGTTTCCGCGCCAGTGGGCGAACAAAAGCGGGTGGCTCTTGCTGCGCTCCATAAGCTTCACCATCTTGGCGTGCTGGTTTATCACCGTCAGCCCGGGCAGGGCAACCTTGAAGGCCATTGCCAGCTGGTCGTTGCCGGCGAATACCGCCGTAGAGCCCAGTGCCTTGCTGTGGCATGTCATCACCGACAGCGCACTTCCGCCCACAAGCTTCAGGTACTGCCTGTTGGCGGCAACTGAATAAAGCTCGTCGGGCACCCAGGTGTTTTCGTCACTCAGCACTATCAGCTCCATGGACTTGTATGCCAGCGGCTGTATGCCCACTTCGGCAAAGAAAGCCTTGACCTGGCGTGTGGCGTCGGTTATGGTGGCAGCATGCTCACCTTCGGCCTCGCCGAACGTCAGCAGCATGTCTGTCGCTGTCGTCTCCGAAAAAGAAAATCCATTGGCCCCAAGGCAAATGGATAATCTTTTATCTTGCGCGACAGTGTCGCCAGCAGTGGCAATCAGTGTCTTGCAACTATACATTGGTTACTCGAAATTACCGTCCGTAACGGCCTGCGTCATATCGCCAACCTTCCAGCCGGCGTAGCGGCCATTCACTTTGTTTATCTCGGCGATTTTGTTCACCACCTGCTGGTGGTCCATATCGCTCAGCAGCTTTGCCAGCGGCACCTTGCACTCGAACACGGGCACCATGAAGCCGCTCTTGTCGATCATGCCGGCCTGAAGCTCAAATTCATACTTCTCGCTCTTGGGATAGGGCACATAGCGAAGGTTCTTGATCTGCTCATCGGTCATCTGCACGGTGTGGCCGGTAGCGTCTATGGTGTTGAGCTTCTTGTCCTCACGAAGCTTGGCGATGGGGTTGATAAACATCTCCTGGCGGCTGACATAGCCTTTCTCAACAGCCTCTTTCTCGGGCACCTCGTTGATGTCGACGTCGGCGGGAATCTTGTCGTAGTTGGTCACCTTGACGATCGTCTTCATGCTGTCCTCGTTCATCAAGCGGTTGATGAGGGTGTCGAAGCTGCCGGTATAGGTGCCGTAGGTCACCTTGTAGGCCTCTTCGAGGGATCGGATGGCTTTCAGCTTCTCGGCGCAAGCATCGCGACGCTTGTTGTACTCGTTCTCGAAACGCACGGGTTTCTGGATGCTGTTGTACAGCAGATAAGCCAAGGCGACAATGACGACGCCCAACAGAATCTGAATGATAGTTCTACCTTTCATCTTTCTTTATAGTTATTTTGTTTATTACACATTAAAATCGGGTGCAAAGATACGAAGAAAAAATCAATCCGCACACATTATTTTTCAAAAAAAAATACCGTCGGCGTCAATAACACTGTCATACAAACACATATACACATCACAGCTGTCCCTCGCGCACAGCGTCGTGCAGCGACAACGCCCCGCTCCGGGGGTCGTATACGGCGTAGTTGCGGTTAAGCAGCCAGTCGCCCGTGTTCACATACACACAGCCGTCGGCGATCTCGCGCGTCAGCGGCGTGTGGCGGTGCCCGAAGACACAGAAGTCCACCTTCTCCCGCTGCAGCATCTCCTTGCAGTAGACGACAATCCCTTCGCGGTCGTCGCCCATATAGTGCAGACAGTCCTCGCGGGCGTGCTTCTCCTTGTTGCTGTCGCTCCAACGGTTGGCTATGGGGAAGGTCCACGACTGCGGCAGCATGGCGAAGAGACGCTGGTTGAGCCTGCAGCGGAACACCTTGCGCAGCATGTCGAACTGCCTGTCCAGATGCCCGAGGCCGTCGCCGTGCCCTATGAGGAAACGCTTGCCGCCGATGTCGAACACCTCCGGTTCGTCGTGCATCTGCACCCCGCACTCCTCGTGCAGGTAATCGAACAGCCACATGTCGTGGTTGCCGATGAAGAAATGCAACTCCACGCCCGCGTCGCACATCTCGGCCAGCTTGCCCAGCAGTCGCACATGGCCGCGGGGCACCACGTAGCGGTAGGTGAACCAGAAGTCGAACATATCGCCCAGCAGGAAGAGCGCCTTGCAGTCGTCCTTGATGCCGTCGAGCCAACGGCATAGCTGCCGCTCGCGCTCCCGCGAGTCGGCGCCGCTGCCCAGATGCGCGTCCGATATGAAATAAACCTTGTCCCTCACCAACTCAAAACTAATAACTCATAACTAATAACTCACAACTACCTCAGCCAGTTGCGCGGATTCTGCGACGAGGTGCCCTTCCACAGCTGGAAGCTGAACTCCGCCACACCGTCGCTGTTGGTATACACCGTGCCGAGGTTCTGCTTCGTGTTCACCTTGGCGCCCTCGCGCACCGTGACGCTGCCCATGTTGGTATACACCGTCATGTATTCGCCATGGCGCACAATGATGCCCTTGGTGCCGTTGGGGCAAGTGAACACGCGGCTCACCGTGCCCTCAAAGACACATTGCACCGCCGCGCCGGTCTTGCAGACGACGTCGATGCCGTTGTTCATGTTCTGTCCGCCCGACGAATGCGTGTAGCGTCCGTACTCGCGCACCACCTTGGTGAAGCCCACCGGCCACGGCAGGCGCCCCTTGTTGGAGGCGAAATCGGAGCTCAGCGCCACATCCACCGCTGCCGGCTTCGTCGCGCCGCCGCCCGTCACATTGGCCTTGCGGGCTTTGGCTATCTCCTCGTTGATAATCTTCTGTATCTGCTGCTGCAGCTGGCGTTTCTGCTTCTCTTTCCTGTTGATCTGCGCCTGCAGGTCTTTCTCCTGCTGCTTGCTCTTCTTCAGGTTCTGCCGACGCTCGTTCTGCTCGCGCGCCAGCTCGTCCTTGTGCCGTTTCTCCTGGGCCAGCAGGGTCGTGGTCTCGCGCTGCTGGCGCGCCAGGTCCACACCGGCGCTGTGCAGCTCCTCCTCCTTCTGGCGTATGAAGGCGGCCTGGCGGCGGCGGTAGCGGCTGTAGTCGCGGAAATACTTGGTGCGCAGGTAGGCGGTGTTGTAGCTCTTGGTGTCGAGCAGCAGCACCATCTTGTCGAGGGCGCCGCGCTCGCCGTAGAGCACACGCACCACATGGGCGTACTCGCGCTTCATCGAGTCCACCTGGCTCTGCATCAGCGTGATGCTGTCCTGCGTCTGCGTCATCTGCAGCCCCAGCAGGTTCAGCTGTCCGTTGATGTTGTTTATCAGCTTGGTGCGCTCGCCTATCTTCTTGTCCAGCAGGTTGATCTGCTGCTGGTTGTTGCGGCTGTTCTTCTTGGCCTTGCTCAGGTCGCCCGAGAGCTTCTTCAGCTCCTGTTCCACCTTGGCCTTGTCCTTCTCCAGCTGCTGTTTCGACTGGCCGAAGGCCGGGGTGGAAGGCAGAACGCAAAGGGCCACAAGCAGCGCTGTCAGCGCCACGCGGCGGCGGCCTTTGGCATTCATCCTTTCACCCCTCACCTCGTTCTTACCAGTTGAGAATCTTCTTGAAGTCATACTCCTCGGGGTTGGGCAGGTACTTCTTCGCCGCCTCGTAGTCGGCGGGCGTGATGTAGTCCATGATGTCGTTCACGTAGCTCTGCACCTTGTTGGAGTTCACGTTGACCAGGCGCGGCGGTATCTTGCCGGTCTCGGGGTCTTGCAGGTCTTTGAGGTACAGCGGCTTCACGCCACCCTGATGGTCCACATACACCATGCAGCCCGTGCAGCCTTGGTTGAAGAGCGTGTGCACACCCATGCCCATCAGCGAGCAGTAGGTCAGGTCGAAGGCGATGGGAGTGTGGCAGCGTATCTCGTAGCCTATCTCCACAGGGCGCGTCTTCACCTTCAGGCCTATCACCTTGGCCTTGCGCTCCAGCAGGTCGTTGAAGATGTGGGCCTTGCTGACCTTGCCGAGCTCGGGGTGGCCGTGCTCGTCGTAGCTGAAGTGGATGCCGCTGTTCTTGATCTCCTCGTCGCTCAGCGAGTGGAACACACCCTCCGAGATCATGGCGGCGCCGTAGTTGATGCCCATCAGCTTGCGCTTCACGATGCAGCTGACAACCATGTTGATGATCTTGTCGACGGTGATCTCAGTCTTGTTGAAGAACTCCGGTATGATGACCATCGGGTAGTGGCAGGCGCCGGCGATGCCGAGGGCCAGATGGCCGGCCGAGCGGCCCATGGCGCTCACCACGAACCAGTTCTCGCTGGTGCGGGCATCTTCCATCACGGCGGTGGCCAGCACACACCCCTGCGCCTTCGCCGAGTTGTAGCCGAAGGTGGGACTGCTGTTGGGCAGAGGCAGGTCGTTGTCGATGGTCTTCGGCACGTGGATGTTGGCTATCGGATAGTGCTTGTCGGCCAGGAACTTGGCTATGCGGTTAGCTGTAGAGGCGGTGTCGTCGCCACCGACAGTGACAAGCAACTTGATCTCGTTCTCCGTGAAGAGCTTCAGGTTGAAGCGCTGCTCGAAGTCTTCGGGCGTCGGTTTGAAGCGGCTCATCTTCAAGATGCTGCCACCTTTGTTGAAAATCTCGTCCGCCGTCAGGAAGTCGAGGTCCTGCATGCGAGGCTTGTCAGTAAACAGGGCGCTGTAGCCGCCGTGCAGACCTATCACGCGATAGCCGTCACGCAAAAAAGTCTTGGCCACCGAGGCCACCACAGTGTTCATTCCCGGCGCAGGACCGCCACCAGTGAGTATTGCTATGCTTTTCATACCTTTATAATTAAAATTTATGTCTTTAACGCCACTGGATATATAATATTGTGTCAACCTTCAAAAAAAAAATCAACACCAACTTTCCTCCCTTTCCATACGCCCTCGATATGGAGTTGGTACGGCATTTCTTCAGTAGTTCTTCAGTAGTATTTCAGTGGTCCACTGAAGAAATACTGAAGAAATACTGAAGAACTACTGAAGAAATGACGGAGGGGATACGGTGGGGAGACGGAGGGACGCCGAGAAGAGGCTGTAAGATGTCAGTCGGGACTGACATCCTGTCATGCAACAGTTAAAAAAAATTAATGTTATCTTTTGGCATGATTTTTGTTAAAAAAAGCGTATCTTTGCAATCCGATTTTAACATTTGACTATGGTAAAGAAAACACATTTACTAATTGGCATACTGTTACTTGCAACGACGGCAAGTGCGCAGCAACCACTAACAATAGAGAAATGTCGCGAGCGCGCCCTGCAGAACAACCGCGCACTGAAGCAGGCAGAGATGAAGCGCGAGCAGACTGACGCTATGGAGAAGGTGGCCCTGATGCAGATGTTCCCTAAGGTGAGCGCCAACGGCGGTTACACGTGGATGGAGAAGAGCGTCAACCTCCTCAGCGATGAGCAGAAGGAACGCATCAACCACATGGGCGACAAGGTGCAGAGCGACATCAGCGCCTCACTGCACGAGCAGCTGGGTACCCTGCCCATCGGCGGCGACCTGCTGGCCAACCGCCTCGACGGTGTGCTGGCAAACAGCAGTCTCTCCACCAACCTCAACAACGTGGGCAGCGAGATTGTGCAGGGCCTCGAGACCGACACTCGCAACGCTGGCTTCGGCGTGGTCACCCTCACACAACCTATTTATATGGGCGGCAAGCTTCTCGCTGCCTACCGCACTGCCCGCCTCCTCGACGAGCTCAGCGGCATAGAGTACGACAAGAAACGCGAGGAGACGCTAGTGGCCGTCGACGAGGCCTACTGGCAGGTGGTGAGCGTGCAGCACAAGCAGCAGCTGGCCACCCAGTATGCAGCCCTGCTCGACACCCTCGAGCACAACGTGCAGATGGCCGTCGATGCCGAGGTGGCCACAAACGGCGACCTGGCGAAGGTGCGTGTGAAGCGTAACGAGGCCCAGATGTCGCTGACGAAGGCCAACAACGGCCTGCGCCTCTCGAAGATGCTCCTGGCACAGCGCTGCGGAATGCCGCTGGACACTGTGTTCGATGTGGCAGAGTCGCAAAACGGGAACCTCGGCGAGTATTCCAAGGTGGAGTACAACATGGATGAGGTCTACGCCCACCGTAGTGAGATGCGGATGCTGCGCATAGCCGACAGCATCGCCGGTGAGGGTGTGCGTATGGCAGCAAGCACGCTGAAACCCAATATCGTGGTTACTGGCGGCTACCTGTTCAGCAACCCCAATGTTTTCGACGGCTTCAGCAACACGTGGGGCGGCACCTGGATGGCAGGTGTGGCGGTCAACGTGCCGCTGGTACATCCGGGCGGCATCTTCGCCGTGAAGGCGGCAAAGGCCAAACGCCGCGAGGCCGAGTACAAGCGCCAGGAGGCCGAAGAGCTGATAGAGCTGCAGGTGAACAAGCTGAGCTGTGAGCTCGAGTTGGCCTACAAGCATCTTGCCGAAGCGGAGAGCAACATCGATATGGCCAACAGAAACCTCGAGCTCGCCGACGAGAGCTTCAAGGCCGGCCTCTGCAGCAGCAGCGACGTGATGGCGGCTCAGACGGCATGGATGAAGGCTCAGAGTGAAGTGATCGACGCCAAAATAGAGATTGAGATGAGCAAGGTGTACCTCAATCAGGCGCTGGGAAAGTAAAGTTTAAAGTTTAAGGTTTAAAGATTATAGAAAAGAAGATGAAAGAGACGAACAAATCGCTTTTGGCAGGATTGGCAGTTCTGATAGCCACAGTGGCTATTGTGGCCATTGTGGGCCTCTTGGCCATCAAGCCGCAGAAGGAGATGATTACCGGCGAAGCCGACGCTTCGGAGTACAGGGTGAGCAATATGGTTCCCGGCCATATCGACAGCATCTATGTGAAAGAGGGCGACCGCGTGCGTCGCGGAGACACCTTGGCGCATATCGGCAGCAAGCAGGTGAATGCCAAGATGATGCAGGCCACTGCCGCCCACGATGCCGCCAGTGCACAGAACCGCAAAGCCATTCACGGCGCCCGCTCGCAGCAGGTGCAGATGGCTTATCATGTGTGGCAGAAGGCTCAGGCTGCCGAAGAGGTGTACCGCAAGAGCTACGAGCGTGTGAAAGGCCTGAAGGAGAAAGGTGTGGTGAGCGCACAGCAGTACGACGAGGTGGAGGCCAAATACAAGGTGGCACAGGCCGACTGTGCCGCTGCCGAGCAGCAGTACCTGATGGCCAAAGAGGGCGCACAGGTAGAGGACAAGGACGCTGCCGCCGCCCTCGTGGGCAGAGCCACAGGTGCTGTGGCCGAGGTGCAGAGCTATCTCGACGACAGCTACCTCATTGCCCCGTGCGACGGTGAGGTGGTGGAGATTTTCGCAAAACTGGGCGACCTGATTGGTACCGGAAGCCCCGTGCTCTCCATTCTCGACATGAGCGACTGCTGGTTCTTCTTCGCAGTGCGCGAGGATATGCTGGGCGACATCAAGACAGGCCAGACGGTGATGGTGCGCATTCCGGCTCTCGGTGAGCAGACCTACCCCTGTGCCGTCAGCCGCGTGCAGGCTATGGCCAGCTACGCCACTTGGCGCGCCACCAAGACAAACGGACAATACGACGTGAAGAGCTTCGACGTGAAGGTGGTGCCGCTGCTGAACATCGAAGGGCTGCGTCCCGGAATGACAGCAATAATTGTTGACAACGAATGATTCGTGTATTCAAACGTGAACTGAGCCTCATCTGGCACAATCCCCGCTATGTGATACTGCTCACATTGGGGGTGGTGCTGGCGTTCACTTTCTTTGCCACATTGACGCGAGAAGGGATGCCGGAGAAGCTGCCGGTGGCTGTGGTGGATATGGACCACACCTACCTTTCGCGCCGCTTGTGCCACGAGCTAGAGGCCACACAGGGAGTCTCTGTGGTCGCCGTCTACGACAACCACACGCAGGCCCGCCAGGCGATACAACGGGGCGAGATTTTCGCCTTCTACGAAATACCGAAAGGCACGTACAACGAGCTGCTGCAATTCCACGCCCCGCATTTCGGCCTCTACACCAACACCTCGTACCTGCTGGCCGGAATGCTGAGCTACAAGCAGTTGGCCACCATGGGCATGCTGGCTGCCGGCGCCGTACAGCGCGAGGTGTTCCGCAAGAAGGGCTACGACGAGGAGAAGGTCATGGGTCTGATAATGCCGGTGGAATTCGACACCCACCTCGTGGGCAACCCACTCTCAAGCTACAAGATATACTTGATGACGACCCTCATACCGGCCCTCATCTCGTTTATTGCTTTGCAGCACTCTATATATGTACTTGTGCGCGAACGCGAGAAACGCACAGTACGCAACCTGATGCGGAAAGCCAAAGGTAACCGCCTGCACGCATTCATGGGGAAACTGCTGCCCTACACGATACTCTATAGCCTGCTGCTACTGATTGCCAACCTGCTGATGTTCGGCCCGATGCACTTCCCATTCGAGGGCAGCTGGCTGATGATGATGGCCAACTCGGTGATGCTTATCGCCGCCGTACAGTGTGCAGCGGTGCTCATCGTGAGTCTCGTACCGGAGATAGCCCTAGGTATCGGCGCCGTCTATGGAGCTCTGTGCTTCTCGCTGAGCGGCTTCTCGTTCCCCATAGAGGCGATGCCGCGAGTCTTTACGGGTATCAGCTGGCTCTACCCTATCCGCCACTACTACCTGAACTATTGCGACATAGCCATCTTCGGCAACGGACTCGAGCACACGTGGCCGCACTTTGTGGCGCTGCTCGCCTTTGGGCTTGCCGGGCTTGCGGGAGTATGGGCCGGCTGGCATTACACGGAGGATCCCGTGGAGGATGAAGGTTTTAAGAGTATGCAACCTCCGACCGGAAGTATCAAATCGAGACTGTCGATACTGGTGGACATCTGGGATGTCTTCACGGTCGAGATACGGCGTGTCTTCAGCAACAAGATGGTGATGCTGGCCTTCTTTGTGGCCACGGTGCTCTACCCTGTAGTCTTCTGCCTGATATACAGTACCGAATACATGCACAACATGCCGGTTGCGGTGGTCGACGAGAGTCATTGTGAAGCGAGCAAGCGCTTCGCCCACAAGATAGACGCCACGCCGGAAGTCGACGTGCACTACCGCTGCAATACGCTGGCGGAGGCTCAACAGCTGATGCGCGACCACAAGATACACGCCATCTACTATATACCGGCCGACTTCAGCGAGAAGATTGCAGAGATGCGTACCGCCCGTATAGGAGTGTTCTGCGACATGAGCTCGTTCTACTATTACAAGAGTGCGGCCACTGGCGGCAGCTTTGTGCTAATAGACGAGATGCACACCATAGAGCTGGAACGCATGGGGATGGCCGGCACCACTGGGCAGCAGGCTGTCGACATGATGCAGCCGGCCGTCTATGACGACATCAGGATGTACAACCCCAGCGGCGGCTTTGCGTCGTTCTTTGTGCCGGCGCTACTGATACTGGTGATACACCAGTCACTCTTCTTCGGTATCACCATCCTGTGTGGCGAGTCGAACGAAAACAAGAAGGCGCTGAGGCTGATACCGGCGCGCCTGCGGTCGCGCAGTATCCACCGCGTCACCGTAGGGCGCACGCTCTGCTTCCTGATGCTGTATGTGCCGATAACACTGATGGACCTGTGGATAATACCGCGCCTCTTCGGGCTGCCGCAGTTGAGCAACCTGCACGACATACTGCTGTTCATCCTGCCGCTGCTCATCGCTGTGGTGAGCATGGGGCTGACGATAGGCAACTTCTTCGTCCGCGAGCAGCTCTCCGGACTGTTGGGACTACTGTGGTTCAGTGTGTTGCTATTCTTCATGAGTGGCATCGTGTGGCCACACAGCAACATGCCTACCTTCTGGAACGCCCTCTCCTATCTCTTCCCGTCGACGCCAGGAATACAGGGATTTGTAGGGATAACCTCTATGGGAGCCACTTTAGCCGAAGTGCGCCAGCACTACCTCACCCTGTGGATACAGGCTGGAGCATGGTTCACAGCAGCGTGCCTGTCGTTGAGATTCATCAAGAAGTTCCGCAAACCCTGATTATATCGAATAGACTATCAATCCCACAAGGCCCGATGCCACAATCAGTAGTATCGGGCTTTTCTTATAGCGCCAACTGAATATGAAGACCGCTGCAAAGATGGCCACAGAGACGATAAACTGTTTGTTTAAGCCGACGCTACCAAAGCTCTCTACACCAACAAGTCCCAGAGCGGCAGCGGCAATTAGGCCTACTACAGCCAGTCGCACCACCTTCATCAATGTGGCCACTCGCGGCTCCTCCTTGTGGCTCAGCAGCCAGCTGCCGACGAGCATCACCAGCGTCACCGGAATGATGATGACGGCCAGCGAAGCTAGCAGCGATCCGCACACTCCGGCCCATGCTGGGTATCCGGCATTCACGACGGCGGTGTATCCAGCATAGGTGGCGGTGTTGATGCCTACGGGGCCGGGCGTCATCTGGCTAACGGCCAGCAGGTCGGTGAACTCCTGCGCCGTCATCCAGCCCCAATGGCCAACCACCTCGCCCTGTATCAGCGCTATCATCGAGTAGCCCCCGCCGAAGGTGAAGGCGCCTATGATGAGGAAAGTGTAGAAAAGCTGGAAGAATATCATGAATTGCGAGTTATGAGTGAATAGATATAGCCGAGGAGCGCTGCTACCAACACGACGACTATGGGGCTGACGCCGAAGAGCCAGATGAGCAGGGCGCTGGCCACGGGTATCCACACGTTGCTCCAGCCGACCTTGGCGTTGCGGGCCATAGTGAATACCGGGGCCGCTATCAGCGCCACCACCGCGGGACGCAAGCCCATGAAGATGCGATCCACAATGGGGTTCTCGCGGAAGGTGCGGAAAAACATCGCCAACAGAAGTATGAACACTATAGGCACCAGCACGTTGCCCACTATCGCCGCTGCGGCGCCGCGCACTCCGCGCAGCCGGTAGCCCGTCATCGAGGCCATGTTGACGGCAAAGACGCCCGGCATGGCTTGCGAGAGAGCCACCTCGTCCATGAATTCCTCTTCGCTGAGCCAGCTGTGGCGCTCCACCAGCTCGCGCTGCATCAGCGGTATCATGGCGTAGCCGCCGCCGATAGTGAAAGCACCCACTCTGAGAAAACTCCAAAATATATCACAATATTTAGCCGTCATCGTCGTTATTAACACCGAACAGAACAAAATATTGTGCAAATGAATACATTATTCTTCACACTCTTCATGATCTTCGTGGTGGTAATGCTCACCCTCGACCTCTTCGTCTTCCACAAGAAAGACCACGTCGTTGGCGTCAAGGAGGCGGCCATCTGGACGGCCATCTGGGTCTCCATGGCCATGGGCTTCGCAGTACTCATCCTCTTCTTCGGCGACTGGATGATACCTCCGGCCGACGCCACCGTCGACCTCGGCGCCTACCGCCGCGAGATGATGTCGGAGTTCCTCGCCGGCTATTTCCTCGAAGAGAGCCTCTCCATAGACAACATCTTCGTGATGATAATGATCTTCGTCTCCTTCGGCATCAAGAAAGAATACTACCACCGAGTGCTCTTCTGGGGCATCTTCGGCGCCATCGTGCTGCGCTTCATCTTCATCTTCGCCCTCGGCGCGCTGGTCACCAAGTTCTCCTGGTTGCTGGCCGTCTTCGGCGTGATACTCATCTACAGCGGCGTCAAGATGTTCCGCCCGCAGAGCGAAGAGCATATAGACACCGCCAAACACCCCGTGGTACGCTTCGCCTCCAAGCACTTCCCCGTCACACAGGAGAGCCACGGCCACGACTTCTTCCACGCCGGCAAGATGACGCCCCTCTTCCTCGTGCTGCTGGTGATAGAGTTCTCCGACATTATCTTTGCCGTCGACTCCATCCCCGCCGTCTTCTCCGTCACACAGAACCCCGTCATCGTCTACACCTCCAACATCTTCGCCATCATGGGTCTCCGCTCGCTCTTCTTCCTGCTCTCCGACATCGCCGACCGCTTCTGGCTACTCCACTACGGCCTCGGCGCCCTGCTCTGCTTCATCGGCCTCAAGATGATAGGCGGCGAGTTCTTCGGATGGCATGTGCCAACCCTCGCCTCCCTCGCCGTCATCCTCGGCATCCTGGTGCTCAGCATCCTGCTCTCCATGCTGATCAAGAAGAAGCAATAACACGGATAATGAAAAAGGCTGTGCCAGATGGCACAGCCTTTTTTATAACAACATTGCGCTTACAGGTTTATCCCCAAGCTCAAAGCCACCATTGCCGGTGTGATTTTGCCAGCCATGATCTTCGGCGAAAATGCTCATCATTTAGACACATCCCACTGTCGGCTATGCGAGTGCAAAATACATAAAAATACATACCGCCAAAATTATTTTTGGCGGTATGCATTATATTGCTGATAGTCAGACTACCAGAGCACGACGCGTTTCTCGGGGGCGAGCCACATGCCGTCGCCTTCCTTGATGCCGAAGGCGTCGATGAACTCGGTGACCTGCGGCAGGGCCACGTTGACGCGGTTGCGGCCCAGCGAGTGGACATCCATCTGGGTGAGCTGCAGGGCTGCTGCGGGGCGTATGTTGCTGGCCCACACGGCGGCGTAGGCCAGGAAGAAGCGCTGCTCGGGGGTGAAGCCGTCCATCTGCTCCTTGTTGACCTGCTTCTTGGCCATGGCGTTCTGCATGGCGAGGTAGCTCACGTGCAAGCCGCCATTGTCGGCGATGTTCTCGCCGAGGGTCAGCTCGCCGTTGCCGTTCATCTTGCCCAGCTCGGGGTCGTCGAGGGCGACGCAGTTGTTGAAGGCATCGATGAGGACCTGCTTGTTGGCGTCGAAGTTCTTGGCGTCCTCTTCGGTCCACCAGTCGTTGAGGTTACCCTTCTCGTCGTACTGGCGGCCCTGGTCGTCGAAGCCGTGGGTCAGCTCGTGGCCGATGACCACACCGATGGCACCGTAGTTGGCGGCATCGTCGGCGTCAAACTGGAAGAACGGGGGCTGCAGGATGGCGGCGGGGAAGCAGATTTCGTTGGTCGTGGGGTTGTAGTAGGCATTGACGGTCTGCGGGGTCATGAGCCACTCGTCCTTGTCCACGGGCTTGTTGATCTTGCTGAACATGTAGGCCATGTCGAACTCATTGCTGCGCACGACGTTGGCATAGTAGCTGTCGTCCTTGATTTCAAGGCCGCTGTAGTCGCGCCACTTGTTGGGGTAGCCGATCTTCACATAGATGGTGCTGAGCTTCTTGTGGGCGTTGGCCTTGGTCTGGTCGGTCATCCATGTGGCCATGTCGATGCGCTGACCCAGAGCCTCGATCAGGTTGTTGACGAGGGTCTCCATGCGGGTCTTGGCCTCGGCGGGGAAGTATTTCTCCACGTAGAGCTGGCCCAGGGCCTCGCCCATGGCGCCCTCGACGGTGGAGGTGACGCGTTTCCAGCGCGGACGGTTCTCCTCGCGGCCGCTCATCAGCTTGCCGAAGAAGTCGAAGTTGGCGTTCACGAAGTCATCGCTCAGGTAGCTGGCGGCGCTGACGATCTCGTGCCAGGCGAAGTAGGCCTTCATGGTCTCCACATCGGTGTCGGCCAGCACTTTGTTGACCTCGGCGAAGTACTTGGGCTGTGCAATGTTGAAGCTCTTCATGCCGTCCATGATGCCGACGGTCTCGAAGTAGCCCTTCCAGTCGATGTTGGGAGCGAAAGCGGCGGCCTCCTCAACGGTGTAGCGGTTGAAGGTGCCCTGCGGGTCGCGGTTCTCAAGCTTGGTGTTCATGGCCTTGGCCAGACGGGTCTCGAAGGCCATCACAGTCTGCGCCAGCTTGTCGGCTTTCTTGCCGCTCAGCTTGTCGTAGCCGGCCATGGCGAACTCCTTGGTCATGAGGTTGATGTAGCCCTCGCGGATCTTCTTGTTGTTGCCCTCGTCGAGGAGGTAGTAGTCGCGGTCGCCAAGACCGAGGCCGCCCTGGTAGGCCCACGCGATGCACATGCTGGCATCGTCCTTGTCGGCCTCGCCGAAGATGCCGAAGAGCACGGTGTTGCCGCGCTGGTGCATCTTCAGGATCTCGGCCCACACATCCTCGCGGCTCTTGAGGGCGTTGATCTCCTCAAGGTAGGGCATCAGCGGGGCGGCACCCTGCTCCTGCAGACGGGCGCTGTCCATGCCGATGTTGTACATCGTGGCGATTTTGTCGGCCAGCGAGCCGGCAGCGTTCTCGTTCTTCGAGACGCTGTCGATGATGCCGTTGATGTTCTTCAGAGCGTTCTCCGCCAGCACATCGAAGGCGCCGTAGCGCGAGTGCTCGGCGTCGAGCGGATTCTTGGCCATCCAGCCGCCGCAGGCGTACTGGTAAAAATCGTCCTCAAGACGGGCCGTGGTGTCGAAATTGTCAGCGTTGACGCCCGACGTGAGCTGGGCCTTGTGCTGGCAACCGGTAGCGATAACTGCCATAGTAGCAATTGTTAATAAGGATTTTTTCATCTTTTTATTTAAATTATATTGTTCTCAATACAAAATGCAAAGATACAAACAATCTCCGACATGGAAAAATTAATAATTGTGAATTACGGCGCCCTCTCCCCCACTGCGCGGCACTGCCGCGGAACCGGTGTTAAAAAGTCTTAATCGGGATAGAGCCGGTACGGAGCCCCTACGGACCCCCTTCGGCCGTTCTTCAGTGGAAGGCCGTAGAACGGCCGAAGGGGGGGGCCGAAGAGGGGCCGTAGGGGGACGGTGTCAGCGGAGGGTGTGCTTGAGGACTTTCTCGTAGCCGTGGAAGGAGCGCCTGGTGCCGTCGGTGAAGTGGAAGGTTATGGAGTTGATACGCATGAACTTGATGCGGCCGCGGTCGTTCCAGAAGAGCTCGTCGAAGGTGTACTGCGCCGGCGATTCGGGCGCTATGGGGCCCATGCATCGCATGGTGCGCACGGTGCGGTGGAACTTGTCTTCTTGCACCTGGCCGCGGTCGTTGTATGGCGCGACGTTGAATTCGAGCATGGAGATGGTCTTGCCGAAGGGGTTGTAGAGGTTGAGTTCGAGGCCGAACATGTACTCAGAGCGCGCTGTTTTCACGTTGAGTATGAATATCTGGTCGCGGTTCATGCGCTGTTTGGCCTGTGCTATCTCTTCGGCGCGCTGGCGGCTGACGGTCTCGAGGGAGTCGGCAGTCAGCGAGGCCTGTATGGAGTCGGCCTCGATGCGGAGGGCGCGTGCGATGGCGTCGAGGGAGTCGAGCTGCTGCCGGAGGAGGGAGTCCTGCCGCAGTGTTTCGTCGCGCTGTCTGATGGTGGCGAGGCGGAGACGGCGGTGGTCGTCGTTGGTGAGGAAGGCGCCCCACTGCGCGAGCTGCTGGAGGGCGGCGAGGGTGAGGGTCTGCTCGGGGCCGTCGCCGATGGCCACATGGAAGACGACGGGCCACTGGTCGGAGGGCAGGAAGCTGTAGCCGTACCAGTGGAGGGGCAGGTAGTTGTGAGTTTTGAGTTGTGAGTTTTGAGTTTTTAATTGTGAGTTGGTGTCATCAACCCCTAACTCATAACTCCTGACTCCTAATTCATAAGGGAGGTAGATGGTTGCGAGGGAGGAGTCGACGTAGGTCCAGCGCAGGAGCTGGCGGAAGCGTGCGTTCCAGTAGGCGGAGTCGGTCTGCGCTGAGAGACTGGAAATGAGAAATGAGAAATGAGAAATGAGAAGGAGGAGTAGTATGAGCGGTTTTTTCATGAGCAGTGATAAGTGATAAGTGATAAGTGATGAGTGATAAGTGATAAGTGATAAGTGATGAACTCGAACCTTAAACCTTAAACCTTAAACCTTAAACCTTAAACCTTAAACTTTAAACCTTAAACCTTAAATGTTTTAGTGTGCGTCGAGCCAGTTGTCGGCGACGTCGACGGAGACTTTGGCGGTGAGGCCGTCGAGGGGGAGTGCGTTCTGCATGTGGTTGGTGACGAGGTCGCGGAGCTGCTGTTCTTCGGGGCGGTAGAGGTCGAAGACGAGTTCGTCGTGGACCTGGATGAGGAGGCGTGAGCGGAGGTTGAGGCGCTGTATGTCGTTGTGTATGCGCACCATGGCTATCTTTATCATGTCGGCGGAGGTGCCTTGCACGGGCATGTTGACAGCGTTGCGTTCGGCGAAGGAGCGTGCGTTGTTGTTGCGCGAGTTGATGTCGGGGAGGTAGCGGCGGCGACCGAGGAGTGTGCGTGCGTAGCCGTGAGTGCGTGCGAACTGTTTGCACTGCTCTATGAAGTCGGCGATGGCGGGATATTGGGCGAAGTATTCGTCGATGAGTGCGGCGGCTTCCTTGCGGGGGATGGAGAGTTGCTGGGAGAGGCCGAAGGCGGAGATGCCGTAGACGATGCCGAAGTTGACAGACTTGGCGTTGCGTCGCTGGTCGGGAGTGACCTGTTCGACGGGGATGTGGTAGACCCGGGCGGCGGTGGCGGCGTGGATGTCGAGGCCTGAGTTGAAGGCGTTGAGCATGTGGGGGTCTTGCGAGAGGGAGGCTATGATGCGGAGCTCTATCTGGGAGTAGTCGGCGGCGAGGATGAGGTGGTCGTTGTCGGCCGGGACGAAGGCGCGCCGTATCTCGCGTCCGCGCTGTGTGCGGACGGGTATGTTCTGTAGATTGGGGTTGGAGGACGAGAGGCGTCCGGTGGCGGTGACGGTCTGGTTGAAGACGGTGTGGAGGCGGTGGTCGACGGGGCTGATGAGTTTGGGGAAGGTGTCGAGGTAGGTGCCTACGAGTTTGGAGATGGAGCGGTGTTCGAGGATGAGGCTCACGATGGGCTGCGAGGCTGCGAAGCGCTGGAGGATGTCTTCGGAGGTGGAGTATTGCTTGGTGGCTGTGAGCGGCGGCCGGTCGGTGATGTGCATTTCGTCGTAGAGGACCTGGCCGAGCTGGCGAGGGGAGTTGATGTTGAAGGGGTGGCCTGCGAGGGTGAAGATCTGCTGTTCGATGTCGGCGCGCTGGGCGGCGAGCTGCTGTGCGTAGTCGGCGAGGGCCGCTGTGTCGATGCGTATGCCGGCGCGTTCCATGGAGTAGAGAACGTCGACGAGCGGTAGTTCGACGTCGTGATAGAGGCCGAGGAGGTGGGCGTCGTTGAGGCGAGCCGATACGAGGGGGTAGAGCTGCCAGAGGGAGGCGGCCTGCGCTTCGGTGGTTTCGGGAATGAAGCCGAGGAGCGAGGAGCAGATGTCGTCGAGCGAGTGTCGCAGTTCGGGGTCGACGAGGTAGTGTGCGAGCTGTATGTCGAAGTAGGTTTCGGTGTTCGGTTGGCTTTCGGCGTTGAGTTCGGCGAGTATGTATTTGAGGTTTTTGAGGTTGTGGCAGAGTTTGAGTGTCGAGTTGTCGGCGAGGAGTTGCGAGAGGAATGCTGGGTCGACCTCGGAGACTGGCGCCGAGTAGACAGTGTCGGCGTCGAGGGCTATGGCGAGGGTGGTGCCGGAGATGTGTATGGCGATGTCGCGGTTGAGTGTCAGGTGTCGGGTGCCGGGTGTCAGCGGTTGTATGTTGAGTGTTGTGTTGTGGGTTGTGGGGTCTGCGGCGTGGGTGCCGGGGGTGTCCTGCGGTGTGTCGAAGAGTGTCGGCTGCGCGAGGTGTTCTTTCTGCGTTTTGTGTTCCTGGGGTTGTGTGTTCGGCTGCCTGCCCGATGCTTTGTTCCACTGTTGTGCGAGGGAGGGGTCGGAGACGGAGAGGTCGGTGAAGATGCGTTTGGCGAGCTGCCGGAATTCGAGTTGGTCGCAGATCTCCCTCAGCGAGGGGTAGTCGGGCTGCTGCAGCTGCAGTGCGTCGGGGTCGAAGGCTATGGGTGCGTCGAGGCGTATGGTGGCGAGCTGCTTGGAGAAGAGAGCGTCGTCGGCGTGGGAGCGTATGTTTTCGCGGAGTTTGTCGTTTTTGATGTCGTCGACGTTGGCCACGAGGTTTTCTATGGAGCCGAACTGAGCGATGAGTTTTTTTGCTGTCTTCTCCCCTATTCCGCGAATGCCTGATATGTTGTCTATGGCGTCGCCCCAGAGGCCGAGGAGGTCGATGACCTGCGAGGGTTGCGACACGTCGAAGCGCTCGCATATTTCTGCCGGGCCGAGGATGGCGTCGGGTGTTTTGCCGCGGCCGTAGCGGTACATGGTGACGCATGGTGTTACGAGCTGTGCGAAGTCTTTGTCGGGAGTGACCATGAGGACTTGGTCGAAGCCAGCGAGCTCGGCGGCGTGTGCGAGGGTGCCGATGACGTCGTCGGCCTCGAAGCCTTCGCAGGTAAGCTGGGGTATGCGGAAGGCGTCGATGACGCGCCGGATCCATGGGAGGTTGGACTGGATGTCCTCGGGCATGGGGTCGCGGTTGGCTTTGTAGTCGGGGTATATCTGGTGACGGAATGTCGGCGCCGGGAGGTCGAAGGCGACGCCGACGTGTGTGGGGCGCTGGGAGCGGAGGAGGTCGTAGAGGGAGTTTGAGAAGCCGAGTGCGGCAGAGGTGTTGAAGCCGGAGGAGTTGATGCGCGGCGAGTTGGACATAGCGTAGTAGCCGCGGTATACGGCTGCCATTCCGTCGATGAGGAGTAGTTTTTTCAAGGGGTTGCGATTATAGGTGTTGTTTTATTTAAGGGGGTTGGCGTTCAGGAGGTCGTATTCCTGGCGGTTGCGGAGTATGTTGCAGGCGAGGTAGACGGCGGAGCGGAAGGACTGTTCGGAGGCGCGGTCTTTGCCTGCGATGTCGTAGCCTGTGCCGTGTGCCGGGGAGGTGCGGACGTAAGGGAGGCCAGCGGTGTAGTTGACGCCTTCGGTGAAGGACATGAGTTTGAAGGGTATGAGGCCTTGGTCGTGGTAGAGAGCGAGGACGCCGTCGAATTTGTTGAATTGCTCGGAGCCGAAGAAGCCGTCGGAGGGGAAGGGGCCGTAGGCGAGGATGCCGTTGGCTTGAGCTTCGTCGATGACGGGCATGATGACGCGCGCGTCGAAGTCGCCGATGACGCCGTTGTCGCCAGCGTGGGGGTCGAGGGCCAGGACGGCGATTTTGGGGCGTGTGATGCCGAAGTCGCGCTTGAGGCTCTGGTTGAGGAGTGTTATCTTGTTGATGAGGAGGTCGTGGGTCAGAGCTGCCGGTACGTCTTTGAGGGCGAGGTGGTTGGTGACTATGCCGATGCGTATGCGGTCGCAGACCATGAGCATGAGGGAGGAGGCGCCGAACTGGTGGGAGAGGTATTCGGTGTGGCCTGGGAAGTCGAAGTCGGGGGCCTGGATGTTGCGTTTGTTGATGGGAGCTGTGACGAGGACGTCGACTTTGCCGGCTTTGAGGTCTTCGCAGGCGCGGTCGAGGCTTTTGCGTGCGAGGGCGCCGGCTATCTCAGTGCTTTTGCCGAGGTCTATCTTTATTTCGTCCTGTGTGAGGTTGAGGACGTTGTAGCGGTTGTCGAGGGCTTCCGCCGCATCGTGGATGACGTTGAAGTTCATCTCCTGCGTTACGGAGGTGAGGAGTTTTTTGTGGTAGGAAGCGACTTTGGAGGAGCCGTAGAGCACGGGGGTGCAGAGGTCGAACATACGGCTGTCGCTGAAGGTTTTGATGATGACTTCGTAGCCGACGCCGTTGATGTCGCCGTGGGTGATGGCGACGCGTATTTTCTTTTCTTCGTTGTTGTCCATATTGTTTGTTTTATTGTTTACTGGTTATCTTTATGGGTGAGCATGTCCTGCATCTGCAAGAAGGCGTAGAGGAGGCGGATGCCGAAGCCGGAGGCGCCGGGGCGGTAGAAGTGCTGGGCTTTGGAGAAGTAGGCGACGCCGGCGATGTCGAGGTGGATGTAAGGGGTGTTTTTTGCGAAGTGTGCGAGGAATTTGGCGGCGGTGATGGTGCCGGCCTGAGGTGTGGTGCCGCAGTTGCGGAGGTCGGCGAAGTCGCTGCGAATAAGTTCGTTGTATTCGTCCCACATGGGGAATTGGACGAGGCGTTCGTAGAGTTGGTTGCCGAGGAGTGAGAGGAGAGTGTATGGGTTGTCGGCGTTTTGCTGCATGGCTGCGATGCCGAAAGTGGAGATGGCGCGGACGGCGGCGCCGGTGAGTGTGGCGGCGTCGATGATGAGAGAGGGGTTGTAGTTGGCTACGGCGTAGGCGATGGCGTCGGCGAGTATGAGTCGTCCTTCGGCGTCGGTGTTGACGATTTCGACTGTGGTGCCGTCGTACATGGTGATGATATCGTCGGGTGCGTAGGCGTTGAATCCTGGGCGGTTGTCGGTGAGGGGGAGAATGGCGACGATGTGTACGGGGAGGTTGTTGTCGGCGACGGCGAAGAGTACGGAGGCCATGGTGGCAGCGCCGGCCATGTCTGATTTCATTTCCTGCATGTAGTCGTCGGGTTTGATGTTGAGACCGCCGGTGTCGTACATGATGCCTTTGCCTACGAGGCAGATGGGCTGGGAGTTGGCGTCGGGTTGCGGGTTGTATTCGAGGACTACGAGTCGTGGTTCGTCGAGAGAGCCGCGGTTGACGGCGAGGAGGCCGCCGAGCCTGAGGCTTTGGATTTGTTTTTTGTCCATTACGGAGCATGTGACGCCGTGGAGGTCGCTGGCTATGGAGCTGAGTTCGTCGGCGAAGGCTGGTGCGTTGAGGTCCTGGACTGGGAGGTTGACCCATTCGCGGCACCAGAGGATGCGGTTCCAGAGGCGGCGGTCGGCTTCGAGTATGTCGGGTTTGAGGAAGGGGCTGTCGATGGTGAGTGACTGGAGGTGGTAGGTGTCGGCGGAGCGGTAGCGGTCGAAGGAGTAGTCGGCGAGTGTGAGTCCTTCGACGAGTGCTTCGACTTCTTCGGGGAGGACGCCTTCGCCTGTGACGGCGAGGTGGTGGACGTCATGTGCTTCGAGGAGGCGCAGGAGGTCCATTGCTTTGCGGCGCAGGTGTTCCTGGCAGAGGGGTGCGGGCTGTTCGCTGTCGAAGGAGAGGAGGAAGAGGTGGAAGGGTAGCCGGTCGAAGACGAGGAGCTGGTCTTTTTTCAGGGAGCGGCGGTGGTTGAGGTGCTCTATTTCTTTTTTTGCGAGGGGGAGGGCGCGAGCGGCGGTGTCGTCGCCGTAGAGGAGTAGGATGTCGCCCTGATGCTGTTTGGCGTTTATGGATTGGAGGTTGTAGATCATTTTAAGGTTATTTAAACAATTAACAATTAAAAAATAACAATTAAAAAATAACAATTTCTCATTTTTCCTTTCTCATTTATCATTTTTCCTTTCTCATTTCTCATTTCTCATTTCTCATTTCTCATGTGTGGGTTATTATGATGATGATTTTGTTGTGGCTGAGTTTTTCGATGGTGTCGATGAAGGGTTGCCGTGTGGGTATGTCCATCCAGGCCATGGGTTCGTCGAGGACGAGTATGGGTGCGTCGGTGTAGAGGAGGCGAGCGATGGCGAGGCGCTGCCACTGTCCCATGCTGAGTTCGGCGCCGCGGTCGAATGTGCGTCCGAGCATGTTGTTGTAGTTTTCGGGTAGTTGAGAAATAAAGGAGTGGGCGTTGGCGAGTGTGGCGGCGTGCCTGATTCTGTCATCGATTAATGCTTTATCGTGTAAATGTGTTAATGTGTCAGTACTAACGCAATCACGCATTACCGCATCAACACATTCAGAATCTCCAAAGGCGATGTTTTCCGCGGCGGTGAGTGCGTAGCGCCCGAAGTCCTGGAAGAGGACGCCGACGGCGGAGCGGAGCTGCTGGAGGTCGAGGTTGCGTATGTCGATGCCGTTGATGAGGACGGAGCCTTGCTGGGGGTCGTAGAGTCTGAGGAGTAGTTTGACGAGTGTGCTTTTGCCGAAGCCGTTCTGTCCCTGGATGCGTGTGATGTGTCCGACGTGTGCTGTGAGGCTGTAGTGCTGCAGGAGGTCGCGCTGCATGTCGGGGTAGCGGAATGTGACGTCGCGGAATTCGATGGTTTCTATCTTGTCGGGCATTGGCAGGGGGTTGGCGGGGGAGGTGATTTGCGGCTTGAAGTCGAGGAAGTCGAAGAGGTTGGTGACGAAGAGGCGGTTGTCGTAGAGGGAGGCTATGGAGGCGACGAGGGCTGAGAGGCTGCCCTGTCCGCGGCGGAAGGCTTCGAAGAGCATGACGAAGGTGCCAATGGTTATTGCTGCAGCGAGTGCCTGATGGATGAGGAGTGCGACGACGGCGAACATGGCGGCGGCTTCGACGAGGGCGCTGAGTATGTCGAGAGCGCCGAGTTTGCGTGAGATGGCTATGAGCTGACGGACGAGGCCGCTGCGTGTGGCGACGAAGCGCCGGCGGAAGAAGTCGGTGAGGTTGTAGGCGCGCATTTCTTTGGCGAAGTCGCGCGAGGAGAGTATGGCGGAGTAGTAGGCGGTGCGGCGGTAGAGCTGTGTGTTGTCGCGACGGAAGGTGTAGATGCGTCGTGCTTTGTAGAGGCGGACGGCGAATCCTGGCATTACGGCGACGATCATGACGGCTATTATCCAGATGGATGCTGTGGTGAGCATTGCGACGATGCCTGCGATGGAGAGTGCGGAGCCGAAGAGCGACATGAAGTTGCCCATTATGACGAGAGGCCGCGAGGTGGCTTCCTGCTGCGCGCGGTGGAGGGAGTCGTAGTAGTCGGGGTTGTCGTAGTAGGCCATGTCGAGTCTGGCGGACTGCCGCTGCATGATGTCGGCCATGTAGTCGACGAGTTTCTGGGCGAGGATGTCGTTGTTTACGGCGTTGAGGGTGCCTACGATGCGGTTGAGGAGGAAGATGGCAACCATGGCCATGAGGAGCGCGAGCGGCGAGGGGTCAGCGGCCGTAGCCGGGTTGGTGACGGCTGCGGTCACTGCGTCGACGAGGAGTTTGAGTATGTAGAGGTTGAGCAGTGGGAGGAGGCTCTGGAGGACGACATAGAGGATGCGCAGGCGGAACGAGCGCGGGTCGCAACGCCTTACGAGGATGAGTGCCTGCCAGAGTTTTTTCATACGATGACTATTTTTTTGACAACGTCGCCGTGCAGTTCGCTGTTTATTTTGAGTCTGAGGCTTTCGCGGCGCATCATCATCTCGTGCCTGAGGGCCGCTGCCGAGAAGCGCAGGCGGAGGGTGCCGTTGCGGAACGACACTGTGGGTGTGAGTTTGTAGATGAGGTCGCCGGCGAGTTGGCGGTAGGTGCGCTGGACTTCCATCTCGGTGGCGAACTCGGCCTTGTCCAGCTGGCTGAACAGGCGGTTGATGTAGTAGTCGAGAGGGCGGTCGGGCTGCATGGGAGTTATGAGTTTTGAGTTAGGAGTTTTGAGTTACGGTACCGGTGTGGACGTTGAAGAGTTTGTGTTCCAGGGTGGGCAGTTCGTCGAAGATGGCTTGCACGCGGCCGGGCTGGGTGTCGGTGAGGAGCACCTGTCCGAAACGGTCGCTGCCGACGAGGGCTATCAGCTGCTTGACGCGCAGCATGTCGAGTTTGTCGAAGATGTCGTCGAGGAGGAGTATGGGTTTTTGCCCTTTAAGGTTCACCATGTACTGGAACTGTGCGAGCTTGAGGGCCAGTGCGAAGCTTTTCTGCTGTCCCTGCGAGCCGAAGCGTTTGACGCTCATCTCGTTGCCGAGTTGCAGAATGAGGTCGTCCTTGTGAGGGCCGACGGTAGTGTATTGCGCGTATTTGTCGGCCTGACGGGCGTCGGCGAGCTGTTCGCCGAGGGGACGAGTGTCGGCGGAATAGTCGATAAGCGCCTGTTCGCCATCGCCGGCAATCCAGTGGTAGTACTCTTCAAACAGGGGCCTGAAGTCGGCGATGAAGCGGCGGCGGGCGTCGTAGAGGCTCTCGCCGTGGAGGGTCAGCTGGGTGTCGTAGACGGCGACCATGCTTTCATCCCAGAGGCGGTCGTCCCACATCTGCTTGAGGAGGCGGTTGCGCATCTCGAGGGCTTTGTTGTACTGCAGCAGGTGCTGCAGGTAGCTGCTGTCGGTCTGCGCGAGGATGCCGTCGACGAAGCGACGGCGCATGTCGCTGCCGCCGGTGATGATCTGCTGGTCGGCCGGCGACACCATGACGAGTGGCAGCTTGCCAATATGTTCAGCCAATGTCTTGTAAGGCTTCTTGTTCCAGCGCATCTCCTTGCCTTTCCCGCGGCGGAGGACGCAGCTTGCCACGTCGTCGCCATAGTGGCCGTGGATGGCGAAGAAGTCGTCGCCCATGCGTATGTTCTGCACGTCGACGGGATTAAAGTAGCTTTTGCAGAAAGAGAGGTAGTAGACGGCGTCGAGGAGGTTGGTCTTCCCCGCCCCGTTGTTGCCGACGAAGCAGTTGACATTGCCGCAGAGGGCAATGTCGGCTTCGGTATAGTTCTTGAAGTTGGTCAATATCAGTCGTTCCAGGGTCATAACTCTTAACTCATAACTCTTAACTGAACGGCCACCTCTTCCATCAGCCACCTCGGGGTCGATGTGGCGCCGCTGATGCCTATGCTCGCGGCTCCCTGGAGCCATTCACGTCGCACGTCGTCGGCGCCGCCTACGAGGTAAGTACGCGGCTGCACGCTGCGACAATATTCATAGAGGTAGTGTCCGTTGCTGCTGTTGGCCCCGGCCACGAAGAGCAGCACGTCGACTTCGCGGGCGAAAGCCGCCAAAGCCTTGGTGCGGCCGGCAACGCTGTTGCATATAGTATCGTAAGCCGTGAAGTCGGCACCTGCGGGCAGCCGTTTCTGTATGTTGGCCGTCAGGCGCATGTAGTCTTCGCGGCTCTTGGTGGTCTGTGAATAGAGGCGTATGGGGCGGCAGAAGTCTATGGCGTCTATCTCGTCGGGGTTGCTGACGATGATGGCAGTGCCGTCGGTCTGCCCGTTGAGGCCTATGACCTCGGCGTGGCCGGGACGGCCGAAGATGACCACCTGTCCGCCGCATTCCTTCATCTCCTCGTAGCCCCGTTTGATGCGGCTCTGGAGGGCAAGCACAATGGGGCATGTAGCGTCAACGAGGTGTATGCCCAGTTCGTCGGCGGTGCGGTAGGTCGACGGCGGCTCGCCATGGGCGCGTATGAGCACCTTCTTGCCGCCGAGATGCCGCATGGTGTCGTGGTCGATGACATGCAAGCCCTTCTGCGACAGGCGCTCCACCTCGGCGCTGTTGTGCACGATGTCGCCCAGGCAGTATAGGCTCCCGTCGCGGCGCAGTTCCTCCTCGGCGGCGCCGATGGCCTTCACCACACCGAAACAGTAGCCTGCATTATCGTCAATCCTTATATCCATCTTTCAACTTATCAACATATCAACCTTAGACCGTTCAGCTCATGCTCTGGTTCTCCTGGCGGGCCAGCTCGAGCACCTCCTCGTACTCCTGCGGGGTGAGGTCGCCGCCGAAGTAGTAGACGGGGTCCACCTTCTTGCCGTTGATGATGACCTCGTAGTGCAGGTGTGAGCCGCTGCTCATACCTGAGCTGCCGACGGTGCCTATCTGCTCGCCGCGTTTCACCTTCTGCCCCACCCTCACCTTGGTGTTCTGCATGTGGGCGTAGAGGGTCTGGATGCCGAAGCCGTGGTCTATGAGAGTCACCACGCCGTATCCGGCCATACCTTGCGGGTTGCGGCCGGCCACGCGCACCACGCCGTCGCCTGTGGCGTAGATGGGGGTGCCGGGACGTGCGGTGAGGTCGATGCCCGAGTGCAGACGGCGGTATCTCAGTATCGGGTGAAAGCGCATACCGAAGCCACTCACCACCTTGCATTGGTTCTTGGCCACCGGCATGATGGCGGGCATCGAGGCCAGGCGTTCGTTCTTGGTGCGCGCCATCTCGTACACCTCGTCCAGCGACTTCGACTCCACATAGAGGCGCTTCGTCAGGTCGTCGACTTTCATGGTGGTCTGCTTCAGCAGGGCGCCGTTCTCCATCTTGTCGAACTCTGCGTAGCGCTCAACGCCGCCTATGCCGCTGCGTCGTGTAGCCTCGCTCACGGGCTCGCTCTCGAAGATGGTGCGGTAGAGCACGTCGTCGCGTTCCTCAAGGTCGGTGAGTACCGCTTCGGCACGCTCCACCCGGTCGCCCAGCACGCGCAGCTGGCGCTTGTACTGCGCCACCTCGCGTCGCAGGGCCCTCTCGCGGGGAGCCTCCATGAACTGGAGCGTCACCACGACGACCACCACGCCGAGCACCACGCCGAAGAGGACGCTGAAGCTGATGCGCTTCACGCGGTCGCGCAACGTCACCAGCACCTTCTCGTAGCGCAGCGTGTGCGGGTTGAACCGGTAGGTATGCTTCTGTATCTTTTTCACCTTTTGCTTTACACTATCCTCTTTCCGCTAAAGTGTCGCCTGCAGAGCCTCGTAGGCGCCCACGAAGTGCATGATGGGTCTCACGTGGTTGAAGTACCACGTCTGGTTCATCTCGGGGATACGCACCATGCTTGCGGCGTCGCCCAGACGGCTGCTGATGACCTCGACGGTTTCCTGTATGGCCAGCTCCTGGCACACGATGGTGAGTCGCTTGAGCGGCACGATGTCGAAGTCGACGGTGTCGCGCGCCACAATCATCGCCGTGGGCAGCAGGTAGTAGTTCACTCCGTTGGAGTCGCGAAGCATGGGCAGGTAGTTGTCGGAGCGGATGAAGTCGAAGATGCCCAAGTCGAAGAACACCTGCTGGTAGACCTCGCGGGTGTTCTCGTTGGCGTGCCACACGCGTCGGCAGTCGGCCACCTTGCTGAAAGCCTCCACCATCTGCTTGTAGGCCTCGTACTGTTCTTCGGTGCAGGTGTCCTCCACGTGGAGCTCCACCGAGCGCATGTCGTGACCCAGCTGGCTTATCTTGTTCTTGTAGTGGCTCATCACGCTCACCAGGAACTTGTTGCTCTTGTGCCCTATCTTGTCCTTGATGCCGCGCACGGTGCGCTCCAGGCGCTCTTCGGCGGCTCCCACCGACAGGGCGTTGACGTAGCTGTCAAGTATCTGCCGCTTCAGCGGGTCGTCGGCCGCAGCCAACGCCGCTTTGGCACGCTTGAGTTCTTTCTCGTAGCTGGGTTCCTTGCCCAGCAGGAGACGCCAGTATCTGGGTTTCTGCCTGGCCACAATTTCACGCACGAATTTGTGGTAGCTGTGGCTTTCGCTCTCGCGTTCCATGAAGCCTGTGCCCGGCACACCGGTGTTTATGTAGCGACGCCCGCTGTAGTGGCGCTCGGCACCGTCGCGCACGCCGAAGTCTGTGTAGTAGAAGTGGTTGCTGCGCCTGATATACAGGCCCTCAGTGACCTTGACACGTTTGGATGGGAATATTGCCATAATCGTTATTTTTATCCATGAATAGCCTCGCCGTAGGCAGCCTCGAGGGCTTCCATGACGGCCTCGCTCATCGTCGGATGCGGATGGATGGCTTGCGCCACCTGGTGCGCCGTCAAGCCCTGCTCGCGGGCGGCGACGATCTCGGCGATCATCTCAGTCACGTTGTCGCCACACATGTGGCAACCCAGTATCTTGCCGTCCTTGGCGTCGACGACAACCTTGACGAAGCCGTCGGTGTTGCCGGCGGCGGTGGCTTTGCCGCTGGCCTTGAAGAAGAACTTGCCCACCTTCACCTCGTGGCCGGCGTCGAGGGCTTTCTTCTCGGTGAGGCCTACGCTGGCCACCTCGGGGGTGGTGTAGGTGCAGCCGGGGACGTTGCTGTAGTTGACCTTCACGGCCTCGCCCTTGACGATATGCTCGACGCAGCAGATGGCTTCCTTCGATGCCACGTGCGCCAAAGCAGGTCCGTGCACGACGTCGCCGATGGCGTAGTAGCCCGGCACGTTGGTGCGGTACCAGTCGTCGACCTCAATCTTGCCGCGCTCATACTTGATGCCCGTCTCGTCGAGGCCGAGGTTCTCGAGGTTGGTGACCACGCCCACGGCGCTGAGCACCACGTCGACGTCGACGACGGTTTCGGTCTCTTTCTTCAGGTCCTTGACGGTCACGTGGCAGATGTCGCCTTCGATGTCTACCTTCTCGACGCTGCAGCTGGGCATCACCTTCATGCCCATTTTGCGGAAGCTGCGGCTCATCTGTGCGGCCACCTCCTCGTCCTCGTTGGGGAGTATCTGGGGCATGAACTCGACGAGAGTCACCTGCGTGCCGATGCTCTGGTAGAAGTAGGCGAACTCGGAGCCTATGGCGCCGCTGCCGCACACGAGCATGCTCTTGGGCTGCTCGCGGAGGGTCATTGCCTCGCGGTAGCCTATGATGCGCTTGCCGTCCTGCGGCATGGCGGGCATCACGCGGCTGCGGGCGCCGGTGGCGATGATGATGTGGTCGGCCTCATAGTCGGTGCCGTCCACGTCGACCACGTGGTTGGGTTTCACCTTGGCTGTGCCCATGATGACCTCGACGCCGGCCTTCTTGAGCAGGAACTCGACGCCCTTGTTCATCGTTGACGCCACGCCGCGCGAGCGGTCGACCATAGCGTTGAGGTCGGCTTCCACGCTGTCCACTTTCACGCCGTAGTTGGCGGCGTGCTTGGCGTAGTTGTACGCCTGTGCGCTCTTCATCAGCGCCTTGGTGGGGATGCAGCCCCAGTTGAGGCAGATGCCACCGAGGTTTTCGCGTTCGATGACGGCGGTCTTCAATCCGAGCTTTGCAGCCTTCACGGCAGCCACATAGCCTCCCGGGCCGCTGCCGATGACAATCAAATCGTATCTCATAATGTGTGCGTTCTATATTTTTATATGAATATCTACAAAATGCAAAGATACACATTTTTTCTCATCCGCCAAAAAAAAAGTTGAAAAAAAAGCCATTTTCCACCTTTCCGGTACGGATCCGGTAGGACAGTTCTTCAGTACATCAACGATACTTCTTCAGTAGTTCTTCAGTGAAACACTGAAATACTACTGAAGAAATGCCATAGGGACTCCGTATGGAAGCCGTAGGAGTTAGGAGTTTGAAATTGGGAGTTAGGAGTTATGGGGTGTTGTGGCCGTCTAGTAGCCGTCTAGTAGCCGTCTAGTAGCCGTTTAGTAGCCGTTTAGGTGGGGTTAAGGGATGGAGAATTAGAGGCAGGAAATCGGAAAAAGAGAAAAAATATTCGCGCATGTGTGCATTATTGATTTTTTTTGTGTAACTTTGCATTTTTGAGAGTAGAGTCAAAAAATGGATAACGCAAATATAGACAAACTGATAGTGATTGGCGACCGCGTGCTGGTGGAGCCCGCTGTGGCAACACACAAGACCAAAGGCGGCCTGCTGCTGCCCGCCGGCTACCAGGAGAAGGAGGAGATACAGACGGGCTACATCGTGAAATGCGGTCCCGGCTATCCCCTGCCCTCGTCGGACAGCGACGAGAGCTGGAAGCCCGGCGACGGCGAGCCCAAGTACCTGCCCCTGCAGGTGCGCCCGGGCGATATGGCCATCTTCATGCTCAAGAACGCCGTGGAGTTGAAATACGACGGCAAGAAATACTTCATCGTGCCACAGAACGGCATACTGATGGTGGAGAGAGAGGAGTTCTGAGTTGAGTTAAGAGTTAAGAGTTAAGAGTTAAGGGTTAAGAAATAAGAATTAAGAGTTAAATAAGACTATGACAAGCAACGAAATACGCAAAGCATTCTTAGACTACTTTGAGAGCAAAGGCCATCATGTGGTGCCGAGTGCACCGATGGTTATCAAGAACGACCCGACGTTGATGTTCACCAACGCCGGCATGAACCAGTTCAAGGACATCTTCCTGGGCAACCAGCAGCGCCAGTGGCCGCGCGCCACCGACAGCCAGAAGTGCCTCCGCGTGAGCGGCAAGCACAACGACCTCGAAGAGGTGGGTCACGACACCTATCACCACACGATGTTCGAGATGCTGGGCAACTGGTCGTTCGGCGACTACTTCAAGAAAGAGGCCATCGCCTACGGCTGGGAGTTCCTCACCGAGGTGATGAAGATAAACAAAGACTGGCTCTATGTCACCGTCTTCGGCGGCGACGAGAAGGAGGGCCTCAGTATGGACACCGAGGCCTACGACTTCTGGAAGGAGCATATCAGCGAAGACCGCATACTGCGCGGCTCCAAGAAGGACAACTTCTGGGAGATGGGCGACCAAGGTCCCTGCGGCCCCTGCTCGGAGATACACGTGGACATACGTCCCGACGAGGAGAAGGCCAAGGTGCCGGGCAAAGACTTGGTGAACAAGGACAACCCGCAGGTGATAGAGATATGGAACCTGGTGTTCATGCAGTATAACCGCAAGGCCGACGGCAGCCTGGAGCCGCTGAAGGCCAAGCATATAGACACAGGCATGGGCTTCGAGCGCCTCTGCATGGTGATGCAGGGCAAACGCTCAAACTACGACACCGACGTCTTCCAGCCGCTCATCCAGGAGCTCGCCGCCAAGGCCGGCAAGCGCTACGGCGAGAACGAGGAGACGGATGTGGCGCTGCGCGTCTGCGCCGACCACCTGAGGGCTGTGAGCTTCAGCATCGCCGACGGACAGCTGCCCTCCAACGTCAAAGCCGGCTACGTCATACGCCGCATCCTGCGCCGTGCCGTGCGCTACGGCTACACCTTCCTCGGCTTCACCGAGCCGTTCATCAACAGCCTCGTCCCCACCCTCGTGGGCCAGATGGGCCACCAGTTCCCCGAGCTGCAGAAGCAGCAGGACCTGATACAGCGTATCATACTGGAGGAGGAGCAGGCCTTCCTGCGCACCCTCGCAGGCGGCATCAAGCGCTTCGAGGAGTACGCCGCCAAGTGCCCCAGCAAGGTGGTCGACGGTGCCTTCGCCTTCGAGCTGTTCGACACCTACGGCTTCCCCATAGACCTCACACAGCTCATAGCCTCGGAGAAAGGCCTCAGCGTCGACATGGAGGGCTTCAACAAAGGCCTCGCCGAGCAGAAGGAACGCTCGCGCGGCGCTGCCAAGGTGGAGAGCGACGACTGGCAGGAACTGTTGCCGGGTGTGGAAGAGGAGTTCGTCGGCTACGACACCCTTGAGGCCGACGTGCGCATAGCCCGCTACCGCCATGTGAAAGCCAAGGATAAGGAGTTCTACCAGCTGGTGTTCGACCGCACGCCTTTCTACGGCGAGAGCGGCGGCCAGGCAGGCGACACGGGAAAGTTAAGAGTTAAGGATTATGAGTTAAGAGTCAACAACACCAAGAAGGAGAACGGCCTCATCGTCCACATCGTCGATGAGCTGCCCGAAGACCTGACGGCTACGTTCCACGCCTCGGTGGACGCCGACAAGCGCCAGGCCACGGCCTGCAACCACTCGGCCACCCACCTGATGCACTACGCCCTGCGCCAGGTGCTGGGCGAGCATGTGGAGCAGAAAGGCTCGAGCGTAGACCCACAGCGCCTGCGCTTCGACTTCAGCCACTACGAGAAGATGAGCCCCGAGCAGATACGCGACGTGGAGCGCCGCGTCAACGAGATGATACGTGCCTGCATGCCCCTCGAGGAGCACCGCGCCATGCCCATAGAAGAAGCCCGCAAGCTCGGCGCCATGGCCCTCTTCGGCGAGAAATACGGCGACAAGGTGCGCGTGGTGAAATACGGTCCCAGCACGGAGTTCTGCGGCGGAACCCACGTGCAGAACACCGGCATGATAGGCTCGTTCCGCATCGTCAGCGAGGGCGCCATCGCCGCCGGCATGCGCCGCATCGAGGCCATCACCGCCAAAGCCGCCACCGACTACGCCGACGCGCAGCAGGAACAGCTGGCAGCCCTCGCCGACATGTTCAAAGGCACCAAAGACCTCACGGCCTCCATAGCCAAGCTGCAGGAAGACAACGCCGCGCTTAAAGCCACGGTGGAACAGCTGCAGAAAGAGAAGGCCCAGAGCGTGGTGCAAGGCCTGGCCTCGCGCATGAAGGCTTCACCCGTGATCATAGAACGCATGGATGCCGACGTCAACACGCTGAAAGACGCCGTCATGGCGCTCCGCAACGAGTGCCCCGACATGGCCGTGGTGCTCGGCAGCGTGACCGCCGGCAAGCCGGCCTTGCTCATCGTGCTCGGCCAGAACCGCGTGGACGCCGGCCTCAACGCAGGCCAGATGGTGCGCACCCTCGGCAAGGAGATACAGGGCGGCGGCGGCGGCCAGGCCCACTTCGCCACCGCCGGCGGCCGCAACGCCGACGGCCTCGACAAGGCCCTCAGCCTGGCAAAAGAACTGATCGGATAATTATCAACCTTATAAATATAGACATTATGGACCTCCAGACCATCACCACCCTGATGCTTTCCCAGGACTACAAGGAAAGAATGAAAGGCGAATACTACCACCTGCTGAACCGCAAGGAAAACCTCGAGGCCGTGCTCAAGCTGTGGGACAGCGGCAAGCTGACCTTCACGCCCGACTGCCCCCGCAGCATCTACGACCTGCAGCTGCGCGCCATGAACGACTACAAGGCAGTCCTCGAGGCCCGCGCCAAGATTGAGAAGATTGAGCTGTAAGCCTGATGCCTCTCACCTTTGACCTCAAAGCCGTCTGTGGCGACGCACGCGCCGGTGTCATACACACCGACCACGGCGACATACAGACACCTATATTCATGCCTGTCGGCACCGCCGGCAGCGTGAAGGCTGTGCACCAGCAAGAGCTTAAAGACGAGGTAAAAGCACAGATCATCCTCGGCAACACATACCACCTCTACCTGCGGCCCGGCTGCGACATACTGCGGCAGGCCGGAGGCTTGCACAAGTTCAACGCCTGGGACCGTCCGCTGCTCACAGACAGCGGCGGCTTCCAGGTCTTCTCGCTGGCCGCCAACCGCAAGCTCAAGGAAGAGGGTGTCACTTTCCGCAGCCATATCGACGGGAGCCGTCACCTCTTCACACCGGAGGGGGTGATGGACATAGAGCGCGTCATCGGTGCCGACATCATGATGGTGTTGGACGAGTGCTGCCCGGGCGACGCCGACTACCGCTACGCCAAGAAGAGCATGGAGTTGACGCACCGCTGGCTCGACCGCTGCATAGAGCGCTTCAACGCCACGGAGCCGCTCTACGGCCACCACCAGGCCCTCTTCCCCATAGTGCAGGGATGCCAGTATACCGACCTGCGCCGCATATCGGCAGAATACATAGCCTCGAAGGAGCCCGAAGGCTGCGCCATCGGCGGACTGGCCGTCGGCGAGCCCACGGAGGTGATGTACGAGATGATAGAGGTGGTCAACGCCATCCTGCCCAAGGACCGTCCGCGCTACCTCATGGGCGTGGGCACCCCGCAAAACCTCTTGGAAGCCATAGAGCGCGGCGTGGATATGTTCGACTGTGTGATGCCCACCCGCAACGGCCGCAACGGACTGCTCTTCACCGCCGAAGGTACTATCAACATCAAGAACAAGAAGTGGGAGACATGCTTCGAGCCCATCTATAAGGACTACACCCTCGCCTACCTGCACCACCTCATACGCGCCGAAGAGATACTGGGTCTGCAGATATGCTCAATAGTGAATTTGAGGTTCTACCTGTGGCTTGTCTGTGAAGCCCGCAACCACATCGTCACAGGCGACTACGCGGCATGGAAGGGCGGCATGGTGGCCAAGCTGGGCCGCAGACTGTAGCCTGTTGGCGGCGTGTTGATTACTTGTTGATATTTTGCACGTCACACTTTGACGCCGTTGTGCTTTATTATGTATTTTTGTACCCTAAAATAATAGTGTACAAATGATAGACTTTCACGCTTTTGTATCTGATACATACGCCGTTGCGCTGGCAGCGGTACTGCTCGTGACACTCATATACCTATGCCTTTACTACGGTCTGTACCACTTCCGCATAGGCCGCTACGGGCTCAGGAAGAAGCATCAGGCAGACGACACCGCCGAAGGGAAGGCGCTGCCTAAGGTGTCCGTGGTATTGACAGCCCACAACGACGCCGAATGGCTCCGCGAAAACCTCGTATACCTGCTTGAACAAGACTATCCGGACTTTGAGGTTGTGGTGGTCGACTACCTAAGCCAGGACGACACACAGTTTGTGCTCAAGCTCCTTAAAGACTACTACAGGCACCTCAAGATTGTGCCTTTCAAGGAGGACGTGAACCTATTCCAAGGCAAGAAATACCCGCTAAGCATCGGCATCAAGTCTGCCGCCAACGACATCCTGATGCTCGCCGACCCCGACTGTACACCGAAGAACCTCAACTGGCTGCGCGGCATAGTGCGCGGCTATGACAGCAAAGAGACCCAGATAGTGCTTGGCTATTGCGGCATCAAACGCACCAAGACCCTGCTGGGCTGCCTGCAGCAGTATGACGCCCTCTCCTACGGCGCGCAGTATCTCGGCAACGCGCTCCTCGGCCACCCGTACACAGGCTCCGGGCGCAACCTCAGCTACCGCCGCTCCTTCTTCTTCAAGCAGGGTGCTTTCATCAGCCACTACGACGTCGCCGACGGCAGCGACGACCTCTTCATCTACCAGAACGCCACCCGCCACAACACCTCCATCTGCATAGACGCCGACGCCTGTCTGACGGCTGAGCCAAAGAAGACCTACGCCCAGTGGCGCGACGAACGCCGTCACCGCGTGGCCACACGCAACCGCCACTCCTTTGCCTCACGTCTTGGCGAGCAGATGCTTCCATTGTCGAACATCGCCTTCTATGCCGCTGCTGCCGCAATCCTGGTACGACACATCGAGATGTGGCCCGTCATAGCGGCCGCAGCCGTCGTCAAATGGGCATGGCAGATCTACAGTTTCTCCCGTCTCACAAAGCGTTTCGACGGTGGTCACATCCACTTCGCCGCACCGCTGCTCGAAATTTATTTTATCGTCGCAAATACTATTTTGATACTATTGCCGTTATATAACAACAGAAAGTTCAAAAAATAACGCCACCGAGGGCAATGGACAACACAGCGACAATGAACGAACGCATGCGGCACGACTATGAACTGGTCTGCGCCGCCCGCGACCGCGGCAATAGCCAGGCCTATGCCGACCTCATGGCCGCCTATCGCGCGCCGCTATACTCATTGCTGCTCCGCATGACGCGCAACACCGTCACCGCCGACGACCTCACCATAGAGACCTTTGCCAAAGCCTTCCTACAGCTCAACCGCTACTCCCCTACCGGCACCTTCAGCTCCTGGCTCTACACCATAGGCACCAACACCTACATAGACCACCTGCGCCGCCAGCGGCTGCAGGTCATACCCCTCAGCGACGCCACCCGCACCCCCGAAGGCGAGACCATAGAGCTGCAGATACCCTCCGGCCAGCCCAACCCCGAAGAAGCCCTCATCCGCGTAGAACGCGACGAGGCCCTCAAAGCCATCGTCGACCAACTCAAGGAGCCGTACCGCCAGATTGTGAGCCTGCGCTACTACGAAGACCTCAGTTACGAGGAGATAGCCACACGCCTGCATATCCCCATGGGCACCGTCAAGATCAGGCTGCTGCGTGCCAAGGAGCTCCTTGCCGCCACCGTCAAAGAAAAAGGAGGCATAGTGTGAAGCATGCCGCCGTCATATTAAGCGCACTACTGCTTGCCGTATCGGCCAACGCCGACGACGGCAAGCCCCCCAGTAGCACGCTGCGCAACACAGGCCTCGCCGTCTTTGCCGGGGCCAACGCCTATTGGGCCTCCGACGCCACAGCCAACTTCTATTCCGGCGCCCCTACAGCCACCGACAACACCGGCGGCATATACCGTATACTCCACAGCAACACCTACGGCCGACAGATCTGGGAAGACCTGCGCAACAACCGCCTCATCACCGACGCCGTGGGAGACTACACCGGGCTCACCGTCGCCGAGTACCCGCAGATGCACTACCGCATCTCCTACCAGATAGGCTTGGGCATACGCTACGACTACGCGAGCGGTTTCGGCTGGCTGCTGCGTTTCGACCTCGCCAGGCTGCGCGCCCAAGGCCAGTGGAACCTCGACGCCACCAACGGCACCGGGCCGCTCGGCTACAACCGTTACCTCCCCTGCGGCATCACAGGCCAGGAAGACCGCATCAACATAGACCTCGCCGTCACACACACCGTGCCCCTCACCCGTGCCATAGACCTCGAGCTCAACTTAGGCGCCAGCCTCATCAACACCAAGGTCAAAGACAACATCATAGAAATCAACGGTCACACCTATTCCATCCTCGACCGCTGGGACGGCAACATACCCGACGACGGCGTTGCCGCCTACGAATACATAAACCAGGGCGGCATAGGCTACGGCGTCTTCGCTTCCCTGCTCCTCGGCTACCGGGTGCAGGGCATCGGCGCCATAAAAGCCGGGTACACCTGCGCACAGACCAAGACCGTCCTGCAGAACTACACAGCCTGGGGGTGGCAGCACACGCTCGGCATAAGAATAGAAATAAACAATTTTAGTTTCATACAATAGATGATTACATTCACAAACCTCGCAGACAGCGACCATTCGCACTTTGCGCAAAACCTTTTTGAAGAGGCGTTTCCGGAACAGGAACGCCCGCCCTTCTCTATCATCCGGCAGCGTGATGCCGGCAAATTCCATTTCCTCGTTGCCGAAAACGGCGACGAACCCGTAGGCATACTCACCTACTGGACTTTCGACGACCTCGTCTACGTAGAGCACTTCGCCATCGACGAAGAACTCCGCAACCAGGGACTCGGCAAAGCCGTCTTCCTCAACTTCCTCTCGCAGCAGCACGACCAGGTGGTCCTTGAGATAGAACTGCCCAACACCGAAGAGGCCGACCACAGGCTTGAGTTCTACCAGAGCATGGGGTTCTTCCAGAACCCGCAGCCCTACATCCAGCCATCATACCACAACGACGGCCGCACAGTGCCCATGATACTCATGTCAAAATACGAGCTCGACGACGACGAATTTTGCGAAATAAAGCAGCTTCTCTACCGCGAAGTGTACGGCGTAAATTGAGAATTGAAAATTGAAAATTAAAAATTTTTACCATACAACTTATTGATTAACAATTTCAACTTTCATTTTTCAACTTTCAATTCAAAAAAAAATTTGGCCAGTATTCAAAAAGTTCGTACTTTTGCACCCGCTTTCAAGGGATAGAGACCTTGAAAAGAGCAGATGGCTCCTTAGCTCAACTGAATAGAGCATCTGACTACGGATCAGAAGGTTGCAGGTTTGAATCCTGCAGGAGTCACCAAAAGAGGACATCGGTCCTCTTTTTTTATTGCCCGTACAATAATTTCCACTTTCTTTCGTTATCCAAATGTTACGCGCGCGAAGAGAACCGCCGCCGCTTTCCGACGGCGCCTCTACCGCCCCGCTACGGACTTCCTACGGCCTTTCTATCGCCTCTGGCCGATGCACGGCCGAACCAAGGCCGAGGAGGGGCCGAAGGGGGGCCGAAGGGACTCCATCAAAAGCGCTGGATATCAACAAAATAGCGCACAACAAAACATATATAACACAGAAAGACAAACAGATACAAAACACACAAAAAGCCGTCTGATGACAAAAAAAATCACCATAATAGCCCTGCTGATGCTTGTGGCGCTGCAGGCCCTGGGGCGCAACGAGCGCGACACCCTCGGCATCGGCACGCAGGTGGTCTTTGTACGCAACGACGGCCAGTGGGACAGCCGTGTGCGCTACGAGGCGCAGCTCCACGATGCCGCCCTCTTCCTTGAGGACGACGGCCTCACGGTGGCCCTGCGCACCCCCCAGCGCCACCCCGCCCCCGGCACCGGCCGCCGCACGCCCATGCACGCCTACAAGATGCTTTTCGCAGGAGCGTCGGCGACACCCGCCGGCGAGGCGCAACAGCCGGGCTACAGCAACTATTTCCTCGGCAGCAACCCTGCACGCTGGCGCTCGCGGGTGCCGAGCTACGCCGTGGCCCGATACAGCAACCTGTATCCCGGCATCGACCTTGAGCTGTACACCGCTTCCAACGCCTTGAAGTACAACTTCATCGTCCATCCCGGCGCCGACCCGTCGACCATCGCCATCGAATACCTCGGCACCGACGGCGTCAGCATCGTCGGCGACGGCAACCTGCGCATCCGCACCACGGTGCGCGACATCGTGGAGCTGAAGCCCTACGTCTACCAGGAAGAGAAAGGCGACGGCCGCGTGGAGCGCGAGGTGAAGAGCCGCTGGCGGCTGAGCAAGACCGACGGAGGCTACCGCGCCACTGTTGAGATCGGCGACTACGACCGCACGCGCGACCTTGTGATAGACCCCGTGGTGCAGCTCCGCTTCTCCACCTACACGGGCTCGCTGGCCGACAACTGGGGCACCACTGGCACCTACGACTCGCACAAGAACACATACACCGCAGGCCTCGTCTTCGACATCGGCTACCCCACCTCGCTGGGCGCCTACGACACCACCTTCAACAGCACGGCGGGCATCGCGGACATAGGCATCTTCAAGTTTGACTCCACCGGCAGCCAGCGCCTCTACGCCACCTACCTCGGCGGCGCTCAGGCCGATATGCCGCACAGCCTCTATGTCAACAACTTCGACGAGCTGCTCATCCTCGGCACCACCGGAAGCAACGACTTCCCCACGACGGCCGACGCCTACCGGCGCGGGCTTGCCGGCGGCACCGGCATCAACTATGAGAACGCCCAGACGATAGCCTTCCCCAACGGAAGCGACATCTTCGTGGCGCGCCTCAGCCCCGACGGCACCACGCTGCAGGCCTCCACGCTCATTGGCGGCAACGACAACGACGGCCTCAACTACAAAAGGCACTACAACAGAAGCAGCCAGGTCATCATGCAGGGCAACGACACCCTGTACCACAACTACGGCGACGGCGCACGCGGCGAGATTATCAGCGACATCTTCGGCAACACCTACGTCAGCAGCACCACCATGAGCGCCAACTTCCCCACCACGGCCGGGGCCGCCCAGCGCAACTACGTGTACAAGCAGGACGCCGTGGTCTTTAAGCTCGACTATGCCCTCCACACGCTGCTCTGGAGCACCTACCTCGGCGGCAGCGGCGACGACGCGGCCTATTCCATAGACCTCGACGACGACCGCAACCCGGTGGTCTGCGGCGGCACCGCGAGCAGCGACTTCCCCGTCACCGCCGGCACCCATCAGACCACCTACGGAGGTGGCACCGCCGACGGCTTCGTGGCAAAGCTCTCCACCGACGACGGCAGCCTGATAGCCTCCACCTTCACCGGGTCGGCGGCCTACGACCAGGCCTACTTCGTGCGTGTGGGCAACGACGGCGAGACCTTCATCTTCGGGCAGACCAAGGCCCAGGGGTCCGCCATGATACACAACGCGGGCTACAGCGTGCCCTCGTCGGGCATGCTGCTGCAACGCCTCTCGCCGGCCCTCGACACCCTGCGCTGGAGCACCGTCTTCGGCACCCCCGGACGCATCAACCTCTCCCCCACGGCTTTCGCCGCCGACATCTGCAACCGCGTCTATGCCGCCGGCTGGGGGCGTGATTTCGTGGTATACAACGGCGTGCAGTGGTACACCATGGGCACCACGGGCATGCAGACCACACCGGACGCCTACGCCGACTCCACCGACGGACAGGACTTCTACATCATCGCCATCGACGCCGATGCCAACCAGCTCGACTATGCCACCTTCTTCGGCGAGCTGCACCGCACCGACGGCTACAGCCTCAACGGCGCCGACCATGTGGACGGCGGCACCTCGCGCTTCGACCGCCTCGCCACGCTCTACCAGTCTGTCTGCGCCTCATGCGGCGGCACGCAGAACTTCCCCACCACCGCCGGTGCCTGGAGCGACACCAACCGCTCCTCCAACTGCAACAACGCCATCTTCCGCTTCAACGTAAGGGACGACTTTCCGGTGGCCGAGTTTCTGGCGCCGCAGGCCGGCTGCGCCCCCTACACCGTCAGCCTGCGCCACACAGGGCGCGGCACGTCGTTCCTGTGGGACTTCGGCGACGGCACCACGTCCACCGACCCCAACCCCACCCACACCTACACCGCCGCCGGCACCTACACCATCACCCTGACAGCATACATGGCCGGCGGATGCAGCAATGCCGACGTGCAGAGCCGCCAGCTCCTCGTCATTGAGCCGTCGGAGGGGTTCACGCACCCCGTGATCATAGCCTGCAACGGCGCCGCGGTGCCCATAGGCGTCACGCCGCAGCCGGGGGCCTCATACACATGGCTCGGCGGCAACATCGAGACGCCCAACATAGCCAACCCATCGGTGTCGCAGGCTGGCACCTATATACTTCGCACACAGGCACAAGGCTGTTCGCAGACCGACACCTTCAAGGTCACGGTGCAGCATGTCATCGTGGCCGACAGCCTGATAGGCAACAGCTGCCGCGACAGCGCCGACGGCCGCCTCATACTCACCGTGGAGGCCGGCATCAGCCCTGCTGCGCTCACCTACCACTCCTCGCCCACCCTGCCCACGCACACCACAGACACCACCATAGTCTTCGACAGCCTCGCCCCGGGCGTGGAGTACACCGTCACGGTGATAGGACCCAACTGCGAATACACACACCGCTACACCCTTGCCAACAAGCCGCGTCCGAATATAGAGCGGCAAGAATCGCAGCCTTTGTGCCACGACACGTGCGCGGGGTGGTACCGCATCACCCTTGACGGACACGACACCCTCTTCTCAGGCCTCTGCGAAGGGACATACTACGACACCCTCATCGACGCCGACGGATGCCCCGTGGCCCTCACCACACACATACGGCGCAACCACGCCCTCGACAGCCTACGCGCGTGGGCCGACGACAGCCTGCTCTGGGACGGCGAGAGCACCATGCTCCACGCCACGGTCAGCAGCAGCGAGGCTGTCGGCTACCTGTGGAGCCCCGCGGCGACCCTCGAGAGCCCCGATGCCGCCGACGCTCTGGCCACGCCGACAGACAGCGTGACAGTATACACCGTCACGGCCACTTCCGGCGGATGCTCGCGGACGGCCAAAGTGACCGTGCGCTGCACCCCCGTAGTCTGCGGAGCGCCGCTCTTCACCATACCCAACGCCTTCACCCCCAACGGCGACGGCACCAACGACGCCGTGTGCTTCAACAACGAGCAGATCGCCGAGTTCACCATAGCCATCTTCAACCGCTGGGGCGAGGCCGTCTACCGCTCCGACGACCCCACAGGGTGCTGGGACGGCACCTACCGCGGCACGCCATGTCCGGCGGGAGTCTACACATACACCTGCCACATAACATGCTTCGGTAACCACACCAACGACATGAAGGGCAACATTACACTCATCCGCTGACACCATGAGACACATCAACAAAGGAGACCAGTTCGTCGTGGCGTGTGTCGACAGCCCCGAGACAGCGCCTGCCGTCATAGACGCCGCGCGCCTCTTCGCCGGCAGGCTGCGCAACAAGAGTCTCATGCTACTCAATGTTTCGGGCGACAACAGCGCCAGCGGGTGGCTGAAGCAATACGACATCCCCTTTGCCGCGCTGCGCGGCGACTGGGCCACGGCCATAGAAGGGCTGCCGACGGTCTTCAACGCTGTGTTGGCAGTGACTGCCGTCGACGCTACCGCGCCGCGCAGCTCCATCGCAAACCCGCGCACGCTGCTGCGCGCATTCCGCAGAAGCAAGATAGCATACCTCACCATACCAGTGAGCGGTGTGCAGAGTGCAGTGCGCGGTGATGATGCGCAGAACAGCATCATGCAACCGAACACCGAACACGGCTCGCTGCACGCCGGACTGACCACCGTCCTCACAGTGGACCACCACCGTGAAAGCAAGGAGAAACTCATCTGGGCTTCCTACCTGGCGCGCTTCCTTGGCGCCAGCCTCACAGTAGCCCTGCCACAATACAAGGATGCCGGCCTAAGCACGCTACAGAACAACAACATACGCTACATAGACAAGATCTTTCCCCCGCAGGGCATCAGCTACACAAAACGCAGTATCGACACCGGTGGACTGAACACCTCGCCCGACCTGCAAGCCCTTGACACACTGCATCCCGACCTGTTCATTGCCCTCACCACAGACCCACGGGCCACCGACCCCCTCGACTGGCTTTTCGGCACCCCCGACAGGCGCATAATCACACATCCGTCGGCAACCCCGGTCCTCCTCCTCAACCCCAGAGACGACCTCTACGTACTGTGCGACTGACACCGGGCCGCGGTCAAAGCCTCACAAACAGCCGCATAACAATCATAGGCAAAAAGCTGTTGGCTGCCGTGGCAGACATGTCCGCACGACGGTTTTTGCATACAGTTGGCGTCGAGACTGCAAAATAAATAGTAATGTATTCAAATAAATTGTTATATTTGCACTTTGCACACACTGATGTGCAGGACAAATAAAAGCCTGTCTGGCAAGCATTTCAACAGTGTTTGCAGACAGTAATACTAAAACAAAATAACACTTTCTGAAATGGAAGAGACAATCCTGAACAGCGAAAACCAAGAGGAAATTCGCGAGAACGCCCCTGTTGCCGAAGCTGCCGCCGAGGCAATTGAGACAACCGAGACAAGGACCGAAGCCCCTGTGGCCGAAGGTGAGAACAACGAAAACACCAGCAAGCCCGCGGCCGCGGAAGCCGCAGAACAGGCGGAACCGCAGGTGGACTACAGCGGCTACAGCCGTGCAGAGCTTGTAGACGCGCTGCGCGCCCTGCTTGAAGAGGACGTCACCGCCATACGTAGCCGTGTGGCCGACATCCGCAACCATTTCAACGCCTTGAGCGAAACCAAGGACGAGGAAACGGCCGAGGAGCCTGTGGCCGACGCAGAAACGGCAGAAGGCGCCGTCGCCGCCGAAGACAACCAAGTCGAGCAGCATGCCGAGGTGGATCCCGTGGCTGACGAGTTCAGGAAACTATATGGCCGCTACAGAGCGATGCGCCAACAGCACCACGAAGCCGTAGAGGCCCAGAAGAAGAAAAACCTCGAGGCCAAACAGGCCCTGATAGAAGAGATGCGGACGCTGGCCGACAGCGACGACGAACAGGTGCGCCACGCCATGGACCGCTTCAACGACATTCAGGAGAGATGGAAAGCCATCGGCGAGGTGCCGAGAGAGGAGATGAACAACCTGTGGCAGAGCTACCACTTCCAGATAGAGCAGTTCTTCAACAAACTGAAGATCAACCGCGAGCTACGCGCTCTGGACCAGAAGAAAAACCTCGAACAGAAGATAGAGCTCTGCGAGAGGGCCGAAGAGCTCATCGTGGAGCCCTCTGTCACCAAAGCCTTCAAAGCCCTGCAGGATCTGCGTGCACGATGGAAGGAGACGGGACCGGTGCCCTCGGAGCAGAACGAGGAGATATGGCAGCGGTTCTGCGCGGCTGCCAACCAGATAGACCAGCGGCGCAAGGAATACTACGACCAGCGCAAGGAGGAGATGGACAACAACCTCCTGGCCAAGCAAGCCTTGATAGACAAAGCCGAGGAACTCACCGCCAACGAGCCCGGGAGCACCAAGGAGTGGAACGACCTGACGGCGGCTCTTGACGAGCTGCTGAAGGTGTGGAAGACCATAGGCACCGTGCCGCGCGAGGTAAACGAGGAGATATGGGCCAAGTTCAAGGGCATCATAGACCGCCACTACGAGGCCAAAAAGGAGCATTTCGGAAGCATCCGCGACGAGCAGAACGCCAACTACCAGAAGAAAGTGGAGCTCTGCCTGAAAGCCGAGGCCATAGCCAAACGCGAGGACTGGAAGAAAGCCACCGAGGAGCTGCTGCAGCTTCAGAAAGAATGGAAAGAAACGGGGGCCACCAACCGTAAGGTCAGCGAGAAAATATGGCAGCGGTTCCGTGCCGCCTGCGACGAGTTCTTTGCCAAGAAGGGCGAGTTCTTCAAGGAGCGCCGCACCTCCGAGGCCGAGAACCTTGCCAAGAAGGAAGCCATCCTTGCAGAGCTGAAAGCGCACACCTTCGGCGACAACAGGGAGGAAAACATAGAGGTCATCAAAGACTTCCAGCGTCGATGGGCGGAAGCAGGCTTTGTGCCCATGGCCGACAAAGAACGTCTGCATAAGGAGTTCAGAGGTGTGATAGACGGCATCTTCGAGCACCTGAAGATTTCGGCTCGCGAAGCAGAAGAGACGGCCTACCGCGAGAGGCTGCACAACATAGGCGGCGACGCCAAGAAGTTTGTCAACAACGAGCGGCAGGAGCTGACGGAACGCATAGAGAAGCTGCGCAACGACTTGGCCCTTTGGGAGAACAACCTCGGATTCCTCGCCTCCTCCAAGCAGGCCGACCTGCTGAAAGCCGAGTTCGAGAAGAAGATGCAGGGGGCTCGCCAGCAGATAGCTCTGCTGCAGGCCAAACTGCGCATACTTAAGGAAACGGAAGAAGCAGAGAAGAAAGAAGAGTAAGTGAACACCACACTTCAATACAAGCTGCACAGCGGCAAAAACTCAAAGGCGGCCTACTATATGCAGGCCGCCCTGCGTGACATGCTGCCAGACCGGCTATATGCCATGCGGCTCAACCGCGAGCTGGAGCGCTGTGCAGCGATGTACGACAGAGACTACATAGCCGACAGGGTGGACTACTACTGCAAGCTCAGCAGACCTGTGACGCTCGGGAGCGACTCAGAACCCATCGGTGCGCTGCAGCGCAAAGGCAACCCCAGCACATACTACTACGACAGTCGCGAAGCGCTGCAGTGGTTCAACCCCGAACTGCGGTGGCACTACCTCTTCGGCGACATACGCGACATACCTGCAGAACCTACAGTGGTGAAAAGCCGCGCCTTAGGCACAGACAACAGCAACAGCGTGCTGCTGAAACTCGACCGCTGCCGCCACTTCGTGTACATCAACGACCACCTCCAGCCGGAAGAGAAAGAAGACCGCGCGATATTCCGCGGACATATAGGGACCCGCGAGAACAGGGCGCTCTTCTGCCGGATGTATGCCGACAACCCGCGCGTGGATGCCGCCGACACACTCCCCGGCGCCACAGAAGGCCACAAGCACACCAGCCAAATGAAGCCTATGATGTCGTTCTACGAGCACCTGCGCTTCCGCTACATCATGGCCCTTGAAGGAAACGACGTAGCCTCGAACCTGAAGTGGATCATGTCGTCGCGGTCGGCGGCCGTCATGCCCAAGCCCACCTGCGAGACATGGTTTATGGAAGGACGCCTGGTGGGCGGCGTGCACTATGTGGAGATACGCCCAGACTTCAGCGACCTTGAGGAGAAGATGGACCACTACAGCAATCACCTCGACGAGCTGCGTACAATAGTGGACAACGCCAACCGATATGTGGCGCAGTTCCGCGACCCCAGACGCGAACGCTACATAGCGCTGCTCGTGATGCAGAAATACTTCAAGATGACCAACCAATGAAACGCCTCAAATACATATTGGCGGCAGCTGCATTGCTGCTCGGCGCCTGCAACAACGGCGGCGTCGATGTGCGCTTCCACCGCTTCGAGCGCCTGCTGTTCGACACCCCCACGGAGAGCCTGCAACAAGTCCTCGACGACAGCCTGCAGGTATACTCCACACCGCTGCTGAACGTCGCGCCACACAACCAACAATACATGCAAGCCCTCGGCGCCTTCGTCAACGACCCTGCAGTGCGACGCATCTACTCCGTCAGCGACAGCCTGTACCGCGACCTCGGCTGGCTCGAGGAAACTCTCGGCAAGGCGCTGCAACGCTCTCACAAACTGTGCCCGGAGATGACCTACGACGGGTTCTACACCCTCATCACCGCCGACTTTGAAGACTACCGCAACCGGGTGTTCTGCACAGACCACGAGCTGGCGCTATCCATAGACCGCTATGCCGTAGGCAAGCTGCCGGGAACCGTCCCCGCCTATATCGAGCGGATAAGCCGTCCGGAATACATCGCCGCTGACTGCATGGAAGCCATCGCCCGTGCCAACACCGTGCTGCCGGATGGCGACCTCACACTCCTCGACTATGCCATCGCCGAAGGCAAAGCCATCTACTACGCCCAGCAGACGCTACCCAAGGCTCACGACACCATACTGCTGCGCTACAGCGGCGACCAGCTGGCATGGATGAAAGCAAACACCGAGCAGGTGTGGGGCTGGCTGATACAGAATAAGATGCTCTACACCACAGACCTGAGCCAAATACGCAACATCATAGACGAGGCTCCGCACACCAACGCCTTCGGGCAGAACTCGGCGCCACGCACCACCTCCTATATAGGGTGGCAGATAGTAAGCCGCTACATGAAGAAAAGCGGTGCCTCTATGCAGCAACTACTCTACAATAGCGACAGCCGCGAGATTCTGTCAACCTCGGGCTGGCGACCCTAAACTGCGAACAATGGACCAAAAGAAAACCAACAACATATATACCTACCTGTTGCAGAAAACGCTGCTTGCCTTCGGCGCACTTGCCGCCGCGCAGTTGGCGTTTCACTTGTGCAACCTGCACATCTTCCATCTGGACGACGGCGAGTGGAAAGGACTGATCCTCGGCAATGTGCGCTTCGGGATGGCAACGGTGACCACCTTCCTCCTCCCCTTCCTCACGCTCATGATACTGCCGTTGCCGGCACGCAACCGCCGCTGGTACCGCATCGTGACCGAGGTGCTGTACATCGCCGCCGTACTGCTCATGGTGATACCCCGCGGCTGCGACAGCCCCTACTACCAGTACACCTACCGCCTGCTCTCCGACGAGATATTCTCCTACCTCGGCATCAGCGGCCAGATGGGCTCCCTCGTGCCTCATTTCGCCGTAGACTACTGGTTCGCATGGGCATGCCCGCTGGCGATAACACTGCTGTTCCTCTTCCTCAACAGCCGCATACGCCGCTACGAGGTACCAGACAAAGCCCGTGCCGACTGGCGTCTCATCCTTTCTGTGCTGCTCGTAGCCTTCTTCGTCCGCGGCGGCATAGGCCACGCCCTGCAGCCCAGCGAAGCGGCGCATTATGTGCAGCCCAAAAACACGGCGCTCGTCAACAACGACGCGTACAACATACTGCGCACCCTCTTCACCCCCGACCTCGAAGAGAACGACTTTATGCCCATGGACGAAGCGGCGGCGCTATATCCCACAGTGCATGCCTACGCCAGCGACACCGTCAAGCGGCGCAACGTGATGTTCATCATACTGGAAAGCTTCGGACAGGAGTTCATGGGCTGCTACAACAGCCAGGCCGGCGCCGAAACACGCACGCCGTTCCTCGACTCGCTGGCCCAGCACAGCACCCTCTACGACGGCCGCGCCAACGGCAAGAAGAGCATCGAGGGTATCATGGCCATCTCCTCCGGCATCCCCAACCTCATGAGCCGCCCCTTCGCCAACTCGGCCTACGGCGAGCGCAACGCCTACACCGGCCTGCCCGCCACCCTGCACCATAACGGCTACCACACAGCATTCTTCCACGGCTCCTACAACGGCGTCATGAACTTCGACACCACCTGCCGCCGCCTGGGCTACGACGAATACCTTGGCATGGACGAGTACAACGCATGGGCTCCCGGCAACAACGACTACGACGGCGTATGGGGCATCTACGACGCCCCCTTCCTGCAATACACAGCCGCACACATCGGCACCTTCAGCCAGCCCTTCTTCGCCGCCGTCTTCACCGTCACCTCGCACCACCCCTTCCCCATCCCCGAGCAGGACAAGGAGCGCTATAAAGAGGGGCGCCACCCCATACTCAAATGCGTGGAATACACCGACAACGCCCTGCGGCAGTTCTTCGCCACCGCCAAACAGCAGCCCTGGTACGAAAACACGCTCTTCGTCATCTGCGGCGACCACAGCGGCCACGGCCTCACACGCGAATACAACGACTACGACGGCTGGTATCGCATACCCATGATATTCTTCGACCCGTCGGCCGACACCGCCGTGCGCAGCCAGCGCATAGTACAGCAGACCGACCTCTACCCCACCATCGTCGACTACCTCGGCCTGACAGACACCATCGCCGCCTACGGCACCTCGCTCTTCCGCGAGCCGCAAGGCAGCTACGTATACTACGCCAACGGCTACCACTGCCTCGTCAACAACAACGCCGACAACCCGGCCACACACGACATCACCCTCATCATGGGCGACTACGAGAGCGGCACCCCCGACAACCTCAAGCTGCTCAAAGCCATCATACAACAATACAACCACAACATGATAAACAATAAACTGCTGCCATAATGAAAACAAAAACCCTCATAATCGTCAACCCCATCTCCGGCGTAGGCCGGCAGCGCCGCATAGAGACCCTGCTCAAGCAGAACCTCAACCAAGACCTCTTCGACTACACTGTGCGCTACACCGAACACATACACCACGGCACCGAGATAGCCCGCGAGGCCGCCGACAAAGGCTGCCACTGCGTCGTCGCCGTGGGCGGCGACGGCTCCGTCAACGACGTCGTGCAAGGCATCAAAGACACCGACACACGCCTCGGCATCATCCCCTGCGGCTCAGGCAACGGCCTCGCACGCTCGCTCCGCTTGCCTTTGCAGCCCGCCCTCGCCATCCGCGCCCTCAACCAGCAGTACGAGCAGACCATAGACTCCATCGTCGTCAACGACCGCTGGGTCGTCGTCAACGCCGCCGGCTGCGGCTTCGACGCCTACATAGCACGCCTCATGCACTCCGCCAAGACCCGCGGCCTCGCCGCCTACACCAACCTCGTCCTCCGCGAATACTCACGCTACAAAAACTCCGACTACCACATCACCGTCGACGGCCACGAATACTACCGCAACGCCTGGTTCATAGCCGTCGCCAACAGCCGCCAGTTCGGATACAACCTCGCCGTGGCCCCCAAGGCCAAACTCGACGACGGCCTCATGGACATCTCCATCCTCGACAAGGTGCCCGTCGACCACCTCGGCATCACGGCTCCACTGGCATTCACCAACCACCTCGACCTCTCGCAGCACGTCGAGATGTTCCGCGCCAAAGACGTACTCATCGAAGGCAACGCCGACCGCTGGGTCAACCTCGACGGCGAGGGCGAGAACATAGGCCGCTCCGTGCACTTCGTCATCCACCCCGCCTCCGTGAAAATCTACGCCCGCGACCTCAAGCACCCACTGCGCGAGATGACCCCCACCATAGACAAAATCAAGAAAAACATCGGCCGATGAGCAAGAAACAGCCCGTGGGGGTGGTCTACTCCACCAACCCCGACTACCAGTACCAGTATGACGACGAGCCCACGGCCGAGACCCTGCCGCCCGCCAGGCAGCGCCTGCGCGTCACCCTCGACCGCCACCACCGCGGCGGCAAGACCGTCACCCTCGTCACTGGCTTCGTCGGCACCGACGACGACCTGCAGGCCCTCGGCCGCACCCTCAAAAACCGCTGCGGCGTAGGAGGCGCCGCCAAAGACGGCGAGATAATCATCCAGGGCGACCACCTCGACAAGGTGCGCCAGCTCCTCGCCGCCGACGGCTACAACGTCCGCTGACAAAACACAAGGCCCGCCATTCCGGCAGGCCTTTTTCTATTACAATCCACCACACCGACCGTTCACTCCACCGCCAAGCACCGGACAGCGGTGCCATGCAGCGTGGCAAAACTGACAATGTACATGCCCATGGCGAGGCTATGCCCCTACCGCGTCACGCGGCGCAGGAAGAACAGCAAGACGACGGACATCACCAGCAGCGCGCCGAGGATGACCCAGAAGGCAACAGTGTTAGCCGTGAAGGGAAACTCCACGTTCATGCCGAAGAAGCCAGTGACAAGCGTCAGCGGCAGCAAGATGGTGTTGATGTAGGTCAGCACACGCATAATCTCGTTCGTGCGGTTGGTCAGCAACGAGTCAAATGTGTGCGACAGGCCCTCGACCAATTCGCCGTAGTCCTCGATGGAGTCGTACATCTTCTGATACTGGTCCAGTATGTTGCCCCAGTAGTCCTCCATGTCGAGCACCTCGGGGTCCACAAAGCCTTTGATGCCGCCGCTCTCGAACATGTGGAGCACGCGCAGCTGCGGGCGGAAAGTGGTGTTCAGCAGGATGGTGTTGCGCCGCGTCTCGGAGATCTGCTCGATGATGGAGCGCGCGCGGCGGTTGAAGATGTCGTAGTTGATGAGGTCCACCTCGGCACCGACGCGCTGCACCAGCGTGTTCGTCTCCAGCATCAGGCGGTTCAGTATGTGGTACAGCAGCTGGTCGCTCGTGGCCATCATCTCCTGCGTGTCCTCGTCGCCCTCGGCCAGGTCTTCGCGCACCTCGTCGAAGAACTTCTTCACCACCCAGTGGGCCTTGCCGAGGGTGATGATATAGTCGCGCCCCCAGAAAATCTTCACCTCGCGGATACGGATGAACTTGTTGCCCTTGTCGAAGTAGGGGAAATGAAGGATGAGGAAATAATAGTCGTCGTACTCGTCGATTTTCGGACGCTGGGTGGTGCCGCGGCAGTCTTCGATGTCGAGGGGATGGAACTGATAGTCGTCCAACAACATGTTGTAATCATCCTCGCTTGGATTAGTGATGTCGAGCCACTTGAGCGACTTGTACTGGATCGTTTCTATCATTTTACACCTCCTTCGGGTTTGTGTGACTACCTGGTGGTCAGCATTCTACATTCGCGTTACGGTATTGGTTCGTTTGCAAAAATAACAATATTTTCCGAAAGCGCAAAATTAATTTTCACTCATTCTCAACACCGTAAACATAAACCATTGACAATCAGTCGCCAAGATAGAGCCCCTACGGACCCCCTTCGGACCCTCCTCGGCCCCCCTTCGGCCGCGGCATTGTAAATCATCGACTTACGGCCATTGAAAAGCCGAGGAAAAGCCGTAGGAAGGCCGTAGGAAAGCCGACGGAACCCCGTGGCGGATCCGCGGCACAACCATCGGCCAACAGGGGCGGCACCGAGCAGCCGGCACGGCACGGCGGCGGCACACGTTTCTTCAAAAGAAAAAAACTGTTGATAGCCGTTGCCGTTTTCAACCGTTTTTGGTGAATAACACCATAACGAAACACAAAGACAAAGAGTTAAAAAAAAAGTGCAAAATAATGGCTTTTGAAAATCAAACAATTATTGCAACACACTGAACCACAGCCAATGGCAGAGGTTTTCAACACGCAACAGACTAATTGACAACCACGTGTCGGGTTATCAACAAATCGGGGGGCGGCAGGCGGAAAAAAACAAAAAAAAAGACAATCTATGAAAAAAAAAACGTATATTAAAAGCCGACGCAAAAATGTAATTTAACAAAACGGATTTTGAAAATTAGCGTGTTGCGGCAAAAGCAGCCGAAAGGGCTCCTTTGCAGCGCGGCAAAACTTTACAAAATAAAAGTAAACTTTGCAAATTTATTTTTGAATTTCTGTACACAAAAAAAAAGAGAACTTTGCAAGCAGAAAAAAATGGGACATAGTGTCCGTAAGTGATTGAAAAAGCGAAAAAGATTGAAGCCATGATAGAGGAAGACTACAAAAGAGTGTGGGCCGAGTGCCTGAAGATGATAAAAGACACGCTGGGTCCGGAGAACCACACGGCGTTCGAGACGTGGTTCCGTCCTATAGTGCCGCTGCAGCTCGACGGCGCCACGCTGATAGTGCAGGTGCCCAGCCAATTTTTCTATGAGTATTTAGAAGAACATTATATAGATTTATTAAAAAGGGTCATCAAACTGCAGCTCGGCGTCAGCGGCATGCTGAAGTACAGCGTGGTGATGGACCAGAGCATACGCACCTCGCCCATCGTCACCACCCTGCCCTCCGTGGGGCGCCAGAACACGCGCAACCCACTGACCGACCTGCCCATAGCCATCGGCAAGGAGAAGAACCAGGCCATCCCCGACCCCTTCGTCATCCCGGGCATCAACAAGCAGCGCATCAACTCGCAGCTCTCGCCGAACTACACCCTCGACAACTTCGTCGAAGGCGACTGCAACCGTCTGGCACGCTCGGCGGGCTACGCCGTGGCTGAGAAACCCGGCACCACCTCGTTCAACCCTCTGCTCCTCCACTCCGGCGTCGGCCTCGGCAAGACTCACCTCGCCAACGCCATCGGCCTCAAGACAAAAGAGCTAAACCCCGACAAGAAAGTGCTCTACGTCACCAGCGAGCAGTTCATGCAGCAGTATGCCGAAGCAGGTCGCACAGGCACCACTAACGACTTCATACACTTCTACGAAATCATCGACGTACTCATCATCGACGACATACAGTTCTGGGCCGGCAAGGCTCCCAAGACACAGGAAGCCTTCTTCCACATCTTCAACTACCTGCACCAGCACGGCTGCCAGATAATCATCACCTCCGACAAAGCCCCCGGCGAACTGCAGGGCCTCGAGCCGCGCCTGCTGAGCCGACTCAAGTGGGGCCTCAACGCCGACCTGCAGGCCCCTGACGTGGAGACCCGCAAGCGCATCCTCGTGCAGAAAGCACAGCTTGAAGGCATCGAACTGGCCGACGATGTGGTGGAATACATAGCCTACAACATCAACACCAACGTCCGCGAACTCGAAGGCGCACTCATATCCCTCATAGCGCAGAGCACGCTGAACCGCAAGGAGATCAACCTTGAGCTCAGCAAACAGATGATAGACAAATACGTGCAGAGTTCGGCCCGCGAGATCACCATCGACTACATACAGAAGGTGGTCTGCGACTACCTCGAGCTGCCCGTGGAAGCCATACAGAACACCTCGCGCAAGCGCGAGATAGTGCAGGCTCGCCAGCTGAGCATGTATTTCGCCAAGAAAATCACCAAGTCGAGCCTCGCCGTCATAGGCATGCAATGCGGCAACAAGGACCACGCCACCGTGCTCCACGCATGCAAGACCATCGAGAACCTGCGCCAGACCGACCGTCACATGCGCGCCATGGTCGACGAGCTCGACAAGAAGCTCTCCGAATGAAGACTCCATTCAAGCCCGGGACGATGATCTACCCGCTGCCGGCCGTCATGGTCAGCTGCGGCGACAGCCCCGAGAACTACAACATCATCACAGTGGCATGGACGGGCACGCTCTGCAGCGACCCGCCCATGTGCTATATCAGCGTGCGCCCAGAGCGCCACAGCCACGCCATCATCAGCCGCACGGGCGAGTTCGTCATCAACCTCACCACCGAGTCGCTGGCACGCGCCACAGACTGGTGCGGCGTTCGCTCCGGACGCGACTACAACAAGTTCCGCGAGATGGGGCTGCACGCCGAAGAAGCGCAGCTCGTCAAAGCCCCGCTCATCAAAGAAAGCCCCCTCAACATCGAATGCCGCGTGTTCGAGGTGCGCCGCCTCGGCACGCACGACATGTTCATGGCCAACGTCGTGGCTGTGGACGCCGAGGAGAGCCTCATCGACAAAACAACCGGACAGTTCCAGCTAAACCACGCCAGTCCGTTGGCCTACAGCCACGGCAAGTACTACGGCCTCGGCGAGAAGCTGGGCGGTTTCGGCTTCAGCGTTAAAAAGAAAGGACACTAACCATGAACATCGTTTGCGTAGAAAGCCTCGGCATCAGCCGTGAGCGCTTCGAGAGCCTCAAGGCGCACTATTCCGCCATGGGGCACGACTTCACCTATTACATGGACCGCCGCGAGGACGAGGCGACCCTCGCCGACCGCATGCGCGACGCCGACGTGGCCGTCATCAGCAACATAAAGCTCCCCGCCGACGTGCTGGCGCAATGCCCAAAGCTGCGCTACCTCAGCGTGGCCTTCACCGGGCTGGACCACATAGACCTCGCCTACTGCCGCGAACACGGCATCAAGGTGCAGAACGCCGCCGGCTACAGCACCACGGCGGTGAGCGAGCTGGCCGTGGGCATGATGCTCGACCTGCTGCGCAACATCGTCACCCTCAATGAGAAGATACGCCAGGGCGGCAGCCGCGGCACCTTCCTCGGGCGCGAGCTGCGCGGCAAGACCGTCGGCATCGTGGGCACCGGCGCCATAGGCACCGCCACGGCGCGCCTGCTGCTGGCCTTCGGAGCCAAGGTCATCGCCTGGAGCCGCACTGAGCGCCCCGAGATGAAAGCCCTCGGCGTGGAATACATGCCGCTCGACGACCTGCTGCGCCAGAGCGACATAGTGAGCCTGCACGTGCCCCTCTGCGACGAGACCCGCGGCCTCATCGGCGAGAGAGAGCTGGCCCTCATGAAGCCCACCGCCATGCTGGTCAACACCGCCCGCGGCCCCGTGTGCGACATCGCCGCGGTGGGCCGCGCCCTGATCGAGAGCCGCATCGCCGGCGCCGCCTTCGACGTCTTCGAGCACGAGCCTCCCCTGCCCATCGACCACCTCCTGCTCTCCACCAACCGCTGCCTGGTGACGCCCCACGTGGCCTTCGCCACCGAGGAGAGCTTCGCCGCCCGCGCCGACATAGTCTTCGGCCACGTCGACGAGTGGCTGAAACAATAAAGGAGCTGTGAGCCTCGCAATCATTGCCGTCTGCCTCTTCACGCCGCTGCTGATACTGTGGCTCACCTGGCGGTTCCCCGTACTCAACAAGGTGGGCACCATCATCATAGCCTACGTCATAGGCTGTCTGCTGGGCCTCACAGGCCTGATACCCGACACCCCGGAGGTGCACAAGGTGCAGACCGACATAGCCACCTACACCATTCCCTTCGCCATACCGCTGCTGCTCTTCTCCTCCGACCTCAAGTCGTGGATGCGGCTGGCCCCTTCTTTCATCAAGTCCACCCTGTTCGGCATCCTGGGCTGCTGCATAGCCATCGTCATCGGCTTCCTCATCTGCGCCGGCGACGACCGTGAGGCCTTCGCCTCCATCGGCGGCATGCTGACGGGCCTCTACACCGGCGGCAACGCCAACCTCGCCTCCATCAAGATGGCCCTGGGCGTCGACGACACCACCTACATCATCACTTCGGCCTACAGCACCCTGCTGAGCGCCGTATACCTCTTCTTCGTCATCATCTTCGGCAAACGCGTGCTGCGCCTCCTGCTGCCCGACTTCCCCAAGGAGAAGGTGGCGCCCTCCGGCGACGTGGAGATGAAGAACCACGACAACAAGCTCTTCTACGGCCTCTTCCGCCGCAGCAACCTGCGCACCCTGGCGCAAGCCCTGCTGCTGACGGTCATCATCATCGCCGTGGGCGCAGGCATAGCCCTGCTGTGTCCGAAGCGCATGTTCCAGACAGTCTTCATCCTCTCCATCAGCACCCTTGCCATCATAGCCTCCACCTTCAAGCGTGTGCGCACCATGGAGCGCACCTTCGAGGCCGGCACCTACCTCATACTGGTCTTCTCCATCGCCGTGGCCTCGCAGGTGACCACCGGCACCCTTGGCAACATCGACCCGCACATCTTCCTCTTCATCACCATAGCCACCCTGGGCTCCCTGCTGATGCACGTGCTGCTGAGCGCCCTTTTCCGCGTCGACACCGACACCACGCTGGCCACCAGCATCTCGCTCATCTGCTCGCCGCCCTTCGTCCCCGTCGTGGCCGGGGCGGTGAAGAACAAGACCATCATAGGCCCCGGCATCGCCGTAGGCCTCTTCGGCTACGCCGTCGGCACCTACGTCGGCTTCCTCCTGGCGCAGCTGCTGTTGCTGATATAAAAAAGGCTGGCACCGTTCACAAGCGCCAGCCTTTTCTGTTTTCCTTGTCCGATTATTTCACCGGGTGGTCTTTGTGGAAGGCCTCGAGGCGCACCTTGAGGTCGGGGAACTGGTCGCGCTGCACGAGGGCCACGCAGGCGCGGATGCCCTGCTTGTGGCTGCCCGTGATGTCGAGGGCTATGGCGCTGACGCCGTAGCGAATGAGCTCGTTGAGGAGGTCGACGCCTTCGAAGCCGGGATAGCAGAAGGTGAAGTAGAAGCCGTCGCCGATGTCCTCGCCCATATCCTTGTCGTAGACAATGTAGAAGCCGTTGTCGGTGAAGAGTTTCTTCATGATGCCGGCCTTCTCGCCGTATTCCCTGATGTCCTTGACGAAGTTGAAGGTGCCGTCGTTGGCGCCCTTGAGCATGGCGGCCATGGCGTACTGCACGCTGTGTGCGGTGCCGCTGCTGAGGCAGTAGAGTGTGCCGAAGATGAGTGCGCGGCCGAGCTGCGTCTGGCTGTAGTAGCGGGCCAGGTCGGGGCACTCCATGTTGAACAGCTTGGGGCTGCAGATCATCATGGCGATGCGCTCGCCGGCGTAGCTGAAGCTCTTGGAGCCGCTGATCATCAGCACATAGCGGTCGGTATACTTGGCCACGGTGGGCTGGAAGGGTGCCTTGCCGGGGACGCTGTAGTCCTTGCGGAAGTCCATGAGGAAGTAGGCGTCGTCCTCGAGGACCACCACGCCGTACTTGTTGGCCATCTCGCCGATGATCTGGAGTTCATGCTCGGTGAAGCAGAACCATGCGGGGTTGTTGGGGCTGCTGTAGATGAGGCATGCCACGTCGCCGTCGCGGAGTTCCTCTTCGAGCTTGTCGCGCAGCTTGTCGCCACGATACTCGTAGACGTCGAAGGTCTTCATGGGGATGCCGAGCACGCGGCACTGCTGCTTCTGCACGGGGAAGCCGGGGTCGATGAAGAGCACCTTGGTCTTCTTGGCGTCGTAGCGCGTGAGGGTGAGGAAACTGGCGAAGCCGGCCTGCATGGAGCCCACGGTGGGCACGCAGCAGTCGGGCGTGACGTCGATGTCGAGGAAGTTCTTCACGAAGCGGGCGGCCTCCTGCTTGAAGTCGGCGGTGCCGTAGATCTCGGGGTAGATGCTGGCAACACCGTTCCTAAGGGCCTCAATCTGAGCCTGTACGCCCACCTGCGGGGCGGGCAGGCCGGGGATGCCCATCTCCATCTTCACGAAGCGGACGCCGGTCTCCTTCTCCACATCCTGTATCATCTTGCGCATCTCGCGGATGCTGGCCTTGCCGGGGTTCTTGATCTTGTTGGCCGCGGCAATGCGGTCTATCGTCTCTTTCTGTATCGGTATTTGGGTCATAATGTGATATTTTATTTGTTGTTAAAATCCTTGAGTTTCACCACGTTGATGGGGCTCACCACCTTCACGGCGTCGTACAACTGCTTGCGCTCCTGCGGGGGCGCGGGGGTGAAGATGGATACGAGCTCCTGTATCTTGACGTCCACGAACTGCTGCACGCTGAGCAGGTTGGTGCGTTTCTTGCTGAGTACCATGAGGTCCTGCAGGGCGTCGAGGATGGCCTGGCGCGCCTGCGGCTGGTCTTTGGTCATCATGTCGAGCCCCAGCCGGTGGTATTTGTAGTAGGCCGCGTGGAGTTCGCCGTAGGCGCCGTTGGTGTGGTTCTCCATGAACCAGTAGCGGCTCTTCTGCCCCTCGCTGCTGCGCCACCCCACGTAGCCGCTGTTCTCGGCCGTCTGCTGCACCTGCTGGGCGAGGGCGTAGTAGGGCTCGCCGGCGTTGAGGGAGTAGCTGTCGAAGTAGATGCCGAGCATTATGTAGCAGTAGTAACCTATTGTGGATGAGAGGTTGCCATAGAAGTTGTTGACGTCGAAGTCGAGGGGCTGGCTCTCGTTGTAGGAAAACGTGAAGTTGCCCGACTCCAGGTAGTTGAACAAGCCGGTGGTGTATGTGGAGTTGTACACCGGCCGCCGCATCTGTATCTGCAGCTGTCCGCCGAACTCAGTAGCCGATGTGCGCTGGCTCAAAATCAGGGCTATAGAGCAGTCTATCTGCTCCACTGGTTCAAATGTGACGTTCGTCCAGCGGCGCCCGCCCACGAGGTCTTCGATGGCCTGTTTCATGTTCTCGAAGACCTTCTTGTCGTTCGACTCGTAGCCCTGCGTGGTCGTCTGCAGCTTCTGGCTGTTGATGGTCACCGAGCAGCGGAATTCCTGAGCCCTGCCCACCGACAGGAGGCTCAACAACGATGCTATGACCAACAATCTGCGCACTGTGCTGCAACTATTTAACCTTACGCCGTTTATACATCCCCGCGGGCTTGGCCGAGCGGCTGGTGGAATACTGCAGGTTGCCCTTCACGGTCGACTTGTGGACGTACATGGTCTTCTCGCTGTTGACTTTAGAGCGGTGTGACGTTTTCTTCAAGCCGTAGTAGTAGGTGTCGCATCCGGCAAAGACGGCGACACACAACAGCAACGCCAAAGGCAATAAGTATTTCCTCCTAATCTTCATATTCATAAACATTTACAATCATTCTCACGTATTCTTTCCCCTTGCAAATATACAATTAAAATTTGATATATTGTATATTGTGCCGATAATATTTTCTTTTTGACGCTCAGGCAAGGCCGCTACGAGAAGCCTCCCGGCGCCCCTTGGGGCTGGCCGGAGGGGTTTTCCCGGCCGTCGGCGGCTATTAAAGCGTCACTTTCATGGCCGTGCGCAACAGCATTGTTGTCAGCGGCTTCTTCCTCTTCGTCTTCTGCGCCGTCCCAGCTGATGCAGACGCTCTGCGAGGCGCGTCCGGCATAGTCGGTCACGAAGCCGTAGAGGTACACCTCCTCGCCCTCCCACTCGTCGGGCAGCATCATGCTCAGCGACTGCGAGCGGCGGTAGACGGGTGCCGACAGGAGCCCGCGTTCCGCCGCGGGGCAGTAGGCATAGAGGTAGACGGTGTCCTCGCCCGAGGAGCGCATGTGCAGCGGGTTGCGCTCGAAGCTCACGGTGAGCACCCGCCGGTCGTCGACCGCGGGCTTGCCGAAGGCCACCGGCGCCACGGGGCCGCAGCTGAAGAGCAGACGGCTGTAGTCGATCTCCAAGGCGCCGTCTACCAAGCTGAACGACTGGCTGTTGAGGCTTACAAAGAGGTTCTGCTCCGTCATGCCCTCGTCGTGCGACACCTGCCGCATGCCTATGCGGAGCACCTGCGACTGACGCGACGCAAACTGCACCATGGCCTTGAAGAGGTGGCGGTGCGACTGCTGCCTGTCGGTGCGCGGGTTGTGCACCTTGCCGGGCTTGGCGCGCAAGCACCACTTGCCGCGCCACAAATAACCCACCACGGGCCCCAGCCGTCCGCTGTAGCCGCCAAGATATCCGTTCTGCTGCTTTGCCATATTCTGTTGGTTTTTAATCGTTTGACATCCGTTGCCGACCCGTCGTTCACTCGGTCGTAATGCTTATCATAACGTTGTTATCTCATTATTATTGCTTACAGATTAAATTTTTCATACGGAGATGATAAAAGGATAATAAAGAGATAGGAAAGAGATGATGCCTTAGAAGGCTGGATGTCAGGCGCTGCGTAGAGGGCTTCACAGGGGTCGGAATGCGTTTTTGCACCGGAAACGGGCGCTCTCGGACCCTTTTCGGGCTGACGGCGGAGGGGGCTGGCGGCCGTTTTCGGCGGGCGGTTAATGAATTGTTGAAAACATTATATAATATATCATTTCCATGTCGTGGAAAATTCGTATCTTTGCAGTCTAAAAAGAAAAAAAGAGACACACTATATGGAAGAAAATCAGAATGTTGACTACAGTGCGAGTAATATTACCGTACTTGAAGGACTGGAGGCTGTGCGCGTGCGCCCGGCCATGTACATCGGCGACGTGAACGAGCGCGGCCTGCACCACCTTGTCTACGAGGTCGTTGACAACTCGATAGACGAGGCCTTGGCTGGCTATTGCACCCGCATCGACGTGCACATCAACCCCGACAACAGCATCACCGTGGAGGACAACGGCCGCGGCATACCCGTTGACATGCACGAGAAGGAGCACCGCTCGGCCCTCGAGGTCGTCATGACGGTGCTGCACGCCGGCGGCAAGTTCAACAAGAACAGCTACAAGGTCAGCGGCGGCCTGCACGGCGTGGGCGTGAGCTGCGTCAACGCCCTGAGCGACCACATGACCGTCAACGTCTACCGCGACGGCAAGGTCTACCAGCAGGAATACTCCAAGGGCAAGCCCCTCTACGCCGTCCGCGAGGTTGGCACCACCGACAAGCGCGGCACCAAGGTGACCTTCCACCCAGACGGCTCCATCTTCACCGTCACCGAGTACAAATACGACATACTGCTCGACCGCATGCGCGAGCTGGCCTACCTCAACAAAGGCATCGAGATCAACATCACCGACCTCCGCGAGATGAAGGAGGACGGGGTGACGCCCGTGCGCGCCGACCACTTCTTCAGCGAGAAGGGCCTGCGCGACTTCATAAGCTACCTCGACGAGAACCGCGAGAAGCTCATGCCCGAGGCCATATACATCGAGGGCGAGCGCAAAGGCATCCCGATAGAGATAGCCATGCAGTACAACACAGGCTACAGCGAGAACCTGCACTCCTACGTCAACAACATCAACACCCACGAGGGCGGCACCCACCTCGCCGGCTTCCGCTCGGGCCTGACGCGCACGCTGAAGGCCTACGCCGACCGTAGCGGCCTGCTGCAGAAGGCCAAGGTGGAGATCACCGGCGACGACTTCCGCGAAGGCCTCACGGCCATCATCAGCGTCAAGGTGGCCGAACCCCAGTTCGAGGGCCAGACGAAGACCAAGCTCGGCAACGCCGAGGTGCGCGGCGCCGTCGACGAGGCCGTCAGCGAGATGCTGGAGAACTACCTCGAGGAGCACCCCAACGAGGCTCACACCATCGTCGACAAGGTCATCCTCGCCGCCCGCGCGCGCCAGGCAGCCCGCAAGGCCCGCGAGATGGTGCAGCGCAGCAACGTCTTCAGCTCCGCCGGCATGCCCGGCAAGCTGGCCGACTGCCAGAGCAACGACCCCGCAGAGTGCGAGATCTTCTTCGTCGAGGGCGACTCGGCAGGCGGCTCCGCCAAGCAGGGCCGCGACCGCCGCTTCCAGGCCATCCTGCCACTCAGAGGCAAGATCCTCAACGTCGAAAAGGTCATGCGCCACCGCGCCTTCGAGAGCGAGGCCATACGCGACATATACACCGCCCTGGGCGTCACCGTGGGCACCCCCGAGGACCCGCAGGCCCTCAACCTCAGCAAACTGCGTTACCACAAGGTCATCATCATGACCGATGCCGATGTCGACGGCGCACACATCGACACCCTCATGCTGACCTTCTTCTTCCGCTACATGCCCGAACTCATCGAGAACGGCTACGTCTACCTCGCCACTCCCCCGCTCTACCTCGTCAAGAAAGGCAACAAGCAGGTCTACTGCTGGACCGAAGACGACCGCGAGCGCGCACTCATGGAGTTCGGCGACAAGGGCATCCACGTGCAGCGCTACAAAGGTCTGGGCGAGATGAACAGCGACCAGCTGCGCGACACCACCATGGACCCCGAGGGACGCCAGCTGCGACAGGTGACCATCGAGAACGCCGCCTCGGCCGACCGCATCTTCTCGCTCCTCATGGGCGACGACGTACCGCCCCGCCGCGCCTTCATCGAGGCCAACGCCACCTACGCCAACATCGACGCGTAAGAAAAGAAAACTATAGGAATTATAGGAAACTATAGGAACTATAAAAAAACGACAATGACAGTAACCGAAGAGGAATTGCAACGCATAGTGGCCGCTGCGGTCAAGGTGGCGCTCAAAGAGGTTAAAGGCATCGAAGAGCGCAACGAGGAGCCGACCACCCAAGTGGAGACCACCGAGATGGGTGCCGAGGAGCTGGACGAGGCTATGCGACTGATGCAGAGCAACCGCGGCAAGGGCAACGAGCCGATGGTGGGCATCTTCTGGTACTCACCGCAGCGCAAGACGCTGTTCGGCGTGCGGTCGCACCGTGTCAGCGACTACACAAAAGCCAATGCGCGTTCTGAATATGGCAGCATTTCCTGCTCCGAGATGCATGAGGATGTCTGGAAGAAAGAGTACCATCGCCAGAAATACAAGAACGACGGCATAGGCCCCTACACGGGTGCTTACGAGATGGTGCCGCGCGGACGCATCTTCTACAACCCCGCCACCGAGGTCTTCACCATCGCCGTCGGCAGCTGGATACACCAGTACCCCGAAGCCGTGCCACTCATCGTTGACGAGTTCAACCTCGCCGCTGCCACTTACGAAGTCAAGACCGCCCACCACTGGGACATCGGCCAAAAATGGAACTAATAAAAACACCGACCAAAATAAATATACAATATTATGGACAAACGCAACCTTCTCCTCATCAGCAACAGCACCATGCGCGGCGAGGCTTACCTCGGCTGGTGCAAGGATATGATTGCCGACTTCTGCCGTCGGCACAACATCAAACGAGTGCTCTTCGTGCCCTACGCCGGCGTGAGCCTGGCCGAGGGCGGCCTCACCAAGAGCTACGACGCCTACGAGGCCAAGGTGGCCGCCGTATACAAGGAGTTCGGCGTGAAGCTCACCTCCGTGCACCACAAAGCGCTGCCCGTCAACGCCGTGTATGACACCGACTGCGTGGCCGTGGGCGGTGGCAACACCTTCCACCTGGTGCGCGAGCTGCAGCGCACGGGCCTCATGCAGGCCATCCGCCAGCGCGCCTTCGACGGCATGCCCTACATGGGCTGGAGCGCCGGCAGCAACGTGGCAGGCCCCACACTCTGCACCACTAACGACATGCCCATCGTCATGCCCGCTTCGTTCGACTGCATGGGCCTCGTGCCGTTCCAGATCAACCCGCACTATACCGACTTCTTTGACCCCAAGCACGGCGGCGAGACCCGCGACGACCGCCTGAAGGAGTACATCATGGTGAACCCCAAGGCCACCGTCGCCGCCATCCGCGAGGCTACGGCCCTCCTGCTCGAGAACGGTAAACTCTCCCTCATCGGCAAGCCCAACAAGATGAAAGTCTTCAAGACCAAGATTGAGAACACCAAGGAATACGGCCTGCGCAGCAACATCGACTTCCTGCTGAAAGCATAAGATACAAACAGTCAATCTTTTAATACATTAAACAACACAATTAACAAAAATCATTATGAAATCAAAACTGAAACCACTCCTCATCGCTATGCTGGCAACCGTTATGGTTGCCTGTGGAGAAAAAGACAACGACGGACAGACTCCTAACGACAACAACAATGGCAACAACCAGACGTCGACCATTGCTGTCGGTCGAATCGGCAACGGGAGCATCACCATTGGCGATTACCCCAACCCCAATGCCTACGGCATTGATTTCGACAAGGACGGCGTGCTGGAATTCAGCATCAACGGCGAAGGCGACAACACCTATCTGGCATACCAGTGGACCGAAGGCGGCAACAACATTGTCGCTTCTACGTCTGCTTGGGACTATCTGGCCCCGCTTGCTCAGAACACCGTCATAGGCCCCCAGAGCAATTTCGCAGGCCAAGGCGACGCTATGTTTGAGGACTTCAACTCGCTCCCCGAAAAGTTCTATGTAGGCTGCCGCTTCGTGCTTTCCGACGGCGTACACTATGGATGGATTTCAGTCCGGCACCAGAACGGCACGCTGAATTGGGAGAAATGCGCCTACAACACCAACAAAAACGAGTCTATCGAGGCCGGCAAAGAGTAATCTTGCCATAATCACAGACACCACACGTAGCCGGCCCTGCTGCAATGCAGAGCCGGCTACGTAATTCTTACCAATATTCTTTGATAATTATTTTTTGCCGTGTCGGTAAAATCTTGAGGATGGCAAGCTCAAACTCATAGGCAAGCCAAACAAGATGAAAGTCTTCAAGACCAAGATGGAGAACACCAAGGAGTACGGCCTCCGAAGCAACATCGACTTCCTGCTGAAGGCATAGCGCCACGGCATACAACAGAACGAGAGCCGGTCACCATGGTGACCGGCTCTCGTTTGCTATGCATCCCGGGCAGGGTGGCTGCACGTCACTTCGTGATAGTTTCCAGAGCGCGCTGGTAGCCGGCATCTATCTCCTTCATGACGAGGTAGTAGTGATCTATGCCGAAAAGGGAGCGGGCCACCTGTGCCTTCAGCATCAGGCGCATGTAGCGGTCGCTGTGGGCCGTACGCTCAGGCTCGGCGGCTTCCTTGGCGGTGTCGCGCACCACGCCTTTCTCTATGGCTGCAGCTGCAAGCAGGCTGTCGAGGCCAAAGGAGTCGTAGTTGGCGAGGTAGGTGTCGAAATCCTTCACACGCGCATCGCGACGGTGCTGGTCGGCCCACCGGGCCGGGAATGTGTTGAGCAAGCCCTTGCCACGCAAAGATATGTAGTAGTCGGAGAGACGCATGGTGTCGAGCGGCACGAAGACGTCGGGCATGACCCCCCCGCCGCCATAGACGGTGCGTCCATGGGCCGTGGTATATTTCAGGCTGTCGGCGAAATGGATGGAGTCTGCGTTGACGAGCTCGCCGTGACGGTAGCGCTTGTTGGTCTCCTGGCGGTAGGCATCGGTGCCCTCGTCATAGGGGCGCTGTATGCAACGGCCGCTGGGGGTGTAGTAGCGCGCGGTGGTGAGGCGAATCTGTCCTCCGTCGGAGAGCGGGAAGACGCGCTGCACCAGTCCTTTGCCGTAGGAGCGGCGACCTACCAGGGTGCCACGGTCCCAGTCCTGCACGGCGCCGCTGACAATCTCGCTGGCGCTGGCCGAGCCTTCGTCAATCATCACCACGAGGCGCCCGGAGCGCCAGTTGCCGCGACCGTTGGCCGTGTAGTTGTGGCGGGGCGAGATGCGCCCCTTGGTGTACACGATGAGCTGTCCGCGCTCAAGGAACTCGTTGGCCATGGCGTTGGCGATGTCGAGGTAGCCGCCCGTGTTGCCACGCAGGTCGAGCATCAAGGCTGTCATGCCCTGCTTCCGCAACTCTTTGACGGCCTTGCGGAACTCGTCCACCGACGTGCGCGCGAAGCGTGTGAGGCGTATGTAGCCCACGGTGTCGTTGGCCATGAAGTAGGTGTCGATGGAATAGATGGGCACCCTGTCGCGGATGATATGGAAGGTGTAGACGGTGCCGTCGCGGAGCATATCGATGACCACCTCGGTACCTTTCTTGCCGCGCAGACGCTTGAAGACGAAGTTGTTGTCTATCGTGTCGCCTGTCGCTTTCTCACCGTCGATGGTGAGCAGCTTGTCGCCTACCTGCACGCCCACCTTCTCGCTGGGGCCGCCTTCGATGACGCTCTGCACCACGATGGTGTCGCTGACAATCTGGAACGAGATGCCAACGCCTTCGAAGTTGCCCTGCAGGCCCTCGTTGGCGCGCTGCACGTCCTTGGCGGCGATGTATACGCTGTGCGGGTCGAGGGCCTTGAGCATGGCGTTGATGGCCTCGGTGCTCATCTTGTCCATGTCGGGACCCTCGACGTAGTTGCCGTCGATGAGTTTCATCACCTCGTCCACCCTCACCTGGCCCGCCGTCACGCTGTCAGGTATCACCGGCGGCTGCGCCAACGCCGCCACCGTGGCCGCCACGGCCACAAGCAATGCTGTAACCTTCTTCATACTGCTGGCATCTGCTGGCTTAGACAATGGAAGGAGCCGAGGCCCCAGATGATGTCGGTGGAGTCAATGCCGACGACCTCGCGGTCGGGGAAGCAGGCCTCGAGGATGTAGGCCGCCTCGTTGTCGGTAAGGCAGCGGTAGGTGGGAAAGATGACCTTGCCGTTGGCGATGTAGAAGTTGGCGTAGGATGCCGGCAGGCGCTGGCCGTCGTAGAAGACCACGTCGGGCATGGGCAGCTCCACGATGGTGGGCTGCTTGCCGTTGGCCAGGCGGCAGCGCTTGAGCATCTTGAGGTTCTTCTGCAGGGGCTCGTAGTTCTCGTCCCACACGTCGTCCTCGACGGCGGTGATGATGGTGTCGTCGCCCACGAAGCGGCTGAGGTCGTCGACGTGGCCGTCGGTGTCGTCGCCCACGATGCCGTCGCCGAGCCAGATGATATTGTCCACGCCGTAGTAGTCGCGCAGGTAGCCCTCGATCTTGTCCTGGTCGAGGTGCGGGTTGCGGTTGGGGTTGAGCAGGCACGACGTGGTTGTCAGCAGATCGCCGCGCCCGTTGACGTCTATGGAGCCGCCCTCCATGACGATGCCGGGCTCGAAGAGGGGCATGTCTGGCATCAGCTCGTGGATGCGCACAGGCACCTCGGTGTCAAGCTCGTAGGGGTACTTGCCACCCCACGCGTTGTGGTTCCAGTTGACGATGGCGCGCTTGGCAGGCTCGGAGCGGTGGAGCAGGAACGCGGGGCCGTGGTCGCGGCACCAGGCGTCGTTGCTCGGTATGATGTGGAGGCGTATGTTGCCCATGTTGGCGCCTATGGCTTCGAGCTCGCGGCTCACATGCTGCAGCATCGGCTCGTCGTCGACGTTGATGTGCACCGTCTCGCCCTCGGCCAGGGTCTTGACGAAGAGGTGGTATGACGGGTAGATGGTCTCAATCTTGCCTGGCCACGAGTCGGGGTTCTTCGGGTAGGTGAGCCACGTGGCCTCGTGCCTGGCCCACTCGGCGGGCATGTAGTAACCTTGTTCTTTCGGTGTCATCAGTCTATGTATCTTTTCGTTATGTCGCCATAGGAGTCGATGCGGCGGTCGCGCAGGTAGGGCCAGTGGCGGCGGTAGTGGTCGGTCTCGTCGAGGTCGAGGGTGCTGATGTGCGTGGCCTCGTCGTAGTGCGGCGCCTGCCAGAGCACGCGTCCGAAGGCGTTGGTGACGAACGAGCCGCCCCAGAACTGCATGCCGCCCTCGCGGCCGGTGCGGTTGACGCTCACCACGGGCACACCGTTGGCCACGGCATGGCTGCGCTGAATGGTCTGCCAGGCCGCATACTGCTCGCGGTTGTCGTGCTCGCTCTGTCTGACATCCCAGCCGATGGCCGTTGGGAAGAAGAGGATCTGCGCCCCCTTGAGGGCCGTGATGCGCGCCGCCTCGGGGTACCACTGGTCCCAGCAGATGAGCACGCCCACGGTGGCGAACTTGGTCTTGAACACCTTGTAGCCCAGGTCGCCGGGCGTGAAGTAGAACTTCTCGTAGTAGCCCGGGTCGTCGGGGATGTGCATCTTGCGGTATTTGCCCAGGTACGAGCCGTCGGCGTCGATGACCGCCGTGGTATTGTGGTAGAGCCCCTCGGCGCGCTTCTCGAACATCGAGCATATCAGCACCACGCCCAGCTCCTTGGCCAGGGCCATGAAATGCTGCGTCGTGGGCCCTTCGGGGATGGGCTCCGCCAGCTGGAAGTTCTGGTAGCGCTCCTCGTCGCAGAAATAGAGCGACGCGAAGAGCTCCTGCAGGCAAATGATCTGCGCTCCGCCGGCAGCCAGTTCGCGCACCTTATCTGTATAGCGTTCAATGTTTTGAGCCTTGTCTTCGACACAGCTCATCTGGGCTATGCCCACCTTCACTTTGTTCATTTCGTCAGTAGTTTTGAAGATGCAAAAATACAAAAAAAATCGCACATGGCCAAAAACGAACCATCTTTTGCATCTTTTTTCCACCCCCGCGCCTCGGAGCCGGTACGGAGTCCCTACGGCCGTTCTTCAGTAGTTCTTCAGTAGTTCTTCAGTGCGGCACTGAAGAACTACTGAAGAACTACTGAAGAACGGCCGTACCGGGTCCGTAGCAGGGCCGTAGGGAGGCGGTGCCGGAGGGGGTGAGGAAAGATTATTTTGGCGACGGCACAATATAAAGCGGCAAGGTGCGTTATAGTGAAGCGTCGGCGCACGGCGCGCAGACAACCGACAAAAAGAATAAAAAACAGAAAACCATGATATTACTCGACATCTCCAATGGCTGGAAGACCGCCATAATGATTGTGGCTATGATAGCCGTGTTCTACTTTTTCCTCATCAAGCCGCAGAACGACAGGACCAAGAAGGAGGCCGCCTACCGCGACAGCCTGAAGGCCGGCGACGAGCTGATGACCGCCGGCGGCATCCACGTGAAGTTCGTCAGCCGCGACGGCGCCTACGCCGTAGTGGAGGCCGCCCCGGGGGTGAGGATGAAGGTGCAGGTGGCCACGCTCCAGCCCGTCCCCGCAAGGAAATAGAGGCATTAAGATTATTTAACAGCAAAAACTCTGAAAACTTTACTGGTTTTCGGAGTTTTTTGTATCTTTGCACCGCTTTTCGCGCCGCCCCACGGGGCGCCGGAAGCATATTATTATTTAGAATACAAATAGATAGAGCCTGATGGCAAACGAAGAGAACAGGGAGAAAATCGTCGAGACAGCGCTGCAGATGTTCAACACGCGCGGCTGCCGCGGCGTGACCATGGACGACATCGCCCAGGCCATGCACATGTCGAAACGCACCCTCTACGAGACTTTCGCCAACAAGGAGGAGCTGCTGGCGGAATGCCTGATGCGGGTGCACGACCAGATCAACGACCTGCACCGCAAGGCGCACAGCAAGGTGGACGAGCCGCTGCTGGTGGCGATGTACATGCTGCGCGTGGGCGCTGACACCAACCACCGCTACCACCGCCTCATCGAGGAGGCCGAGCGGTACTACCCCGACATCCACGACCGCTTCTTCCGCCTGCACACCGAGACGCTGCACACGATGATGGAGCACGGCATGGAGTACGTCAGGAGCCACGGCTACCTGCGGCCCGACGCCGACATCGAGGTCGCCGTGGACTTCCTCTGCAACCTCATACAGCAGCACCGCCTCTCGGAGGTCGACGACCCGAAGGCCCACGTGCGCCGTCTCAACGAGGTGTGCTTCACCTACCTGCGCGGCCTCATGACCACGGCGACCATAGAGCGCTACGAGCGTTCGGAGCCCCACTTCAAGAAAGTGATGCAGGAGCTTGAAGTGCTTAAATAGACAATAAACAATAAAAGATAGAACAATGAAACTGAAAAGAGTGATTGTGGCCTTGGCTGTGACGGCAGGCTTCTCCTACGCTTCGGCGCAGGAGGGCACGGCGTTGCGGCTGAGCATTGAGGAGGCACAGCAGTATGCCGTGGAGCACAACGCGGCGATGCAGAACGCCGACCTTGAGACGAAGAAGGCCGAATTGTCGAGATGGAAGACCTTGAGCACCATGTTGCCGCAGGTGAAAGCAGGGTTCGACTACCAGAACATGTGCGGCTATACCATGAACTTCGGCAGCCGCGGCATGGACATGTCGTCGATGATGCCCGAGTCGGTGACCCTCGGCACCCTGGGCACCTTCCCGCTGACGTTCAACTACCCCGCCACCGAGGAGTCGAGCGAGAGCAGCTCGGGCATAGCCATGAACCCCAGCGGCACGTTCAGCATCACAGCCTCGATAGCCCTGACGGGCGCACAGATCGTGGGCACCATGCTGCAGAACATCGCCATGAAGATGACCGACATCTCGCGCCAGCAGACGGAGCAGGAGACGCGCGCCAACGTGAAGAACGTCTACGTGAGCATCCTGGTGATGGAGCAGACGGTGGGGCTGCTCGACTCGAGCCTTGCCAACATGGAGCGCCTGGCGGCCACCAGCCAGTCGGCCGTCGACGTGGGAGCCTCCGAGCAGGTGGACGCCGACAAGCTGCAGGTGCAGGTGGCGTCGCTGCGCAGCAGCATCAACAGCACACGCCGCTCGCTGCAGATGCTGCGCAACTCGCTGCTGCTGCAGCTGGGTGCCGACGTGGACGCACAGATAGAGCTCACCACGACGGTGGACGACATACTGAACGTCGACAACGCCGCGCAGCTGCTGAGCCGGGGCTTCGACATAGAGCGCAACTACAACTACCAGCTGCTGGAGCAGAACGAGAAGCTGGCCAAGAGCAACGTCACCATGGCGTGGATGGACTTCACCCCCACCCTCTCGGCCTACTACCAGTACAGCGCCAAGACCTACTTCGGCAAGGACGAGGGCTTCAACATGACGCCGCCCAACATGGTGGGCGCCAACGTGAGCCTGCCCCTCTTCAGCAGCGGCACCCGTCTGGCCAACATCAAGAGCGCCAAGATAGACTACCAGGAGGCTGTGAACAACAAGCGCCAGGCCGAAGACGGCCTGCGCGTGCAGTACAACCAGCTGCGCTACGACCTGGCCACGGCCCTGGAGACCTACGACATACAGAGCCGCAACCTCGAGGTGACGCAGCGCGTGTTCAACAACGTGGCCGAAAAATACCGCTACGGCCGCGCCAGCAGCCTGGAGGTCACCACCGCCAGCACGGACATCATCAGCGCCCAGAGCAACTACATACAGGCCGTGATGAGCGTCGTCAGCGCGCAGATATCGCTCGAAAACCTGCTGAACAACTAATTGTTAAGAATAAAGAGACAAAGAATTATGAATAAAGCAATCCGTACAGTAACGATCATTGTCGCTGTCGCAAGCCTCGTGGCCTGCGGCGGCAAGGGCGGCGACAAGGCCGCAACGACCACCAAGAAAGAGGCCGAGAAGGTGAAGGTGCAGACCCTCGAGAACGAGCGCATAGCCAAGACCCTCGAGCTGAGCTCCACGCTGGAAGGCTACGAGACCATGAACATCTCGCCCAGCATCACAGGCCACATCGAGCACATCTACGTCGAAGTGGGCTCGCGCGTGCAGCGCGGCACCATGCTGGTACGCATGGACCAGACCCAGCTCAACACCACGCGCATCAACCTGGCCAGCACCAAGACAGAGCTCGAGCGCGTGACGGCCCTCAAGGCCAGCGGCAGCGTGAGCCAGCAGGTCTACGACCAGACCAAGGCCGGATACGACCAGCTGGTGGAGGCCGAGCGCTTCCAGAACGAGAACACCTTCGTCAAGGCCCAGTTCGCCGGCGTCATCAGCGCCAAGAACTACGAAGACGGCGAGATGTACACCGGCGCCCCCATACTGACGCTGACGCAGATTAGCCGCCTCAAGGCCATCATCAACATACCGGAGAGCTACTTCCCCATGGTGAAGCAGGGCATGAAGGTCGACGTGGTCAGCGACATATACCCCGACGAGGTCTTCCCCGCCACCATCGAGATCGTCTACCCCACCATTGACCCGCAGAGCCACACCTTCCAGGCCAAGCTCAACATCCCCAACAACGGCGAGAAGATACGTCCCGGCATGTACGTGCGCACCCGCCTGGCTGTGGGCGAGGTCGACGCCATCGTGGTCCCCTACCAGAGCGTGCTGAAGCTCACGGGCTCCAACGACCGCTACGTGTTCGTCAACGACGGCGGCCAGGCACGCCGCGTGGCCGTCACCCTCGGCCAGCGCTTCGACGACCGCATAGAGATCATACCCGTCGAGGCCAACGCCATGAAAGCCGGCGACCAGCTCGTGATCACCGGTCAGGCCCGCCTCGTCGACGGCGACAAGCTGGAAATTGTGGGAAATTAATAATTAATAATTAAAAATTAAAATCAGCAAAGACAATCAGAACATGGCCGGCAACGCTCTGAAGGACAAAAGCCTCATGTTTGCTGTACGATGCGTGAACCTGTACAAGCTTCTTTGCGACGAGCGAAAAGAATTCGTCTTGAGCAAACAGATGCTCCGCAGCGGAACAAGCATCGGTGCAAATATCAGCGAAGCCCTATGTGCTGAAAGCAACAAAGATTTCATCCACAAACTGCATATTGCATACAAGGAAGCTAACGAAACACAGTATTGGTTCGAGGTCATGCTGAAATCAAATATAATTAATGATATAGAATATACATCTATCAACAACGACCTCGCCGAACTGTTGGCCCTCCTTACTACCATTATAAAAACCTCTAAAAAGAAGCAATTATCAGACTAAAATTTAATTGTTAATTTTTTAATTGTTAATTTTTAATTGTTAATTATTAATTAAGCAAAATGGCAATCTACAAGACAGCAATCAACAAGCCCATCACCACAGGCTTGATATTCGTGGCCGTCATCGTGCTGGGACTCTTCTCCCTCACGCGTCTGCCCATCGACCAGATGCCTGAGATGGACCCGCCCTACGTCACCGTGATGACCACCTACGCGGGCGCCAACGCCAGCGACATCGAGACCAACATCACCAAGATAATCGAGAACTCCCTCAACTCCGTCGACGGACTGAAGAACATCACCTCCACCTCCAAGGACAACATCTCCGTCGTCACCCTCGAGTTCGAGTGGGGCTCCGACATCGACGAGGCCCTCAACGACATACGCTCGTACGTCGACCTGCTCTTCGACAACCTCCCCGACGGTGTCAGCCGCCCCATGATACTGAAGCTCAACTCATCGGCCATGCCCATCATGGTTTACGGCTTCACCGCCAAGGAGAGCTATTCAGGCATGGACCGCATACTGGAGGACAACGTCGTCAACGAACTTAACCGCATCGACGGCATCGGCAACATCACAGTCTCCGGCGCCCCGCAGCGCTACGTCTACATAGACCTCGACCCCAAGCAGCTCGACGCCTACGGCCTCAGCCTTGAGCAAGTCGGACAGGCCATCTCGGCCAACAACCTCGACCTCGCCTCAGGCACCGTCAAGATGGGCAAAGAGCAGTACCAGATGCGCGTCAAAGGCGAATACGTAGAAAGCTCCGAAATCGCCGACATCGCCGTCGCCACCACCATGACCGGCAAGCAGATCTTCGTACGCGACCTCGCCACCGTGCGCGACACCATCAAAGATCTCTCCCTCGACGAGAAAATCAACGGCCGCGACGGCGGTCGCCTCATCATCACCAAGCAGACCGGCGCCAACACCGTGGCCATAGCCACACAGGTGAAAGCACAGATGGAGCAGATCCAGAAAACCCTGCCGCCAGACTTTGAGACAACCCTCATCCGCGACGGCTCGTCCGACATCGTCAACGCCATCAACGGCCTCACCGAGAGCATCTTCTACGCACTCCTCTTCGTAGTCCTCGTAGTGCTCATATTCCTCGGCAACTGGCGCTCCACCGTTATCATCGCACTCACCATCCCCATCTCCCTCGTCACCTCCTTCATCTACCTCCTCCTCGCCGACTCCTCGCTCAACATCATCTCCCTCGCCTCGCTCACAGTGGCCATCGGCATGGTCGTCGACGACGCCATCGTCGTCCTGGAAAACATCTCCAAGCACATCGACCGCGGCGAAAACCCGCGCGAAGCCGCCATCTGCGCCACCAACGAAGTATGGACCTCCGTCATCGCCACCACCCTCGTCCTTGTGGCCGTCTTCGTGCCCCTCACCATGCTGCCAGGCATGATGGGCATCTTCATGAAAGAGATGGGCTGGATCATCACCATCGTCGTCTGCGTCTCCACCACCGCCGCCATCACCCTCATTCCCATGCTCTCCTCCAAGATGCTCAAAGAGCGCCCCTTCTTCTTCAAGAAAGAGGACGAGGAAGCCTATGAGGCCAAGCGCGAGCACAACCTCTACAACCGCACCGTCATACGCGCCTTCAACGCCGTCGACACCGCCTACGCCAACCTTCTCCGCTGGTGCCTGCGCCACAAACGCGTCACACTCATCATCGCCCTCGCCTTCTTCGTCGTCACCCTCCTGCCCGTGTTCATGGGCAAGATAGGCATGGACTTCATGAAAGAACAGGACAACGGCCAGATCTCCGTCAGCGCAGAACTGCAACGCGGCACCCGCATCGAGGAAACCCTCAAGACCGCACGCCACATGGAGGAAGACATCTACCGCATCCTCGGCGACGAAGTCATCGTCGTCTCCACATCAGCCGGCTCCAACGACGACGCAGGCTTCGCGGCACTCTTCAACTCCACCACCAACAACAAAATATCCATGACAATCCGCACCACCAAGAAGTACGACCGCGACATCACCATCTTCCAGATGCAGGAACAACTCCGCAAGTGCTTCGCCGAATACCCCGAACTGGTCACCTACCAGGTCAACCAGGGCGGCGGCATGGGTGGCGGCAGCCAAAACTCCCTCTCCGTCGAGATCTACGGCTACGACTTCGACCGCACCACCAACTTCACACAAGAACTCAAGAAACGCGTCGAGCAGAACGTCCCGGGCGCCCGCGACACCAAAGTCAGCCGCGACGAAGACCGCGCCGAACTCAAAATCACCTTCGACAAACAGAAACTCGCCCTCCACGGCCTCAACGGCTCCACCGTGGCCCTCTACGTACGCAACCGCGTCAACGGCATGGCCGCCGGCTTCCTCAAAGAAGACGGCGAAGAATACAACATCGTCGTACGCCTCCGCGAAGAATACCGCTCCTCAATCTCCGACATCGAGCAACTCTCCATCCCCACCCCAACAGGCAAAATCATCAAACTCGAAGAACTCGCCAAAGTCGAAGAATACTGGTGCCCGCCCACCATCGAGCGCAAAAACCGCCAGCGCTACCTCACACTCACAGTCATGCCTTTCAACACCTCCCTCCAGGAACTCGCCATGAGCGTACAGCACGAACTTGACCAGATGGAAATCCCGTCCGACGTACACGTCGCCCTCGCCGGCTCCTACAAAGACCAGCAAGACTCCACACGCGACATGCTCATGCTCGGCATGCTCATCCTCATGCTCGTCTACATCGTCATGGCCTCGCAGTTCGAGTCCTTCGCCAAACCCTTCATCATCATGTTCTCCATACCCTTCGCCATCAGCGGCGTCGTGCTCATGATGTTCTTCACCGGCAACAACATCGACATGGTAGGCCTCCTCGGACTCATCCTCCTCATCGGCATCGTCGTCAAAAACGGCATCGTGCTCGTCGACTACATCAACCTCATGCGCGAACGTGGCATAGCCCTCAACGAAGCCATCGCCATCTCAGGCCAGAGCCGTCTGCGCCCCGTCCTCATGACAGCCTTCACCACCATCCTCGGCATGATCCCCATGGCCACCTCCACCTCCGAAGGCTCCGAGATCTGGACCACCATGGGCCTCGTCGTCATAGGCGGCCTCACCGTCTCCACCTTCGTCACACTCATCATCGTGCCAGTCCTCTACGGCGTCTTCAACCGCCGCGGCGACATCGAGAAGAAAGAGCGCGAACGCAAGAAATTCGTCTTCATGAACATCGATCTCAACGAAAAATAAACGTAAGTTATGAGCTGTAAGTTTTAAACTGTTAGTGGTTTGCACAACCTGCGTAGCCACTTAAAACTCACAGCTCACAGATTAAAACTCGAAACTTGATATGAAAAGTGTAATGATAGTATACAACCAGGCCAACAACGAACGTGTAGAATACATGCTCGACACCCTCGGCATCCGCGGCTTCACCCAGTGGGAAGACGTACAAGGCCGCGGCAACGTGAACGGCGACCCCCACCGGGGCACCCACACATGGCCCGAGATGAACAACGCCATCCTCACCGTCATCCCCGACGACAAAGTCGACGAGCTCCTCCTCTCCGTCCGCAAACTCGACAAGCGCAACGAAGAAGTCGGCATCCGCGCCTTCGTCTGGGACATTGTCGCCTCGACTCTCGACAACTAAACACCGTCAACAACAAACAAATCCCGCACCGTGTCGCGCACGGTGCGGGATATTTTATTGGCCTTGCCCACCTACTAAAAGTTATACTTCACCATAGCGCAGACACGGTGGCTCACGACATTCCTGAGGCGGTCGTTGAGCAGCACCCGGCCGTCGTCGCCGAGGTCGCCATAAGTGCAGGCGGTCACCTCGTACTCAAGGCCTATGTTGAAAGCCTTGACATTGTAGCTTACCGAAGGAGCCACACGCCATACGCTGTTGAGGTGGGTGAACTCCTCGCCCCCCTTCATATAGATGCGGTAGACCCCGCCGCCGAAGTCGTGGAGCCTCTCCCCCGCCCCGAGGTTCTTCATGTAGCCGAGGAAGAGGTTGCAGCGCACCTTCCTGCCGTAGGCAAGGTTGAGGTAACTGATCGTGGCCTGCATGGGACTGTAGCTCCACGAGCCGTCATCGTTGACACCCGTGACGGCATAGCCCACCAGCTGGTTCAGGTGGCTGGTGTTCTGCGCCAGCAGCGTGCGGAAACGCAGGCTCCACCTAACGTCAACCATCTGGAAATATAGTGTCGGCGTGAGCGAGGCCACACGCTCATCGACCTTCCGTGTGACGCCGTCCACCACAGCATGCGTGCGGGGACGCAGTATCTGCGCGTCGACGCCGAGCTGCATATACAGCACGCCGCTTCTGAAGTTGACGCCAAGGAAAGCCTCGGGCCACAGCGCGTTGTGCGCATAGCAGGTACTCGCCGCACTCGCGGGGTCGGCTTCATCCTTGGGACCGTTGTTCATATACTGCAGCTGCCACATAAGAGCCGAAGTGATACCCAGCGAGCCCCAGTAGTGCGTGGCGCGCACCTGCGGCGTGCGGCTGTGCGGCCTGAACGGAGCGCCGGCGGCCATGCCCAGCACCTCGGGCATAAAGCTGCCGCTGAGCGGATGCCAGTCCTGGCCAGCGACAAGCTCGCTGCCGCCACGCGTCAGCTTCAGGTATGCCAGACGCAGGCGCAGCACCGTATTGTTGGCGCCGAACCCGCCGAAATCGCCCTCCAGCCTGCCGCTGCCTCTCCACCCCCACAGCTCGGGCCCCGTGACGTCGACACCGAAGCGCGACGACAGCGCCTGCAGCTGCATGGAAGGCACATCGTTAAGGTCAGCGCCGCCGGCAGTGTCTATGTCGTAGGGTATCATGTTATACTCGCCACCGACGGAATAATAGGTCTTGCGCGAATCAAAAGTAAGATAGTTGCGCACAAAACCGTAAGGCTTTATGCGCACCCTGCTCGAATCCTGCGCCCAAACAAAAGGCAGCGACACCATCAGCGCCGCTGCCATAACAAAAAACTTCCTCATGCTATCAGTACCAAAAGTTGTGCCGTAAATATCCGGAGGAACATCGTCAGCGGGTACACCGTCGCGTAGCCCGTGTTGGGCAGCTTGCAGCCCTCGGGAGCCACAGTGTTGGCGAAAGCCAGCGTCGGCGGGTCGGTGTGGCTGCCACCGATGAAGCCCATCAGCGTGTAGTAGTTCATCTTCAGCACCAGGCGTCCGAAGAGGCCGACGAGCACCGGCGGCACCATGGTGATGATAACACCGTAGACCACCCACATATAGTGCTCCTGGACGGTCTCAACAAACTTGCCGCCAGCCCCAAGGCCGACACCTGCAAGGAAGAGCGCAATGCCCACCTCACGGAGCATCCACACACCGTGGCTGTCGGTGAATTCGGTATTGAACCACCCCTTCTTCACTCCCAGCCAGCTACCGATGAGCGATACCACCAGCGGGCCGCCGGCAAGGCCTAGTTTGACAGGCGCCTTCATTCCCACAGGAATAGGTATGGAGCCCAGGACGATACCGAGGGCTATGAAAACAAAGATAGGCACAAGGTTTATCTTGTGGCGCTGCGATGTCGGTGTAGCCTGCTTGGCTGCCGCTGCCGGCGTCGATTCGTCGGTGGCGGGCTCTTTCTTCAGGTCAATGCGGCAGAGCGGACGAAGCAGTATGCATGTTACAATCATGCCGACCACAGCCAGCGGATAGGCCACAGCATAGCCTGCTGCCAATCGGTCGGAAGCGCCCTCTATACCGAGGTCGTTCACAGCCTGCTGCGCTGCCGAGAGACCGGGGGTATTGGTGATGGCGCCGGTATATACACCGGCCATATCGGTCAGCTCCTGGTTGGCCAGCTTGGCTATAATCACCGTCATAACCACGCCGAGGGCCACATTCACCAGAGCCATTCCGTTCATCGCCAAGCCTCCTTTCTTGAAGCTGCGGAAGAATCCGGGGCCCACCTGCATGCCTACTGCAGTGACGAAGAGTATCAGTCCGAACTCCTTGACGATATGCAGCATGTCATGGTTGAGGCTTACGCCGAAGGCACTCAGCGCAATGCCGACGAACAGCACCCATGTGATGCCCAGCGTGATACCCTTCACCTTCAGCTTGCCCAACAGCAAGCCTGCAAAGATGGAGATGGCCAGCATCAGTACTGTGCTGGCCACTCCACTACCTGTAAACAGATTAGTAAACCACATGATTAGTCACCAAGAGTTGCAACCATGACGGCCTTAATCGTGTGCATACGGTTTTCAGCCTCGTCAAAGACGATGCTGTTCTCGCTCTCGAAGACCTCCTCGGTCACCTCGATGCCGTTCAGGCCGAACTTCTCGTGCACGTCGCGGCCGGCCTTGGTCTCCAGGTTGTGGTAGGCGGGCAGGCAGTGCATGAACTTGCACTTCGGGTTGCCGGTCTTCTTCATCAGGGCGGCGTTCACCTGGTAGGGCATCAGCATCTTGATGCGCTCTTTCCACACGCTGTCGGGCTCGCCCATCGACACCCAGATGTCGGTGTAGATGAAGTCAAGACCCTTCACGCCCTTCTCCACGTCGTCGGTGACGGTGAGCTTGGCGCCGGTCTCCTTGGCGATCTCCTGGCACTTCTTGACGAGCTCCTTGGCGGGCTGGAGCTTCTTGGGGGCGATGATGCGGATATCCATACCCATCTTCACGCCGCCGACCATCAGGCTGTTGCCCATATTGTAGCGGGCATCGCCGATATAGGCGAACTTCACCTGGTTCAGGGGCTTGTCGGTGTGCTCCTGGATGGTCAGGAAATCGGCAAGAATCTGGGTGGGGTGAGCCTCGGCGGTCAGACCGTTCCACACGGGAACGCCGGCGTAGGCGGCCAGCTCCTCGACGGTGGCCTGGTCGAAACCACGATACTCGATGCCGTCGAACATGCGACCCAGCACGCGGGCCGTGTCCTTCATGCTCTCCTTGATGCCGATCTGGCTACCGGTGGGGCCGAGATAGGTGACGTGGGCACCCTGGTCCTTGGCGCCGACCTCAAAGGCGCAGCGCGTACGGGTCGAGGTCTTCTCGAAAATCAGGGCAATGTTCTTGCCTTTGAGGTGGGGCTGCTCGGTGCCGGCATATTTGGCGCGCTTCAGGTCGCGGGCCAGGTCAAGCAGATAGTTGAGCTCCTTCGGCGTGAAGTCGAGGATCTTCAGAAAGTTGCGGTTTCTAAGATTATAAGCCATTTCTTTGTGTATTTAAGTTGTTAATAATTATTTCACTATGCGGGTGCCGCAGTTGGGGTTGTTAAGCTGGCCGGCCTCGGTGATGATGCACTCCTTGCCGCCGTGCTCCACAAACATGATGGCAGCCCTCACCTTGGGAGCCATCGACCCTTCGGCAAACTGGCCCTCTTCGAGGTACTTCTTGGCCTCGGCGATGGTGATGGTGTCGAGCGCCTGCTCGTTCTCCTTGCGGAAGTTGATGTACACCTTGGGCACGTCGGTGAGGATGTAGAACTCGTCGGCACCGATCTCCACGGCGCAGAGGGCGCTGGCAAGGTCCTTGTCGATGACAGCCTCGACGCCGCGCACATAGTCGCTCTCCTCAACCACGGGTATGCCGCCGCCGCCGACGGTGACGACAATGTTGCCGGCCGTGGCCAGCTGCTTCACTATCTTGATGTTGTTGATGCGCGTAGGCTTGGGCGATGCCACCACCTTGCGCCAGCCGTTGCCCTTGGGGTCTTCCTTGTACTTGGCCCCCGTCTCGCGGGCAAACTCCTCGGCCTGCTCCTTGGTGTAGTAAGGACCCACAGGCTTGGTGGGGTTCTGGAACATGGGGTCGAGCTTGTTGACGGCCACCTGGGTCACCAGCGTCACCACATCGCGCTGTATGTCGTTGCGCGCCATGACGTTGCGCAGCCCCATCTCGATAAGGTATGCTATCGAGCCCTGTGTCTCGGCCACGCAGAAGTCCATCGGCATAGCCTGCACACCGACCTTCTTGCCGGCCTCGTGCTGCAGCATCACGTTGCCCACCTGCGGCCCGTTGCCGTGGCCGATGACAACGTTATAGTTGCGTTTCAGCAGAGCGCACAAGCTCTCGCAAGTGTTCTCAACATTCTCTATCTGCTCCTGATAGGTACCCTTCTGGCCGCTGCGCAACAGGGCGTTGCCGCCGAAAGCCACCACTGCAAGTTTTCTCATTATTATCCTATTTTTTTAGTTTTCAATCAAATACACCCTCCACCGCAGTGAAGAAGAAAATGCAAATATATAAAAAAAAATCGGAATACCAATAAAAAAGAGCATTTTCGCCATTTTCGCCCCCTCGCACCCCCTCCCCTACGGCTCCCCTACGGAGTCCCTACGGCATTTCTTCAGTAGTTCTTCAGTAGTTCTTCAGTAGTTCTTCAGTGCGGCACTGAAGAACTACTGAAGAACTACTGAAGAACGGCCGTACCGGGTCCGTACCGGCTCCGTAGCGCGGCGGCAGGAAAAGCCTTTTTGTTGGCCGACGGCATAATAAAAAAGGCGGCTCGGCGTTATGGAAACAAAAAAGACACCAACGATGAAAGTCATCATACTCGGCACCGCATGGCCCTACCGCGGCGGCATAGCGGCCTTCAACGAACGGCTGGCACGCGAATACCAGACTCAGGGGCACGACGTGGAGGTGGTCACCTTCACGCTCCAGTACCCCTCCTTCCTCTTCCCGGGCAAAACGCAGTACAGCCCCGACCCGGCCCCCGAAGGGCTGCGCATCACGCGCAAGCTCAACGCTATAAACCCCTTCAGCTGGATCAGCACCGGTCGCTACATCAGACGCCGGCGCCCCGACCTGCTCATCACACCCTTCTGGCTGCCCTTCATGGCCCCCGCCCTCGGCACCGCCGACCGCGTGGCCAAGCGCAAAGGCATGCGGCGCATCTCCGTCATCCACAACCTGATACCGCACGAACACCGCCCCGGCGACAAGCTCTTCTCGCGCTGGTTCGTGGGCGCCAACGACGGCTTCGTGACCCTCAGCCGCTCGGTGCTCGACGACATCAGCCTCTTCGACGCCAAAGGCTCAAAGCCAAAGGTATACAGCCCCCACCCGCTCTACGACCACTACGGCGACCGCATGGCCGCCGACGACGCACGGCGCGCCATAGGCCTGCCCGAAGAAGGGCGCTACGTGCTTTTCTTCGGCTTCATACGCGAATACAAGGGGCTCGACCTGCTGCTGAAAGCCATGGCCGACGAACGGCTGGAGAAGATGAGGGTGAAGCTCATCGTGGCCGGCGAGTTCTACGGCGACCCCAAGCCGTACCACGACCTCATCGGCCGCCTCGACATCGGCGACCGCGTGGCCCTGCACACCGACTTCATACCCGACCACGAGGTGAACCGCTATTTCTGCGCCGCCGACATCGTGGCGCAGCCCTACAAAAGCGCCACACAGAGCGGCGTGAGCCAGATAGCCTACAACTTCGAGAAGCCCATGCTCGTCACCAACGTCGGCGGCCTGCCGGAGATAGTGCCCGACGGCAAGGCCGGCTTCGTGGTAGAGCCCGACCCGCAGGCCATTGCCGACGCGCTGGTGCGCTACTACGACGAGGGCTGGGAGCAGCGCCTCGTCGACGGCGTGCGCGACGAGAAGCGCAAATACCTCTGGAGCAACTTCACCGCCGCAATTGAGCATCTGCGTTAACGCCACACAAAGACATAAGAAAAGCCCCGCGCCAACGGCGCGGGGCTTTCATTTTGTATGGTTCTCTATAGCTTAGAAAGCATAGCCGACACCAACGAAGAACTGGTTGAAGTGCATGTCCATCTTGCTGTTGTCGTCATCCTTGTAGGCGCTACGATCGAGCAGGCCGAGGTTGTAGCCAGCCTCGAGGCGGAAGCTGCTGTACTGAACACCGGCGCCGACAGTCAGGCCAAGGTCGAAACGCTTCAGAACCTGGGCGTCAGTCTCGCCATCCTCTTTGGCATAGAGGTCGTCAGTGACCACTTTGTCATTGGCGCTGTTGGTGGTTTTGGTATTAGCGGCAAGGCCGATACGCACGGTGGGGCCGGCGAAAGCGAACACGGCGAAGTCGTCACCGAAGGTGAGCTTGTAGTTGATCAGGATGGGGATGTTGAGGTCCATCATGCTGGTCTTGTCGGTGAAGGTGGTGCCGAGGAGCGTTTCTTCTTCAGTCTGCCAGATGTAGTTGAAGTACAGTCCGGGAGCAACACCAAGACCGCCGATGAGATCGACATTGTAGCTGCCGCCAACATAGAAGCCACCGCCCATAGAAGCAGAGGTATCCTCCTTGTAGGTGTTCCCGAGAAGGGTGTACTCAGTGTGAGACTTAACAGTGCTGTTAAGGTAACCAGCGTTGACGCTCAGCTGAGCGCTTGCAGTACCGGCAACCAGCATGGCGGCTGCAACGGCGACGAAAGAAAATACTTTTTTCATAATGTTTGTGTAATTTAGTTGGTTAATAATGTATTTATTAGTTATCTCTTTTTCTTGAATGGATTGAAACTATAGCCAAGGCCGACGAAGAACTGGCCGGTAATGGCCGACTCATACATGAAGTTCACCTCGCGGTTCTTCACGCCTTCATTGGAGTACTCGAGCAGCCCGAAGCTGTAGCCAAAGTCGAAGCGCGCTCCCCACAGCTCTATGCCGGTACCGATCATGATACCCATGTTGAACTTGCGGTAGCGCGATTCTCCGTTTTCGTCAAGCTCATAGTGGTCAAAGGGGTGCACCTCCACCGAGTCGATAGTAGGCCAGTTGACAGTCGTCTCGCCCTTGGACGAGAGGCCAAGCTGGAATACCGGCCCGGCATATACAGTACCGACAACGAGGTCATAGAAGAACTCATACCTGTAGGTCACCAGCAGCGGAAAGCTGAGCCCCATTGACTTGACCTGCGCATTGGCCACAAAGTCCATGTTTCCCATCACGCCGCTCTTACTCTCGGAGTGGGTGCAATAGTCAAACGACACGCCCGTGGCCAGGCCGATACCCTTCCAGATCACGTGGTTGTAGCCAGCCATGAAGTAGAAGCCTTTGCCCAGCTCGCGTCTGCTGCTGAAGGAGGAGTCTACGCTTACGTCGTGTTTGTTGATAAAGGTGGTCTGCACACTGGCTGTCTTGCTGGTGAAGCCGGCATCCAGAAACACCTGTGCCCGTGCCGCGCCGGCCAATGCCAGCGCGGCAACGAACACCGCTATAGCTATAGTCTTCTTCATAAAGTGCTTATTTTTCCAGTCGGATGCGGGCGTCGACGGCCGTGACGTAGCGCGGATTGCCGAGGAGCGGGTTGAGGTCCATCTCGGCAATCTCGGGAGCGGCCTGCACCAAGGCGCTGACACGTGCCACCTGGTCGGCATAGAGGTCGAGGTTGACACCCTCCTGGCCACGCACGCCTTCCAGTATCTTGTAGCCCTTGAGCTGCTTGAGCATCTCCTTGGCTTCGGCGGCGGTGATGGGTGCCAAGGCGCTCTGCACGTCCTTCAGCACCTCGATGAAGATGCCGCCAAGGCCGAAGAATATCTGGTGGCCGAACTTGGCATCGCGGATGGCGCCGATGTAGACGTCGATGCCGTCGAGCATCGGGTACATCTCCACAGCGTAGGTCTCGGGGATGACGATGAGGCGGTCAAACTCCTTGGCCACGGTGTCGAGGTCTTTCACGCCGAGGGTCACGCCGCCCACGTCGCTCTTGTGCAGCGGGCCGACGACCTTCATCACCAGCGGCACGTCCTTGGAGCAGCCCACCTCCTTGGCGAAGGCCAGGGCGTCCTCCTTCTTGCTCACCTCCACGCTCTTCTTGCGGCTGATGCCGGCGGCGTCGAGCAGCTCGTTGTAGTCGGCAATCTCCATGTAGCCGTCCTTGCAGCGCTCCACAGTCTTGCGGATGCGCGCCACATCGATCTTGGGCGTCTCCACATGCTCCGGCTGGGGCTTGGGGGTGTGGTACACCTTGCAGATGGCGTTGCCGAGGACGCACTCCTCCGGGAAGTTGATGCGGCCCTTGGCAATGAAGTCCTCGATCTCCTCCTTGACGTTGATGATGCTCGGCAGCACAGGGAAGATGGGCTTCTTGCAGGTCTTCATCTTCTCGTCGAGCAGGTCGTAGACCTCCTTGTTGCTGAACAGTCCGGGGCTGCCGAAGATGACCACGGAGAAGTCGATGTCCGTGTAGTCGTTCTCGACGGCGTCGATGATGTAGCCCAGCTGCTCGGCGGTGCCGGTGGCCAGGAAGTCGATGGGGTTGCCCACCGAGGAGCCCGCGAAGAGCTTCTCCAGCAGGGCGGGGCTGGCGGGGTGCTCCTTGAGCGAGGGCACCTCCATGCCGCCGTTGCTCAGCACGTCGGTCAGCATCACGGCGGGGCCGCCGGCGTGGGTGATGACGGCGCAGCGCTTGCCCTTGATCTCGGGGTGCATGAAGACGGCGCAGACGGTAGTCAGCTCCTGACGGTTCTGGCAGCGGACGATGCCGGCCTTGCGGAACAGGGCGTCGACGGCGGCGTCGTTGGTGGCCAGAGCGCCGGTGTGGCTGCTGGCGGCGCGGCTGCCGGCGGCGCTGCCGCCGCTCTTGATGGCCGCTATGTGGCAGCCCTTGTTGATGAGGCTGCGGCTATGCTTGAGCAACCGCTGCGGGTCGCCGATCTTCTCCATGTAGAGCATGATTACACGCGAGGACTTCTCAGGGTCGAAGGTCTCGTCGAGGTGCTCCAGCACATCCTCGATGCCCAGCTGGGCGCTGTTGCCGACAGCCCACACGCTGTTGAACTTCAGGCCGTTGCTCATGCCGTACTCCTTGATGAACACGGCCGTGGCGCCGCTGCCGGTGATGAAGTCCACACCCTTGGGGTCGAGGTGGGGTATCGGGGCGTCGAAGCAGCCTGCATAGTTGGTGTTGAGGAAGCCCGTGCAGTTGGGGCCTATGAGCGAGCCGCCGACGCTGTTGATGGTGTCGACGATGTGCTTCTCTATGGCGGCGCCCTCGGCGTTCTCCTCGCTGAAGCCGGCGCTGATGATGATGAAGCCCTTGGTGCCCTTCTCCTTGGCCAGCACGTCGACCGTCTGGGCGCAGAACTTGGCGGCGATGCAGAGGATGGCGCAGTCCACCTGCGGCAGGTCGTCGACCTTGGCGTAGCACTTCACGCCCTGCACCTCCGTCTCCTTGGGGTTGACGGCGTACACCTGGCCCTTGAAGGGGCTCTCCAGCAGGTTCTTGAGGGCTTTGCCGCCCGGCTTATGCACATCTGACGAAGCACCGCAGATGACGATGCTGCGCGGATTGAGTAGTTCTTTTGCTATCATATCTTGTCGTTTTATTTTTATACAATTAATGCCTATGTAACGCGTATATTTTATAAATATTGTATAACGGCAAAAAAAGTTTTTGCCACACGGACAATATTTCTGTTTTTTGCTTATTCCATTAAGCATTTTTATCCCCAAAATGCTTATTCCATTAAGCAATTTTGCCCCAAAAATGCTTATTCCATTAAGCAAATCACACGCGTGATTGGGCGGTGAAGGTGCCTGCTGACGAGGGGATGAAAAGGCATATTTAACTTATCTGCAAATTGTTAAAACTTTACTCTCTCTTACATAGAAAAGTGATAGTAAGGAGCAACTAAGGAGCAATTAAGGAGCAACTAAAGAGATGATGCGGACAAAGGGCTATGATACAGCGTGTTATGTGCAGACTATAGCAAAACAGCCAAAGCATTGGAATACAACACTTTGGCTGTTTGGGCAAAATCGGCCCACAAGGGTGTGCGAAATGTTAAAACTGCATGCGGCGGGTGCCGTCGCTCATGACCTCCTGGACGACCTGGGCGGTCATCTGCTTGAGCTCGTCGATGAACTGGGCGGCGCTGTATTTATGGGCCTCTATGTCGCGCAGTTTCTTCTCCCACTGGCCGGTGAGCTCGACGCTCTTGAGGAGTTCTTCATGTATGACGCCGATGAGGGCTATGCCTGTGGGCGTGGGTTCGAGGCTTTTGCGCACCTTGCTGATGTACTGTCGCTTGAAGAGGGTCTCGATGATGGCGGCGCGCGTGGAGGGGCGGCCGATGCCGTTGGCCTTGAGGGCGTCGCGCAGCTCTTCGTTGTCTACGGCCTTGCCGGCGGTCTCCATGGCGCGGAGGAGCGTGGCTTCGGTGTAGGGCTTGGGGGGCACGGTCTGCTTCTCGGCCAGCGAGGGCTCGTGGGGGCCGCTCTCCCCTTTCTTGAAGTCGGGCAGGGTCTGCTCGTCGTCTTTCTTGCCGTCGTCGTCGGTGGCGGCAGCCTGCCCGCCGAAGACGGTGCGCCAGCCCTCTTCGAGTATCTGCTTGCCGCTGGCCTTGAATTCAGTTATGAGTTTGGAGTTTTGAGTTTTGAGTTCTTGGGTCGCGTCAGCTTCACTCTTAACTCCTAACTCATCACTCTTAACTGCACCCAGCACGGTGGTGGTCGAGAACTTGCAGTCGGGGTAGAAGACGGCTATGAAGCGGCGCGCCACGAGGTCGAAGACGCGCTTCTCGTCGGTGGTGAGGCTGGCGTTCTGGGGGTTCTGGCCGGTGGGGATGATGGCGTGGTGGTCGGTGACCTTGGAGGTGTCGAAGACCTTTTTGCTCTTCTTGAGCTTCTTGCCCATAAGGGGCTGGATGAGCGGCGCGTAGGGCACTATGCCCTGCAGTATCTGCGGGCATTTGGCGTAGACGTCGTCGGAGAGGTAGGTGGTGTCGACGCGCGGGTAGGTGGTGAGTTTCTTCTCGTAGAGGCTCTGTATGTGCTTGAGCGTGTCGTCGGCCGAGAAGGAGTATTTCTTGTTGCACTCCACCTGCAGGGAGGTGAGGTCGAAGAGGCGCGGCGGGGCCTCGGTGCCGGCTTTCTGCTGCACGTCGGTGACGGTGAAGTCGCGGCCTTTGATGGCCTCCAGCGCCGCCTGCCCTTCTTCGGGCTTCTTCATCTTGCCCTTGGTGGAGGTGAAGACGACGCCGCGGTAGAGGGTGGAGAGCACCCAGTATTTCTCAGGCTTGAAGTTCTTGATCTCGAAGTGGCGGTTGACGATCATGGCCAGCGTGGGGGTCTGCACGCGGCCTATGCTGAGCACCTGGCCCTTGGCGGTGGCGAAGCGGAGGGTGTAGAGGCGTGTGGCGTTCATGCCGAGGAGCCAGTCGCCTATGGCGCGGCAGAGGCCCGCCTCGTAGAGGCTCTGGTATTCGCTCTGAGGCTTGAGGTTGGCGAAGGCCTCGCGGATGGCCTCTTCGGTGAGGCTGCTGACCCAGAGGCGCTGCACGGGGCAGGTGGCTTTGGCCTTCTGCATCACCCAGCGCTGGATGAGCTCGCCCTCCTGGCCGGCATCGCCGCAGTTGATGATGCCGTCGGCGGCCTGCATGAGGCGCTCGATGACGTGGAACTGCTTCTCGTAGCCTTGGTTGGGGATGAGCTTGATGCCGAAACGGGGCGGTATCATGGGCAGCGCCGAGAGCGACCACCGCTTCCAGTAGTCGCAGTAGTCCTGCGGCTCCTTGAGGGTGCAGAGGTGGCCGAAGGTCCAGGTCACCTGGTAGCCGTTGCCCTCCATGTAGCCGTCGTGCGAGGTGTTGGCCCCCAGCACCTTGGCAATCTCGCGCGCCACACTGGGCTTCTCAGCGATACAAACTATCATGAAAGTTAAGAGTTAAGAGTTATGAGTTATGAGTTTTTCTCACGCATGGTTTTCACTATTGAGCTTAACATTTTCACAATCTCATCACACATCTCTATCATCTGCTCTCCTTGTTGCGGCGAAATATTTTCAGAAGCCTCCAATAACTCATACCAATAGCGTGACTCTTCTGCCTCTTTTAGGGCAATTGACATCTTAGCCACAAAATCGGCCGCGGACTGCGCTCGTCTCGCCTCCCGTATATTTGCACCTATACTGGTACTACTACGAATCAATTGTTTTGAAAGATTGTACTCATGCCGTATTTCTGTCAAATACTGACAGATTTTTATTGTCTGTACAGCAAAAGCAAAACTCTTGTTTTGGACTATACTATCTTTCATCACTCTTAACTCTTAACACCTAACTCTTAACTGCAACGCACTCCAGCCGTCGCGGTTTTTCTTGTCTTTGAGCACCATACCCAACTCGTTGGCTTTGGCTATGAGAGCCCCTTCGTCGGCCTCGTAGAAGCCGCTGAGCAGCAGGCTGCCGCCGGGGTTGAGGGCGGCGGCGTAGCGGGGCATGTCGGCAAGGAGTATGTTGCGGTTGATGTTGGCCAGGATGATGTCGAAGGAGCCATCTATGGCCTCGGCGCCGCCGAGCTTGAAGGTGAGCTCCACGCCGTTGGAGGCGGCGTTCTCGCGGGCGTTGGCGAAGGCCCACTCGTCGATGTCGATACCCTCGACATAGGAGGCGCCGCGCATTTTGGCGAGGATGCCCAGCACGGCGGTGCCGCAGCCCATGTCGAGCACACGCAAGCCGTTGACGGGCAGCTCGGCGACATAGCTGAGCATCATGTAGGTGGTGGGGTGATGGGCGGTGCCGAAGCTCATCTTGGGCTCTATGATGAGCTCGTAGCTGACGTCGTCGCGGTGGGGGTGGAAGGGTGCGCGCACCCAGATGCTGCCGCTCCGCACAGCTTCATCCTGTGCGGCGGCGTTCACGACCTTGCGGTCGTGGTCGCCGTACTGCACGAGGACGGCCTCATGGCCTTTCTCCCACTCGGCGTTCCAGTCGCGGTCTTCCATCTCTTCGGCTTTGTAGCGCAGCGGCACGGGGAAGGCCTGCACGGCCGAAGCGAGCCAGGCGGCGTCATACTGCGAGGCTTGCACATAGGCCTTGAGGCCGTCAGGGGTCTCCACGAAGCTCTCGTAGGGGCCTTCGTTGCCGAGGGTGTCTACCAGCATGTCGCGCCAGAGGCCGGTGTCGTCCATGGTGAAAGATACTTCTATATACTTCATAATTCTTAACTCTAAACTCTAAACTCTTAACTCTTAAATCTTAACTCTTAACTCTAAACTCTAAACTCATAACCGCCCCGGGTACTCCACTTTGGTGAGGAAGAGTCCGCAGGCGGGCATGCTGACGCCTGCCGCACAGCGGTCTTTGCGCTCTATGATCTGGCGCAGGCCGTCGATGGTGAGCTTGCCGCGCCCCACGTCGAGGAGCGTGCCGGTGATGGAGCGCACCATATTGCGCAGGAAGCGGTTGCTGCGGATGGTGAAGACCCAGCCGCCGTCCTCTTCGGCCCAGTCGGCACGCGTGAGGTGGCAGATGTTGGTCTTCACCTGCGTGTGGAGCTTGGCGAAGGAGGTGAAGTCGTCGTACTCCATAAGCACGCGGGCGGCCTCGTTCATGAGGGCTATGTCGGGACGGTAGTAGATGCGGCAGTACTGCCCCTGTCGGAAAGGCAGGCGGCGGTCGCTGACGTGGTATTGGTAGGTGCGGGCGGTGGCGTCGAAGCGCGCATGGGCGTTGTCGGCCACGGGGAAGATGCCGTAGATGACGATATCCGGCGGCAGCAGGTTGTTGAGCTTGAAGACCAGCTGGTCGCAGTCGACGGCCCCTTCGGCATCGAAGTGGGCGTAGAAGTCGCTGGCGTGCACGCCGGTGTCCGTGCGTCCGCAGCCAACGACGGCTATGGAGGTGCGCAGCAGCGTGGAGAGCGCCTTCTCGAGGGTCAGCTGCACAGTGGGCAGCCCCGGCTGCGTCTGCCAGCCGTTGTAACACGCTCCGTTATAGGCCAGATGGATGAAATAACGTCCCATAAACAAGATGCAAAGATACGCAAAAGAAATGACATGGCAAAATGCCAAAACATTATACTATGTTTTGCATTGTACTATAGCATATTGGCCTTTATAGGTTTTGCTCCCCTTTTGCTTCCCTACTGCTCCCCTTTTTCGTGCCTCCTTGTTACATACACCTTAACCACAACGCGAATCCGTTGTGCCTATAACCGGATTAATAACAACGTAGACAAGACAATCTAGGCTTTTTCCGAATGGGCGGTTCTTTCTTTTGCCAAGCTTTATGCTTTTAACAATTCATTATTCACAAACCGCCAGGCTTCCTGTTCGGTCATCGGGTGATAGTCCATCCCGACTTGGGGTGTGATAACACTCTTTATTCTTTTGGAGGGCGCAAATCCGAGACCGCGATTGCTGCAGAGAATGGAAATCCACAACCGCCTTAACTACAGACGAGACAACCTTCAGTGGGTTGAGCAAGAAAGTCAAGATTATCAAGACTACCTCGCTGAAGAAAAACAGCAAATACGGAATAAAAACATCACTATGAACCCGACAAAACAATTACCTAATTATATACAACCTTAGGAAGAAGAGCAGCATCATTAACTGGTGCTGCCCTTTTATTTTCTATATAATTAAATGTTATTTAGTTTATTAAGTATGTCTTCATATCTATCCGCGTAAGTTTTACTTGCTTCGGCAACACCTTCTTTGTGTTTTTTCTTACCATTGGTAATTGCACCCCAGGCATAACCAACCCCTGCCGCCACAGCGGCTACAGTAGCATATAAAATCCCTTTAATGATAACGGTTCCAATTTCTTCTCTCATTAGTCTAATTATTATAGTTAAACAATTCGTTCTTAAGATATTTATCTCTGAATTCAATTCTTAAATCTGTGATAAAATTTGAATCCGATAACAGCCTGTATATAGTCACGATAGACCCTCCTATATCTAGTTTTTTATAGTTTTGCGACACTGCTGTGTATACAAGGTTGCTTGATGTGGCTGCAAGATTTGAGAACATCAGCACTTTATGGGTCTTGGCGGCATACATCTTTTCGTCAACGCCATTAGGCTTACACAACCTGTGAAGCATTGAGATTAAATAGTTGATGACAATGGATAACGAAGCCTGTTTGCCAATAGTAGCAATGTTCTGTACATCCAAACCATAGTTTGCCAATTTCCTGGCCAAATCGGCATCATATACCGAAATTCCAGGGAATGGCAAGCTATCTTTTGTTTTGACATCGGATTTCAGGTGAATGAACTCCTTTAAAAAAGCAGATGCAAATGCCTCTTTACCTTCCCAACCCTCATTAATAACTCTTTGGGTGGCATACTTTATTACCAAGGAAGTCTGAGCCGGATTGGATAGATAATCTTTTTTGTTTTCAGCGGTTTTAATGTGATATGATAAAAAGTTGCTTGTTGTCAGTGTACTTGTGAGAATATTCATTGTTCCAAATACATATCCAAGAATCGGATCATGACCTAACACTCTTGTTCGATGAGTTGTGCCACTAAGTCCTGCCCCGAATTTTTTGCTGCCTTGCATAGCGTCGAATGGAACAGGGTTTGAAACAATCTCATCAACCGATGGGTGATACCAGCGATGAGAGCGATTGGAGTGTTCTTTAATATGTCCAGAGGTATGTTTTGCCGCAGTTTGATCATCAAGTCGTTCTGCAAAAGGAGTAAGCATATACTGGCGCACAATTTGAAGTGTTGTTGCCAAACCAAGAAACGCCCAATCAACTTTTGTGAAAGCTGTATATCTGTCAAACTCCTCATCAGCTTTGTCGATAATTTCATCACTATGTTTCGCAACATATATCGCATGGCTCAGTTCCGACTTTACTTCGTCAATCTTTTTTCGAGACTTTCCTCTTTCTTCAGGGGTCATTAGAGCCAGTTGCCTTTTTAAACGAGAAATAGATTCATCAATTGTTTCAGGCATAATCGTAATAAAATATTATTTACTGTATTCCATCTAACCCCTGCTTCTAGTTGCTTTTCAACACTGAAATAATAATAAAATATGCTGCTAATAGTTCTTTGATATTGGGAGTTTTGTTGAAAACCGCTATGGTCTCTTCTGTGTTTTTGTCGCATATTTTTTTCCCATTTACGATTGCCGTGTAATTAAGGCAAGATAATTCTGAACCATCAAGACTGACAATCTTTTTCCCTTCTGACGTATACATTGATACCTCCTTAAAGATAGCGGCCTCTTTGCCCCCAATAACCAGTTTGTTGTTATCAATCTCGCCCACAATGCTACCGTCAATAATTTCACTCAAGTATATTTTGCCATTGTTGAACACCAATACTCTTGTTCCTTCCGACGAATACAGGGAAAGGTTCTCTTCCGTCGGGTCGGGCACAAACTCTTTTTTATGTGTTGGCACAAACTCAATATCATCCACAACAGTTGTCTTTTCGTTTATATCACTGTAGTTTAACTTGCAACCTCTTGGCACATGGAGAGTTCGAGGCTGTTTCGGTTTGTAGTTCCAATTTAGGTCAATATCTTTTGGGGGCTTCGCAGAATAAATGTACAGTTCAGTGCCATATTCTATAGACCCATTCCACCTGTAGGCATTCTTAGGCAGACGGACGGTCTCTAGGTTGGGGCAATCATGGTCGCAACTGTAAGAGCAACGCCTGTCAAACATGCTATAATGGCCATCGTAGTCGCGAATGGCTGTCTCAGATAGGTCTATTTCAACCAATCCGCAATTGTCAAATGCGCCATTCTCCAAGTGCGATACGCTTTTCGGTATTTTGACGTGATGTAGTTTCATACATCCTGCAAAAGCCCCTCGTGCGATTGTTGAAGCGTCTGGGGGTAGCTCCACGGATAAGAGTTCTGGCAAGTGTGAGAACCCAGAAACGATAGGAGCCTGCAATGGCATCTTATAGTGACGCAAAGTCTTTATTTCAATTTCAGGGGCTATACACGATGGGTTAGCTTTTATTTCTTGGCTGGAAAGCATGTCAGATAATAGTTTCATATATTCGCCTACAATCGTAGAAGAAGCAGCATCACCTAAATTCATATTGCCTACAGCGTACTCGTGTTCTGCTTGCTCAACCGCAGCAGTTCCCAAAACTTGATAGAGATATATCATACCTTGAACTTCGTCCAATTCTTTTTGAAACGTTTTGGGAGATTTCATAACAAAACACATTGATAGATCTAAACTTTGTAGACTCTTACATTTGTTAAGATATTCTATGTCAGTATCGTACATAACACCTTTTATCGATATACTGCGTGCAGTCCTAAGCATATTGTTGTCAATCTGTAATGCAATTGTGCCGGGTTCCGTAATAGTTATTTCATAATCAGTCTTCTGGTTCTTGGTTACAACTCCAAGTTCATTCCAAAATCCCGTATTATAATGTTGTAATGCATCATCAGGGACAATGATGGTCAGCCCTTTCCAGTGTTTCCCATATTCATCATCCCAATGAGGTTTATTGGATGTGATTCGATCATACTCTGATCTCCCTCTATTGAGAATTCTATCCCAGTTGGTTATTTCGGGTGGTGTTTTGCCTTCAGTTTGAGAAGGCGTATGCACCTATGCTCTTTACACCTGCAAGATCCACTTTTTTCAGATTAAAACAGCAATTAAAACATGAACGCGGTATTATCGGTGTATTACCGTTCAAAATTAATTCATAAATATGATCATTTGTGCTAAAAGCGTATGGCGCAAAGGTACGTTTTCTTTTAAGATCAAGAATGGTATCTATAAAAGGATAGAACACAATAGCGGTGTCTTTTTCGTCTTCAACAATCGCCATTAGAGTATTCAGAGTAGTAAGTCCCAAATTGCCCAACACAGACCTGCTTGGTACATAGACCGCCCGAAACAAAGGATAGTCATATATATTGTGTCTGCCAGGTTCCAACATACCACTAATAGACCCATTGTCCTTTTCCAAAGCCTTAGCCAACCAATAGTCGTCATCTGACCGATTGGTGTATATTCCCAACTCAAGGAATCCCACATCATACATTCCAGCCTTGCTCATATCTAAGTCTTGCCTATCTCTTGTGCTGTATTGGTAGAAGTGGAGCTTGTATGTCAAGTTGCTTATAGTGGTATAATTCTTTTTGCCCAGTGTTTCGCCATCATATCCTGGGTACATCCACAAATGTCTTATTCGTCTTTCATCACCCCATTTGCCAATTTTAGAAACAGACGGTACAATCATCCAATTGTCTTTGGGGAGTTTTAACGTGTCGTAGGAAATTGTTTCAGGCAGATAGAAGACACCTCTTCTCTCCCAATAATCAATACTTGCGATTTCATTAATTTCAGACAAGTCTTGTAGAACGGCATTGCTAAGATCAAGAGACTTCAGGTTAGGAAGTTTATAAATTTCCAGCAAATCCTTCCCATTTATAGAACCATACACAACCAATTCTTTTAAGTCGTTTTTGCTCTTGTTAGGGAGCTGTTTTCTCAACTTTCCAGGTTTCTCGTTGGTGATAGTTAGGCGTTCTTGTGAATAAACCTGCCCAATAGTCAATAACATCATTGCTATGGCGATGGTAAACTTTTTTGTTTTCATCTTTGTTATTTTTTTTGTTTTATGGATGTTTTTAACTCTTCTACCTCCGATTTTAACTGAGAAATAGCGTTGTCTATCAGTTCCCCAAACCCACAATTAATATGTATGGTTGCGTCTTCCAAGAATTTTTCTATTTGGTTTAATTCTTCCTCAGTAACGTCATCTTCAGACTTGTTAGCCAATTCTACATATTTCCTTACTGCTTTTGCATAATTGTCAAGGCATTTGTCTTCTGTTTCTTTCTCCCCTGACAATACGTCCAAAATGTATTGCCGAACCTCATCTGCGAAATTAGATATTAAATCATTCATTTTTTTATCATTTTTCCGCCTTTGAGTCCTCAGTGGGGCGATTAACTAATATTACAGGGAAAGCATAGAACTCGTGTTGCCGTTTCTACCATTCCGTAGGCATCGCCAAACGCCTTTACCAAAATAGAAAACAAGAACCTTATCCTATGCTTACGATATGTAGAGGCTGATAACCAATACATACACGAAAAGCAAAAAGGCATCAGTATCATGTCCCTTGGTATATTTTTGGCGAAATTTACGGAATGGGACCGTATACAAATGCTTTCCGCATTGTTCGACATACTCTGTCGAAATCAGGTGCAAATATACAACTTTTTTCTGATACTGAGCCTTTTTGTAATAAGATTCAATTACTATTGCCTAATAATCAACGAAATACAGCATTATTACAAAGAGAAAAACTCAATTGGATTTATTGATTTCTGCCTGCAGGGTAAGGAGTTTTTGGAGAATTAAAGGACAAAATAAAAAAAGCGACAGAATCTTTTGATTCTATCGCTTTGGTACCGCATATCAGAGTCGAACTGATGATCTTCTGCGTGAGAGGCAGATGTCCTGGACCACTAGACGAATGCGGCTCCTTGCTGAAAGCGAGTGCAAAAGTACACACTTTTTTCATACTGACAAAATATTTTTTGCAAATATCTTATACCACAATGATTGTCAGCATGATATTTTTTCACCTCACCACCGCTCAAGGCTCTACAACAAGGGTTTGGGCAGGTGCCGTGGCCCTAAATTCGGGGGCATACATGCATTGCATGGTGGCCACACCCGTCATAAAGTTGCCGGGATTAGTGACATACACCTCATACTCGAAGTAATACTTGCCCTTGTCTATATGCTCCACATAGCAACGCGTGTCGGTGCTATTCACAGTGACGTAGTAGCCGAGACCGTTGCTCCAGCGCCATCCGGCGCGGGTGCTCACAGGCTCCACGCACGACGGGCGGCCGTCGATGAGCTCAAGGTAATCCATGGCGCGGTCGCAGGTGATGTCTATACGCACTTTCACGCGGTCGCCGATTTTCAGCGGCCCTTCGTGCTGGTAGGTGCGCCTGAGCGTGATGCCGCTCTCGGAGGCGGGTATCTTGTCGAGGTCGTCGGTGAACTGGTAGTAGACGGCGCCCCAGACGATAGCGGGTCCTCCCGCAGAGGGATTGTCCAGCTTGCTGATGACGATGTCGCTGCTGCCGCTGGCGCGAAGCGCGTCAAGGCCCTCGCCAGTCCACCGCTGCGAACGGTAGCCCTCGGCGCCCTTGCCCTCCGCCGTCATATCGGTGCCGAATACTGTCAGCATCACCGCGTCAGCCCCACTCTTAACCCTCAGCTCATCATTCTTGACCATCAGCGCGCCGATGGCCTCGGCGGTGGCGCGACTGTTGCCCCAGTGGGTCGTCTGCTTCTGCTTGAGGAGCCACTGCTGCATGAGGCCTATGGCGACGGTGTCCTTGGGCGTTATCTCGGCGAAGGCGTTTATAAGGAGCGCCTGCGTCTCTATGGGACGGCAGTACCAGTACCAGCCGCTGCGGTTGTCGCGCCAGTACATGCCCATCTCGTCGCTCTCCAAGGCTTTCTCCTTCAGCCGCCGCAGCAGGTCGAGGGCCGCCTTGCGGTCGCCATGGCGGTGGAAGATGAGCGCCAGCTGTGCCTGCGTGTAGAGGTTGTCATATTCCTTGTAATGCTTCAGCGCATTGGCGTAGTAGAACTTATAGGCCTCGGTACCTGCCTTGCCGTAGAGGGAGCGCATGTAGAGGTAGTCGATGTCCGTTGGCTGCCACTTGTATTTCTTTATATAGGGCTTGATCCAACGCTCATAGTAGCGCTGCTGCTCGCTGTCTACAAACCGCAGGGCTTTTCTGGTGTCGAGGTCCTCCCCCTTGATCTTCTGCAGTACGGCCTGCGTCACCCACAGGCTGCTCTTGCCCTCGGGCATCCATGCCCACCCGCCGTCGGCGTTCTGTCGCTCGGCAAGGTCGGCCACCAGCTTGCCGTGCCGTACACGCATAGCGGCGGTGTCCAGGTAGTTGGTCACAGCGCGCATCTGCTCCTCCTCGCTCTCGGCGTCGCGCAGCCACGGCGTGGCCTGCAGGGCCGTCTGCTTCACGTCGGCGTTCATCGCCAGACGGCTGACGGCGCTGTCCTTAACCGCCGCCGCAAGGTCCACTCTGCCGGCTATGCGCTGACCAAGGCCATCCACGTACAGCTGTTCTGCCAGATAGAGCGTCGAGGGGTTCTCGAAGCTTTTCAGGTACGGCATGCTCTTGACGGCGAGCCACACGGGGTCGCTCACCGCCTCGGCCGCCACCAGCTGCGGCTGGCGTGTGTCGCCGCCGGCGAGCCATTCGGGCATCGTGTAGCGCTTCTCCCCTGCCCCGTTGATGTACATAGCCTGGCTGACGGTCACGGCCTGGCGGTTGCTCACCACGGGCACCTGCCCCTGCTCGCCGTCGCTCATGCCGTCGGCAACGGCGGTGATGCGGTAGGTGGCCACATAGACGTCATGCGGCACCTCGACGTCGAACATCACCTGCGCGGCGTCTTTCACCAACACGTGCTCCGTGTGGCGGCACAGCGTGTCGCCCGTGGCGGCATCGGTCAGCAGCAGGCTTACATCCACCTCTCTGGCCACTGACCTCTGTTCACTGACCACTATTTTTGCCATCAGGCTCAGCGAGTCGCCGCTGCGCAGGAAACGCGGCATGTTGGGCTGCACCATCAGCGGCTTGGCGGTGACGAGCGTCTTGCTGAGCGTGCCACTCTTGAGGTCTTTGGTGACGGCCAGGCCGCGCACGTTCCAGCGCGTGAGCAACTCGGGCACCGTGAAGCGGTAGGTGGCCGTGCCGGCGCTGTCGGTGCGCACGTCGGGGGCGAAGAAGGCCAGCGTGCTGAGGTTGGCGCGCAGCTGCACCTCCGGTTCTTTCTCCACGACGCTGAAGAGGGCTTCTTCTGCTTCCTCTACCTCCATCCCCTTGTCGGCGGCCATGGCTTTGCCTGCAGCCGAGGACTGCACGGCATCCAGCGTAGCCTCCTTCACATCATCCTCAACCACAGCCAACTCGGTGGTGACAACGGCGGCGTTGCGGGCCATAGCGGTCTTGTGCATGATGTAGCCACGCCCGCCCCAGTAGTGCGGCAAGGCATCGACAAGACTCCACACCGTGGGGTAGCTCCCGTTGTAGTTGCGCCATTGCGCGCCGTTGTAGCTGTTGTAGCTAAGGTAAGGGGCGTATAGCGACAACCCCACTGTGCTGTGTCCGCGCCACGGCCAGAGGCCCCACGACGGGGTGCCGTAGGTGTTCAGCGCGTCGTCGTACATGGTCATCACCAACGAACTCTTAACCCCTAACTCACAACTCCTGACCGAAATAGTCCACTCCTCCTGCTCGCCGGGCAGCAGCTTGTCGCGGAAGCTGGCTATCTCGACCTTGAGTTCCTTGTGGCTGTAGGTTACATCGACGGTGCGGCTCTCGGTGAAGCTCTGTCCGTGGAGCATGGTGCTCACACTCAGTGTCAGGCCGCCAAGCTGGGCGCTGTCCACGTCGACCGTCACCTCCTGCAGGCGCTCGCCCAGCGTGAGCCACCACGACCGGAGGGTCTGCCTCTCGCCGTATTCTATCCGGTAGTAGGCCTTGACACCCTTGTAGGCCGACCCCAGGCGGAAGGTGACGCGCTCGCCGGGGTGGGCGGTCGTCTTGTCCCGGTCTACCCACAGCGCGGCATCGGTGCGCGCCATGCGGTCAGTCGGCGGGGTGAGCACGGTGTAGACGGTGTCGGCCACGGTGTCCTGGCCGTCCAGCGCCCACGCCACAAGGCGGTAGATGCCACCTTGCAGATGTGGCAGACTCACATTGCCATCGGTTGCCGTTCCCGTCCATAACCACTCAGCCGCCCATTGTTTCCTGTCGTTTTCGTTAATATCATATATATACTGCGGGAAGCGGCGGCGGTAGTCGGCGCTGTCGATGGTTATATGCATTCCTTTGGTGAGCACCGCAGGGGCCTGCCGCATGGGGTCGGGCCTGTGCAGTCGCGCCACACTCACCCCCACCCTGCCCTGCTGCGGCGTGCCGTTGACGTCGGTCAGCTCCACCCGCACCGACGGCAGTTCCCGCATGTCGGCCTGTATATCTTTCATCCTCACAAACAGGCGCCGGTACCCCACACGCATGGTGGTCTCGGCGTCGTGGCTCTCGCCGTTGAGGTCGGTGACGGTGACCTGCACCGTGTAGTTGAAGACGGGCTTGGCGGAGAGCTCCACGCTGCTGTCGGGCTCGGGGGTGAAGACCACCTGGAAGGTGCCGTCGGCGGCCGCCTCGGTCTCGCCCTGCGCCACCACGGTGCTCATGCTCGGCCCCCAGCGCCACACGCGCTGGCTCCGCGTCACGGTGTACTGCACCCGCGCGCCGCCGATGCTGACGCCGCTGTAGGCCGCCGCCATGCCCTGCACGGCGTAGGGCCGGCCGAACTGCGGCGCAGCGCCCTCGGTCGAGAGGCTGACCATGAAGCGCGGCTGCTTGTACTCCTCGACCCGCAGGCCGAGCGCGTCGCTGCCGGTGCTGTCGCTCACCTGCACCGTCCAGTGGCCCGCCAGACGGTCGGTGGGCAGCGGCAGGGCGCAGTGGGCCGAGCCGAAGTCGTCGGTAGTGAGCTTGAGCTGCTGCACCTGCTGCCCGTTGGGGTCGGTGAGCGTCAAGGTGAATGTATGGCCCGCAGCCAGCAGCTCGCCGTCGCGCCCGTCGGTGCGGTAGAGCAGCATGGCCACCTGCACCGTGTCGCCCGGGCGGTAGACGGGGCGGTCGCTGACCATGTGGAACTGCGTTTTGTGCCCGTCGGTTGCCGTGTGGTTGTGGCTGTAGGCCGATTGCACAAAGTTATAGCCGTCGCGCACGATGCGGATGATACTATATCGCGGCGGAATGCTGCCGAAGCGGTAGGTGCCGTCGGCAGCGGTGACGACGGTCTGCAGCACCCGCTCATCCTGTTTGGGATAGTACTGCTTGGGTTGCACAAGCTGCACCTTTTGCCCCGCCACGGGGGCGCCCGTGGTGCGGTCCACCACCAGGCCGCGTCCGTCGGTGGTGTAGCACAGGGCGATGTCGGTGACGTGCAGCTCGGCGTAGGCCATTCCCTTGGCGAAGTTGGCCGTGGGAGCCAGGAGCAGGCGGTACTCGCCCGGCGGCAAGGCCGGCAGGGCGAAGGCCGCCGACGCTTCGCCGTAGGCGTCGGGCCGCGGCACATCGACAGTCCACTCGTGCAGGGCCTTCAGCTTAGCCAACTGCTCGTCGCTCATGTATTTCTCCGGCTCCTCGACAATGCGCAGGTGAAGGCGGTCGAGGTTGGCGTATTCCACGCCCATCAGCTCCTCGCGCTGCGGGGCCAGGAAGCGCACCGCACGCGAAGGGTTGATGCGCGGCGCGGTGATCTGGCTGCGCAGGTTGGCGCACTCCACACCTCCTTCGCTTTTGGGGAAGAGGGCAAGGGCGGTGTCGCAGTAGCGCACAGCCTGCACCAGGTCTTTCCGCTGCCAACGGCAGTGGTTAGCCGCTTTCAGGTAAAGCGCCGCCACCTGACCACTCTTCGTGCCACGGTACTTGTCGATATACTGTTGATAGGTTGATAAGTTGACAGGTCGGTTGGGCACCGCCTCCATGAAGTCGAGCAGTCGCCTGTCGTGCCAGATGCGCACATCGTCCCTATCCCCTGCATGCAGGGCGCAGAGACGCCGCTGCCACTCCACACGCTGCCGCGGGGTCAGCTCGCCGCGGTCCTGCATCATGACCACCAGCATGTCGTACACCGTGGGCGTCATGTTCTGCGCCTTGTCGCCCTCGTAGCAGAACTCGCGCACGGCCTCCACAGGCGTGCGCTGCAGCAGGGCGCTGTCGGCCAGCGCTGTGTCGTAGACGCCGAGGAAGGCGTAGCAGAGGGCGCGGTCGACGCCGTCGAGCGATGGCAGCAAGGCGCGGTAGTGCGCCACGGCGCTGTCGTAGGCCTCCTCCTGGTAGCGGGCCGCGGCCATGGCCATATAGTAGGCCGCCGTAAGCCGCTGGCGGCCGGCACCATTCTTGTTGTTGTACACGGCCTCGGCCTTGCCGTAGGCCGTCTTGTACGACCCGTCGTCGATGAGCCGCTGCACGCCCTTCCAGTCGGTCTGGGCGCATAAGGAAAACGCTGCCGCGCAGAGCGCCAGCAGCGTTACTAAAGTCTTTTTCATACTATAACCAACATTAACTCACACCCACAGCCTGATACTCACAGCCCTCTCACTCCCCGGTCTTGCCTGTGATGATGAGTTCCACCTTGACGCCGCTGAAGCCGGCACCCTTGTCGAGGGCCGCGGCGGCGGCGCGCTTAATCTCGTTCTTGGTCATGCCCGCCGTGGTGATACGGTCGGCGGAGATGCCGTGGTCCACAAAATACTGCTTCACGGTCTTGGCCCTGTCGAGCGACAGCAGCATGTCGGCCTCGGCGTTGACGCCGTAGCTCTGCACGAAGCCCTTCACCAGGAAGGTGACGTCGGGGTGGTTGAGGAACATGGCCACATACTGCATCAGCGCCGTGTCGGTGCCGGGGATGAGGGCGGCGTCGCCGTCCTCGAAGTACACATTCTTGATGGGGAACGACGAGCCGCGCTCCGTGCGTTCCATGTAGCTGAGCATGAGCGTGTCGCGCATCATCAGGTCGCTGGCGTTGAACTCGCGGTAGATGGAGAAGAAGCCGTCGCGCTTGGCGTAGAGGGTGTAGCTGAAGCCCGGGATGAACTTCACCTTGCCGCCACGGTAGTGGGCGTCCTTCACGATGACGCGTTCTCCGCCCTGGCCGCCTTTCTCGAGTATCATCAGGTCGACGTCGACATAGCGCTTGCCCTTGCGGTCGTAGAAGAGCACCAGCGGCTCGTAGGCGTCGGCATGCACGCTGCAGGTGATGCTGTGCCCCTGGCCGCCCTCGGAGCGGTTGTCGAGCACTATATAGTAGACCTCGCCCATACGCACCGGGATGGATTTGATGAAGCCTCCGAACTGTTTCTTGGTGAGCATGACGTCTTTGGCGTCGACGCTCATGCCTATGGTAGCTTTGGGCTCCACAGGCAACACGAATTCAGGCTCTTCGGCAGCTTTCTTCTTCTTGGTTCCGGCCTCGGCCTTGGCTTTCGGCTGGCGCTCCGCGGCCTTGAGGGCAGCGGCGGCCAGCGAGTTGCTGTCTACGGCGCCGAGGTTAACGGCCACAGGCGTCACCTTGTTGAGCAGCACCTGGTTGGAGAAGTAGACACCCGTGTAGCGGTAGACGAGGAAGTCGTAGTCGTCCCACACGCTCTTCTGGGCGATGTTGATCTCCAGCTGTCCGTTGTAGGGGATGGTAATCTTGTACCACACCGAGTTGTGCTCGCGCTCGAAGATGTTGGGGTGCGCCTTGTCGGCCACCACCTCCTGCACACGGCCGGCGCCGTAGGGGGCCGTCGTCGGACCGTAGGTCTTGTCCATCTCCAACGGTATGGCGAAGAGACAGTCGCTGCTGTTGTAAGGCAGCTCAATGTCAGTGACAACGGGCACAGCAGGAGCCTCTGACTTCTTCTTTTTGTTTTTGGTGGTCTGCGTGGTCTTGGCCTTGCCCGATTTCTTTTTCTTGTTCTGGGCCTGCAGGTCGGCAGCTCCGCCAAACACCAGTGCCACAGCCATTAATGCAACAAATATACGTTTCATTATGTACATTTTTACACAATATTTCAAAGTGCAAATATACGAAAAAAAACACATTTGGCAACTTTTTTTGAAAATTTAGCATTTAAAACAAAATGCGCTCAACGAGCCTGTTGATATATATTTTTACGCGGAACGAAAAGTTTTCGTATCTTTGCAGCACTAATATAGTGAACAAATAAAAGCCAACGCCCTATGAAACGCATTGCAATTATAGCAGTTATGCTCGCGGCCATGATGACGGCCAACGCCACATCGGTGCTCTACTTCACGCGCAGCCAGGCTGAACGCGCGGTGAGCTACCTCAACCGCCAGAGCGAATTGATGATCTACTGCGGCTACGACTACGAGATAGAGACCTGCGTGCTCCTCAACGAGGTGTGGGCCGAGCGGGTCAACTCGGCATTCTACGAGCTGTGGATCTACGGCTACGACGCCTACACGGGCGAGGAGATATACATGCCCATAGACCTGCAATGCATCTGGCTCTACAGCGCCGGCCGCATGTACAACGCGGCGCAGTACCTGCGGTTCCGCACCGACGGCCGCCTCAGGGTGCCGACGATAACATGGACCGTGCCCGCCTACAACCACTTCACGCGCGTCGTCCACCATCCGGGCTACCGCCGCACCTACCACTACGAGGTGCACCGCCACGGCTGGATGCCGCCGGCACCGCCGGCCCCCGGCTACCACGGCCCGGCCACTCACCCGTACCACGCCTACTACCTGCGCGCCCCGCACACCCCCGCACCGCGGCCTGCCAGCACCTGGACGCCGGGAGCGGAACGCCCGAGGATAGAACAACCGGCACAGGCCGGCTCCTCGTCGGGCGCACGCCCCACACCGACAGGCAGCAACAGCGGCCACTCCGCGGGAGCCCCGGCGACACAGCGCAGCGGCGCCGCCACCTCGGCGCCCACCCGCTCGGGCAGCGGCACGTCGGCAGCACCCACGCGCGGCACCTCGACGCAGGGCAGCAACGGCAAAACCACGGCGCCGACACGCAGCAACAGCTCCTCGGCGGCCCCCACACGCAGCGGCTCGGCACCGAGCACGGCACCCACACGCGGCACCTCGACGCAGAGCAGCAGCAACAAGAGCACCACCCCGACGCGCAGCAGCAACAGCTCGGCAGCGCCCACGCGCAGCGGCTCGTCATCGAGCGCGGCACCCACACGCAGCAGCTCGACGCAGAGCAGCAGCAGCAAGAGCGCAGCCCCGACGCGCTCGGCGGCCCCGACACGCAGCACCTCGACACAGAGCGACAACAGCAAGAGCGCCGCCCCGACGCGCTCGTCAGCTCCGACACGCAGATAACCAACCTCAAACAACAATACACCAGCCCTATGCCCAAACCCAGCGAACTGCCACTGGCCGCCGACGGCAGCCTCTACCACATACACCTCACCAGCGACACCTTGGCCGACAAGGTGTTGCTCGTTGGCGACCCCGAGCGCGTCGAGATGTTCAAGAGCATCTTCGACAGCGTGGAACACGAGAGCCGCAACCGCGAGCTGCACGCCCTGACGGGCAGCTACCACGGCACCCGCATGACGGCCCTCAGCACAGGCATGGGCTGCGACAACATCGACATAGTCATGACGGAGCTCGACGCCGCGCTGAGAGTGGAACGGGGGGCATGGAAGGCCGAGAGCGACCGCAAGCTGCAGATAGTGCGCATAGGCACCAGCGGCTCGCTGCAGGAGGACATAGACTGTGGCAGCCGTGTGGCCTCGGTCTGCGCCATCGGCTTCGACGGACTGATGAACTACTACAAGGAGTGGAGCACGCCGCTGCCGGAGATGGAGCAGGCCTTCGCCGCCCACATGGAGCTTCCGGCTGGCGCGGCACGCCCCTACTATGTGCAGGGCAGCGCCACGCTGCTGGAGCTTGTGGCCCACGACATGCACCACGGCATCACGGCAACGGCACCGGGCTTCTACGGCCCGCAGGGACGCACGGTGAGGCTGCACCCAGCCATAGAGAACCTCAACGAGAGTCTGGCGTCGTTTGAATGGAGAGGCTACTCCCGCATGTTCAGAACCGGCAAGAAAGAGCGCCAGACCCGCAACATAAAGGAGGTGAGAAGCCTCAGGGTGACAAACCTTGAGATGGAGACGTCGGCCATCTACGGCTTCAGCCACATGCTGGGACACGATGCGCTGACGGTGTGCCTCATCATCGCCAACCGCCCCAAGGGCACCTTCCTCAACGACTACCACGAGCCGATGCGCCAGCTGGTGGGCACCGTGGTGGAGCGGCTGGCGTGATACAGGTTATCGGTTATCGGATATAGGTTATAGAATATAGAAAAAGAGGCTGGCACCTTGACGGTGGCAGCCTCTTCTCTTTCGGGACATCTTACTTCATGGACGGGCGCCGCTGCTTGATGGTGTCGTAGGCCTCGTTGATCTCCTTCATCTGCTCGGCGGCGTTGCGCTGCAGCTCTTCGCTCATGCCGGCGACCCGGTCGGGATGGTATTTCATGGCCATCTTGCGGTAGGCGCGCTTCACCTCGTCGTCGGTGGCGGAGCTGTCGATGCCGAGCACCTTGTAGGGGTCTTTGGCGTAGGAGGCCCTGCCGCCGCGCGACGAGGAGCCGCCGCCGTAGCCGCTGCTGTAGGAGGAACCCACGTGGCGCTCGTAGATGGAGGTGTAGTCGGACTGCGAGATGCCGAGATACTGGGCTATGAGGCGCAGCATGTTGAGCTCGCTCTGCTGGAACTCGCCGTCGGCGCCGCCGATGCCGAAGAGGAAGTCGACCATGTGGTAGCGCGTGGTGTAGTCGGTGTTGACCTTGATCTGCATGCACACCTGGTCGATGGGGATGTTCCTGTCAACCATCTGCTGCAGCACTTTGAGCATCTCCTTGCCGCGTTCTTCGCCGTAGTTGGCGAGGAGGAACCGTTTGACGAAGTCGAGCTCGCTGCGCTTGACGTTGCCGTCGACCTTCATGACGGCGGCTATGAGTACCATCAACGCGGCGTTGATGTCGGCCTGCGTGCCCGTATTGTGGTAAGGGCCGCGGTGTGGTGTGTCGTCGGTGCCGAAGGAGCCGCTGCCGAGCTGCCGGTCGGGCGAGATGGCCTTGCCGAGGAAGTAGCCGAGAAGGGCGCCGATGGGGCCGGCGATGGCCCAGCCGAGGCCTGCAAACAACCATTTAGTGAAACCTGACATATTGCTGAATTATGAAGTGCTATTTTATTATATCGTTATAAAGAAGCGACTGTATGTCGGTGCGCACGTTGAGCTGTGCGAGCCTGTTGGGGGTCGCCGAGGGGTAGACGCGGTTGGAGAGGAAGACATAGACGAGGTCGTAGTCGGGGTCTGCCCACACCATGGTGCCCGTGAAGCCCGTGTGGCCGAAGGAGGCCTGCGAGGCTTCGGGACACACCTGGGCGTTGGGCGAGGGAGTGAAGAGCTGCTTGTCGAAGCCGAGAGCGCGGCGGTTGCCCTGCCGCTCGAAGTGGCGTCGCGTGAATGTCTCCACGGTCTTCTCTTTGAGGTAGCGGCGCCCGTCGAGTTCGCCGCCGTTGAGGAGCATCTGCATGATGAGAGCCACCTCTTCGGCCGTGGAGAAGAGGCCTGCATGACCGGCGATGCCGTCCATGGCGTAGGCGTTGGGGTCGTGGACGGTGCCACGGATGAGGCCGCGGATGCTGTCCACCTCGGTAGGTGCTATGTTGAGTTTGGAGTCAGGAGTTTGGAATTGGGAGTTATCGAGGGGGTTGAAGGTGGTCGAGGTGAGGCCCATGGGGGCGTAGAAATGCTCTTCCACATACTCGTCGAGAAGCTGTCCGCTGACCCGCTCCACCATGTCGGCCAAGAGGATGAAGCCGAAGTCGCTGTAGCAGTAGCTGTTGTCGGCGTTGAGCTGCGAGGCGGCGACGAGGAGGGGTATGCTGTCGCGCTCGGCGGTGACCCGCCAGAGAGCGTCATAAGCCTTGAGGCCGGCGCAATGGCTGAGCGCCTGACGGACGGTGATGAGGGCCTTGTCGGTGCCCTTGAGGTAAGGGAGGTAACGGCTGAGTTTGTCGTCGAGCTTCACCTGCCCTCTGTCGACGAGACGCATGACAGCCAGCGTGGTGGCGCACACCTTGGTGAGCGAGGCGAGGTCGTAGATGGTGCCCGAGGTTACTGGGGCGGCGAGGCTGTCGTAGGTGAGACGGCCGTAGCAGCGGTTGACGACGAGGCGGCCACGGTGCATGACGGCGATCTGGCAGCCGGGCATGGCGTGCTGCTGGATGGCTTTGCAGACGATGCTGTCGATGCGGCGGTCTATGTTGAGGTTAAGGTCGGTGACGATATCGTTACAGACGGCGGTATGCCGCTCGTCGGGCACACGGATGCCGGCATTGACATACGGCCTGACATAGTGGTATTTGGCCTTTAGGACACGGCGGCAGTGATAGTCGATGATGCGGCGCACGCTGTCGCTCTGCACGGCGGCTGTCTTGATGGTCTCGATAGCCTCACGCACGTCGGGCGGCAGGAGGAGGATGTCGTTGCCGGCGAGCATGGCCATGAGCTCGGCCCTGCCGCCGCCGTAGCTGTTGGTTATGCCTTTCATGTCCATGCCGTCGGTGATGACGAGGCCGTCGAAACCCATGGTACCTTTGAGGAGGCCGTTGACGATGGCCGGGCTCAGCGTGGAGGGATGCAGGCTGTCGTAGGCGTTGACCTGCAGGTGGGCCACCATGACGCCCCCCACGCCGGCGGCGAAGAGGCGGCGGAAGGGGTGCAGGTCGACGGTGTCGATATAGGCGAGGGAGTGGTTGATGACTGGCAGCTCGAGGTGGCTGTCTTTGTCGGTGTCGCCATGGCCGGGGAAATGCTTGGCCACAGCCATGACCCCCTGGCTCTGCTGTCCGAGGGCGTACATGACGGCGAGGCGTGCCACACGTTCAGGGTCGTTGCCGAAGGAGCGGGTGCCGATGACGGGGTTGTTGGGGTTGGAGTTGATGTCGGCCACTGGGGCGAAGTTGACATGGATGCCCATCTCGCGGCATTGGCGCCCTATCTCTTCACCCATACGGTAGACGATGCTGTCGGCATCGTCGGAGAGCTCGCCGAAGCGCGCGTTGCGGGGGAAGGAGTACATGTCCTTGAGGCGCATGCCGAGCCCCCATTCGCCGTCGATGCACACCATCAGAGGCACACGGGCGTCGCGCTGGAAGCGGTGTGTAAGGGCGGCCTGCCGCTCGGCGGTGCCGACAAAGAAACAGACGCCGCCGACGCCATAGCCGTTCATCACCTCGGAGAAAGCTTTGGCCTGCTTGTCGTCCATATCGAGCGGCACACGCACCACCATGAGCTGTGCGATGCGCTGGTCGAGAGTCAAGGTCTGCATGATAGAGTCGACCCAGTTGGTCTCAGGGTCACGGTATGTCCAGCCACGGGAACTGAAGCGCTGGGCCGCGGCCTGGCTGAACACGGCTGCAAGAAGCATCGCCACAACGATGGCGCATATTCTCTTTTTCATTGTCTTAACAGTTTGTCTATGACGGCGACCTGACGCTGGCGGGGGTTGCCCTCATAGTTGAGTATAACATAATCGGCGCGGCGCATCATCTCCTCGGCAGGCATCTGGTTGGCCACGCGTGCCATGAGCTGCTCCACCCCCACCCCGTCGCGTTTTTGAAGACGCTCAATACGCTCGTGAAGGTCAAGGTAGACACAAACGACCTTATCCATGAAAGCGTTGAAGCCATAGTCGTAGAGTATGGCACTCTCAAAGAGGACATAGGGCTCCGCAGAATGCTTGCTGCAGAAGGCGTCGAAGTCGGCCATAACACGCGGATGCACAAGATTGTTGAGGCCGTGCAGCTTCCGGCTGTCGGCGAAGACTATACCCGCGATGCGGCGCTTGTCAACACTCCCGTCCGCACGGAAGACCTCATCACCAAGCAGCCGGCGCACTTCGGCAAGGAAAGCAGGATTGTCATAGTAGGCAGCAGCCACATCATCGGCCACGAAGGCATGGACACCGCGCCGCACGAACTCGGCGACCACGGTGCTTTTACCGCAGCCTATACCGCCGGTTATACCCACTCTCTTCATGGCAAACGACGACGGCTATTTTATGATTACACACTGCACCTCGGCAGGCTCTATAGCCCGGGGGCGCATAAAACTGGGAAACTCGGTGAGTTGCGGCTCTATGTGCTGCCCATTGGCGAGGATGTCGGAATAGTTGACCGTGACGGTAAGCTCTGGTTCGCGGTATAGGTCGCGTTGTGCCACCCAAACATGCAACGTCGCCTCCGGCGGGTAGACATGGACCGCCACCGTGCTGTCGGCGCCAGCCACTTTTATCGGCACTTTGTAGGTGCGCTCCACAAAGGTCTCTACAGGGACATACACCTGCACTTCGGTGCAGGATGGCCGCACGTCGCCATACTGCTCCCATACGGGCTCAAGCGGCAACGTGAAGGTCTGCGACATACCGATGCCCGACACGGTGGTCTTAGCCACTGGCAGGCTGCCGATTTTGGACAGCGCCTCTTCCGGGCCATACAGAACCACCTCGGCAGGAGTAACGACAGGCTGACCATAGAGCCCGTAACGTTCAGAGAACTCAAAGCTGACGCCATCAAGCGTGGGGCAGAAGGCCTTGCTGGCCCGCTCGACAAGGGTGACGCGCAACGAGTCAATGTTGCAGCTCACCTCCTTGATGCCGGCGACACTTTTGCCCACTGCGCTATAAAGGCTGTCAACACCTACGGCACATTGCACACTGCTGCCATTTATCCTCACCTCCACTTCGGGAGAGGTCTCTCTCATGCCCATAAGGAAGGCCACATATCCGTTGGAGCCTATGTGCATAGGCAGCACCGTATCGGCGGAAGCCAGAGCATACCTCACCGTGTCATAACCGACATAGCGGATTTTGACAGGAACAGTGTATTCCATGGGCTCCGACATAGACACGCCAAGCCATACCACTGCCGTTAGCGCCAATATGACAAGAAAGCGCTTCACTTACTTCTTGACCTCTTCGCTCTTGGCTTCCGGTGCAGGCTGTATCATGCTTTTCTCCACGGTGAGGACGGTGCCGTTGCTTACCTCCACCTCAACGGTGTGCTCGCCGACCTCGTGCACCTTGCCGTATATGCCGCCAGAGAAGACGACACGGTCACCTTTCTTCAGTCCTTCGCGGAACTTGCGCTCCTCTTTCTCTTTCTTGCGCTGCGGACGAAGCATCAGTATCCACATAATCACGAGGATGGCAATCATCCATATCCACATCGAGCTACCACCCTGGGCACCCTGGGCCTGCAATAAAATCATATCTGTCATATCTTTTTATTAAGTTTTTTGTTTAACACTAATTTGTTATCTCCCCACCTGCGCAACAATCTTGAGCCTGCTCGTTGCCGGCTGGGCGTTGCTGACGATTGTGACCTCCTGGTACTGCTGCCCGGACTTGCCGGCGCTCTTGAAGGTCACAGTCACATAGCCCTCGCCACCCGGCGCAATACGGCCCTTGGGGTAGTCGGCCACTGTGCATCCACAGGTCGCCGAGGTGTTGCTGATAATCAGGTCGGCATTTCCCGTGTTGCGGAAGTGGAAGCTGTAGCTTATATTCTCTCCGGCGGACAGGCGTCCGAAGTCATGGATGTCGCTGTCGAACGTGAGCACAGGCATTTTCTCGCTGTCGTTGTAGCCTTGTGCACTACGCGGATTGCGTATCAGGTCAACATCGGCATCTTGCTTGGCTTTTCCATGGCATCCTGCAAGAGCCAACGACGCAACGATGGCGCATACTACATACACTCTTCCCTTCATAGCACCTCCTCACTCGACTCGTTCAACAAACCGCGCCCCGACTTCTTGATTCTCCCCTGCGAGCGCAGTTCCAGCACAAGTTTGTCGAGGATGCCGTTGATGAAGAGCTTGCTGCGCTCTGAGCTGAACTCTTTGCTAAGCTCTATGTACTCATCCACGGTGACTTTCTCGGGTATTGAAGGACAGCACGTGAATTCGGCAATGGCCATATTGATCAGCAGCACGTCCATCAACGCCACTCGCTCAAACTCCCACCCCTGCAGACGGGCTTTTATCATCTCGTCGCCCTCGCTGCGATGAAGCATTGTCTCCCGCAGTAACAGACGCGCAAAATCCATGTCTGCCTCATCCTTCTCCAGGCGCTTGTCGTACATCACCGGCCATGGCATGGCTTCGTCGAACGCCTGCTCGTCAAGAGTCTTGAGCATCATGAAATTATACTGTGCAATCTGCTCGAAGTCATCCTCCCACAGCAGGCTGCGCTCGCCCATGGCGGTGACAACAGCCTCGCGATTCATGAGGAAGCGGAAGAGCATGATGGCCAACTCCTTGTCCTGACCGAAGTCTGTATCGGGATGCGAAAGGTAGCGGCAGTAGACGTCAGTCTTGCGGAACTCCAGGAATGCCTCGCGCACCATATCGCTGTGCGTCTCCCAGCAGCCTCCCCACTTCTCGGTGAGCTGTTTCAATTCATAGTTGTCAGCCATACGGCGCAAGAACTCATTACCAAGGAACTTACGATTGGGAGTCTTTTCGGCATCGGTGGGGCGGAACTTGCGGCGCCCTTCCTCGATGACCACTTCGGCTATCTCATACACCTTGGTCATCAGCGACACCTGCAACACTCCAAGTTCATTGAGCCGGCCCACATGGTACTCAAAATCCCTGCATGCCTGTATGGCATCCTTGTCCTCCATCTGGCTGGCGTATATCTCCTGAAGCACTTTGCTTCTTAAGAAATGTCTGCTTAACATTTATAGTACGATATTGATAATCTTCTTGGGAACAAATATCACCTTGCGCGGCTCCTTGCCGTCCATCCACTTCTGCCCCTCGGGCATGGCCTTGATGGCGGCAATGGCCTCGTCCTGCGTACAAGTGGCCGGCAGGTCCACCGTGAAGCGCATCTTGCCGTTGAACTGCACGGGATATTTCACAGTGTCTTCTACAAGGTAACGGTCGTCGCACACAGGCCACTGCGCATCGCACACCGACTCCTCGTGGCCGAGTTGGTGCCACAGTTCCTCGGCGATATGCGGGGCAAAGGGTGCCATCAGCACCACCAGAGGCTCCAACACCTCGCGCTTGCTGCACTTCATGTCGGTAAGCGTGTTGGCGCATATCATGAATGTAGACACACACGTGTTGAACGAGAATCGCTCCACGTCGTCGGTGATCTTCTTGATCGTCTGGTGCAGCACCTTGAGCTCCTCCTTGGCAGCAGACTCGTCGCTCAGCCCTTCGAAGAGGCGCCAGAACTTCTTGAGGAAGCGGTGCACACCCTCTATGCCGTTGGTATCCCACGGCTTGGCCTGTTCCACGGGGCCGAGGAACATCTCGTACAGCCTCAGCGTGTCGGCACCGTATCGCGCCACCAGGTCGTCGGGGTTCTGCACATTGTACATGCTCTTGCTCATCTTCTCCACTTCCCAGCCGCACACGTATTTGCCGTCTTCAAGCTCAAACCTTGCGTCGGCGAACTCCGGCCGCCACTGGCGGAACTTCTCGACGTCGAGCACGTCGTTGTCCACGATGTTGATGTCCACATGTATAGGCGTGACGTCGTCCATACTCTTCACCAATCCCTTCGACACGAAGAGGTTGTTGTCGGCCTTGCTCCTGTATACGAAGTTGGAGCGACCCTGTATCATGCCCTGGTTGATGAGTTTCTGGAAGGGCTCTTCCTTGACGGCGAGGCCGATGTCGTAGAGGAACTTGTTCCAGAAGCGGGCATAGATGAGGTGGCCGGTGCCGTGCTCCGCGCCACCGACGTAGAGGTCCACGTTCTGCCAGTAGCCTACGGCGTCCTTGCTGAAATACTCTTTGTCGTTGCCCGGATCCATATAGCGCAGGTAGTAGCCGCTGCTGCCGGCGAAGCCGGGCATGGTGCTCAGCTCCAGCGGGAAGACCGTCACGTCGTCAATCTTTTCTTTCTCCACCACACAGCGGTTCTTCTCGTCCCACGCCCACTTCTTGGCGTGACCCAGCGGGGGCTCGCCGGTAGCGGTGGGCTTGAAGTCGTCAACCTCCGGCAGCTCCAGGGGCAGGCACTCCTCCGGCAGTGGGCATGGCACACCACCCTTATAGTAGATGGGGAACGGCTCGCCCCAGTAGCGCTGACGGCTGAAGATGGCGTCGCGCAGGCGGTAGTTGACGGTACGGTGGCCGATGCCCATCTCTTCGATCTTGTCTATGACGGCGGCCATGGCTTCCTTGACTTTCATGCCGCTGACGAAGCCGCTGTTGACGGAATAGCCTGTCTTGGCGTCGAGGCTCTCGCTCCAGGTGGCGGGGTCAGAGGTGACGCCCTTCTCGAGGGAGACGACCTGGCGGATGGGCAGGTTGAAGTGGCGGGCAAAGGCGAAGTCGCGGCTGTCGTGGGCAGGCACGGCCATGATGGCACCAGTGCCGTAGCCGGCAAGGACGTAGTCGCTCACATAGATGGGTATCTTCTCCTCGGTCAGAGGGTTGACGGCGAAAGCACCGGTGAAGACGCCGGATACTTTCTTCACCTCGGCCTGGCGCTCGCGCTCGGAGCGGTTCTTGGCCCAGGTGACGTATTGCATCACCTCGTCGCGTTTTTCGGGCGTGGTGATTTGCTCAATGAGCTCGTGCTCAGGGCAGAGCACCATAAAGGTCACGCCGAAGATGGTGTCGGGGCGGGTGGTGAAGATCTCAAAGGAGATGTCCGACTTGTCAGACAGCGGGAACCACACTGCGGCGCCCTCCGAGCGGCCGATCCAGTTGCGCTGTATCTCCTTCAGCGAGTCAGTCCAGTCCACCTGTTCCAGGCCGTCGACCAGCCGTTGGGCGTAGGCAGAGATGCGGAGGCTCCACTGGCGCATGAGCTTGCGCTCCACGGGGTAGCCGCCGCGCACGCTAAGGCCGCCGACGACCTCGTCGTTGGCCAGCACGGTGCCCAGGTCGGCGCACCAGTTGACGTAGGTGTCGGCCAGATAGGCCAGGCGGTAGTTCATCAGCACCTGGCTGCGCTTGACGGCATCCCAGCCGTTCCATTCTGCGGCCGTGAAGTGCATCTCTTCGGTGCAGGCGGCATCGAGGCCTTCGGTGCCCTGCTTGGCGAAGTGTGCCTCGAGCTGGGCTATGGGGAGCGCCTTGGCGGCGGTGTTGTCGTAGTAGTGCTTGAAGAGCTGGAGGAAGGTCCACTGCGTCCACTTGTAGTACTTGGGGTCGCAGGTGCGCACCTCGCGGTCCCAGTCAAAGGAAAAGCCAATCTTGTCGAGCTGCTCGCGGTAGCGGGCTATGTTCTTTTCCGTGGTGACGGCAGGGTGCTGCCCTGTCTGTATAGCATACTGCTCGGCGGGCAGCCCATAAGCGTCATAACCCATGGGATGCAGCACGTTATAGCCGCGCAGACGTTTATAGCGGGCGTAGATGTCGCTGGCTATGTATCCCAGCGGGTGGCCTACATGAAGGCCGGCACCCGACGGGTAGGGAAACATGTCCAAAACATAGTAATGCGGCTTGGGAGAAGCGTTGCCCCCATTCGGTCGCGACGCATCTCCGGCATTGTCGACATGGTACACACCATGCTCGCGCCACCAGTTCTGCCACCGCGGTTCTAAATCACTGAAGTTGTAGTCCATTTTCTTTCAATCTTTTATCGCAGCCACACACTCTGGCTGACAACTGCAAAGATACGAAAAAATTTCTATTATATATAAACAATACTAATTTTTATTTCATTTAATACAAATAGCCGCAGGACTTCGCGGCAGTTTCCACGAACCCTGCGACCATCCTACGGCATCATGCGCCGACATCAGACTCTCGGCGTCAGCACTTCAAATGTGTTGTCGCTGTAGATGAGCATCATACGCACCACAACGCGCTCTGCATCCTTTGCATGCACGGCTTGAGGTTCTGCTTCGCGCAATTCCTCGCCAGGAGCCTGGGGGGCGTCGTCTTTCACCTCATACTCCTCGGGCGGCACAGCCATGTACGAGGCCTGATAGTCTTCGGCCTTGGGGAGTTCTGCAGGCTCGCCCCCAGAGAAGTCGGCTTCCGTCTGCTGCGGCACAGCGGACTCTGCATTCCGCCCTTCGCCAGCGGCGGCCGGAGCACCGTTGCCATACATGGCACCTCTGCCGAGGAGCAGCCAGTTGGCGTCAATCTCTGGATAACGGCGAAGCACCTTCACGGCGAAGTCGAGACTCGGATTGTTGCGGCCACCCAGAATATGCGACATTCCCGACGGCTGTATGCCGATCTCCTCAGCAAACTGTCTTGCGGTGATATTTTTCGCCCGCAGAATCAAATTTATCCTGTTTATCATAATCTTACATTTGTATTTCAGCGATATTTGCGTTTACAAAATTACACACTATTTTTGACATGACAAAACAAAATATACAATTTTACAACCGTACACAAACACAACAAATCATCTATCACTTTAATTATTATTCTTAATACACTATATTTTAATACTTAACCTCTACAATACTCCTTATAATAAACAAATGCTTCAAACAGATATAACATTAGAACTAAAACATTAATATAACAGATTAAAAACACTGATTTTCTGTTTATACTATATCAACAAATACTATTTGTTAAATATTTTAACCGAAAATACATCTGTTTCGTAATTACATTTGTACATAGCGTCGCTCTCGTCCAATCTTACATCTGTCACCGTCAGTTTTAGCGGGCTGCGTGTTACAAATGGCAACAAGAAGAAATCGCTCCTAACGGCCTATCTCACCCCGACACCACCTCCGCCTCATAGATTGGCGAGAAAGTCGCTTAGAAGCGAAATTCGTCTCCCCCACCCTGCCACTCCGATACGGAGTCCCTTCGGACCCTCTTCGGACCCTCTTCGGACCCCCTTCGGCATTTCTTCAGTGGAAAGCCGTAGAAAGGCCGACGATAATCCGTATTGACTCCGTACCTGATGCATGCCGCCGTGACATCGCCAACACGCTAAATACATAAAAAATATGAACACTATCGGATATTTTTCGTATTTTTGCAGTTTCTTTTTAACATCATAGTTTTATGCAAAACGTTCGTAATATTGCAATTATAGCCCACGTCGACCATGGAAAGACCACCTTGGTCGACCGCATGCTTCATCAGGCCAAACTGTTCCGCGACAATCAGGAGACCGGCGAACTCATCCTCGACAACAACGATCTTGAGCGCGAACGCGGTATCACTATCCTCAGCAAGAATGTCTCCGTCCGCTACAAAGGCTACAAAATCAACATCATCGACACCCCGGGCCATAGCGACTTTGGCGGCGAGGTGGAGCGCGTGCTCAACATGGCCGATGGCGTACTGCTGGTAGTCGACGCTTTCGAGGGCCCCATGCCACAGACACGCTTTGTGCTGCAGAAGGCCATTGAGCTGGGGCTCAAGCCTATAGTGGTTGTCAACAAGGTCGACAAGCCCAACTGCGACCCCGAGCTGACCCAAGAGGCGGTGTTCGACCTGATGTTCAACCTCGGCGCCAACAACGACCAGCTGGAGTTCCCCACGGCCTACGGCTCCGCCAAAAACGGCTGGATGGGCGAGGACTGGAACACCCCGACCGAGGACATCAGCTACCTCATGGACTTGATTATCGAGCACATACCTGCCCCAAAGACCGACGAAGGCAGTACGCAGATGATGATATCGTCGCTCGACTACAGCTCCTACCTCGGCCGTATCGCCGTGGGCCGTCTGCACCGCGGCACCCTGCAGGCAGGTCAGGCCATCACCCTCGCCAAACGCGACGGCACGATGGTAAAGACCAAGATCAAAGAGCTTTACGTCTTCGAGGGACTCGGCAAGGAGCGCATCAAGACACCTGTGGAGGCCGGCGAGATCTGCGCCGTGCTTATGGACCTCGACAAGAACGTGGCTTTCGAGATCGGCGACACCATCTGCGACGCCGACAACCCCGAGGCCCTGCCACCAATCAAAGTCGACGAGCCCACGATGTCTATGCTCTTCACAATCAACAACTCACCGTTCTTCGGCAAGGAGGGCAAATATGTCACCAGCCGCCACCTGCGCGACCGCCTTTACGCCGAGTTGGAGAAGAACCTGGCCATGCGCATCGAGGAGACCGGCTCGCCTGACGCCCTGCTGGTATACGGCCGCGGAATCATGCACCTCAGCGTCCTCATCGAGACCATGCGCCGCGAAGGCTACGAGCTGCAGGTAGGCCAGCCCAAGGTGATTATCAGAGAGATAGACGGTCAGAAGTGTGAACCCATAGAGCAGCTCACGGTGCTGGTGCCCGAAGAGTTCTCGTCGAAGGTCATCGACGTGGTCACACGCCGCAAAGGCGAGGTGGGCACCATCGACACGAAGGGCGACCGCGTGCAGCTCGACTTCACCATCCCCTCGCGCGGCATCATAGGTCTGCGCAACACGCTGCTCACCGCGACCAACGGCGAAGCCATCATCGCCCACCGCTTCCTGGAGTTCCAGCCCTGGAAGGGCGACATGGACGACCATAAGTACGGCGCCCTCATCGCCAAGGAGACCGGCGAGGCAACGGCCTACAGCATCAGCAAGCTGCAGGACCGCGGCCCCTTCTTCATAGAGCCGGGCGACCACGTCTATGCCGGCGAGGTGATCGGCGAGAGCCTGCGCCCCGGCAACGACATCGTTATCAACGTGGTGACGGCCAAGAACCTCACCAACATGCGCTCCAAGAGCGCCGACGACAAGTCGACCTGCAGCCCCGCAATCAAGATGAGCCTTGAGGAGGCCATGGAGTATATCCGCGAGGACGAATACCTCGAGATCACCCCCTCGAACCTCCGCATCCGCAAGATCATCCTCGACGAGATTGAGCGCAAACGCGCCAGGATAGCAGCGGGTTACAAGGATGAATAAACTACAGCACGTCCCAGAACGCCTGGGGCAGGTATACATTCTCCAGCGAGGTGGCTTCTTTGAACAAGGGGGCCACCTCTTCGCATGTATAGCCCGCTATGCCGCATCCCACGGCGGTGACGAGGAAGGTGAGTCCGGGATGCTGGCGGGCGCAGTCAATGAAGTGGTCTACAGCCTTCTCCAGCGCCGCCTTGCCCTCCATGGTCGGGAGTGCGTAGGTGCGGCCGGTGAGGCCCTCGCCCACGCCCCATTCGGCACCGAAGTGCTTGTGCGCGAACCATGCGGCACCGCCGCCGTGGGCTCCTTGTATGTTGCTGCCGAAGACAAACACTTCGTTGCTGCCGAGTTCGGCGATGCGGTCAGACGCCACACGGCGTCCGTCTGTTATCTTTGTGTTTTTCATAGCGTTTTAATATTGACACGCCAGCGCGCGCAGCGCGGTCACTGGCGGCGTGCGAGTTCCTCTTTCAGAGCCGCCACAAAGGCGCGGATGTCGTCCTCGGTGGTGTCGAACGAGCACATCCAGCGCACCACGTCGGCGGCCTCGTCCCAGTCGTAGAAGAAGTAGCGCTCCTGCAGACGGTGCCACACGTCGGTGGGCAGCTGTGCGAAGAGGCTGTTGACCTGCACGGGGTACATGACCTTCACCCCTTCGACCTTCTCCACCTCCCTCAGCAGCAGCTGCGCCATGGCGTTGCTGTGCTCGGCGTTGCGGCGCCAGATGCCGCTCTCGAGGTAGCATATAAACTGCGCCGCCATGAAGCGCATCTTGCTGGCCAGCTGCGTCATCTGCTTGCGACGGTACTTCATGTCGACGTCGAGCCCGGGGTTGAGGAGCACGCAGCTCTCCCCCATCAGCAGGCCGTTCTTGGTGCCGCCGAAGCTGAGGGCGTCGACACCGAGGTCGGCGGTCAGCTCCTTGAACGAGCAGCCGAGGGCCACGGCGGCATTGGCCAGGCGCGCACCGTCGACATGAAGGTACATGCCGTGCTCGTGCGCCAAGTCGGCCAACGCCTTGATTTCCTCGCGGCTATAGAGAGTGCCCAGCTCTGTGGGCTGGCTGATGCTGATGGCCTTGGGCTGCGAGTGGTGCTCGAAGCCGAAGCCGTGCAGCCGCGTCCGCACGAGGGCGGGCGTCAGCTTGCCGTCGGGCGTGTCCACCGTCAGCAGACGGCAGCCCACGACGCGCTGCGGGGCGCCGCACTCGTCGACGTTGATGTGCGCCGTCTCGGCACACACAACCGCCTCGTGCGAGCGGCACATGGCGTCGATACACAGCACGTTGGCACCCGTGCCGTTGAAGACCAGATACACACGAGCCTGCGGCCCGAAGGTCGCCTTGACGAGCGCCTCGAGACGCTGCGTATATTCGTCGTCGCCGTAAGCCAGCGCATGCTCGCTGTTGGCCATCGCTATGGCCTCTATCACCTCGGGGCTGATGCCCGAATGGTTGTCGCTACCGAAACCTCTTTTCATATCGTTGTCAGTCGTTTATATTCGTTTATGCCGTTGTTTGGCTTTGCAAATATACGTCTTTTTCACAAATCATGCAAATTAAGTTGCCGCCGTCGGAAGCGCGCCCCTCGCCGGACAGCCGCTCGCGCTTCCATCCACCCTGCCCCGCACGCCATTTCAACGATACTTCAACGATACTTCAACGATACTTTAACGATAGCTATCGTCGAAATATCGTTGAAGTATCGTTGATATATCGTTGAAATAAGGTTGGAATCCCCTGCAGCGATGCCTCAGCCCCCGGTCGGCCGCCGCGGCGGCACAAAAAAAGGCGCCACGCTGATGCGTGGCGCCTGCGTCTGCCTCCGCCGCGACGGCGGATGTGGCTCTGTCACTGTGCCTTCTTGGGGTTGTAGAAGACGAACTGGCCGTCTATGACGTCGATGATGACGGTCTCGTCGGTGTGTATCTTGCCCTCCAGCAGCTGACGGCTCATCTCGTTGAGTATCTCGCGCTGGATGACACGCTTCACGGGACGCGCACCCATGGCGGGGTCGTAGCCCACGTCGGCCAGACGGTTGACGGCCTCGTCGGTGGCCGTGATGGTGATGTCGTTCTTCTCGAGCATCTTGGCCACCATGCGCAACTGTATGCGGACGATGTCGCGTATCTGGCTCTTGTTGAGGGGCTGGAACATGATGATCTCGTCGATACGGTTCAGGAACTCGGGCCTGATGCGCTCTTTGAGGAGCCCCATGACGGCCTCCTTGGTCTCGTCGAGCTCGTACTGCGAGGGGTTGGGGTTGTGCTCCAGCTTCTCGCGGATGATGTCGGAGCCCATGTTGGAGGTCATGATGATGATGGTGTTCTTGAAGTCGCAGGTGCGGCCCTTGTTGTCGGTCAGGCGGCCGTCCTCGAGCACCTGCAGCAGTATGTTGAACACGTCGGGGTGAGCCTTCTCAATCTCGTCGAAGAGGACGATGCTGTAGGGTTTGCGGCGCACGGCCTCGGTGAGCTGGCCGCTCTCATCGTAGCCCACATAGCCTGGAGGTGCGCCGATGAGTCGACTGACGCTGTGGCGCTCCTGGTATTCAGACATATCGATACGCACCATCATGTTCTCGTCGTCGAAGAGCACCTCGGCCAGAGCCTTGGCCAGCTCCGTCTTGCCGACACCCGTGGTGCCGAGGAAGATGAAGGAGCCTATGGGGCGCTTGCCGTCGCTGAGGCCTGCACGCGAGCGGCGCACGGCGTTGGCGATGACGCTGATGGCCTCGTCCTGGCCCACGACGCGTTTGTGCAGCTCGTCCTCGAGGTGCAGCAGGCGTTCGCGCTCGCTCTGCAGCATACGCGTCACGGGGATGCCCGTCCACTTGCTGACCACTTCGGCAATCTGCTCGCTGTCGACCTCCTCGTTGATCATGGCGTTGTCGGCCTGCATCTGCTTGAGCTGCTCCTTGAGGTCGGTGACTTTCTTCTCGGCCTCGCGGATGCGGCCGTAGCGCAGCTCTGCCACCTTGGCGTAGTCGCCGGCGCGCTCGGCCTGCTCGGCGTCGAACTTGTAGCTCTCGATGTTCTTCACCTCGGCCTGTATGGCTTCGACAATCTGCTTCTCGTTCTGCCAGCGGGCCTTCATCTGGTCGCGCTGCTCGCGCAGGCCGGAGAGCTCCTTGTCTATCTGGGCAATCTTGTCCTGGTCGTTCTCGCGCTTGATGGCCTCGCGCTCGATTTCCAGCTGGCGTATGCGGCGCTCTATCTCGTCAAGCTCCTCGGGCACCGAGTCAATCTCCAGGCGCAGCTTGGCGGCGGCCTCGTCGATGAGGTCTATGGCCTTGTCGGGCAGGAAACGGTCGCTGATGTAACGGTGCGAGAGCTCGGCGGCGGCGATGATGGCCTCGTCTTTGATACGCACACGGTGGTGCACCTCGTAGCGCTCCTTCAGGCCACGCAGTATGCTGATGGTGTCGGGCACCGAGGGCTCGTCGATGATGACGCTCTGGAACCTGCGCTCGAGGGCTTTGTCCTTCTCGAAGTACTTCTGATACTCGGCGAGGGTCGTAGCGCCGATGGCACGCAGCTCGCCGCGCGCCAGCGCGGGCTTCAGTATGTTGGCGGCGTCCATGGCCCCTTCGCCGCCGCCGGCACCCACGAGGGTGTGTATCTCGTCGATGAAGAGGATTATCTCGCCGTCGGCTTCGTTAATCTCGCGGATGACGGACTTGAGCCGCTCCTCGAACTCACCCTTGTACTTGGCACCGGCAATCAGGGCGCCCATGTCGAGGCTGTAGATGGTCTTCGACTTCAGGTTTTCGGCCACGTCGCCGCTGACGATACGCTGCGCCAGCCCTTCGGCGATGGCTGTCTTGCCCACGCCGGGCTCGCCGATGAGGATGGGGTTGTTCTTCGTGCGGCGCGAGAGGATCTGCAGCACGCGGCGTATCTCCTCGTCGCGCCCGATGACGGGGTCGAGCTTGCCGGCCTGCGCCAGCTGGTTGAGGTTCTTGGCGTACTTGTTCAGGGCGTTCATCGTCTGCTCCTGGTTCTGGCTGGTCACCTTGCTGCCCTTGCGGAGGTCGGCGATGGCGGCGAGGAGGGCCCTCTCGCTCACGCCGGCGTCTTTAAGCATCTGGCTCACGCGGTCGCGACCGCTGAGGATGCCCAGCAGCAGGTGCTCCACGCTGACGAACTCGTCGTTCATCTTCGTGGCTCTCTGCTGGGCGGCCACCAGCGCCTGGTTGGCGTCGCTGCTGAGGTACACCTGGCCGCCGCTGACGTGCGGCATACTGTTAAGGATGTCATCCACCTGCTGCGTCAGGCGGGGGATGTTGACCTCCATCTTCTTGAGGAGGTAGGGCGTCACATTCTCGTCTTCCGAGAGGAGCCCCTTCAGCAGGTGCGCCGTCTCGATGGCCGGGTGCTGCCCTCCGAGGGCAATCTCCTGGGCCTTCTGCACGGCTTCCTGCGCTTTGATTGTAAACTTGTCTAAGGTCATAGTTATTTGGTTTTTATTTTCTGACCTCATCTATGCAAAATGAATACCAGACAACAGACAACTGCCATTTTGTCAGTTGTCTGTCATCCGCAGATACCTTCTGCGTCAACATAAAATCATAAACCAGGAAAAACCTGTCGCTCCGGTCAGAGACCAAGAATCCGAGTCAACTCGGCGAAGTCGTCGATCAGCAGTTCTGCGCCTGCTGCCTTGAGTTCGGCAGCCGACTGGTTGCCGTAGGTGACACCACAGGTACGGCATCCGGCCGCACACCCCATCAGAATGTCATAACTGGCATCGCCCACCACCATGGCCTCCTCGGCGGCGACGGCAAGCTTCTGGAGTATGAGCCGCACCGGCTCGGGATGTGGCTTGCCATACTGTACGTCATTGGCGCTGACGACCATACTGACGTATGACTCCAGATGGAAGCTCTTTACGAAACCTTCAAGAGTAGGCCGTCCACGACTGCTGCATATTGCCAACAGCAATCCTCGCTCGTGCATCTCACGCAGAGTCTCCATCACATGAGAGAAGAGCTTGACAACACCGTTATGATTCTTTTCATCGAAGATGCGGCGGTAAACCTCCACGCAGCGGTCGCCAACGACGTCGTCTATTGGCAGCAGACGCATGAAACACTCTTTCAGGGGCAGCCCTATCATCGCTCTGCATTCGGCATCGCTGCGCGCAGGCAGCTGCAACTCACGTATCGTGCTCTGCATCGAGTCGATAATCAGCGGCTGCGTGTCGGCCAGCGTGCCGTCGAAATCAAGTATCACCAACCTTATAGCCACAGCATCAATACCCTTCGGGGTTCTGGCGCTGCCAGTTCCAGCTGTCGCGCACCATGTCGTCGATGCCGTACTTGGCCTCCCACCCCAGCTCGGCCTTGGCCTTGGCGGGGTTGCAGTAGCAGGTGGCTATGTCGCCTGCGCGGCGCGGTTTGATGCTGTAGGGCACATCGACGCCGTTGACGCGGACAAAAGCCTTCACCATGTCCAGCACGCTGTAGCCATTGCCCGTACCTATATTATATATACCCACGCCGCAGCGACGGCCGATGGCCTGGAGGGCGCAGACGTGTGCGGCGGCGAGGTCGACGACGTGGATATAGTCGCGCACGCCGGTGCCGTCGGGCGTGGGGTAGTCGTTGCCGAAGACGCCCAGCTCCTTGCGCTTGCCGACAGCCACCTGCGTGATATACGGCATCAGGTTGTTGGGTATGCCGTTGGGGTTCTCCCCTATCCTGCCGCTGGGGTGCGCGCCCACGGGGTTGAAGTAGCGCAGCAGCACGACGTTCCACTCCGCGTCGGCCTTCTGGATGTCCATAAGCACCTGTTCGAGCATGCTCTTCGTCCAGCCGTAGGGGTTGGTGCACTGGCCCTTGGGGCAGCGCTCGGTGATGGGTATCTCGACGGGGTCGCCGTAGACGGTGGCCGAGGAGCTGAAGATGATGTTCTTGCAGCCGTGGCGGCGCATGACGTCGACGAGCGTCAGCGTGCCGCCGATGTTGTTCTCGTAGTATTCCCACGGCTTCTCCACGCTCTCGCCCACGGCCTTGAGGCCGGCGAAGTGTATGCATGCGTCGAAGCGGTGGCCGGCGAAGAGGCGCTCAAGGCCTTCGCGGTCGCGGATGTCGATCTGGTGGAAGGGAATCTCCCCCACGCCGATGATTTCCGCCACGCGGCGCAGCGACTCGGGGTTGCTGTTGCTCAAGTTGTCCACCACCACAGCGGTGTGCCCCGCCTTGTAGAGCTCTATCAATGTGTGGGAGCCGATATATCCGGCCCCGCCGGTAACCAGTATATTCATATTAAAGTTTAAGGTTTATAGTTTAAGGTTTAAAGTTTATGGGGGTGTCCTTGTCTTGGCGCTTGCGCCACGCGCTGTCATTTCACTTCAGCCTCTACGGCCTCCTTGTTCCACAGGCGGAGGAACTTCTCCACCCGCTTGCGGCTGTAGCCCTTGCCTTCTTCGAGGCTCTCGCTCTCCTGTATGTGGATGGGCACGCCTTTCTCGTTGAGCACCACGAATGCCGGGTAGCCGAAGCGGCCCGGATTGCCGAGATACCTCATCGCCTCCAGGTTCTTGTTGCCCTTGGAGTAGTTGACGTGGATATACACGTAGTTCTCCGCCATCAGCGGGGCGATGACACTGTCTTTGGTGGCGAACTCGGCGAAGCGCAGGCACCACGGGCACCAGTTGCCGCCCACCTGGCACATCACGTAGCGGCCGGTCTTCTGCGCCAGCGTTGTAGCCTCGCGTATCTGCTCCATGGCGTCGACGCCTTCGTCGTAGACCTTCGGGGCCTGTGCCTGAATACCGCAGGTCAAACCCAACGACAAAGCCAAAAACAAAAAGAGTTTCTTCATTATATCATTCTTTATATCTTACTTTGCGACCACATACAAATGCCCACTTTTTTATCCGAACTTTTCTGACTTTTCTCCGAACCTATTCCATTTTTATCCGAACTTTTCTGTGAACTACTGGCCCTTTTCTATGTACTTATTTGTGCCGGATCCTCGGTCCATTCCAGTGTCTCAAATATTTTGCAAAGATACGAAATTTCCGCGACATAGCCAAAAGATTTTTACCAACAACAAGTCTATTGGTTTTGCTCCCCTACTGCTCCCTTACTGCTCCCCTTTTGCCTGACTCTATGGTAACCATAGCGTAATGCCATTCTAACTATTGTGATTTGCTGATTTAGGTTGTCACTTTTGAGTCCTGCGACTGGATCAAGTTGACGGGTTAATAATTATCGACTGTTTTTTGTTGTCAGTCAGCCACGGATGCGACTGAAAACGGTTTACTT